>Ga0265320_10000577_pt1 | contig 28193 bp, 24 predicted proteins | sample 4827metaG_FD_202087 | JGI IMG/M metagenome (GOLD analysis project Ga0265320, IMG submission 202087) | Rhizosphere microbial communities from Carex aquatilis grown in University of Washington, Seatle, WA, United States - 4-8-27 metaG | ecosystem: Host-associated > Plants > Roots > Rhizosphere >... | reverse complement strand
ATGGCCCTGGAGGGCATTGCTGACGAGCAGACGTCACCGGACTCGCCTGCAGGTCTCAGGGGCTTTCGGCTACGGCCAGAGGAGTCGTAGTCGTGTCGTTGCCGGCTGGTGCTACGATTGCAGCAATGACTCGCGTCGTAGCGCTAGCCGGCTTGCTGATCGCCGTCGCAGGCGTGCAGGCTGCCCCTGTTGCGGCTTCTGTCGCTGCTGCCGATGATGCCTGCCCCGGCGCGCATCTCAAGCCTGAGTGTCATCTGGACGAAGCGCCCGTGTGCCACTGCAGCAAGCGCGAAGGGTCGAGCGTGACGTCATGCGCGTGGAGCTGCGAGTCGAAGCCGTAGGGGGCGTGGCGCAAGTGATGAGCGTGTGTCAGTCTCACGCCGACGGAGGCTTAGTCACCATGGGATTGCGCTCCAGCTGGAGGCGCAAGGCTTCCAGGTCTGCAGTAGCGAGCCTGATCGCTTCCGTGGCGCTGAGGACCTGCGCGCCTGTCTCTTTGCGCTGAGCGATCCTCGCGTCTAGCAAGGCATCCAGCGCCTTCCGCTGCTCCGTCTTGATCACGGCTTCCCCCGGTTTTTTAGTACCAGCACTAGTACCAGCAAGCCCCCCTTCGCCGTCCCTTCGATTCACGATTCAGCATCTTTTTCGGAGCGGGACACGAGATTCGAACTCGCGACCCCAAGCTTGGGAAGCTTGTGCTCTACCAACTGAGCTAGTCCCGCCTGAAGGGACGCCGATTCTAGGTCGCGGGGGGCGATTCGGCAACGAACGATTGCGCGGCGTTGCGCGGGCGGCGCGGCCCCTGGGCGGAGCCGCGGGCGCTCGCGGTTCTTGACGCGAGAGGGCACGGTCTCGTATGGACGAGGCGGAAAAAAGGGACGAATCGGTGAACAAAGCGACGATTCATACGGCTTGTGAATGCCAGTCGAAGCTCGGGGCTGACCTCGACGAGCGGCGGCACGTGATTCGCGCCTGGGCGCGCGATCGGCATGGCGGGAAGGAGCTGGTCGCGCCGGCTCACAGCATCGGCGCGGACAAACCGCACTTCGAGGTGGCGTGGTCGTGCCCGATCTGTACGCGAAACCAGCTGCGGTCGTTCTCGGCGGACGCGCTGTCGTTCAGCGCGAGCTGAGCGCGCTCAAGCGGCGACGTCGGGAACGAGGCGCGAGAGTTCGCGAGCAGCATGATCCCAAGTCTCGATACGACGTATCGGGATCTGCGCCGCATCGACCCGCTCGGCCCCGGTGGCTCGGAACGCATTGCGGGACCTGGCGAACCGTGTGGTACATTCCACTCCGCTGAGGAGAAGCCCAGCGCGCATGCCGTTTTCTCTGCGAGTCCGACTCGACCCGGTCGTTGCGCCCGACGCGCCGTCCGACGAGCGATCGCAAATAATTGGGATGAGCGTCGGGTTCACGACCCGCGGCGCTGGAGGCACGAACGCCGTGCGGGGCTCGAAGGTCCCGGCGACCGTCGAGTTTCTCGGGCGATTCACGAAATCGATTCGAGACAAGCCAACGCCGGACGAGAAGCCTCTCGGACAACTTGCGGGGCAGCTGGTCTTGTCGGGACACCCGCTCGACGTGCATTTCGCATGTGATCCGACTTCTCTCGACAAGCTCACCGAGGAGCCACCCGAAACCACGAGCGACGAGGACGACGAGGACGACGAGGACGACACGAAGCGCTTCGTTCCTCGAGCACTTGATTTGGAATTCGGTCCCTCGTTTACAGGACTGGAGGCCCTCGGCGACAAGGTACCTCGCTTACTCGTGCCCGACGATGTCGGGAACTATCGCTACCTCGAGGTTTGCGCGAAGCTCACCGTCCAAGGAAGCCTCGAAGCGGACTTCGACGTCACCGATCCTCTGGAAGTCCTCATCGGTCGGGCGCCGCCGCCGCGACTCGAGTCGCGACTTCCGCTCGATTTGCTCGAAGAAGCCGCTCAGAAGATCGAAGAGAACGAGTTCCTGGCGTGGGCGAGCTCCGTCTTCGGCAGCGACATACCGTTGGGCGCGTACCGCGCGTGGCGGAAGGATCTCGTCGGCCAGAAGCTGGAGCCTCCGGACATCGTCCTCGTTCCCTCGGGCCAGATGAGCGGCGAGCTCGGGTCGTACGACAACGACCGGCGACAGATTCGCGTGACGAAGGGGCTGCCGCGCAAGGCGGAGACTAGCCCGAGCGACGCCGCATCGCTCTTCTTGGTGTTGCTCCACGAGTTCGGCCATCACACCGACAACCTTTTGCGGCGCAGCTACTCCTCGGTGGAGGGTGACGCACCCGGAGAAGAGGGCGCTTCGTTCGCCTTCGGTATCAGCGGGTTGACTCAGGACGAGAGCGAGCAGCTCAGCTTCGCAGCGTACACCCGCGACGGAGAGAGTCGCGACCTCGCGCTCTCCTTTCCGGAATTCCACAGCGCCGTGCAAGATTACATCGCTGACCCGCAGGCGCAGGCCGACGCCAAGCGAAACAACGTCGAGGGATTCAGCGCTGGTCGTGGCCGTCCAGACAGCAACTTCTTCGCGCACCGGAGCATCGAGGACGGCCTCGGCGCTGCGGATTCGACGTTCTTTACGCAGCGCGTCCGCGATCTGATCTACTTCGGCAACTGGGAGCGAGACTATTCGCAGCTATGCGGCTCCGCGATGATCCGTGCCTTGCAGATCGCCGAGGGGCCATTCCCGACTCCGGCAATGCTGGCGCTGCCCAGAAAGGCGATCACCGACTTCCTCGATCGGAAAGCGCAGGAAGAATTTCCGAACATCCAGCCGACGCGCGTCACGACGACGAACCTCGGCGTGTATCGACCGGAGGAACATGTCGACAATCCGCAGGGACTCACGGACGATCGCTCGGTGGATCATGATTTCCGCGGACCGATCGATCCACGGGAGCTCGAGGTCGATCCGAACACCGGAATCAAGAACTACATCGCGCACGACGGTCAGGGCTACGCGACGTCCACGGCGTACGTGAGCTCGAGTCTGACTCGAGCTCTCGCAGCGGGGTTGACTCCCGAGGGTCTTCGCTTGCTCGGGCAATCATTGCACACAATCGAGGATCTCTACGCGCACAGCAACTTCGTCGAGCTGACGCTGATTCGTCTCGGGCACCGTCTCGTGTTTCCTTGGGTCGGTCTGAAGTCGGAGCTCGTCGTGCACGGCGACACGCGATACCCGATGGTCACCGGCGTGTTCGGCTTCGTGGACAGCTTGGTGAGCGGGCTCTCTTCGATCGGAGAAAATCTCGGACCGCGCCTTTCTTGCCAGGGCAAGGTTTTTTCCAAGCAGTCCGTTGAAGCTCTCAGCCTCGTGCTCAACGCGCTCGCCGACGCTCACTCGGACGACGAGATGATCCCGATGGGTGAACCCATTCAGGTCAACCAGGACATCCTCGGCGCCCAGCTCACCGATTTTTCGAAGTGGTTGTGCGAGGCGAGCGAAGGGGCGAAGACCTGGCTCAAGCGGAAGCTCGGCGCTGTACTCAAGGCGACCCTCGGTGAACTGGCGATCTTCGAATCTGGCTTCATCCAGGACATTCCAAACACCGGAAGGACAGATCCGACGCACAGCATGTTGTCGAAGGATCACCCAGACCATCCGCTGCATCCCATCGCTGCAGCTTGCGCCAAGAGCGCCGTCGCCGCGGTAGGCCTCGCGATGCGTGACGCCTGGATGGGCCTCAGGACACCGGCCGACGCGATCGCCGTCGCTACGAGGTTCTTCATTCATCCGAACGACATTCCGCTCGTGCCGGGCGATCCTCGCGCGGACTTGGTCAATCAGATCGATGCATTCGCCAAGGCGAATCCCGGCGTCGTAGCGAAGCTTGACGCAGTCGGTGCGTACGACACGTTCCGGAAGCACAGCGACGAAGAGCGAAAGGAGCTCAGCATGCGCGCCGACGAGATGATCGACCACGACGACGAGAGTGCTCGACGAGCACTGGCGCTCTTGCCGGGGCTCGATCCTCACATCGCCGAACTCGCGTGAAACGTATCCGGCTTCGAATTCCTATATCTTCGGTCGCGTCAGCATCCTGGCGAGTCCGCCGAGCACGACGGCGCCGAAGACGCCGCCGATGCCCATACCCCAGAGCGAGAAGTCTGCGCTCGATTCGCCGATGCGCGCGGCGGGGCCGAGAACGAGGGCCGTTGCCAAGAAGCCCACGATGGCCCCGACGGCCAGACCGAATAGCGACGCGACGACCGCCAGGAGCGCTTTCCAGACCTTCACGAGCGACCGCGCTGGCTGAGTGACGAGGGCACCGCCGTACCGTATTTGATCCCAAGCGCGACGACAAACGCGAGGGCGGCGTCGCGGTCTGTTCTCGCCGCCCTCGATGAGCTAACGTTTGGGCGCGCTATGCGGTGGCGGGGGCTTCGAATCGACTCGGTCGTTCCGGCATTGCTTCTGTCACGCGTCGATGGCCTGACTGGCGCTGGCCGCGAACACACGCAACCCGACGAAATATTGCGCAGGCGCGCACTCGCGGCGTTGTGTGTGCGCTTGGAGGCTGGAGACCGGACGGCCATTGGGTGGATTCGTCAAACCGTCGATCTCTCTTTCGACACGCTCGCCTATGGGGAAGTTCACTGGACGAGCAACGACCAGGGTCGCTCGGCATTCTCGGTCGAGTCGTGGCTCCTCCGATTGGAGCGTGCCATCGAGACCGGACGCGTCCTCGTCGAAGTGGAGCCGCCGGCTGTTCTGCCCGACGTTCCGGTGACTCCGCCGTTCGACTTTCCTTCGGTCCCGGCGACTACGGACACGCCGGATACGTTTTTCGACGTCAGGTTCGTGGACGAGGTCGGCCAGGCGATCAATGGACTCGACGTCGAGTTCGACGTGAACGCAGCGGCGCAACCCGTCACCACGAATCCTGCGGGCGTCGCCCTACTGGAGAACGTGGTTGCTTCGGCAGCGACGGTCGCCGTGCCCGATCCGAATGCGCTCGATGCCATCCTCGATCCTCGCTGGCAGAAGTTCCGCCCCGGCAAGCCGCCCAAACTGTCGAACACGACGGAGATCGTATTCGACGGCGACGCGATCGACGTCGTGCCCGTCAAGCCCGCCGTTCCTCAGACGGTCGTCATCAAGCCTCCGCTCGGTAAGCTCTACGCCGAGCTCTGGGATCGATGCGGTCGTGTTCGCCACGCAAACCGCGACTACACGATCGACGGCCCGATGCAATTCGGCGGGACGACGGATGCAGCGGGTCGCCTATCGCACGACGCGGTATTTCCCGGTGACTACACGTTGTCCCTCACGGTGACTTTCGCCGAAGGTGACGACCAGCAGACCGATGTGTACCAGAGTCCGCTGCTCGTGCTCGCGCCTTCCGAGGCGAATCCGGAAGTGCGCTTGCTCGGTGCCGTCCCTCGTGTGGTCCTCGCAAGGCTGCGGTTGCTCTTCGACACGGGAAAGGCGTTCCTACTTCCGAGCGCGATGCCGTGCATCCGGGATCTCCGCGAAATTTACCGAGACAACGTGGGCAGCAAGCTTCTCGTCGTCGGGCACACCGACAGCGCGGGGAGCTCCGACTCCAACGATTCGCTCGCGCTCGCTCGCGCGAAGGCCACGATCGCGTTCCTCGATGACGACGTCGACGGCTGGCTTGCGTTCTACGACGCCGACGGCGAGAAGCGCTGGGGCGACGGAGAAGACCGCTTAATGCTCATGTCGATGCTCGACTTCGTGTCCAAGCCGTCCGGTGACGACGCGGTCAGTTGGTATCAGCAGACCCGGCATCTCCAGGTCGATGGAGTGGTCGGTCCCCAGACACGGAGGCAGCTCGTCACGGAATATATGTCGCTCGACGGCGCCAGCCTCTCCGACGAGGGGATCGACATCGAGGCGACCGCGCATGGTTGTGGGTCGAACTTCCCCATGGACGGCGACCATGGCGACACGAGCGGGAACGATGCCGCAAGCGGTGGCGACGAGAGCGACGCAGACGATACACCACCCTCGAGCAACGCGGACTCGTCCGACGACGACGATCGCGGAAACCCCGCCGATCGGCGCGTAGAACTTTTCTTCTTCGATTCCGAGTTCGGCATTTTGCCGGCGCCTCCAGGCGACACGTCGGCGCCCGGAAGCACCGAATACCCGGCCTGGCGAAAAGCCGCTGCGGAGATCCACGATCTCGCTCCGAACGAGGACGACGCGAAGCACGTTCTATTCGTAGAGATGGTGGACGCATTCTTTCGCACGAACAGCCCAGTCGTCCTGCCGGAGGGCGAGGCGCCGAGCTCGGATGGTTCGAAGCAAGCCGCCTTCACCTCCGTCGGCGCGATCGCCACCGCACTCCGATTCAATGAAGGGAACGACGGCAAGAAGGTCTTCGTGTCAGGCCACACGGACACGGCAGGGGCGGAGGACTTCAACCAAGAGCTGAGCGTAGAGCGAGCGAAGTGCACGCTCGCCCTGTTGACGGGTGGCGACGACGGTCGCGAAGCTTGGAAACAACTGTGCGACGGTCGTCACCGGACTGCCGACTACAAGCAGATCCTCGCATGGGCGACGCGCGCTTTTTCGGACCTCGCCTTCGACTGCGATCCCGGCAGCATCGACGACGACGACTCCAGCGGCGGCGATGCGGTATCACGCTTTCAGCAGGCGTACAACGCGAACAAGAGCGCACTCGCAGCGAGCGGGCCGGATCTCGACGTGGACGGAGTCGTCGGTCCGCAGACCTGGGGTGCGATATTCGACTGCTACGAATTCGCGCTCCGGCGCGAACTCGGCGTGGACGCGGCCGGAATCGAGGCGCTCCGAGAAAAGCTCTGCTTCGTGGACGACGATCGCAGAGCGCTCGGTTTTGGGGAGCATTTCCCCGTCGATGAGCTCGGCTCCGAGCACTTCCGGAGCCAGGCAAACCGGAGAGCGGAGATCCTGTTTTTCGACTTCGGCGAGGAACCGGATCTCAAGCACGCCGAAGAAGATCCGGAGACGAGCGAAGTGTATCTCCCCGGGTACTACGTGCGCGAAGCCATCGACGCATCGTCCCTCGGTTCGGCGCGCCGCATTCGGGCCAGGATCGCCCTGAGCGGAGTACCCCTCGCGGGCGAGCCTTTCGAATTGCGTGCGCCGGACGGAGTTCTGGCCACCGGTACGACGACCAGCGACGGATTGCTCGCCGCCACCATCGTTCGCGATGTCTCGGATCTCACCGTGGTGCTGAGCAAGAGCGGGTTTCAGTTCACGGTCGTCGTGGGTACGATGGAGCCGGCGAGCGATACGGTCGGTGCGCAGCGACGGCTCGCACAACTCGGCTACTTCCAGGGGCCCGTCGATGGGCAAGAAGGAGACGTGTTCGATCAGGCGATCCTGCTATTTCAACGGGATGAATCACTTTCGGAGACGGGGTCGCTCGACCAGGCAACACGGGACGCCTTGGTGAAGGAATACGGAAGCTGATGACCTCGGCCGAGAGGCGATCCAAGGCCACGTTGCCCGGAGCGATGGCGAGATGTTCCGCGTTTTGAACACCTTCGCGAGCGTCGACGTTCCCGACAGCTTCGTTGACGAAACGCGATATGCCTTTTCGTCGAACGAACCCGGCGAGGGACTTCTCGTCGGTCGGGCGCCGGTAGACGATCGTCTGAACCGACTACGCGACGAGCGCGTACGCCGCCTAGAGACGGCGTTCGGATCAGATCTGCAGGTGCTGCGCACGTACGAAACGCCGATCCCGTTTGGCGCAGCGTCTCGCGCGGATCTGACCACCCGCTGGCACGGTCGGAGTTCGGATGCGGCCTTGGTATTGGCGCGTGTTTCCGGAAGCACGAACGTCTTGCTGGAGTACGCTGGCCCTCGACGCGACGAAACGTGCGCCACCGTTCTCGACACGCTCGCACCCTCCGCGTACGCGGGACCCGTGCGAATTGGAACGTTCCGCGCCTTCGCCGGCGATGTATCCTTCGCGCTCCCGGCCAGGTTCTCGGAACCGTCCAAGTTCGTTTATTCGGGAAAGCAAATGCGCGTCACCGTCGATCTCGGCGCGACCGTCCGCTTCGTCCCAAAGGAACAGGTCTACTGCGACGAGGGTCAGCCGATTCACGTCGACGCTCTACCCGAGATCGAGGTCCAGGGGCTGGGCCGGGGGCCCCTTCGGCGTTGGTCGGTGCGCACCGTCGAACTCGGAGAACCCAAAGCGATTCGTTGCGCCGTTTGCCGCGTCGTTCACGGCGCCACCGTCTTCGGCGTCGCGCCAGAAAGTCGAGCGACTGAATTCGACGCGGCGCTCGCAAATTTCGCAAGAACACTGACGCTCGGCTAATCGATGGCAGATGGACCCGTAATTCAGCTGCGCTCGAATCAGGGCACCGATTCCATCAATCTGCCGGTGGTTCCGATCGTGTTCGTGCCCGGAGTGATGGGCAGCCGCCTTTCGATGCCGGGTGGCACGGACTGGGACCCCGACGATGTCTTTGCGATGCTTTCCTGGGCAGGGGCGGACGTGTCGCAACGCCAGCGCGATCTCAGTATCTTCGATCGCCCTAATGCTCCGCCTCTACGGACCTTCGCGTCGACGGTCGAGTTTCAGGTGAAGACCGACCAGGCGCTGAACGACATCGCGGCGCGAACCGCGCCGGGCCAAGACGCCGTTGGCTTGTACCAGGACCGCGGATGGCCAGGGGCCGTCGGGTCGTTTTACCTGCCTATCCTGAGGCTGCTGGAGATCGTTATGAACCGCACCTTCATCCAGCAGCCGATGAATCCGGTCTATTGCTACGGCTACGATTGGCGGCAGTCCAACACGGCGAGCGGCGCCGGACTCCTCGCTCGGATTCGCTCCATTCTCGCCCAGACGTCGGGCGCGAAACGCGTGGTCGTGATTTCCCACAGCATGGGCGGTCTCGTCACGCGATCGGCGATACTGCAAGGAGCGACGCCCCTCATCGGGTCGGTCATTCACACCGTATTGCCCTCGAACGGTGCCGTTGTGGCGTACCGCCGCTTTCAAACCGGAGCCATCTCACCGATCGACGGAACTCAATTGCCCGACCGTGTGTTGCAGGCAATCATGGGCGCGACCCGCGCTGACTACGCGCAGGTACAATCGGGCTTGGCAGGGCCCGTGCAGCTCTTGCCGAACCATATCTATCAAACCGCCGACAAATCGCCCTGGCTCCGAACGAGTCCGCAGGTCGATCTCGGGAACATCTACGCGACGTATGCCCTCTTGCAGGAGCCCGGCATCGTGCCACCCGTGGAAATGTACCCTGGAATGACCGGCCCGTTCATCCAGGCGCGACTTCGAGCGGTCGTGGATACGGCGCGCCGGTTTCACTCATCGCTCGGCAACACCTTTCATCCGAGAACCTTCGTGATGTTCTCGGACGGGCTCATGACTGACGTCGCGTACGACGGCACGCAGACCGACCTCAATCTCAAGGTGGTGCGTCGCGCCGCGGGCGACGGCACCGTGCCCACCGACAGCGGCAGTTGTCCAGGTATTGGGCCGGATGTTCTCGTGAACCGAGCGGGGTTTACCAACCTGGCGCATGCGGCGGTGTTCGCCGACTCGATGTTCGATAGCGCTGTCATAGAGCGTGCGAGGGTCGCGCTAGCCCAGGCGATGTTCTCGCGCTGAATCGCCGTTTTGGCCTCCGGTTAAGGGTGATGCGCGCCCGTGATGGCGTCCGCGAGCAGCATGCACACGAGGGCGGCACTGGTCACGAAGATCAGCCCCAGGCCGACGAGGTCCGTCTTCGGCACCCGCGCCGACGAACCCCAGATCAGCGCTAAAAGGGTGTTCAACGCCGCGAGAAGTAGCGCCCGGAACACGACGACGGCATCCAAAACATCGGCGCGGTAGGCAACGCTGAGTGGGGCTGCAACCGACCCTGCGGTGACGAGTAGCGCGGCGACCCATCTCGCTCCGTTGGAAGGACGTCTCAGGGCGACGAGCATCGCCACCCAGCACACGGCGACGAGGCGCTCACACGCCCAAGCGAGGTCCGCGGCAATCATCTCGGTGTCGTCCTGCAGATCCGGTCAGTGTCTGATATGGTCGTATCCGACGCTCTTTCCGTCGGTCGAGGATCCGTCGCACGGAAGGTACCATTTCTCCAAAGTCGATCGCGGTCGAGTACCCGCGGTACGGAGAGGACGCCGTCGGCGTCCAGGTCGACGTGCTTGATGCCCCGACGCTCGAAGTAGCGGAGGATGCGAGCCCCGGCGACCTGCACAATATCGACAACATCGGTGGTCGCAAGTCGAGGCAGCGCCCGAAACTCGAACCCGCTCATGTCGTCGGCCGGCAGGCATCCGCGTGCGCGGCCAACAGCCGGCCAGTACGCGAAACCAGCTGCGGTCGTTCTCGGCGGACGGGCCGTCGTTCAACGCGAGCTGAGCGCGCTCAAGCGGCGACGTCGGGAACGAGGCGCGAGAGCAGGCCGCGCGTCACGAACGCCTTGCGAGTCTCGTTCTGACGCTCGCGAAGCCACACGGCGTGAGAGAGCGCCTTTTGGGCCACGTCGGCACGTCCGACACGCGCGCACTGCACCCCATAGAGGGTCCAGATTTTCGCATCGTGCTCATTTTCGTACGCGGCCTCGCGCAAGAGGAGCATGGCGCGGCGGTCGTCGCCTCGACGGCGAAAGCGGAACGCGCGGCGGCACAGGGCCGCATCGCGGGTTTCAAGGACAGTCTCTTCGACCACTCGGCGTGCCATCGGCAGAGGGGTAAAGCGAGTTGCGTGCCAGCGCGGCGTGCCATTGGGCGGCTCGACCCGCGGTCGCTCAGGTATCGGAAATCAGTGGGATGACAAAGGCCGTCATCAGGCATCTTGTGGCGGGTTTGCCGCCGTAACGTGACGAGTCTGCGTGCCGACCCCTGACCCGGATGTCGCGGAACCGGGTGATGAACGGCGCATTCCGTGAGCCCCGTCAGCGTCGAACGGGGGGTGTACGAGGGTTGCTCACCGAGTCACGAGAACCCGCCGCCGGTCACATCGACCGTTCATACAGACCGAGAAGGTCGTCGCGCGTGCAGGGCTGTGGGTTCGATGTGTGACAGGCGTCTTTGAAGGCGAGATCGGCGAGCTTCGGAAGGAGCTCCGCTTTCACGCCGACCTCGGCGAGGCCGCCAGGGAGGCCGACGCGCGCTCGGAGCTCGCGCAGGGCCGCCGCGCAACTTCCCGCGCTCCCGTTGCCGCCGAGCACGCGTCCGACCCGTCGAAGGCGGTCTTGAGCCGCGCCTTCGTTGAAGTCGACCACCGCGGGCAGGCACAGTGCGTTCGCGAGGCCATGGTGCAGCCCGCATTCGCTCGACAGCGGATGCGCGAGCGAGTGGCACGCGCCGAGTCCCTTTTGAAACGCCACGGCGCCCATCATGGCGGCTTTCATCATGCCGCCTCGAGCGTCGAGATCGTCGCCGCGCGTGACGGCGTCGGCGAGATATTGCGCGACCAGCTCGAGGCCCCCGAGCGCAATCGCGTCGGCCATCGGATGATCGCCCTTCGAGACGTACGCTTCGAGGCAGTGCGTGAGCGCGTCGAAGCCCGTCGCGGCGGTGATTTTCGGGGGCATGGAACGCGTGAGTTCCGGATCGAGGATGGCAACCTTCGCCATGAGGTTCGGCGAAAAGATGACCGTCTTGCGTCCCGTAGAACGCACCGTGAGCACGCCCGAGCGCCCGACTTCGCTGCCGGTGCCCGCGGTCGTCGGCAAGGCGATCATCGGCGGCAAGCCCGCCGGAATGTGGACGCCTCCGTCGATGGCATCGTCGAGTTGCTCGAACGGCAGACTCACGCGCGAGCGGAGCACGACGAGTTTCGCCGCGTCGATGGGCGAGCCGCCTCCGACCGCGACCACGCCGTCGGCCATCGCGCTGCGAAAGGCGTTCGCCGCTTCTTCGATGTTCGCCTCGGTCGGGTTCGCTTCCACCCCGTCGAAGAGCGCGGTCTCGACCCCCGCCGCGCGGAGCGACGCGGCGATCGGTTCGACGATGCCGGCGCGCACCACGCCGGAGTCCGCGACGATGAGCGCCCGCTTCATGCCCAGGCGCGCGGCCTCTTCACCCACCTTCGCCGACTCTCCAGCGCCGAAGATCACTCGGGTCGGGAAACTCCAGATACTCGCCATGCTTACACCGTTTCGAAATAGCGACGCAGCTCCCAGTCGGTGACCGCGCGATCGTACGTGCGCGTTTCCCACCGCCGCGACGCGACGTAGTGCTCGACGAAGGTCGCGCCGAGCAGCTGCTTGGCGGCCCGGCTCTTCGCGAGGAGGTCGGTGGCTTCGTGCAAGGTGCGCGGAAGCCGGTTGGGTCCGTTGTCTCCGGGATCGCCCTTGGTCTCGGGTTCGAGCTCGAGCTCGTGCTCGATGCCGTACAGCCCTGCGGCCAGCGAGGTGGCCATGGCGATGTACGGGTTGATGTCGGCGGCGGTCTGCCGGTACTCGAGCCGGAGCGCGCCGGGGTCGCCCACGCCGATGACGCGAATCGCCGTGTTCCGATTCTCGATGCCCCACGCCGCGACGAGAGGCGCCCAGACGCCGGGGACGTAGCGTTTGTACGAATTGATGGTCGGCGAGTAGAGCGCCGTGAGCTCGCGCATGAGGGCGAGCTGTCCGGCGATGTACGAGCGGAACGTGCGCGACATGCCGTTCGCCGCTTTGGAGTCGTAAAAGACGTTCTTGCCGTCCTGCCACAGACTTTGATGCAAATGCCCGCTGCAGCCGGGAAGCGCCGCGTTCCACTTCGCCATGAAGGTCGCGCTGAGCCCGTTCCGATGCGCGACTTGCTTCATCGCGACCTTGAAGAGCGCAGCCTGATCCGCCGCGACGAGCACGTCGTTGTAACGAATGGCGGCTTCGTAGACGCCCGGCCCCGTCTCGGTGTGAAGCCCCTCGATGTTGATATCGAAGTCGCGCATCCCGTCGAGGATGTCGCTCATCAGATCCGAGTCCTGACCGCTTCGCACCCAGCTATAGCCGAACATGCCGGGGTCGAGCGGGTCGAGCGCGCGAAACCCCTTTTGCTCGAGCGTGTCGCGCGTCTCCTTGAACAAGAAGAACTCGAACTCCGCGCCGAACTTCGCCGAAAACCCCATCTTTTGGGCGCGAGCGATCACGCGCTTCAAGAGGGACCGCGGACAGCCGGGATGGTCACCGCCCTTGTCGTCGCGGAAGTCACACAGAAACGCGGCGATGCCGGGCTCCCACGGCACGTGCCGGAGCGTCCGCGGGTCGAGCACGGCGTGCGTGTCCGGATAGCCCGTCTGAGGACCGGTGAGCACGCCGTTGTCGTACACGGCGTCGACGATGTCCCAGCCGAAGATGACGTCGCAGAAGCCGAAGCCGCTCTTCAGCGCCGAGCCCAGTTTCTCGAGCGAGACGTACTTACCGCGCAGCACGCCGTCGAGATCGAAGCCGCCGATCTTCGCGGCCTTGACGCCCTCGGCTTGCAAGCGCGCGACGATCTCGTCCGCTTCCGATTTTTCGAGAGACGGCGCACTCTTCCGGCTCGTCTCCCGTTTTGATTTGGTGGGTTTTCGTCCGCGGGCCCCGCTCATACGCCTGACCTCGTCGCGATCGCCGCGCAATCGCCGGCCAAACGCGCCCGTGTCATATCCGTGCGCGGGGCGCGAGGCAACCTCGCCCCAACGGGGCCACGGGCGGCCGTCAAACAGGGCTCATCCCGGCTGGAACGGGCTCAAGGATTCGAGCCGAAGGGCTTCTCGGATCGACTCGACGAGCACTTCGACGGCGTACGGTTTCGCGATGTAGCCGACGACCGAAGGGTGCGAGAGAAGGTCGGGATCGACGTCTTCTGCGGCAAGCCCACTGGTCAGAATCACGCGCGCCTTGTTGCCGATCGAACGCATGGACGCGAGCACGTCGCGCGCCGAGCGACCATGCGTCAAGTTCACGTCGAGGAGCACGACGTCGATCGACGGGCTCGCTTCGCCGAGCCGTTCGAGCGCGTCTTCCCCGGTGCCGGCCGTCACCGGCCGGAACCCGAACTCGACGAGGAGGCCCGCGGTGAGCGCACTCAGCCGCGATTCGTCGTCACAGATCAAAATCCCAGGCTGCCGTATCGCTCGCCTCGCCTCCCCCGCTTCTCGACTCTCCATGAACACTCCCGCCTCGTTCCTCTGAAAAACTTCAGCCGCTCGCAGGTATAGAACGTCCACTGGCGGCGCGGCTAAAAGCAAAGACGATGCGATCACTTCCAGACTCACGGCCGTCCCGCCGGGAGCGGAAAACGTCGCCCTCACCGAGGTCGAGTGACCTTCACGTGCGGCCATTTTGATCGCACCCTCGACTCGCCCCCGATCCTCCGACGACACGAGGTCGAGAACCGGCACGCCGAGAACTGCCGCGCCTCGACCGAGCCCGATTCCGAAGAGCGACTGCGTCGTGGAACAGAGATAGAGGACCGTCCGGAAGCGATGGAGACAGACCCCCGCGCGCCCGCGCTCGAACCCGCGCGGAGCGAACGCATGCGCCGTATCGAGCCAATTGGCGGGCCGGGACGGCTCTGCGCCGACACGAATCCCCTGGTCCGTAGTCCCGTCTCTCAAATTCCCCTCGATAAACACACTAGCCCAAGCGTTTCTCGGGCGCTACGGCTTGGCCCGGCCGATTCATGTTAGGAGTGCCAGATCCGGCCGGTGCGTCGAATCCCGGCGTTCAGCGGTCACCCATAACCAAGCGGTACACGCCGAGCGCGATGCCGGCGATCACGAGCGACGCCGCGATCCACCCGAGTCGAACCGGACCCAAGGTGAACACTTGTCCGCTCGCACCGGCGTACGCGCCGCCGAGCATCGTGATCAGCACGCCGCCCGTCAGCATGGCGAGCGGCGCGACGAACGGACGGACGAGATCGGCGGCGCCGGACGCACCGACGTCGAGGCGATTCGTCGAACCGACGGGGCGATGTGGTGAGATCAGCGGCGCGCGCGCCTTCGAAACTCCCCTGTCAGATAGTGCGGGTGCGACGTCGTCGAGAAACAAGCCACTCGACGCCGGCTCGGCGCGTCGCGGGGCAACGGTCGCGGCCGGTCCCGGCGCAGCAGGCATCGACACGGGCACTGCTTGCGGATCGGTCGAAGCCTCGATGGGGCGCGGCCGAGACGGCGACGGTGGGCTCGACCGCGCGGGCTCCACGGCGAACGCCGGGGGACGCTCCGTCTCGAGATCCGGAATTGCCCGGTGCAGCTCGGATGACACGCCGAACTCGAGCACGTGCGTGCGTTGAGGTCTCATCGACCGCGCCGGGCTCGATTCGAACGGGCGCGCTCCGTCGGCCGCCGCGCGCAGCGCCTCCCAGAACTCGGCAACGCCCGCAAAGCGAGCCGACGGCTCCGCCGCTAGAGCGCGTCGAAATACGGCCTCGACGGCGTCGGTGACGACCACGCCTTCCGATTGGGGCGTTGGACGGCGCGCCGGATCGATCGAGATGCGCATCATGGCCGATGGGTCGCCGTCGATGATGACCCGCCCGGCGAGCAGCTCGACCATCGTGAGCGCGAACCCCCAAACGTCGGTCCAGGGCCCCGTCGGGCCGAATCGCTTCGGAGCCCATTGCTCGGGAGCCGCGTAGGCGGGCGTGAACGACGACTGATTCGAGTCGCGACCTCGCGCTTTTTGCGCCGCTTGCTGCGCGAGCGTCTCGGCCTTGGCCACGCCGAAGTCCAGGATCTTGACGACTTCCTCTCCCGCGACGCGCGCCACGAACAGGTTCTCCGGTTTCATGTCCCGATGCACGATGGAGATCGGGCCCTCGGGGCCAGTGAAATGGTGCGCTCGGTCGAGCGCCCGGGCGACCGGCGCGAGCAGCGCGAGCAACTCGTCGAGCGAGAACGGGGGACGCCGCTCGGCGCGCCGCCGGCGAAACAGCGTGTCGAGGTTCTCCCCGTCGAGCCACTCGAGCGCGAGAAACGGCATGAACGTGCCGTCGGGCGCGGTCACCGCGTCGACGTGGAGCGGACGAACCACCGTCGGCGTGCTCGCGGAGAGCTTGAACAAGAGCTCGGCCTCCGACTGAAACTGGCGCTTGAATTGCTCCTGTTCCTCCGGCTTGAAGTACTGCGGGATCTTCAGGCACTTGAGCGCGACGGGCGCGCGAAACCCGGAGTGGTGCGCCCGATACACGACGGCGAATCCTCCTTCTGCAACGACGGCCTCGACCTTGAAGGCACCCGCCACGGTGGTGCCGACGATGCCGAAGACGTCGTTCGCCATGAGACCGCGCTCAGTTCGCGTCGGGCTTCACACCGAGGGCGATGCCGAGCCGCTTCCGGAGCTTCGCGTAGCGATCGCTCGTCGAGAAGACGAGCAGATCCTTGGCGAGGTCGCCGAATTTGCCCTCCTCTTTTTCGAGGATCGAAACGGAGGTGCCGAGGTCGTTCGACAAGAGAAAGCCCGCACGCACTCCGGTCTTCTCCGCTCCGCGGCTCCAGCGGCCGAGATTGGTCCGTCCGCCTTCTTCGACGAATCGAAGAAAGTGTCCGTGGAGCGCGTCGATTTGCGGCGGTTCGAGCATCGGTTGGATCGCGCGAGCGATGGGGCTCACGCGGAGCTTCGTGTCCGCCGCGATGGGCAACGCCGGGCTCGCGACGACGAGCGCCGCCAAGAACAAATCCTCTAAATCCTGAACCGAGCTGAACAGCGTTCGCACGAAGTGCTCTTGCCGGTATCCGGTGAGATGTCGCCCCGCCAGAAATGCGCTTTCGAGCTGCGTACGCCCCGAGAGCGCGCGGTGCCCGACGACGGTGACCGGCGGCACGCCGGGAATGTGTTCGTACGCGACGTCGCGGTCTTTCTCGACGAAGACCGGCGGCACCGCGAGCCCGAGGATCGCCGACGCCCACGCCAGGGCGCGCACGGCGGTGAGCGTGCTCTTCGGGACGTCTTGGCGGAGCGACGCGTCCGGCTGGTGCAGCTTCTTGTCGCGACGAAGCGCCGTGACCCGACCGAGCAGCACGGCAGGCGCGATGATGCCGAAAATCTGTCCCGTGAGGAGCTCTTCGTCGGCGTGAAACAGCTGATCGTACCAGGCCGTCGGCGTGAGCCCGGCGCGCGGCGCGATGAGCGACACGGACCGGTGCACGTCGAACAGCTTGCGCTCTGCGTCGCTCGCTTGGCCGAGCGTGACGAGGGCTTGTGCGACGCAAAATGCCCGGTCTTCGTCCCCGCGGGCGCCGAAGATCCGGAACAGGCGATGGTACGCCTCGGGCTTAGTCGGGTCCCGCTTGAGCCGTCGCCACCATTCCTCGGCGTCTTCCTCGGCGTCCTCGACCTGGTCTTCGAGCTCGGTGAGATCGACCTCGACGTTGATTTGCGCGCGCGCTGCGCGCAGCTCCTCTTCGAGCTCCTGGACGCGCGCTTCGAGCGTCTCGATGCGCTTCTGAAGGACGATGCGCCCCGCGTCGCCCGCCGCTTCGATCTGGATCGGCGAGAGCGACGCCGCCGGCTCTTCGTAGTGTTCGACGACGCGGACGCGATTCTTCGTCTCGTAGCTCGCGACCATCGCCTGTTCCAGGCGATAGAGACGGCTCGGATCGAGCCCCAGATTGTCCGCCGCGCGCTCGAGCCGCACCCGCTCTTCGGTGGTGATCACGCCGTCCTCGAGCACCTCGGCGAAGATCTCCTGGTACTGGGTTTCGAGCGGACCGAGCGCGAGACCGCCCGAAACCTCGACGTGGGAAAAGTCCGAAGCGTGCTCGAACGCGGACGCCCCGACCTCGTCCTTGTGCTCGTGCTCTCCCCGTACCCCTAGCGCTTCATCGCTCATGACGTGGTCCTCCGAGCCGACCAGTTTCTCGCGGTCTGTTGTTCGGTTCAATGGGATTGTGGTAACCGGCGTGGGTCATCGTGCTCCGTTCACCCCTACCGATCTGCGCTCTTGCGCTGGTTACGCTCACCGCCGGAGCAGGCGCCGCTTTCGCGGATCCGACCGCGACGCACGCGCCGCTCGGTGGCGTGAGTAGCTCGAATACCGCCTCGCTGGACGTCCCCGACGCCGGCGGACGAAGCCCGCTTTCCAGCGGTGCCGGCGCCGCGTTCCCTCGCGTGGTCGTCGAGGCTCCTTATCAAGTGGGCACACGGCTCAGGCCCGATGGTGCCGTCGTCGCGTCGGTCGCCGACGAAGACGTCGCGCGCTGGAACGTCGGCGGCACCGCCGACCCCGCGTACGTGTCGAACCGGCAAGGCTTCCACGTCGCGCCGCGGGTCGTCGTCGACGTCCAGGTGCGCTCGGGCAAGCTTCCGCTTCACGCCGCGGAAAAAGGCGTCTTCTCCGAGACCGCGCTCCTCGCACAGGCACGCTCGCACGGCTACTGGCCCTTCCGGCTCTGCTTCGAAGACGGGCTCCGCGAAAACGGAAAGCTCCACGGCAAGACGGACGTTCGCGTGCGCATCGGGCGCGACGGACGCGTCGTGTCGAGCCGCCTCGGGCCGAGCGAGCTCCGCGACGATTCGGTGCAGAGCTGTCTGAACGAACGCGCCCGCGCGCTCCATTTCACGCCCGGTCCGCGTCGCGCCGTCGAGGCGACGCTCACCGTCGATCTCTCGCCGGGCGACGCGCCGCTCCCCGATCCGCGCGCCGGCAGCGACGCGAACGCCGACACGGGGCACCTCGACGTCGCAGCGACCGCTGCGGCGTTGTCGGACGTGCCCGCGAGTATTTCGACTTGTTATTTGGGCGCCCTCGCCGCCGATGCACGGCTCTGGGGGCGACTCGCGCTTCGAGTCGACGTCGGCAACGACGGCACGGTGCGAAAAGTCGTCGAACACGACAGCCGATTTCCGGCCAGGCAGGTTGTCACTTGCGCCGTCGCGGCCATGAACGGCAAGCACCTTCCCGCGCCCGCGGGCGGCTCGGCGAGCTTCGTCTGGGCCGTTCGTCTCGGGGCTCCCAGCGACCCCGCGGCCCCGGCCACACTCGCCGACCGTGTGCCACCGCTCCCGAGCGGCGCGCGCGCTGCGCAGTGACGTCGCGCCGATTCCTCGCACGCGACGCCTCTGCAGGTCCGACGCATCTCGGGAGAGTGGGGACGTGACTCGAATGCGACGTCCCGAGCTCCCGCGGCCGGCGCCCCTCGTCGCGGTGGCGACGGTCGTCACGCTGTTCGGGTGTGGGGCAACGCCCGCCGTTCCGGCAAGGCCCGCGCCGCAGCCCGTGCTTTCTCCACCGCCCCCGCCGCTCCCCGATCGCGACGGCGACGGCTTCGACGACGCGGACGACAAATGCCCGACGGAGCCCGAAGACGGCAAACCGCCCGATCCGCGCGACGGCTGCCCGAACAAGGATCTCGACGGCGACGGCATTCCGATTCCGGAAGACCAGTGCCCCGACCAGCCGGAGACCGTGAACGGCTACGAGGACACGGACGGCTGCCCCGACGAACCGCCCGTCGTCGACGCCCTCCCCGCGCCGACGCCCTCGAGCAAACACACGACGGCTCCGGCGAAGGGTCCCAGCTCAACGCCGACCTCGACACCGACGACGAAGTGGCCGCGGCGTCGACGTGCTGGGGTGCGCGCCCCCGACGCGCGCGACGCAGTGCCGCGCGGCATCGGGCGAACGACGGATTACTTCTTCTTCTTACCGGCGTCCGGCGTGCCGGCGTCCGCGCCGGCGTCCGGCGCGGGCGAACCGCCGGCGTCGAGGATCGGGGTCGTGGTCGGGCACGTCGGAATGTGTGGCAGCGCCATCCCGGTAGTGGAGTCAATCGCCGGCGTGCACTGGCCCGAGCGACCGAGTGAGCTGACCGCCGCCGTGGGCAAGGTCTGACAAATGAAGCCCGGGAAACGGCACTGCGAGTCGCAATCGCAGAGCTGTGCGCAGAAGCCGGAATCCCCCACCGTAGCGGTGGCGCTGATGGGGAGGTTGCAGACCGAATCCGGCGGGGCCGTGGAACTCGGGTCCTGATCGCACCCGAGCTGACCCAAGGTGCAGAGGCCCGAGCAGGTCGGGTAAGTCGATGTGCCGTCGGTGAACTGGATGCACACGCCCGTGCATTGGTCGACCTTCGCGCCAGGGGTGCACTGGCTTCCGAGCGGGAGCTTGCCAGTGCCCGTGGTGGTGTCGACGCAGAGCCCGGACGCCAAATCGCATTTGCGTCCCTTGCAATCGAAGTCACCGCGACACGCCGGCGCGCAATAATCATCTCCCGTCACGGGAGCGCCGGTGCTGTCAGTAGCCTGATTGCAGGCCATGTCGCTCCGGCCGTGACACTTGTTGGCATCCTGCGAACCGACCGTGCAGCCCTCGAAGCAAAAGGCCTGCGTGTCGGACGCCAGAAGGCACGTTGCCCCCGGGTCGTACTGGGCGCAGGTGGCTTGCCCCCCGTCCCCGGAGCAATCGAGCGAGCAGAACCCTCCGGGCGGACCGCCGCCGCCGAGCGTGTTGCTGGCCGTGGTGATGCACGTGAGGCCGGCGACGCAGTCGCCATCGACGAGGCAGCTCTTGCCGATCGGCGAGTTCGACGACGACGTCGCGCCGCCGGTGCCGCTGCTCCCACCCGTGCCGGCACCGCCGCCGGCTGAAGCGCCGCCGGTGGACCCGCCTTCGAGGATACCTCCCTTGGGACTGCCGTTGCCGCTGCTGCTGCTGCACCCCGAAAGGGCAATGGCGGCGGCCGCGCCCATCGCTCCCAAGCCCAAGACAAGCCGAAATCGCATGTTCACTAGGAAGATCCTCTCTATCAGGGCCCTCGGCGAGCGCCGTGCGTCGCTAGAGTGACCTCGGCCTCGCCTCATTTCAAGGAAAACGGGAGCGCGCGCCGGCGGCGACCAAGGATCGGCGCGCTCGATATCATCGGCGCTTGCGCAGCGTGGTCACCAGCATGGCCGCTACCGCTGCGATCATCGGCCACGATCCGTCGCGATCGCGTCCGGAAACGTCACAGCCCCCGTGCTTACCAGAAGGCGACGAAGGCGACGGCGCGGGACCGCCTTTCGCGCCAGCATCGACACCGCCGTCGGGAGTCGCACATCGCGGCGACTGAAAATCGTATTGAAAATTCAGCTCACCGTAGAACTGACCAGGACACTGGCCAGCACCGGTCGTGCCCGGCGGACACGCCTTCATCGTCACCGAGCAGATGATCATCGACGGCTCGAACGAGACACCGAGATCCGTCGACACGCCGAGCGAGAATCGCGGACTCGGCGGCAACGCATATTCGTCGCGCCCGGCGAGGATGCCGGCGGACGTCCAGGCGAGTCCCCACGTCGGCGCCGCGTTCACGCGCTGAAACGCGCCGGTGGGATTGCCGCGAAGCGACGCGACCTTCGCCGACCACAAGCCGTCTTGGGGGCCGCTGACGAACACGGTGGCGCCGTCGGGTGACATCGCGAAACCCGGCAGATTGCCGGTCCCGCGAAAGACCTCGACCATGCTCGCGCCGCCGTCGAACGATGCGAGGATGCGATCGGGCCCGAGCGTCGTTGCGTTGGTGTCGTCCGTGTAGTCGAGCCACAGGAACACGACGTTCGGATCGGCCGGTGAAACGCCGTCGATCCGCAGCGGCGGCACGTCGTTTGGAAGGCCGACGGTTTGATCGACCGTCGTCGACGACGTCGCGTACGTCTTGCCGCCGTCGCCGGAGTGCAAGAGAACGCGCGTCGCCACATCGGAGGGCAACGCCGTCACGTAGAGGCCGCTCGAGTCGCTCGGCGCGAACCCGACGCTGACCGCGGCGAGCGTGGCCGGAATCGTGTTCGGAAGCGCCGTCCACGTCGTGCCGGTATCGTTCGACGTGTAGAGCGCGTTGTAGTTCGCCCGATTCGTCAGAACGACGAGCCCCGTCGCCGAGCTCGGGATGCGTTCGACGTCGGAAATGACGCACTGGGCGCCGCCGCAGAGGCTCGGATCGTCGAAGAACGCGACGTGATTGAACGAGCAGAGCGACCCCGAAGAACGCCAGAGTCCGTCGAAGCCGTTGGCCATGAACAGGGCGCCGCGTTCGAGGAGCGCGATGCTTTTCCTCACGGGCGTGATCGAGACGCCGTCGTACACCTCGGCGCAGACCCATTGCCAGGACGCTCCCCCGTCGAGGGTCTCGATCGCGCCCCACGAGTCCGATCCGAGAACGATGTGCTCGGGATCCCCCGGGTCCACGAGGATCTGGTCCGCGCGCCAGATCCCGCCGTGCGCCACTGCGTCCCGAGGCGCTCCAATCAGGCAAGAAACCAGGGCGAGCGCCCCGACGATGACTCGTCCAATCCCCCTTCTAGGGGTTGTTGCACTCATGCTTCATGAGGCCGGTCGAGATGAGCGTGTACGCCGGATACGCGACCGTAAAGTTGTAACACATCTCCGCGGTCGTCGATTCGCCGAACAAGACCGTGTTGGGGCCCGGGTTCGAGTACGTGCACGTCGTCTTGATCGAGTCACCCTGGTTGATGATCGTCGGCGTGTCGTATTGCCATTGCTGGTTGAAGTTGAACGGCACGTCGAAGAGCGATTCCTGCTGTCCGCCCACTCGAGTGATCTCCGCGCTCATGTGAACGCCGAGCTTGTGCATGTGCGGCCACGAGCGAAGGATGTGGATCGGCTGCGGGACGGTCGGTGGCGTGCAGTTGCTCGATGCCGTCGCGGCGTCCGAGTAACCGGGGATCGTGATGATCTCCGTTCCGAGCCACGAAATGCCGGCCGTCTTCGGACGTGGCGTCGACGTCGCGCAGACTCTCACGCCGCTGTGGTCGGTCGTCGGCCCGTTGAAGTTGTTGTAGTGCACTTCGAGGATGAAGTTGCCGCTGCCCATGTCGACCCCGACGTCCTTCGGCAGGTACCACTCCTTCGCGCCCGGCGCCCAGCCGGCGAGCAGCGCGGAATCCGGATGCCAGCCGAGGCACGGCGCGTTGGTGCCGCTCGTTGCGGTCTGGTCGGTATCCGTTTGATAGAGGAGCCAGTGATGGATGACCTGGGAGTTGTCGATCTCCGGGTAGAACGCGAGCCCTTGCATCGGCTTCGCAAAATCCATGTGGAAGTCGAAGCACTCGTACAAGTCGACGGTGTTGGCGCCGACTTGGTACGGCGCGCCCGTCGCATCGGCGCGAGCATGAAACGTCATTTCTTGCTCGCACTCGCTCGGATCCGGCGGCACGGGAACGTCATCGCCGTAGTCGATGGTGCCCGCATCGGGATTGGCCGGCGGAGGGCCTTCGCTGATCGCTCCGCTGCCGCCCGTGCTGACGGCTGCGCCGCCGCCTGCCGCGATAGGACCCTGACCCCCGGCGCCGCCCGCGGGCGGTGCCCCGCCGGAGCTCGCCGACGTGGAGCCACCCGCCGAAGCGCTCCCGCCCGCGCCCGTCGGCGCTTGCGGCTGGCATGAATCGGACGCGCTGCCCGCCGGTGCACCCGCAGTCACCCATGCGTCGAGCGTCGCCATATCGGCGGCGTTCAAATGGGCGCCTTGCGGCATCGGGTTTTGCGCGTCGTGGATGCGCTCGCCGATGCGCTGGTACACGGGCTCGGGATTCAGATCGGCGTTGTAAGGATCCTGCTTCGCCGTCGCTTGTGTGTCTTCCCACGACGTGAGCGACATCGGCGCGCCGAAGTTCGTGGTCGCGCCGTGGCAGGTCCAGCAGGTTCGTTGAAAGACGTCGAGGACGTTACAAGGCAACGGCGTAGCGCCGGACTCACCTTGGACCGGAGCCATCTCGTTTCCAGACGGCGGGGCGCTCACGTCCGCCGCCCGACAGCTCATCAAAAATAGACCGATTCCGAGCAATCCAAAGCGAACCTGCATGTACCGAGACGCTCCAGCATCGACTCACCCGGCCCGGTGGTGCGTGCGTATGACCACATTACGCGACCGGTCGTTCTGGTCAAGACACTCAGTGACCCACGACGACAATTCTCGCTCTCGATCCGTCGTGCGCACGCGCAAGCATTCGTACACGCTCGGCGCGTCGAGTGATGTCACCGTGCATCGTGAGACCCGCGACGGCGTTGGATTCCACGCGTGTGACCACTCGATCGGCCACTGGTCCGAAATTTCCGGAAGCCGCATTCACGCATGAATTACGGCCGTTTCGCGTCTCTCGTCGCTACGTGCGAACGAACGGATGACGACGCCAGCTCCAGCTACTCGTCTTGATTACTGGGTGCGCGTGCGTGCGATGGGCCGACGCACTCCCCGTCGTGACGACAACGACGCGTCGATTTCATCAAAATCCGATCGTCAAGCGACGCGCTCGCTCTGCCACTCATGCGCGGACCATCGCTGCCCATGAGGGGGACAATGACGGCCACGTCGATTGCAGACAGCGTCTCGTCTCGATATGTGGAGTCGATGTCCGAGACGTCTCGGCGCGACCCCGACCCGCCTCGGGGGACACGCCGCGCCAGGCGCGAAGCCGCCCGCCCCACACAGAAGGCCCTCGGACCGGGCACGCGGCCCCTGGATTGCCATGCATTTCGCTTCGCGCTTACCCCGCACCGGCTCGTGAATGTATCGTCCGCGCCGGAGGCCCCGTGAACCTGATGAAGAAGATTCTTTGCCCCGTCGATTGCTCCGCCGGATCGAAAGTGGCGCTCGACATGGCGCTCTTCGTCTCCGAAAAGTTCCAAGCCGAGGTCCACGTCCTGCACGCCTGGCACGTGGCCCATCACGTGAGACCCGACCTCTCCGTCTGGATGGAAACGCACGGACAGCAGCCCATCTCGAAGCTGATCGCCGCCTCGGCCGAGGCCGAGACGGAGGCGTTCCTGTCGACGGTGCCGCCCGCGGTTCGGTCCGCGCTCAAGGTCCATGTCGTAGAGGGCGAGGCGTGGCGGGTCATCGCCGACACCGCGAAGGACGAAGCGTTCGATCTCATCGTCATGGGAACGCACGGACGGTCCGGGTTGGGTCGGCTCGCGCTCGGCGGCGTGGCTGAAAAGGTGGTCCGCCACGCGAAGTGCCCGGTGCTCACCGTTCCCTCTGACGCTCCGAAGAACTAGGCGAATAGCCACGGCGACGTGACCCAACTGCGCAGTGTGGCAAAGTGCCGCGACAAATTGCCACACTGATCTGAGTCATTTCGGCTAGTTCTTTCGCAGACTTTGGGTGGAACGGTTCGTGCTGTTGAGGCATCGCGCCGCCGGGTGTGACGCCCGGGCCAAAAGGAGTCTTCGATGACGCTCGCCGAACCCACGCCACTCACCACCAAGCCGAACCTGCCGCCTCATGGGCAAAATGGGCAAAATGGCCAAAGCATCCCGAACGGGATGCACCTGGGAGATCGGAACGCCTCCGAGAGCCGCGGGGATCTTCTCGAGAAGCGACGAGGCAAAGTCCTCTTCGTCGACGACGACCAGACGATGTGCGACTTCGTCGAAGCGACGCTCGGCGGGCTCGGGCAAGAAGTGACGACGTGCACGTCGTCGCAAGACGCCCTCGAGTTGATCGAGCAAAAAGACTTCGACGTCATCCTGACCGATCTGAACATGACGGGTCTCGGTGGCCTCGACCTGTGTGAGCGCATCGTCGAGATGCGCCCGAACATCCCGGTCATCGTCGTCACCGGACAAGTGACGCTCGACGCTGCGATCGGAGCCATTCGCGTCGGCGCCTACGACTTCGTCGTCAAGCCGGTCGATTCGAAGATCTTGGCTCTGTCGGTGTCTCGCGCCCTTCAACATCGGCGCCTTCGCGACGAGGTCAAGCGCCTGCGCCGTGCGGTCGGGTCGGGTCGCAAGGTGGGAAACATCCTCGGCGAAAGCGCCCCCATTCGCGAAATCTCCGATTTGATCCAGCGGGTCGGCAGCACCGACGCGACCGTTCTCATCACCGGCGAAAGCGGCACCGGCAAAGAGCTCGTTGCACGCGCCATTCACGACGCGAGCAGTCGCCGAGACAAACCGTTCCTCGCGATCAATTGCGCGGCGCTCCCGCCGACGCTCCTCGAGAGCGAACTCTTCGGTCACACTCGCGGCGCCTTCACCGACGCGAAGAGTGCTCGGGAAGGGCTGTTTCTCCAGGCGCAGGGCGGAACGCTGTTCCTCGACGAGATCGGCGAGATGCCAGCCGAGGTCCAGCCGAAGCTGCTCCGCGCGCTTCAGGAGCGCCTGGTCCGTCCGCTCGGAAGCAACGCGGAAGTGCCGTTCGACGTTCGCGTGCTCGCTGCGACGAATCGCGATCTCGAGCGCGAAGTGGCCGAACGCCGCTTCCGCGAAGACCTGTACTACCGAATCCACGTCGTCAGCGTCGAGGTGCCGCCCCTTTCGGTCCGCGGCAACGACGTGATCTTGCTCGCTCAGCACTTCATCGAGCGATTCGCCGCGCGAACCGATCGCGTCGTGCGCGGCATCGCGCCGGAGGCGGCCGAGAAGCTCCTATCGTACTCGTGGCCCGGCAACGTCCGCGAGCTGGAGAACTGCATGGAGCGCGCGGTCGCGCTCATGCACGGCGACACCATCACGGTCGATGACCTACCGGAGAAACTGAAGCACTCGCGCGTCGATCAAGATCCGCTGACGGCGCGCGACCCCGCGGCCCTCGTCACCGTCGACGAGCTCGAGCGGCACTATATCGAGCGCGTGCTCGGCCTGGTGTCGGGCAACAAGTCGAAGGCCGCTCAAATCCTCGGATTCGATCGCCGCACGCTGTACCGCAAGATCGAGCGATACAGCAGGTCACCGTGACGGGCTCGCCGGCGTACGCGGATTTCTTCGCTCGCGCCGCTCACGACCTTCGTTCACCGCTCGGTGTCGTCCTCCATTTGGTCCAGCGGCTCGAAGCGGACTTCGGAACGAGCAATTCGAGTCCGCACCAGGCCGTCATTCGCGCTGCGAACCGCGAGATCGATCGCCTGCGGGCGATCGCGGAGCGGCTCGACCTCGTCGCCGAGCTTGAAGCGGGCGGGCTCAACCCGACGCGCGAACCGGCGGATCTCGCCGAGATCGTTCGTCAGACGATCGAGCATACCTTGGCCCTCGACGCTCGCGATGGCGTGACCGTCTCTTTTGCGGCGCCCGAGCGTCCGTGCATCGTGCTGGGCGATCGAGCCCTCCTCGCGCGCGCCATCACCGAGGTCCTGAAGAACGGCATCGTGCACGCGAACGCGCGCGTCCAACTCACGATAGAGCCGTCCAGCGAGGGGACGGCGCTGTTCGTCGACGACGACGGCGAGGGGTTCACCTCACCGGTCGACGAATCCGTGTTCGAGCGGTTTGGTCGACATCGCGCGGGCGGGTCGGACACGCCGCCCGGAACGGGCATTGGCCTCTCCCTCGCTCGCGACGTCATGACGGCTCACGGTGGCCGGCTCGTCGTCGGCAGGAGCTCGCTTTCGCCCCGCGGGCAAACCCGCGGCGCACGGCTCGAGCTGCGATTCGTCCCCTAACGGCTGTAACGGGAGGCACGGCAAGGCATGTAGGGTGCTTCTCCGCGAGGAGAAGCGCCGTCACCGAAGCGAGCCGAAACGACCATGCTTCGCTGGGCTTTCGTCTGTCTCGTGCTCGCCGTAGCCGCCGGGCTGGCCGGGTTTCTCGGCATCGCCAACTCTTTCGGCGAAGTCGCGAAAATCCTCTTTCTCGCATTCCTCGTGGGCGCCGCGCTCTCGTTCTTCGCGGGCATACGGAAGAAAGTGGACTGACGCGCCCCAGAACGCTGCGTGGGCGACCGCGGCCCACGTCGCCGCCCCGGCGCTCTCGACGAGCCGCGGGGCGCCTGGGAGGCCTTACGACCCGCTTTTTGCGACGGGGTTGGCGCTCGCTCTCGCGGCCATCTGAATCGCTGGCAGGATGATGTGGGGCGAAGACTCGGTCTCGACACGATGGAGCCACGCGCCATTCGTGACGGGCCAATCCGACGGCACCCGGACGCAGCAGAGGAAATCCTCGTCAACGTGTACGCGGCAGCCCTCGGTGCCACCGCAGAGAGCACACGGTTGCCTCGACGACACGGCACTCCACTCGGTCTCGGCGGGCGCTCGTTTAATGCGGATCATCGGAAATCGCTCCTTTCGCCGGAGCGATCTCGGTGCGAGGCCCGATGTCACTCGAACGCTCGACCTATTTCGACTGGGCTCCGTTACTGCGTCTTCTGCACGCACCGTACCACGTTGGAGCCATCACCGGGCAGAACACCGTGTCGAGGTTTGTCGAAGAGGCGCGATTTATTTTCTACCCACACGTAGCGATGTGCCGCAACCGACTGCTCGGGTGTGGCACCCGCGACCAATTCGCGATGCTCGCCTCACAAACGCCGCTGCGCCGCGCCTCGGCGTCGATGACGAC
>Ga0265320_10000575_pt1 | contig 28210 bp, 23 predicted proteins | sample 4827metaG_FD_202087 | JGI IMG/M metagenome (GOLD analysis project Ga0265320, IMG submission 202087) | Rhizosphere microbial communities from Carex aquatilis grown in University of Washington, Seatle, WA, United States - 4-8-27 metaG | ecosystem: Host-associated > Plants > Roots > Rhizosphere >... | reverse complement strand
CGGCCCGGGCAATGCTTCGGCCTACTCCAACCTTGGCGACGCCCTGTCGAAGGAAGGCCGCCTGGGCGAGGCATTCGCCCAGTACGGGCGGGCCCTGGAGATCGAGCCGAACAACGTCCTCACCCTCACCAACCTTGGCAGCGCCCTTCTGCAGGCGGGCCGCGTCGACGAGGCCGTCGCCCATTTTGAGAGGGCCCTGGCGCTGAAGCCGGACCTGGCCAAGGCCAACGCCGGGCTCGGCGACGCCCTTCTGCAGTCCGGGCGGACCGAGGACGCGATAGCCAGGTTCAGGAGGGCCCTGGAATTTGACCCGGACGACGTCTCGGCCCTCGCCAACCTTGGGGCCGCGTCGGCCCAGAAGGGCCGGCTGGACGAGGCCGTTGGTGAGTTCCAGCGGGCGCTGGAAATCAATCCAAGGTTCGCCACGGCCCGGATAAACCTCGGCAATGCGCTCCTGCAGTCCGGGCGCACCGACGACGCCATCGCCCGGTTCAGGGAGGCGCTGGCCTTCGAGCCGAATTCCTCGGCGGCCCACAACGGCCTCGGATTCGGACTCCTGATGAAAGGACGGACGGACCAGGCGGTCTCCGAGTTTCAAAGGGCCCTCGCGATCGACCCGAACAACGCCGGCGCCCGCAGGAACCTGGAGGACGCCCTTCGAAGGAGGTAGCCTTCGGCCAGGGCTATTCTTCGTTCACGCGGCCACGGCGGGCCTTGTGCCTCGCGCGGTGCTTCTTCATCTCGATCATCCGGACCTTCTGGCCGCGACTCTTCTGCCGGGTCTGCCGCCGCCTCTTCTCGAGGGCCTGCCGCTCGGCATCCGCGGCGGCCCGGGCTCGCGCCTCCAGCCTGCCGCACATCTCCAGCCACGCGCGCTCCCGGTTGGCCGCCTGGGAACGCTCGGCCTGGCAGCGCACCTCTATTCCCGTCGGACGGTGGCGCAGCCAGACCGTCGATGAGGTCTTGTTGATCTTCTGCCCGCCGGGACCCGTCCCCCGGATGAACCTCTCCTCGACGTCGGACGCCGCCGCCCCCACCGAGCGAAGCCTGTGAAGGATGAGTCCGGATTGTTCCATTGGGGTGCCCGCCTGCCGACATTCCAGCGCGCAAGCCCGGCTTATCAACGGGGAAATTCCGGACCCGCTCCAATCGCCCGTCCCGGGCAGCCAAGTCGCGTCCTAGGCTCGCCTTCCGCCCGTCTCCGGGCGATGAATCGACCCCAAAGCCATGCCAGACCTCACCCGACGCAATTTCCTAAAAACCTCTGCGATCGCAGGGGCAGCCGTCACGTTCGGAAAACTCGCGCTGCGCCCAGCCGGCGCGGCGGACGCTCCGCACGCCGGCCCGCCCTCCCCCTCCTGGGCGGAAAGGCCCATGCGCTGGGCGCAGCTCACGCTCGTCGAGGACGACCCGGGCAAATTCGACCCGGTGTTCTGGCTCGACTACTTCAAGCGCACCCATTCCGACGCGGTCTGTCTGAGCGCCGGCGGCTGCGTGGCGTATTATCCGACGGATGTCCCGTTCCACCACCGCAGCGCGTGGCTCGGGGACCGCGACGCCTTCGGGGAACTCGCGGCCGGCTGCCGCAAGCTCGGCATGGTCGTCCTGGCGCGCACGGACCCCCACGCCACGTATGACGACGCGCAGGCGGCGCATCCCGACTGGATCGCCGTGGGCGCCGACGGGCGCCCCCGCCGACACTGGGCGTCGCCCGAGATGTGGGTCACGTGTGGCCTCGGCCCGTACAACTTCGAGTTCATGACGGAGGTGAAGAGGGAGATCATGTCCCGCTACCGCGTCGACGGGATCTTCATCAACCGCTGGGATGGCTCGGGAATGTGCTACTGCGAGCACTGTCGCCGGAACTTCGCGGCGGCCACGGGCCTGGAGCTGCCCCGGACGGAGGATCCGCGCGATCCCGCGCGCCGCGCCTACGTGCTCTGGCGCCAGGACAGGCTCTTCGAGCTTTGGGGCCTCTGGGACGGCGCAGTGCGCAAGATCAACCCGGACTCGTGCGTCATCCCCAACACGGGCGGCGGCGCGACCAGCTCGCTCGACATGAGGCGCATCGGCGAGCTCGCCCCAACCCTGATGGCCGACCGACAGTCGCGCACGGGCGTGATGGCGCCCTGGGCCAACGGCAAGAACGCCAAGGAGTTTCGCGCCGCCCTGGGCGGCAAGCCGGTCGTCGGGATCTTCAGCGTAGGCCTGGACGGGGTGCACCGATGGAAGGACGCCGTCCAGAATCCCGAGGAAACCCGCCTCTGGGTCGCCGACGGCGTGGCGAACGGAATGCGGCCGTGGTTCACGAAGTTCGGCGGCGTGATCAACGACCGGCGCTGGCTCAAGCCGGTGGAGGAGATCTACGGGTGGTGCCACGGAGCCGAGCCCTACCTGCGCAACGACCGCCCGCTGGCCCGGGTCGCCATCGTCTACTCGCAGCAGACGGGCTGGTTCCATGCCGAGAGGGGCGCGCCGAACGAGGTCGAGGACGCGGGCCTCGGCTGGCACCAGGCGCTGATCGAGGCGCGGGTCCCGTTTGAAATGGTCCATGACCGCCTGCTCGACGCGGAGCACCTGGCGCCGTTCAAGACGCTCATCCTGCCCAACATTGCCGCCCTGTCCGATGCGCAATGCGTTCAGCTTCGCCAGTTCGTCGCGCGGGGGGGCGGCCTTGTGGCCACCTCGGAGACCTCCCTCGAGGACGAGTGGGGCGCCCGCCGGGCCGACTTCGGACTGGCCGACCTCCTCGGGGCGGCCTGGAAGGGAAAGTCGGAGGGGCCGATGCGCAACGCCTATCTGCGCCTCGAGCACGAGGCCTCGCCCGGGCATCCGCTCCTGCGCGGCCTTGAGGACGCGCCCCGCATCATCCACGGGGTGTGGCGCGTGGTCGTCGAGGCGAACCCGTCGAAATCCGAGTCGCCCCTGACCCTCATACCGTCGTATCCCGACCTGCCGATGGAGAAGGTCTACACGCGCCAGCCGCGCACGAACATTCCGCAGGTGTTCCTCAGGGAACTCCCGGGGGCGGGCCGCGTGGTCTATTTCCCGTGGGACATCGACCGGACGTTCTGGGAGGTGCTCGCGGTCGACCACGGCGTTCTCATGCGCAACGCGGTGGCGTGGGCCACCAACGAGGATCCCCCCGTGACGGTCGAGGGCCGCGGCGTCCTCGATGTCACCGTGTGGCGCCAGCGAGGCTCGCTGACCGTCCACCTCGTGAACCTGACCAACCCGATGATGATGAAGGGGCCCGTCCGCGAGCTGGTTGCGCTGGGCGAGCAGCGCGTGCGGGTCCGCCTTCCGGACGGGCTCAGCGCGCGCGCCGTCAAGCTCCTGGTCGCGGGCACGGCGCCGGCATTTGCGGCGGCCGGGGGCTGGCTGGAAGTCAGCGTGCCGTCGATAACGGTGCACGAGGTCGTGGCGATAGACGTGTGACGCCCCGGCATCCAAATGGCCGGGATTGCCTTGCCTCCGGAAAGATTCCGGCAACGTTGCGGGGCCTGAGCTGGCGTACGCGCGCGCGCGAGCCGGTCCACCGACCCCACGACCCATGAAGTTCTCCTGCCTACTGACCCCCGTGATCGGACTGATCCTTGCGGCCTCCGCTGCGCGCGCGGCGGCGGCCGCGGACGACGTGCTCAAGGTCAACGACAAGGAGTACCTCGAGATGACCGGGCTGAATGTCATGCTGGCGAGCGATTTCTACCCCGAGGGCCACCAGGGCGGAGTCGGGATCATCCTGAACGGCCAGCGCGTCGCGACAAACGGCGACCTGCGCCTCGAGCCGACCCCGGGCCAGTGGCAGCCCACGCCCGTCGTCGGCACCCGCAACGTCGACCGGGACGCCCGGGAAATCAGCATTCACAAGGCCTATCCCGATGAGAGCAACGACCGGCGGGGCTTCAATCCGGTGACCTATCCCGACCTGAAGCTCGGGTACTCGCTCAGGGTGAAGCCCGAGGGCCGCGCCTTCAGGATCATCGTGGACCTGGACCAGCCCCTTCCCCCCGGGTGGGCCGGCAAGGTCGGCTTCAACCTTGAACTCTTCCCAGGCATACTCTTCGGCAAATCCTTCGAGATCGGCGGCCAGTTTGGCACGTTTCCAAGGCAGGCGAACGGGCCCGGGACCGTAACCGACGGCGACTACGAGCTAGCCCCCCTCGGGCACGGGCCGAGGCTGACCGTGGCCCCGGAGTCCGACCAGCAGCGCATGACGATCGAGGTCGTGCAAGGCGGCGAGATCCAGCTTCTCGACGGGCGCGCCCAGCACAACAACGGCTGGTTTGTCGCGCGCGCGCTGGTTCCGGCCGGGGCGACCAAGGACGCCGTGGAGTGGCTCGTCTCTCCCCACGCGATCCCCGGCTGGAGATCCGACCCGGTGATACAGGTCTCCCAGGTGGGTTACCACCCACGGCAGCCCAAGATAGCCGTGATCGAGCTCGACAGCCACGAGACCGAGTTCAAGCCCGTCACGCTCTACCGGGTCACAGGCGCCGGCCTCGAAAGGGTCGCGGAGCGCCCGGCGAAGGACTGGGGAGGTTTCCTGCGCTACCACTACCTCCAGTTTGACTTCACGGACGTCGTGCAGCCCGGAATGTACGCGGTCGGATACGGCGGGCTGCGCTCGGGCGTGTTCCAGATCAGCGAGCATGTCTTTGAGCGCAACGTGTGGCAGCCGACCGTCGAGTACTTCCTGCCCGTGCAGATGGCGCACATGCGGGTGAACGACCACTATCGCGTATGGCACGGGCTCTCGCACATGGACGACGCCCTGATGGCGCCCGTGAACCACAACCATTTCGACGGCTATTTCCAGGGTCCGTCCACGCTGACAAGATTCAAGCCGGGCGAGCACGTCCCGGGGCTCAACCAGGGCGGCTGGTTCGACGCGGGGGACCACGACCTGCGCATCGAGTCGCAGATCGACACGGTTCACGGGCTCGCGCTCGCGTGGGAGCTGTTTCATCCCGACCTCGACAACACGGCCGTCGACCAGGCGGCGCACATCGTGGAGATCCACTGCCCGGACGGGAAGCCCGACGTCCTCCAGCAGATCGAGCACGGCGTGCTGTCCATCGTAGGGGCCTACAACTCCATGGGCCGTCTCTACCGCGGCATCCAGGACGCGTCGCTCCACCAGTACACCTTCCTCGGGGACGCGGCCGACATGACCGACAACGCGGTTTTCCACGACGCGGACGGCGCGGCGATGAAGGTGCTGGCTGCGGCGGCGGTCGACGGAGACCAGTCCGAGCCCAGGATCGACCACCTCCCGCCGCTCGGCTCCACGGGATCCGCCGACGACCGGTGGGTCTTCACCGAGGAGAATCCCGCCCGCGAGCTGAACACGGCCGGCGGCCTCGCCGCGGCTTCGCGCGCGCTCGCGGGATTCAACGACCCGCTCGCAAAGGACTGCCTGCGAATCGCCCGGGAGCTCTGGACGAACGCAAAGGCGCCGGACACGTCCGTCTCGCGGCTTGAGGCGGCGATAGAGCTCCTCCAGACGACCGGCGAGAAGAAGTACGCCGACGTCATCGTGGGGCTGGGCGACGCCGTCGCGGCCCGCGTGGCCCGCTACGGGTGGCTCGGCGCGCGGTCGCTCGCGCTCGTGAGCGATCCCGCCTACGTCGCCAAGGTCCGGGACGCCCTGCGCGCCTACCGCGGCAAGATCGACGCTCTGGAGCTGAAGACGCCCTACGGCATCCCGTACGAGCCGAGGATCTGGGGGGCCGGCTGGGACATCCAGAGATTCGGGGTCCAGCAATACTTCCTTCACGCGGGCGCCCCGGACATCTTCCCGACGACCTACGTGATGCACGCGCTCGATTTCATACTCGGCTGCCACCCCGGGCCGAACACCGCGTCCTTCGTCTCGGGAGTCGGGGCCAGGTCGATGATCCCGGCCTATGGCATGAACCGCGCCGACTGGTCGTACATTCCGGGCGGCATCTCGTCCGGAACGGCGCTCATCAGGCCGGACTTCCCGGAGCTGCTCGAGTGGCCGTTTCTCTGGCAGCAGGGCGAGTACTGCCTCGGCTACGCCACGTCCGACTATGTGTTCCTTGTCCTAGCCGCGGACCACCTCCTCAACCACTGAACAATGCCCACCCTAAGCCCAACGCAGATCAGCCGCCGCCTCCGGACCGTTCCAGAATGGAGGAAGCGGGCCCGCACCATCACCCGAAGGTTCGAATTCAGGGGGTTTCTCGACGCAATCGATTTTGTGAACCGGGTCGCGAAGAAGGCCGAGAAGGCCAACCACCACCCCGACATCGACATCCGCTGGAACAAGGTGACGTTGACGCTATCGACCCATTCCGAGGGGGGGCTCACGGCCAAGGACTTCGGGATGGCGCGGCAGTGCAGCGAGGTCTTTTCCCGCCACTTCGGGTCCCGGTGATCCCGCGACTTCCCGCGGGAGGGCCGGCGCCGGATCAGTCCGCCCTCGCCCAGGCAAGGCCGTCGTCGACCGGGCCGACGTCGATCAGCCTCTCCAGCTTCCAGTCCTTGAGGCCGACGACCGCGACCTGCCTGCTGGCGTCGCACGAGACGTAGGCGAGCGCCCCGTCGGGGCGCACCAGGATCTCCTGGGGAGCGGCAGGCACCTCGAGCGTGCGGACCACCCTCATCTTGGCCAGGTCCACAAGGCCCACCATCCTCAATGCCGGAAGCGCCACGAGGAGCCCCTTGCCGTCGGGAGTCGGCGTCGTCCCGAACCCGAGCCCCGGCAGGGGAATCGAGGCGGCGACGGTATTCGTCGCGGTATCGATCACCACCAGCCGCAGCTTCGTCTGGTCGGCCGTGAACACCCAGCGGTCGTCCGTGGAGATCGAGATCCGCTGCACCATCGTGGCGACGGGAATCGTCGCCACGAGCGTCCGGGCGTCCAGGTCCAGGACCGAGACCGACCCGGAGCTGACGTTGGCGGTGTAGCCCCGGCGCCCGTCGCTTGAGATCGCAAGCATGTGGGACTGGGACCGGCCGGTCGGGATCGAGCCAAGCACCTTGAGGGCGACGGGGTCTATTAGGGTGACCGTGTCGTCGAGTTCAGTCGTCACGTAAAGGAGGCCGTTCCGCGGCCCGAAGACCGGCTTGTGGGGGCGCAGGCCCTTGCCGAGGTCGATCGTCCCCACCACCGTGCGCTTCTCCAGGTCGATCACGTCGATCAGGCGCCCGTCCGTTCCCGCCTGGCCCACCCCCGCGCTGCCGTAGACGGGAACGAACGCGCGCCTGCCGTCCGGCGACGCCGCGACCTCATGGCCCGTCTCCCCGCTCTCCCCGACGGGCGCCAGCTGGCGCCCGGTGGCCGGGTCCACGATCGAGAGCGTGTGGTCCCCCTTGTTGGCCACGAGGAGGAGGTCCGGGTGCCTGCCGCCGGCTCCGGAATCGGCCGCGCAGGCAAGGCATCCAACCCCCCCCAACAGGCCGGCCATGAGGGGCGCCCGCAGTCCAGTGCATGGGATCATGTGGCGGCAAATATCGGGAATCCGAGCTGGAAATGTCAAATGCCGCGGGACCCTTCCCGCCCGCCTCCCGTCACTCCCGCTCCCGCTCCTCGGGGGTCGCCGGGCTCACCTTCAGCGCGTGCCCCCGGATGCGGATCCCGTTCAGCTTCCTGATGATCATCTCCGCGTGCTCGCCGGCGACGTCCACGAGCGCGTGCCTCTGGTGGATGTCGACCGCGCCGATCACGCCCGCCGGGAGCCGCGTCACACCCGTCACCTTCCCCACGATCTCCGCCGTCGTGACGAGGTGCTTCCTGCCGGTGTTGAAGAAGAGGGTCGTCATCCCCGGCTCCCTGCCGGTACGTGCGGCAGGCTCCGGGCCCGGGCGCCCGGGCCCCGGCGCAGCCGCGGCGTCGGGCTCCGCCTCCGCGGGGGCGGGCCTCGCCTGCGCCCTGGACGCCTTGGGCGGGCTGCCGCCCTTCAGGAGCTGGATGAGCGCCGAGCAGATGTCTGTGCTCGCGTAGCCCTGGTCCAGGAGCCGGTCGATCATCTGGTCGTGCCTCTCGAACTGGCCCGAGTCGAGGACCCCCCTGAGCTTCTCGATGAACACGCTGGCGCGGGCCTCCTCAACCTGATCGAGCGACGGGACCCTCTCGCGGCGGATCTTCAGGTTGGCGAACCGGACCATGCTCTGCAGCTTGTAGAGCTCGCGCCCCGACACGAACGTGACGGCCCGGCCCGACTTGCCGGCCCTGGCGGTGCGGCCGATCCGGTGCGTGTAGTCCTCGGCGTCGTTCGGGAGGTCGAAGTTGAAGACGACCTCGAGATCGTCGACGTCGAGCCCGCGCGCAGCGACGTCGGTCGCCACGAGGAACTCGAACGAACGCTTGCGGAACTTCTCCATCACGCGGTTGCGCTGCATCTGGCTCAGGTCGCCGTGAAGCCGGTCCGTCGCGTATCCCCGCGCGTGGAGGTGCTCGTCGAGCTCGTCCACCATCACCTTCGTGCTGCAGAAGATCAGGCCGTAGCGGAAGTCGTTCAGGTCGATGAGGCGGGTCAGGACCTCAAGCTTGGAGCGCCGGTCCACCTCGTAGTAGACCTGGTCGACCTGCGGCGCGTTCTGCGCGTGCGACTCGATCCGGATCCATTCCGGGTCGCGGGAATACCGGCCTATGAGGTCCTGGATGGCCCTTGGAATCGTCGCCGAGAAGAACAGCAGCTGCCGCCCCTCCGGAACGGCCGACAGGATGCGCTCTATGTCGTCGCGGAACCCCATGTCGAGCATGCGGTCGGCCTCGTCCAGCACGACCAGGCGCAGCGCGTCCAGCTTGAGGGTCCCGCGCTCCATGTGGTCCATGACCCTGCCGGGGGTCCCGATGACGATCTGGACTCCGGCAGCGAGGGCTCGGAACTGGCGTTCGTAGGACTGGCCGCCGTAGATCGGCACGACATGGAGGCCGCGCTTGTACAGGAGGAGCTTGCCCGTCTCCTCGGCGACCTGCACCGCAAGCTCGCGCGTCGGGCAGAGGATCAGGCACTGCACCTTGTGGACCTGCGGCTTCGCCATCTCGATCGCCGGGATCGCAAACGCGGCCGTCTTTCCGGAGCCGGTCGCGGACTGGCCCACGACGTCGCGCCCCTTCAGGGCCACGGGAATCACGGCCGTCTGGATCGGGGAGGCCTCCTCGTAGCCCAGTTTGTCGACGGCCTTCAAAATCTCCGGCGACACCCCAAGCTCGCTGAACGGGCGTTTCTCCATGCCTCAGGGTGGGCCCGGGCGCGGCGAAGGGGCAGCTCAAAATGGGGCCCGCGGCGCGCCCCGGATCTCGGCTCATTTGTCATGGACCGGGGCCCGGGCCTTGGGAAGTATCGCGCCGCATGAATCTCGGGTTCCTCCTGAAGGGCCTTGTCATCGGGATATCGATCGCCGCGCCGGTCGGCCCGATCGGCATCCTTTGCATCAGGCGTTCGCTCAGGGACGGCCTGTGGACGGGATTCATGGCGGGCCTGGGCGCGGCCACCGCGGACGCCGCCTACGGCTGCGTCGCGGGATTCGGGCTGACGGCGGTCTCGGGCCTCCTGGTCGCCCACCGGTTCTGGCTGGGCCTGATAGGCGGGGTGTTCCTCTGCGGCCTCGGCGTGCACACGTTCCTTGCCCGTCCGCCCTCGGAGCCCGCTCCCGAACGGGGCGGCCGCTCCCTCGCCGCCTACGGCTCCACATTCCTCCTCACGCTCGCAAACCCGGCGACGATACTCTCATTCGCGGCCGTCTTCGCGGCCTTCGGCATCGGCGCCACGGCCGGATACCTTTCGGCAGGCTCGCTCGTCCTCGGCGTCTTTCTGGGCTCCGCCTCCTGGTGGCTCCTCCTGAGCAGCGGCGTGAGCGCGGTGCGCTCGCGCGTGAATTCCGGATGGATGAGGGTCGTCAACCGCGTCTCGGGCGCGACGCTCCTCGCATTCGGCCTCTATGCGCTTTGGAGCTCCTGAGGCGCACGCGGAACTTCTTGCCTAGGCGGGCGGCCAAACTAAGTCTCCCCGCTGCAGCGCTTACCCCCCGGCCGGCGGCCCCTCCACGCGATCACGCATCCCCGGCACCCGTCATGAATCGCGATCCCCTGCGCATTCTCAACCTCGAGGCCGACCCGGACGACCATGAATTGATCCGGCGCATGGCCGTGTCGACCGGCCTGTCGCTGGTGTTCGAGCGCGCCGCGAACCGCGCCGAGTTTGAGGCCGCGCTCAGGCGCGGCAACGTGGACCTGATCCTGGCCGACCACTGCGTTCCCGGCTACGACGGGGTGGCCGCCCTCGAGTCGGCCCGGCTGAGGCTGCCCGGCGCCCCGTATATCATCGTGTCGGACTCCGTGGGCGAGGACAGGGCCGTCGAGTGCCTGAGGCGCGGCGCGAGCGACTTCGTCCACAAGGACCGCCTGGAGCGGCTTCCCGCGGCGATACTCCGGGCCACGGGCGGGACCGAGGAGCCCGGTCGCGAGCTCGAGGCGCAGGAGAGGTTCCGCGAGATGGCGGAGAACATCCGCGACGTTTTCTGGGTTTGCGACGCCAAGGCGGGGAAGATGCTGTACGTGAGCCCCGCCTATGAGGAGATATGGGGAAGGACGCCGGACGGGCTCCTCTCGGCGCAGGCCCGCTGGCCCGAGGGAGTGCTGGATGAGGACCGCGAGGCCCAGGCCGAGGTTTGGGCGAACCTCGCGAGCGCGTTGCCCTACCAGGCGGAGTACCGCATCCGGAGGCCCGACTCGTCCCTGCGCTGGATCCACGACCGGGGTTTCCCCGTGCCCGGCAAGACGGGCGGCCCAACGCGGATGATCGGGCTGGCCGCCGACGTCACGGACCGCAAGCGCCTTGAGGCGGAGCTGCTCCAGGCGCAGAAGATGGAGCTTGTGGGACGGCTTGCGGGCGGCATCGCCCACGACTTCAACAACCTCCTCACCATCATCTCGGGCTACGTGAGCATGCTGCTGGACAAGGAGGGCCTCCCGGCGGCCTCCATCGAGGCCCTGAAACGGGTCTTCACGGCGAGCAGGCAGGCGACCGGCCTTGTGCGCCAGCTGCTCCTCTTCAGCCGCAAGCGCTCGCCAAAGCGGGAGGTGGTGGACCTAAACGCCGAGGTGGAGAGCATGGTCGGCATGCTCGTGCGCCTCCTTGGCGAGACGATCGTCATCGAGTTCGAGCCGGCCCGCGAGCCACCGAGGGCGAGCGTCGACGTCGGGATGCTTGAGCAGGTGCTCATGAACCTCGCGGTGAACGCGCGCGACGCCATGCCGCGCGGCGGCCACGTGACGATCGCCGTCGGGCCGGCACCGGGCGGCACCCGGCCGCCGAGGGACACTCCGTCTCCCTCGGGGGATTATGCGTGCATTTCCGTGAGCGACACCGGAACGGGCATCCCGGCGGCGATCCTGCCCCGGATATTCGAGCCTTTCTTCACCACGAAGGAGGAGGGCCGCGGCACCGGGCTCGGCCTTGCGACCGCCAAGGACATCGTCAGGCGCCACGACGGGTGGATCGACGTGGAGACAAAGGAGGGCGTCGGGACCGTCTTCAGCATCTACCTGCCGACCACCCGGGCCAAGGTTGCGGCGGCCTCCGAGCCCGATCCCGCCACCGAGTCCAGGCGGGGAAGAGGCACCATTCTTCTCGTCGAGGACGAGTCGAACGTGCGCGAGTTCGCCGCCGCGGTGCTCGCTCAGGACGGCTACACGCTCCTCCAGGCAAAGTCCGGGGAGAACGCAAAGGAGGTCTGGCGCTGGCACTCGGCGAGGATCGACCTGCTCCTCACCGATGTGGTCCTTCCGGGGGAGCTGTCGGGACCGGAGCTGGGCGCCTTGTTCCAGGGGGAAAAGCCGACCCTCCGGGTCATTCTCACGACGGGGTACAGCCGCGAGACCGTTGCCCAGCTCTCCAAGGACGGGAAGCCCCAGTTCGTCCTGAACAAACCCTACACGCCGCGCGCCCTGCTGCGGGCCGCGCACGAGGCGCTGGCCTGAGGTCGGCGCATACCCGGGCGCCGGCGGGCTTGCGCCGTTGACAGAGGATGCGCGCGAATATCTCTTTGCGGCACGCCAAAGCCGGCTCTGGCGGCCAGCTCGCATACCCCAATCGTCACGGACTCGCCCAGGATTCCAAACCCGCATGTCCCTCACGCCGCTGACAGCCTCGATTTGGGCGCTTGCCGCCGCGGGCCTCTGCGGCTGGGCCGTGGCGGCGGCCCTTTGGTACCGGAACCGGAGAGAGAAGGAGGGCGACCTTAGGGCCCTGGCCGAGTACCGGGAGGTGTACGACAGCTACAAGCTGCTCCTGGACACGTTCAACCGCTCGAACATCCTGCCCTGGTGGGCGCACGTGACGAAGACTGGGTCTGGGTACGACTGGAAGATCAACATGCCTCCGAGTCTCCAGGAGAACTCCATCTACAGGCTGGCCGAGCTGCGACACGAGGGCGGCCTCTGGCGTGACGGGCAGGCTCCCGACCATGTAAGGACCAAACAGGCGTCCGCCGATGCGCTGGAGGCGGGAGCCGACGGCTACCAGCAGGAGTTCCGGATCATCGGCCCGGAAGGGACGCACTACCTTTCCGAGGAGGTCCTGATCCGGCCCTCGGGGCCCGGCGAATGGAACCTCGCGGGCGTTCTGCGCGACGTCACCAAGCGCCGCAACGCCGAGGAGGCCCAGAGGGAGTCGGAGCGCCAGATCACAAAGATACTGAAGGGCGCGGATTGCCTGCTCTGGCAGGCCACGGCGACCGGAAAGCCGGACGAGAGGCAGGACTGGGAGATGTACCTGCCCCAGTCGGTGCTCTACAAGAGGATCTTCGGCAGGGACTCGGAACCGGGGCAGACGATCCTCTGGACCGAGGAGATGGTGCCCGAATGGGTGCAGATCAACAGGGCGGCCAGGAACGCCATGATCGAGGGCAGGCCGGACTACGATCAGGAATTCCACGTGGTTGTCGGGGACAAGACGTACTGCGTCCACGAGCACGTCTCCATCGACAGGGTCGCGGAGGACAAATGGAACCTGGTGGGCGTCATCGTCGACATAACAACCCTGAAGGAGACGGAGCTCGCCCTCTCGAGGGCGAGGGACGCGGCATTAGAGTCGTCGCGGATAAAGAGCGAGTTTCTGGCGAACATGAGCCACGAGATCCGCACGCCGATGAACGGGGTCATAGGGATGACGGGCCTGCTGCTGGACACCGACCTCGCGCCGGTCCAGCGGGAGTTTGCCGAGACGATCCGCAATTCGGCCGACTCCCTTCTCACGATCATAAACGACATCCTCGACTTCTCGAAGATCGAGGCCGGTAAGCTGGCGTTCGACAAGGTGGACTTTGACCTGGTCGAGACGGTCGAGGGTGCCCTGGACATGTTCGCGGAGCGGGCGCGCCAGAAGAGCATCGAGCTGGCCTGCGAGCTGCCCGCGGACCTGCCGAGGCGCCTCAGGGGTGACCCGGGCCGCCTGCGCCAGGTCATCACGAACCTGATAGGGAACGCGATCAAGTTCACCGAGAAGGGCGAGGTCGTGGTGCGGGTGGGCAGGGAGAGCGAGAGCGACACGCATGCCTTCATCGGCTTCTCCGTTAAGGACACCGGCATAGGCATCCCCCCCGAGGTCCAGGCCAAGCTCTTCCAGGCATTCACCCAGGCCGACAATTCCACGACCCGCAGGTTCGGCGGAACGGGCCTGGGGCTGGCCATATCGAAGCAGCTGGTGGAGATGATGGGGGGCACCATCGGCGTCCACAGCGAGCCGACCAAGGGCTCGACATTCTTCTTCAACGCCTGTCTCGAGAAGCAGACCGGACCGGCCGAGCCGGTCCCGTCCATCTACTTTCGCGACCTTTTTGACCTGCGGGTCCTTGTCGTCGACGACAACGCCACCAACCGGCAGATCCTGCGCCACCAGCTCTATGCGTGGAAGATGCAGAAGGGCAGCGCCGCGAACGGCTTCGAGGCCCTCGACCTTCTGCGGACCGCGGTGGCTGACGGGAAGCCCTACGACCTTGCCCTGCTCGACATGCAGATGCCCGAGATGGACGGACTGACGCTCGCCCGCTCGATAAAGGCCGACCCTTCGATCAGTTCGACCCGGCTCATCATCCTGACGTCAATGGGCTACATGCACACGCAGGACGAGCTCAAGGCGGCGGGCGTGGACGCCTACCTCGTGAAGCCGATCAAGCAGTCGCGCCTGTTCGACTGCCTCGTGAACGTGCTCGGCCGGGCCGCCGCGGAGCACGTCTTCACCAAGGCCCCGAAGGGGGAGCAGCCGGCCGAGGAGCTCAAGGCGGCGCCGGCCCACCACGCGCTCATCCTCTTGGCCGAGGACAACATCGTTAACCAGAAGGTGGCGCTGGCGCAGCTGAAGGGCCTGGGATTCAGCGCGGACGCGGTCGCCAACGGCCACGAGGTCCTGAGCGCCCTGAAGCAGGTGCCCTACGATATCATCTTCATGGACTGCCAGATGCCGGAGATGGACGGCTACGAGGCGGCGAGGCTGATCCGGCAGGCCGAGAAGTTCTCCCAGGTCAACTGGAAGGCGCCCGTGCGGATCGTGGCGATGACCGCCAACGCCATGACCGGCGACCGCGAGAAATGCATCGCGGCCGGGATGGACGACTACCTTTCAAAGCCTGTGCGCAAGACCGAGCTCCAGTCGGCCCTCATCAAGTGGGTCATGCCGTCCAAGGACTAATAGTTGGGCCGGGCGTTGACAGAAGTTGAGTCCGCAATAGGGTGCGCAACTCAAACGGACGGCGCGCATGAGCAAGTTCACCCTGCAAGTAAACGGGCGGTCGCATGAGGTCGACGTCGCGCCGGAGACTCCCCTCCTCTGGGTGCTCCGGGACAACCTCGACCTCGTGGGCACTAAGTTCGGGTGCGGCATCGGCCAATGCGCCGCCTGCACCGTGCACCTGGACGGGGCGCCCGCCCGGGCGTGCCTGACCCCGGTGTCCGCGGTCGGCTCCGCGAAGGTGACGACGATCGAGGGCCTGTCGCCCGACGGCCAGCATCCCCTGCAGAGGGCCTGGTGCGAGCTCGACGTCGCGCAGTGCGGCTATTGCCAGGCCGGACAGCTCATGTCGGCCGCGGCCCTTCTCGCCCGCAACCCGAACCCGAGCGACGGCGAGATCGACGAGGCCATGGCGGGAAACCTCTGCCGCTGCGCGACCTACTACAGGATCCGGGCCGGGATACACAGGGCGGCCGAGCTTTCGGCCACCGTGAGGGAGGTCCGGTCATGAGCGCCGCGCTTCAGACGGCCATCGACCGGAGGTCCTTCCTGAGGCTGGCGACCGTCGCCGGCGGGGGCCTGGTCCTCGGTTACTACGTGCGGCCGTCAGGGATGGCGCAGGTCGCAAAGCCGGACGCCGCGAGGGCCGACGGCCTGTTCATTCCCAACGCCTTCATCCGGATCACCGCCGACGGCAGCGTCACTGTCTATTCGGCCAGGCCCGAGGTCGGCCAGGGAATCAAGACCTCGCTTCCGATGGTCGTCGCGGAGGAGCTCGGCGCCGACTGGAAGAGCGTAAGCGTCGTCTCGGCGCCGCTTGATGCGGCCTTCGGCCCGCAGTTCGCGGGCGGGAGCATGTCCACACCGATGTCCTACACCGCGATGCGCCAGGTCGGGGCCACGGCGCGCACGATGCTGGTCGAGGCGGCGGCCCAGGCGTGGGGCGTGCCGGCAAGCGAGTGCATCGCGGAGGTGGGCGCGGTGCGCCATTCGGCGTCGGGCCGGTCGATCAAGTTCGGGGACCTCGTGGCGAAGGCCTCGGCGCTGCCCGTGCCCGCGGAGAGTTCCGTGATGCTCAAGGATCCGAAGGATTTTACGCTGCTGGGGAAGAGGATCGGGGGAGTCGACAATCCCAAGGTCGTCACCGGCCAGCCGCTCTTCGGCATCGACCAGAAGCGCCCGGGAATGGTGTATGCGGTCTATGAGAAGGCCCCCGTGTGGGGAGCCCGCCCCCTGAGCGCGAACCTTGACCATGTGAAGGGGCTTCCCGGCGTGCTCGACGCGTTCATCGTTGACCGGACCGTGCCTGCCGGCCAGGTGACGGGCCTCGTGCCGGGGGTGGCCATCGTCGCCAGCTCCACGTGGGCCGCATTCAGCGCCCGCAACGAGCTGAAGGTCGCGTGGGAGGAGGGCCGGATGCCGAACAGCAGCTGGGACGACTTCGCCCGCCAGGCCCGCGAGCTCGCAAGCGCGCCGCCGGGGTCGCCGGGCGTGGCGGAGGACCGCCGCGACGGCGACATCGAGAAGGCGTTCGCCGGCGCGGCGCACGTGATCGAGGCTGCCTACTCCTACCCCTTCATCTCCCACACGAACCTAGAGCCCCAGAACTGCCTCGTGCATGTCCAGGGCGACCAGGCCGAGGTGTGGGCCCCGACCCAGAACCCGGACGGCGCCCGCAAGCTGGCCGCAGAGGTGCTCGGGATTCCCGCGGAACGGATAAAAGTCACCATGACGCGGATCGGCGGGGGTTTCGGCAGGCGTCTCGATTCCGATCCCGTCGCGGAGGCCGCCGTTATCTCGCAGCGGCTTGGCGTCCCGGTGAAGCTGACCTGGGACCGGGCTGCGGACCTCCAGCATGACCACTACCGGCCCGGCGGGTTTCATTTCCTGAAGGGCGCCGTCGACTCGGGCGGCGCGCTGAGCGCGTGGCGCAGCCACCACGTCTCCTTCGGTTCGAACATCGGGGCGGACGACTATCCGGCGCGCTTCGTGCCGAATTACGTCCTGCTGAACAGCAAGCTTGAGAACGGCGTGCCCCAGGGCCCATGGCGGGCGCCCGGCAGCTGCACCTACGCCTGGATGACCTGCTGCTTCCTTGACGAGCTGGCCCACGCCTCAGGCAAGGATCCCGTCGAATTCAACCTCGCCCTGCTGGGCGACAAGGACCTGGTCGCGGGCACCGGCCCGAGGGGGAGGCCCTACAACGCGGCCCGGATGCGCAACGTGGTCCGCCAGGTCGCCGAGAAGTCCGGCTGGGGCAGGACCCTTCCCCGCGGAAGGGGGATGGGCCTCGGGTACTACTTCAGCCACCAGGGCTACATCGCCGAGGTGGCCGAGGTGACGGTCACGCCCGCCGGGGACCTAAAGGTCGACCGCGTCGTGGCGGCCGTCGACGTCGGCTCGCAGATCGTCAACATGAGCGGCGCCGAGAACCAGGTTCAGGGATCCATCACCGACGGCCTCAGCGCGGCCTGGCGCCAGGAGCTCGACATTAAGCAGGGCCGCGTGGTGCAGTCCAATTTCCACGAGTACCCGATGCTCCGCATGGCCGACGCGCCGCGCTCGATCGAGATACACTTCATCAAGACCGACAATCCGCCGACCGGCCTGGGCGAACCCGCCCTTCCTCCGCTGGCGCCGGCCGTGTGCAACGCGATCTTCGCCGCGACGGGAAGGCGCGTTCGCCAGCTGCCGATCTCCCGGACGGACCTTTCTTGGTCGTAATCGGGGCCCCCGGCCGCTACCCATCCTTCTCAAATGAAGGAACTGGAGGCGATTGTCTCGCACCTCTGCCAGGCCGAGGCCGGGTGCGTGCTGGCAACCCTCACCAAGGTGGAAGGGTCGTCCTACCGCAGGCCCGGGGCGAGGATGCTCGTCACTGAGGGGAAGAAGCGGATCGGGTCAATAAGCGGGGGATGCCTGGAGGAGGATCTTGTCGAGCGGTCTCTCCGCGTGGCGGCGAGCGGCCGCGCCGAACTCGTGGTCTACGACACGTCGGCCGAGAACGACCTGGTCTGGGGCGTGGGCCTCGGCTGCAACGGTGTCGTTCGGGTGCTGCTTGAGCCCGTGCCCCGCCGGCCGCAATGGGCAACCACGGTCGACGAGAATCTCCGCGCCGGCCGCCCGACGGACCTTGTCGTCGTCTGGGACAACCCGGGCGGACCGGTGGGCACGTGGCTGCGGGACGCCCCTGCCGAGGCCGTGCCGGGCGGGCGGGCCAGCGTCTTCAGCGACCGGGTCGAGCCTCCCGTGGCGCTCGCCATCTTCGGGGCGGGCGACGACGCGCAGCCGCTTGCGCGCCTGGCGCGGGAGCTCGGATGGCGGGTCACCGTGGCCGATCCGCGGCCCGCGATGCCGACTCCCGAGCGTTTCCCGGGGGTCTCTGCGCTGGTGACCGGGCCCGCGGACGGCCTCGTGAAGAGCGCGGCACCCCGGCCCGGCTCCCTTGCCGTCGTCATGACACACCACTATCTGCACGACCTGCCTCTCCTGCGCGGCCTGCTGCCGCTCCCGCTCGCCTACCTGGGCCTCCTTGGGCCCCGGCGCAGGGCGGAGAAGATCCTGGCCGACCTGGCCGCGGAGGGCCTTCCCGTCACTCCCGACATGCGGACCCGCCTGCGCGCGCCCGTCGGCCTCGACCTAGGGGCGGACCTGCCCGAGGAGGTCGCGTTGAGCATAGTCGCAGAGATGACGGCCGTCATGGCAGGTCGCGACGCACGCCCCCTGCGCGAGCGCGAGCTGCCGATCCATGCCTGACGCCGACCACCCGGCGCCCGCCTCCCTGAAACTTGGCGCCGTCCTTTTGGCGGCAGGCGGGTCGTCCCGCATGGGCTCCGCAAAGCAGCTCCTGGAGGTTGGGGGCAAGCCCATGATCGCGCGGGCCGTGGACGCCGCGCTCGGCTCGGGCGCGCGGCCCGTCGTCGTCGTACTGGGGGCCAGCGCGGAGAAGGTCGGGGCCAGGATCGCGGACCGCGCAGTCCTGACGGCGCAGAATCCGGATTGGAAGACGGGCCTGGCATCGTCGATCCGTGTGGGCCTCGACACGCTGCTTCGCGCCGAGCCCTCGCTCGACGCGGTCCTTCTCGCGCCCTGTGACCAGCCGGCCCTGTCCGCGGAGGTGATCATGCTGCTTGCCGCCCTGCACCGGGCCACCCGGAGGGCCTCCGCCGCCCGCTTTCGCGGGCGCAATGGCGCCCCGGCGGTATTCGGCCGGGATCACTTTGACGCGCTCATGGCGCTTTCCGGCGACGAGGGTGCACGCAAGCTGCTCAATTCCGGCTCCGAAAGAGTCGTCGCGATCGAACTGCCCGACCTCGGAGTCGACCTCGACACGCCTGCCGACTACGCCGCCTGGAAGGACCGCCAAGCCTAGCCGGCGTCCCGGTCCCCGCCCCTTCGGGCTGGAAAATCTAGATGAGGCGCGCAAGCGCCTTGCATCTTGCTGTTTGACGACGTCGTAACGATTCCGTAACATCTTTTCCGAACACGCGTTCATTCAACCTGATGCTCGTCAGCGTTCACGTGCCCAAATGCGCCGGAACAAGCTTCCGGCAGATCCTGTATGCCGTCTACGGCGCCAGGATATGGTTCAACTATGGTACGGTTTTCTCACAGGAACAGGCGCGCCCTGACCTAGTGCCCCCGGGGACCAGCGTCATCCATGGGCATTTTCTGGCGGACGCGTTCGACCGCCTGTTTTCGGAGCGCAAGCTTCTGACGTGGGTCCGGCACCCCGTGGAAAGGGTCGTCTCCAACTATCAGCATTTCCTCAGGGCGCCGGACATGCGCGACGACTGCTGCCGGGCCATCTACGAGCGCAAGCTGGGCCTTCGCGGCTTTGCCGACTTGGACTGGATGAGGAACATGGCGACCCGGTACCTGGCCAACAAACCCGTGGAGGACTTCGAATTCATAGGCATCACCGACTGCTTCGAGCAGAGCATCGAGCATTTCTACCGGACATTCGGATACCGGAGGCTCCAGATACATCCCGGCGAGAACCTGAATCCCCACCGCACCTCGGAGCTCTACAACGTCTCGGCCGCGGACAAGGCCTTCATCCTTGAACGGAACATGGCGGACCTCGCCTGGTACGACCAGGCGGCCAGGCGGCTGGCCAAGGAGATCGCCGACAGATCGGCGAGGACCGGCTAAGTCACTCCTCCGAGTCGAAGACCTGCACCCGGGTCCAGGACGCCTTGTTTCTCTCGACGAAGGCGAGGTGGATGGGGTCGACCTGGTAGGCGTCGTGCGCGGGGCCATCTCTGAAGACGATCGTCAGGGCCAGGTCGAAGCTGCGCTCGGTCACGTCCCGCTCGCGCAGGGACGCCGGAGGGCCCACGTAGATTTTGTCAATCGTCCGGGCGGCGGAGAGCTTCTTCACCTCCACGCGGAAATGCTCCCGCTCTGCGGTCGTGAGGTCGGTCTTGAGCCAGAAGTATACGGAATGGATGAGCATGGTGTCCGGCCATTAGACAAGGTTCATGGGGTCGACATCAAGCATTTGGATGACGTCGCCAGGCCATCGGAACTCATCCCTTAGCCTCGAGAGATCGCCGATCACCTTGGTGACGCTTCCGGCGAAATACCACAGCTGCCAGCGGTACTCGTCGCGGATCTTCTCAATGGGAGCCGGGGCCGGGCCGCGAATCTCCATGCGCCCGCCAAGGGCGTCGCGGACCCTCTTCGTCCACTGCTCGGCGAAGAACTTCAGCTTGTCGGGGTTTGTCCCTCGGAAGAGGTGCCTGATGAGGTGGCGCTTCGGCGGATAGCCGAACTGGCTCCGCACCTCGAGCTCCGCGCCCGCAAAGCCGTCGAAATCCGCGTGCCGCGCGAACTGGATCGCCTCGGCCTGCGGCGTGAAGCTCTGGACGACCACCTCGCCGGCCCGGTCCCCCCTTCCCGCCCGCCCGGCGACCTGGACCAGAAGCTGGAAGGTCCTCTCGTTCGCCCTGAAGTCCGGGATGTGCATCGAGAGGTCCGCGTCCACAAGCCCGACGAGCGTCACGTTGGGAAAGTCCAGGCCCTTTCCGATCATCTGCGTGCCGACCAGGATGTCGATTCTGCCCCTGCGGAAATCACCCAGGATCTCGCGAAAGCGGTTCTTTCGCCCCATCGTGTCCGAATCCATCCGCTCGATCTTCGCCCTGGGAAGCACGCGCCTGACCGCCTCCTCCACCCGCTGGGTGCCGAGCCCCCGCCAGCGGATGTCGGGTGCCCCGCACTTCTCGCACCGGACCGGGGCCGGGCGCTGTTCCCCGCACAGGTGGCACCGGAGGGTCTCGTCGGTCCGGTGGTAAGTCATTGATATGCTGCAGTGCGGGCACTCCTCCACGCTGCCGCATTTGCGGCACTGCATCGACGAGGAGTAGCCGCGCCTGTTGATGAAGAGTATCGTCTGCTCCCTGCGCTCGAACCTCGCCTGCATCGCGTCCGCAAGCGGGCGGGACAGGGCGGTGGCCCCGCGCTGGCGCGACGCCTCGATGCGCATGTCGACTATGGTGAAGGACGGAAGGCTGCGGCCGTCGACGCGCCGGGTGAGGCGCAGCAGGCCGTACCGCCCCGAGACCGTGTTGGCGTGGCTCTCAAGCGAGGGCGTCGCGGAGCCCAGAAGGCACTGGGCGGCGCACAGCCTCGCCCGCATCACCGCCACGTCGCGGCCGTGGTACCGGGGAACCTCGTCCTGCTTGTACGCCGGCTCGTGCTCCTCGTCCACGACGATGAGGCGGAGGTTCCGGACCGGCGCGAACACGGCGGACCGCGCGCCGACGGCGACGCGGACCTCGCCCGAGGCGAGCGCCAGCCAGCCGTCTAGCCTCTCGCCCTCCCCGAGGTGGCTGTGCCAGACGACGCACCGGTGCCCCGGGGCGATCGCCTCGAGCCGCGACCTCAGGCGGGCGACCGTCTGCGGGGTGAGCGCGACCTCCGGCACGAGAAGGATCACGCCTCCCCCCGACTCGAGGGTGGCCTGGATCGCCCGGAGATAGACCTCGGTCTTGCCCGAGCCCGTGATCCCGTGCAGGAGCGTCACCCCGAACTTCCTGGCCTTGAGCGAGGCCGCCAGGGCAGCGACGGCGGCGGCCTGCTCGGCGTTGAGGGCGTGGGGCTGCGAGGCCACGAGTTCCCCCAGCGCGAGATCGTCGGAGTACGCATTGCGCTCGACCCGGGTGACCTCCTCGCGCAGGACTCCCCGCGAGACCAGGGCGTGGAGCGACGCGGCCGACGCGCCGGTGCGCTCGAGGATGAGCCCCTTCGGCTGGGGCACTATCTGGCCCTCCATGAACGCGTAGAGCCGGGCCTGCGCGGGCGCCCTGCGCGCAAGCGCGGCGGCCTCCTCCCGGGACATTCTCGCGGAGACGCTCAGGAATCGCTGCTCCTTGATCCGCGAACCGCGCCGCACGGCGGCGGGGATCATCGCCTCGATGACCGTGTCCAGCGGGGCCGCGTAGTAGCCGGCCATCCATCTCGCAAGATCAAGGAGGTCCGGGGTTAGCGCCGGGAAAGGATAGACGACCGCGGCGACGGGCTTCAGGCGGTCGACGGGGAAGTCGGCCGGGGGGCCGACGCCGCCGATCACGCCGAGCCGCATCGCGTGGCCTACGGGCACCCGCACCAGCGAGCCGATCCTGGCCGCCGCGCGCAGGCCCTCGGGCACCTTGTAGTGCAGGACCTTGTCAAAACCGGCCAGTGGATGCACGCCGACGATCATTCCAGATTAGGAGGCGATTGAGCTCCGACACGCGAGGGCGCGCAATACCCATCGCTGGCCGAAGGGATCGAATTGACAGGCCGGCCCGGTGGAGGCGACAGTCCCCCCGTGAGTATCCCTTCGGCCCGGGAAAGATTCAGGAAGTTCCTAGCCCAAAAGGGCCTCCGGGTGACCAGCCAGAGGCTCGCGATCTTTGACGCCGCCTTTGCGCGCAAGGAACACTTCACGGCCGAGCAGCTGCTCGACTACGCCCGCTCGATCGACGACTCCGTATCCCGCGCGACGGTGTACCGCACGCTCCCCATCATGACCCGCAGCGCCCTCCTGCGGGAGATCGACATAGGAAGCGGCGAGAAGTTCTACATGCCGAACCTGGAGCAGAACACCCAGATAGCCCAGGTGGTCTGCCTCGACTGCGACCGGATCTTTGAGATAAGCGCCCCGTTCATGGAGTGGTACGGAAGCACCGTATCGTCCAAGCTCGGGCTTTCGCCTGTCTCGCAGAGGCTTCAGGTCAGCGCGCGCTGCAACACGCTCAGGGACACGGGTTCGTGCCCCCGGAGATCCTGACGGCAAAGGCCCCTGAAAATGTCTGAAGATTCCCCGCGCGACACCGCATTCGAGCTCGGCTTCTTCGAGGGCGTCCTAAGGCACGATCCGCAGTGCGTCGAGGTGATCGAGATCCTCGGGGGCCTCTACACGAAGCTCGGGCGGATCGCCGACGGCCTGAAGATGGACCGCAAGCTGGTCCGCCTTCAGCCCGCCAACGCCACCGCCCACTACAACCTCGCGTGCAGCCTGGCCCTGAGCAAACGCAATGCGGACGCGCTGCGCTCGCTCCGCCATGCAATCGGCCTCGGATACAGCGACTTTGAATGGATGTCGCATGATCCCGACCTGCAGGGCCTGAAGGGCATCCCCGAGTTCGGCGCCATGGTGGCCCAGCTCAAGCCGCAGAGCTGAAACAGGGCGTGTTCTGGCTTAAAAAGGTCATATCGTACTGGCTGATGCCGCTGCCGCTCTGCCTGGCCCTCCTGGCGGGGGGCCTCCTCCTGAGCCGCTCGGCGCACCACCCGAGGCTGGCGCGCCGGCTCATGGCCGCGGCCGCGGTGCTGCTCGCCCTCTTTTCGAACAGGTTCGTCAGCACCCGCCTCCTGAGTCCCCTCGAGGAGCAGTGCCCTCCGATCCCGGAATTCGCGGCGGGCGCGCCCGCCCCGGCCTCGATAGCGGGCTGCCGGTTCGTCATGGTGCTCGGCGGGGGCCACAGCGACATGAACGGGCTGTCCGCAACCAGCCAGCTCTCGGCCTCCGCCCTCGCCAGGACGGTCGAGGCGGTCAGGATTCTCAGGGTCCTTCCGGACGCGCGCCTCATAGTGAGCGGGCCCGGAGCCGGCGGACGGCCGTCCTTTGCCACCGTGCTCGCCCGGGCGGCCGAGTCGCTCGGCGTCAGCCCGGCAAGGATCACTCTCGTCGATTCGGCGCGCGATACGGAGGACGAGTCGCTTGCCGCCGCCAGGCTTTCCGGAGGCGGGCGTGTGGCGCTCGTCACCTCGGCCTGGCACATGCCGAGGGCCGCAGGCCTGTTCCGGAGGGCGGGCGTCGATTTCGTGCCCTGCCCCGCCGACTTTGTTTCCCGCCGAGACGACAGGATGAACTGGGACGACCTTGGGTGTGACAGCGAGTCACTCGTGCGCAGCACGCTCGCCATCCATGAATACATTGGACTCCTCTGGCTGCGACTGCGCGCTTTCGCCTGACATGGGCGACTCACACATTTTGCTTCGCCACGGCCGCGGCATCTAATTAAAAGGACGCAGATGAATTTCCTCCACAGGCTGATAGGCACAAACGACATATTCTTCGACCTCCTTGAGGAGGGGGCCGAGGAGGCAAAGGTGAGCGTCGATCTGTTCGCGAAGTTCCTGCACCAGATGGACGACGGAAAGCAGCCGGCCGGACTCGACGACTTCATCCAGGCCAGGCGAAAGGAGAAGCGCATCCGCCACCTCATGACCGATGCGCTCACCAAGACCTTTGTCACCCCGCTTGACCGGGAGGACATCGAGACTCTGTCCGTGGCGCTCTACCGCATCCCCAAGCAGGTGGAGAAGATAGTCGAGCGGTTGTCGATTTACCCAGGGCGCGTTCCGCATGAAATGTTCGGCCGGCAGGCGGAGCTGATGAGCCAGGCGGCGGGCTCCCTCGTGTTCATGGTGAAGCAGCTTCGCCAGGGCTCGAAGCTCTCGTCCATCCGGGAGGCCAACGACCGGCTCCAGTATGCAGAGGGGGAGGCCGACAAGGTAATGCTCGAACAGCTGCAAGGGCTCTACAAGGGACCGTGCGCTGCCAAGGAGCTCGTCATTCTTCAGAAGCTGTTCGAGATGGTGGAGCAGGCGGTGGACCGGTGCCGGAACGCCGGGAACATCGTCGTCCAGGTGGCGCTGAAGCATTCGTAGAGGGAAGCGCCATGACGCTTCTTGCCCTCGTCGTGTTGGTTGCCCTGGTATTTGAGTATGTCAACGGGTTCCACGACACGGCAAATGCCATTGCCACGGTCGTGTCGACCAAGGTGCTGACGCCCAGGCTAGCTGTGGCTTGGGCGTCCTTCTGGAACCTGATCGGAGCCCTTTCCGGAACAGCTGTGGCCACAACCATAGGGAAAGGCATCGTCGACACAGGCGCGGTGACCATGCCCATTCTGCTCTGCACCCTGATTTCGGCGGTTATCTGGGGCCTCGCCACCTGGTGGGTGGGGCTGCCGTCCAGCTCGTCGCACGCGCTCGTCGGCGGGCTGTGCGGAGCGACTCTGGCCGGCTCTGGGGGCAATTTGGCGGTCCTGCGCTGGTCGACGGGCCTTTGGCCAAAGGTTGTGCTGCCGATGATCGCCTCTCCCATTGCGGGATTTCTCGGCGGGATGCTCCTCATGGGCGCCATCATGATCTCCCTTAGCCGCTTGCGCCCCAGGACCGTCTCTCTCTTCTTCGGGAAGGCGCAACTCGCGAGCGCGGGCTTCATGGGATTCAGCCACGGGTCGAATGACGCGCAAAAGACCATGGGCATACTGACGCTAGCGCTCTACACGGCGACACGGAAGGGGCTGTTTGGGCATCTGCCGGATTGGGCATTGTTCCTGCGAATTCCGGAATTCACCGCCGTGCCAAAGTGGATTGTCGTCATGTGCGCCGTCACGATGGCGGCGGGGACGGCCGGGGGCGGAATGCGGATCATCAGGACCATGGGACAGAGGCTCGTGAAGCTGCAGCCCGTCCAGGGATTCGCCGCCGAGACATCCGCCGCGTGCGTGATCTATGGAGCCTCGATGATCGGAGTCCCGGTCTCGACGACCCACGTCATTTCCTCCTCCATCATGGGCGTTGGCGCGGCCAAGCGCTTCAGCGCCGTCAAGTGGGGTGTGGTCGAGAGAATTGTCTTCGCCTGGGTCCTTACACTGCCGGTGACCGGGCTTCTAGGCGCGGCCTTCGTCTGGCTGCTTCAGGCCGCCTGATCGCGGAGCGAGTTCCCTGCGCCCGTCAGGACGCGGGCACCGCGGGGAGATTGATGATGAACCTTGAGCCGGCGCCGGGTTCGCTCTCCAGCCGGACCTCGCCGCCGTGGGCCTGGACAACGTGCTTCACGATCGCCAATCCGAGACCCGTTCCCCCCTGCTCCCGGGACCTTGCCTTGTCCACCCTGTAGAACCGTTCGAATATGCGCTCCTGCGCCTCCTTGGGGATCCCGGGGCCATCGTCGACGACAGTGATCTCGACCCGGCCGTCCGGCAGGTGGCAGCCCTCGACGGACGTGACTCCGGCCGCGCGGCCGTACTTGATGGCGTTGTCGATGAGGTTCGAGATCACCTGCCGAATCCGGTCGTTGTCAGCAAACGCGACGAGCGAGCCCGGAACGAGGTTCCTGAGCGTCACGTCACGGGCAAGCGCCCGCTGATGAAGGTCGTCGATTGCGTCCTGCACGGTGGACCTGATCGGCAGCGGCTGCTTGTTCAGGCGTAGTCCCCCGGAGTCCAGCGTCGAAAGCAGCAGGAGGTCGTCGATGAGGAGCGCCAGGCGGTTCGCGTGCTTGTCGATGATGTGGAGGAAGCGGGCCAGCGCGGCCGGGTCATCCTTTGCGCCGTCGAGCAGCGTCTCCGAGGCGCTCTTTATGAGCGACAGGGGGGTCCTGAGCTCATGGCTCACGTTTGCGACAAACTCCTGGCGCACCCCCTCGAGCTGCCTCAGGCGGGTCAGGTCGTGAAACACCAGAATTGCCCCGTCGCTTTCGCCCGCCGCGTCCCGCAGCGCGAGCGCATTCATCTGGAGGAATCGGGGCGCGACCATGGAGTCGATCCGGAGCTCGTGGTCAAGCACCTCAAGCTCCTGGTCGAGGCGGCCCACGACCGCCGCCACCTCGTGGTGCCGCGTGGCCTCGAGGACCGTTTTCCCGACGGCGGGCCCCTCGAATCCGAAGAGGGCCGCGGCAGCCCGGTTGGCGAGCCGGATCTTGCCGCCGGCGTCCACGACTATCAGGCCCTCAACCATGCGGTCGAACAGCGTCGAGGTGCGCTGGGCCTGCTCCCGCAGCTCGGCCTCTCGGTTGGACCTCTGGCCGGCCAGTTCGCGGCCGTGCGTCTCGGCCTCCGCCTTCCTGAGCATGCGCTCCCTGCCCCAGGCCGCCGCCAGCATGGCAGCTATCGCGACCAGAAGGATGAGGGTCGCCTCCATCCGGCTCACCTCAGGCCTCTGCGGCGAATCGGTATCCGACGCCGCGCACCGTCTCCAGGTGCTGGGCCGCCGTGCCGAGCTTCTCGCGCAGCCTTCGCATATGGGTGTCCACCGTCCGGCTGTCGATCGGGTTCTCGTAGCCCCAGACGTCCTGGAGCAGGCGGTCGCGCGACTGAACCCGTCCCCTTCTGCGGGCGAGGATCTCAAGGAGCCTGAATTCGGTCGCCGTAAGCGTGATCCCCCTTGTCCCCACCTGGACCACATGGCGGGGCACGTCGATCTGGATGTCGCCGACCCTGAGGTGGGCGCCCTGGTCGTCGCCCGTCCGGACCCGGGACAGCTGCTTTCGTATCCTGATGACAAGCTCCCTCGGGCTGAACGGCTTGGTCACGTAGTCATCGGCGCCAAGCTCGAGGCCCAGGACCCGGTCCATCTCCGAGGCGCGGGCCGTCAGCATGATCACGGGGATGGACGCGGTTGAGGGGTCGCGCCGGAGGATCTTGCACACCTCGAGCCCGTCCACCTCCGGCAGCATCAGGTCGAGGACGATGAGGTCGGGGCGCTCGTCCCTGGCTATCGCGAGCGCGCGGGTCCCGTCCTTCGCGAAAATGGGCGTGTAGCCGGCCTCGCGCAGCTTGAAGCCGAGGACCTCGAGCGCGTCCGGCTCGTCGTCAACGACCAGGATTTTCGTCTTCATGGACCTTTTGCCCTGAGTGCCTGATGTCGATCGCCTCGTAGAGGTAGACAACGTCCTCGGCAATGTTTGTCGCGTGGTCCGCGATGCGCTCCAGGCACTTGGATATGGTCATGAGGTTCAGGCATCGCGAGATGTTAGCGGGCCGCTCGACCATGAAGCTTGAGAGCTCCCGGTGAAGCTGGCGGTTCAGGAGGTCCACCTCGAGGTCGCGCGGGACGACCACGCGCGCCTTCTCGGGCTCCCGGTTGATGAACGCCGAGATGGAGTCGCGCAGCATCTCAAGCGCCATCGTCGCCATGCGAGGCAGGTCGACGTAGGGCTTGAGCTGCTGCTCGGTGTCCAGGTCGATCACCCGGCGGGCGATCGTGACGGCGGAATCGCCGAC
>Ga0265320_10000572_pt1 | contig 28290 bp, 28 predicted proteins | sample 4827metaG_FD_202087 | JGI IMG/M metagenome (GOLD analysis project Ga0265320, IMG submission 202087) | Rhizosphere microbial communities from Carex aquatilis grown in University of Washington, Seatle, WA, United States - 4-8-27 metaG | ecosystem: Host-associated > Plants > Roots > Rhizosphere >... | reverse complement strand
CCTGGCGGACGCGGCCTTCATCCAGCAAGCCGTCCACCTGGCAGCTGCGGAACAGTTGCCGGGCGTCGCGTTGCGCCTGTTTGGAAATTTTCATTCCTGATTTGGCTTTCTCGGGTAGGGTCGGCGCGGCGCGCCGATCGGACGCCGCAGTGCGGCGTCCCTACCAACAATTTTATGATGCCAGTTGTTTTTCCGTTTCCTCGGCCAGCCGGCGCTGGTCTTCCGGGGTCAGGATCTTGCCGGTGACGGTCGTCGTGGTCTGCACGACCAGCCGGCCGACCTCGCGTTTCAATTCCCGGAGCATGCGGTCATGATCCTGGGCGGCGGCTTCGCGCGCCTTGATCAGGATTTGCTCGGCGGCGGCAATGGCCTTCTGGGTTTCCACCTCGCGCACCCGCACGGCGGCGGTCCGCGCCTCCTCGATCATCTGGTTCGCCTGGTCGCCGGCCTGGGCCAGGATCGCCTTGCGGTCCGCCTCGGTCTTGGCGAGCTGCGCCGTGCTTTTCTCGGAGTTGGCCATGCCTTCGGCAATCTTCTGGCGGCGCGCCTCAAGGACGGCGAAAACCGGCTTGTAAGCCCAGCGCCACAAAACAAACATCACGATGGCGAAGTTAAGCAGCTGCGCGAGCAGCTTCGGCCACTGGATGCCGAGTACCTGGATAGTGTCACCCATAAACCAGGATTAGTTGCCGGTGCGCGAAACGAGGAAGATGGCCAGGATCGCCAAGCCTTCGGCCAGCGCCATGCCGATGAGCATGACCGTGAAGACCTTGCCGAAGGTGCCGGGGTTGCGCCCGATGGCCAGCTCGGCACCCACCGCCGCGATGCCAATGCCAATGGAGCCGCCGGCACAAGCAAGACCGACGTGAAGGTTACCGTATATTTCTGCGAGCATCATATGTTTTTTGGTTTTGGTTTTGGTTGTCGCCGCCGGCATTCGTGCCGGGCGGCAAATTCAATTTTCAATGGGCGGCCGCCGCCTCCTCATCGTGCATGCACATCGTGCCGACAAAGGCGATGACGAGCAGGGCGAACACCAGCGCCTGCACCACCGCGATGAACAATTCAAAAAAATAAAACGGCAGCGCGCCCAGGCCCAGCGGCGAATGGGTGAGCATGTCGGTTATGACGCTTTCCCCGCCCAGAATGTTGCCGTAAAGCCGCATCGCCAGCGCCAGCGGCCGGACGAACAGGATGGAAAACATCTCCACCACCCCGATGAACAGAAACAGCAGGGCCAGCGGCACGTAAGACCATTTGTTCGTCTCTCCTTTCACGCCAAAAGTGTGTTTGATGAAACCGAACACGCCATTGTAGCGATACGCCCAATACAGGCCCATCACCAGAAAAATCAAGGCCATCGCCACCGTCATGTTCGCATCGGCCGTCGGCGGCCGGAAAATCGGGGCTTCGGCGTGCACGATGGCGCGCGGCCACGAACTGGTCAGGGAACCGCTGTGGTCCGGAATCCCCATCCCGATGCTGCCCACGCCCGGCAGCAGGCCCATGAGGTTTGAAACCAGGATGAAAATGAAAAACGTGGCCGCAAACGGGAAAACCCAGCGGGCCACTTTGGGCTCCAGCACCCCGGCCGTCATTTCTTCCAGACCCTCGACCGTTGCCTCGATGAGGTTCTGTGTGCCGGAGGGCACTTCCTGCATCCGACGGGTGGCCTTCCGCACAATCACGAAAATCACCGCCGCCACCACCCAGGTGTACAGCATCGAATTGGTCACCGGAAACAGGCCGATATGGAACACGGTTGGCGCCGCCACCGACACCAATGGCGGTTCCACTTCCGCGTGGGCGGCCACCGCTGCCGGGGCGCCGGACTCCGGCAGCGGAGACGGCTCGGCATTGACCCTGGCCGCAAAAAAGGCGGTGAACAAGGCGCAGGCTAAAATGATGAATCCGAGTTGCTTCACGTGATAAAAATTGCTCCGGACAACCCTGCCGACTGCGGCACAGCACTCCATCTGGCGGCATGTCCGGAGCGCGAAAATTTGACTTATCGTGAAAGATTTCACAAGCATTTTTTGGCAAAACTTTGCCAATAATCAGCCCCCTTTGCCCGGCTCAGCCTGTCGGCCAATTGCGCCGCAATGCTTCCGGCGCGCTTCCCTGTTCCCGCAAGGCCCGTAAACTCAAGGCATCGTGCCGCTTGGCCAGCCGCCGGCCGTTCTCGTCCAGCATCAGCGCGCAGTGGAAGAATTCCGGCGGCGTCTGGCCGAGAGCGCGGTAAAGCAAAAGTTGCCGGGCCGTGCTCACCAGCAAATCCGCCCCGCGCACCGCCTCGGTGACGCCCATCGCCGCATCGTCCACCGCACAGGCGAGTTGGTAAGCCGGGACGTCATCGTGCCGCCAGACCACGAAATCGCCGAAATCCTTTCCGGCCACAAATCTTTGTTCGCCGGCGTTTCCATCCGTAAAGACAATGGTTTCGCCGTCGGGAACGCGAAAACGCCAGGAGAATTTACGATTTACGATTTCGGATTTACGATTTTGCCGGCAGGTTCCCGGGTAAATCACCTCGTCATCCTCAACATGCGGAGCGCGCGCGGCGTCGCGGATGTCCTTGCGCGAGCAGGTACAGGGATAAACGAATCCGCCGGCCTGGAGTTTTTGCAGAGCAGCGCGGTAAAGGTGAAACCGTTCGCTTTGGTTGTAAGGCGCAAACGGCCCGCCACAATCGGGCCCCTCCTGCCATTCAAAGCCAAACCAGCGGAGGTCCTCCATCATTTGCGAAACGAAGACCAGGTTGAAACGCGTGGAGTCAATGTCCTCGTTGCGCAGGACCAACGTGCCGCCCCGGGCCCGCGCGCGTTCCTGCGCCGCCCAGAACGTCCGGGCATGGCCGAGATGCAACAGTCCCGTCGGCGACGGTGCCAGCCGGCCGCGGTACGGTTTTTCAAAAAGGCTCATGGGGATTGGCCGCGAGCCATTCGCCCAGGCCAGGCAGCGGCACGCTCAACGCCTGCTGGACTTTGGCAATGTTCAGCGACGTGTCGAGCGCACGCGGTGGGCCGGGAAAATCTTTGGCCGAACCGGATTCAATCTTCGCCTTGATTTCCGGCCAGCGCGGGACGAGTAATTGGGCGATCTGCCAGCGCGACAGTTTCTCCGCCCCGGCCACGTGAAACAGCCCGGCCCGTTTCCGGTCCGCCAGGTCCCAAACGGCCCGCGTCGATTCGACCGCCGGAAGCGGACAACGAAACTCATCCGTGAACAGTTTCATCCCCGCCGCGGTTTGCAGGGACCGGCGGAGCTGCTCGTTGAAGCCGCGGGTTCCCGCGCGCGACACGCCGCCGTTGAGCGACGTGCGGACCACGGTGTGCCTGGGGTTTTTCAAAACGATTTCCTCCGCCGCGGCCTTGTTCTCGCCATAAACGTGCAGCGGGTTGATCACGTCGGTCTCGGCGTAGTTTCCCCGCCGCCCGTCAAAAACGAGATCGGTCGAGAAGAAAACGAATTGAACGTCCGCCGCCAGTTCTGCGAGGAGCCGGGTGGCCTCAACGTTCACCCGCCGGGCCAGGCCGGGATTCGCCTGCGCCTCGGCGACCGTGCTGACGGCGGCGCAATGAAGGATCACTTGTGGCCGATCTTTTTGAAACTCGCGGCGCATGGCAGCGAAATCGAGCAGGTCGAACTGTTCGCGCGTCAAGGCCCGCACACGCCAGCCGGAGGCAAATCGCGGCGCGGTCTGGATAAGATAATTGCCAATCAGCCCGTTCGCGCCGGTAACCCAAGCAAGAGGTTTTGACGCCGGGTCAGTCAATCAAGCGTTTGGTAAGGCCGCCGTAGGCATCAATCCGCCGGTCGCGCAGGAACGGCCAGTGCGTGCGGGCCGTGTCCACCGCGGCAAGGTCAACCGACACCATCAAGATCTCCTCCTGCCCGGCGCCGGCCCGGGCGAGGATTTCGCCGGACGTCCCGGCCACGAAGCTTTGGCCCCAGAATTCAATGCCTTTGCCCGCGAGTTTTTCCCGGCCGATCCGGTTGGCCACGGCCACGTAACACCCATTGGCAATCGCATGGCTGCGCTGGATGGTTTCCCAGGCATCGTGCTGACGTTCGCCATATTTCTTTTTTTCGTCCGGATGCCATCCGATGGCGGTCGGATAAAACAGGATTTGCGCGCCTTGCAATGCGGTCAGCCGCGCGGCTTCCGGATACCACTGGTCCCAGCAAATCAATACGCCGATTTTGCCATAGCGCGTTGGCCAGGCCTTGAAGCCGAGGTCGCCCGGCGTGAAATAAAATTTCTCGTAGTAGAGCGGGTCGTCCGGAATGTGCATCTTCCGGTAGCGGCCCAGCAGGGAACCATCGGCATCGATGATCGCGGCCGTGTTATGATAAACGCCGGCGGCGCGTTTCTCGAACAGCGAGGCGATGACGACGACCTGGTGCTGCTTCGCCAGTTTCTGGAAGGCGTCGGTGCTCGGACCGGGGATGGGTTCGGCGAGCGAAAAATTTTTATGGTCTTCGCTCTGGCAAAAATATTGGGAGCGAAAAAGTTCCTGGGTGCAGATGATTTGCGCGCCACGTTGGGCCGCGCGTCCGGCCAGGGCGATCGTTTTTTTGAGGTTCGCCGCCGGGTCGGGGGAACACGCGGTTTGAATCAGCCCGATTTTGACGGTCTGGGCGGCAGCACGTTTCATCGACTACTTGGCGCGTTCGTTCAGGCGCGCGGTTTCCTCGAGGATGATGGTTTTGACGTGCGTGTCCTCGGCCTGGTGGGGAGCGACCTGGCCGAATAATTCGCGGATGAACCGGCCCAGCGTTTCGTTGGTGGGACCGTAACCGCCGTGGTAGATGTAGTATTCGAGGTCATACATCAACTGGTCGGCGCTGGCATAACGGCGGTTGAGGTCCCGCGCCAGGGCGTGGTGCAGGATGTCATTGAGCTGGTCATCGATGCGCGGATCCAGCGCGCGAAAATCAGGGATGGGCTGGTTCAGAATGCGGCTGCGCGATTCCTCGGCGCTTTCGCCCTTGAACAAATTCCGTCCCAGCAGGAGGTGCGCGAGCACGACGCCGACGGAAAAAAGGTCGGAACGCTTGTCGGTGATTTGGAAATCGGCCTGCTCGGGGCTCATGTAATCGGCCTTGCCGGCGATGACTTCGCCTTCCTGGTCGGTCAGGAAACCGCGCGCCTTGGCCACGCCGAAATCGGTCAGCTTTACGTCGCCCTCAAAGGCGATCATGATGTTTTTGAAACTCACGTCGCGGTGGACGATGCCCAGCGCCTTGCCGTCCTTGTCGGCCTTGGCATGCGCGTAGGCGAGGCCACGCGCAATCCGGCTGGTAATGAACACGGCGAGTTCCCGGGGCAACACGCGGCGTTTTTCCGTCAGCTGGCGGCTGAACTGTTCCAGGTTCACCCCGCGGATCAATTCCATGGCGATGAAATAAACGCCGTTGGCCTCGCTGAGATGATAGGTCTGGACGATGTTGGTATGGATGAGATCGGCCACGAGCTTGGCCTCGCCGATGAAGTTCTCGATGAACATCTTCTGGCTGGCGTAATTGGCGCGGATGATTTTGATGGCGACACGCTTTACAAAATCACGCGCCCCGTGCTGCTCGGCTTCATAGACAATCCCCATGCCGCCCTCAAAGATTTTGCGGACGACTTCGTAACGAAACTCACTTTGGATCGTGAAAAGTGCCACAAGCCGATAGTGTGAGATTGCTCCCGGAAGTCAAGCCGGCTCTTGGGCCGGGAAGAAACCCGTGTTTTTTTATGTTTTTTTGCTTGCACAGCACGGCTGAAATTCTTAATACGGGCGCAGTCAAATGACTTTTTAACCAAAACTGTAAAACCGCAAACAACAACCATCAAGGAAACCGAATATGGCAAACGCACTCTCGAAATCCCAACTCGCCGCCGCAATTGCTGAAAAGGCAGAAATTTCCAAAAAGCAAGCGGTGGAAATTCTCGATAACATTGCCGCCCTCGCCTACAAGCATGCGAAGGACACTTTCACGCTGCCCGGCATCGGCAAGCTGGTGCTGAAAAACCGCGCCGCCCGCCTGGGCCGCAACCCCAAGACCGGCGAGACCATCCAGATCCCGGCCAAACGCGTCGTCAAGTTCCGCGTCGCCAAAGCCGCGAAAGACGCCATCCTCGGTGGCAAGTAATTCCCGGATTTACAGTGGGCGCTCTGATTTTTCGGAGCGCCTTTTTTATTTTGTCAGCAGTCAACCGACCCCGGCAAAATATTCCCGGTCTGACTGTAAAGGCTGTGGATTACTGACTTTTAACTACTTGCTGATTCCGTGAAAATCGCCGTCGTCGGCTGTGGGGCTGTGGGAAGCTATTACGGCGCCATGTTCGCTCGCGCTGGACCGGATGTCCATTTCCTGCTCCGCTCCGATTTCGACGTCGTCCGCCAGAAAGGTGTGACCGTTCGCAGCCCGCAGGGCGATTTTCACGTCCAACCCCGATGCGCCCGGACCCCGGAGGAAATCGGCATCTGCGATGCGGTGTTGATCGGCCTCAAGACCACCGGCAACGACCAGTTCCCGAAATTGCTGCCGCCGCTTGTGGGCCCGTCCACGGCCGTCCTTACCCTTCAAAACGGGTTGGGCAACGAGGAACAACTCGCCCGTCTTTTTCCGGTGGAACAAATCCTGGGCGGTCTCTGTTTCGTTTGCCTCAACCGGCTGGAGCCGGGCGTCATCCACCACATCGCCCACGGAAAGGTTATCCTCGGCGAATTTCAGCGGCCGCCGCAGGCGCGCACGCATGAACTCGCCGCGCTCCTGCGCCGGGCCAGTGTGCCGTGTGAGGTCACCGATGACCTGGCCCGCACCCACTGGGAAAAACTGGTCTGGAACATCCCCTTCAATGGCCTCGGTGTGGCCGGCGTCGCCGGCGATGACGGACTGACCGATGCGAAGTTTGAAGTGCGAAGTGCGAACGCAGCTGGCTCCGTTTTGACCACCGACAAATTGCTCGCCGATCCGCGCTGGGAAAAGCTGGTGCGCGAATTGATGCAGGAGGTCATCGCCGCCGCCGCCGGGTTGGGCTTTGAAATTCCGGTCGCCTTCGCCGAAAAACAAGTTGAACGCACACGCACCATGGGCGCTTACAAAGCGTCCACGCTCCTGGATTTCGAGCACGGTCGGCCGTTGGAACTGGAAAACATGTTCCTCGAACCGTTGCGTCGGGCCCAGGCAGCCGGCGTACCCGTGCCCCGGCTGGCTGCGCTTTGTAAAGTGCTGCAACAGCTGGATCCAACCCGTTGATCCCCATTTCCTGAGTTTTATCCGTGTCCATCCATCCTCCGCAGTGTTGCTACGGAGGACAGGTCCGTGGTTAAATCAAATCCATGAAACCTCGAGTTCGTTTCGCCCCATCGCCGACCGGTTACCTGCACATCGGCGGCGCGCGCACGGCGCTGTTCAACTGGCTTTATGCCCGCCACACCGGCGGCACGTTCATCCTCCGCATTGAGGACACCGACGCTGCGCGCAATTCCCAGGAGGCCGTGGACGTCATCCTCAACGGCCTGCGCTGGCTCGGGCTCGACTGGGACGAAGGTCCGCTCACCGGCGACGCCACCGGCCCGGGCAAGGGCAATTGCGGCCCGTATTTCCAAAGTCAGCGGAAGGAAAATTACCAGCGCCGCGTCGACGCGCTCCTGTCACGCGGCCTGGCCTACGAACATGAAGGCGCAGTCAAATTCGGGATGCAGCGCGAACCGGTTGTCATGCAGGATCTGGTCGTCGGCGAAGTGGTCCGCAAACTCACCGATCGCGAGGAGGTGGACCCGGATTTCGTCATTCAACGCTCGGACGGCCAGCCGGTGTTTCATCTCGTGAACGTCATCGACGACCTGGAAATGGACGTCACGCATGTCATCCGCGGCGAAGACCACCTCAGCAATACCGCCAAGCACATCGCGCTCTTCCAGGCGTTCGGCGTGAAGCCGCCGCATTACGCGCATATCCCGCTCATCCTGAACGGCGACGGAACCAAGATGAGCAAACGCGACACCGGCGCCTCGCTCACGACCTACACCGAGGGCGGGTTTTTGCCTGAGGCCGTGGTGAATTATCTCTGCCTGCTCGGCTGGTCGCCGAAAGACAACCGGGAAAAACTGTCGCGCGACGAGGTCGTCGAGCGTTTCGATCTGCCGCAAATCCTCCGGCACAACGCGCGGTTCGACTACGAGAAGCTGCTCTGGCTGCAGGGCGAGTACGCCCGTGAACTCGGCGACGACCGTTTTTACGAACTGGCTGTGCACGCCTTCGCCAAGGCCGGCGTTGACACCAACCGTTTTCCCCTGCCCTACGTAAAGGCCGCGCTCGATTCCTGCAAAGGCAAATTCAAGCTGTTCAGCGAGCTGCCCGCGTACGCCGGGTTTTATTTCGCCGACCAGGTTGAATACGACGTTGAAGCGGCGAAGAAAGATTTTGTTCCCGAGAACAAGCCGCGCCTGGAAAAGCTCCGGGACGCCTTTGCCGCCGCGACTGCATTCAACGCTGCGAGTCTGGAAGCCACGCTCAAGGAAACCTCAAAAACGTTGGGGGTAAAAGCCGGTGTGCTGGTGCATCCCTGCCGCCTGGCCGTCACCGGCAAAACCTCCGGGCCGAGTCTGTATCACCTGCTCGAGGTTTTGGGGAAGGAAAAGGTAATGGCGAGGATAGAAAAAGCGTTGGCGGGGTTTGGTGGTTGAAAAATTTGATTCAAATTGCGAAATGACTTATGCCTGACGAAATCGCACAGATTGAATTTATACGAACAATCGGTGCCGGTGAGGTTCGTAGCAATCACCTTAACTTGACCGATGAATTCGGAACAACATTTGGACAGGCATTCCCTCCTCATCAGCCAACACGAACACCCCTTGCAATCATCGATGGGCGCGGGCGCCGAACCAATGCTAGAAAGGATAACGGATCACAAATTTGGGGAGGCGGACTCAGCCATTGGTTTCAGGACAATTCTGTGACGCCGGGGACGAGAATAAAAATCAGATATGACGCAAAGGAACGTTCCACACCAGATGGTTTGCATGTCGTCCATTTGGAAGTAATCGGAATAGCGCCGACAACTGCAATTCCAAATCCAACAACACCACAGATCGAACTCCAAGAGGAGTCGGCTGACTCCATTTCGGAAATGCCGCTTTCGCTTGAGCGCCAGCTTGAAGACTTTCTGGCTGTAAATCTTAACATGCTGGAACAGGGCCTCCAGTTGTATCGCGAAGATGGAGACGAAGGGCGGCAGTATCCAACTGAGGTCGGTATAATCGACCTGCTTTGCGTTCGACCAAACAGTGGACTTCTTGTCGTCGAACTTAAACGTGGTCGGAGTTCAGATGTTGTGGTCGGACAAATCTCACGATATATGGGGTGGGTTACGCGACATATTGCAAAAGGTCGTATCGTTAAAGGGCTGATTTTAACCTACGAACGTGACGATCAATTGCGTTACGCGGTTGCGGCAAATCCAAACATCGAGTTGAAACGATTTAAGTTGCGGCTGGAAATTCTTCATGACGAAGAATTATGACGTTTCCACTCGCGTTGGCTTTCAATCCGGTCAGGGGTGCCGCCGCGATTTTCCTCTGGTAGGGCGGGCAGTCCCCTGCCCGCCGCCGAACGTGGCGAGATTTCCACATCGCTGACATGCTCCCGAACGGCGCGCACGGAGTGACGCACCCTACCCAGATTGGCAGTGGTCGGGACGATAGACCCACACCCAGTCTTCCGCGCGTTCGCACAAACCTTTACGAACTGGATTCATCAATATGTAACTGGTTTTCTCGTCCAGTTCGTGATGGTCGCGGAGTCGATGATCGAAGAAGTCACGTTGCCAGTCCACGCCGCATTTTCCTGCCACATATTTTTTCCAGTTCTTGATCGCCGTGCCCATTCCCGGCTCGCGCGGGAACGCAAGGATGGCGTGCAAATGATCCGGCATGAGCAAACAGAGGCGGCAATGCCAAACGTGCTTCTCGTGATTATACTTCATTGCCGCCAATACGGCATCGCCGGTGTCGGCGTGGCATAACTGATTTTTCCCCGGCGGCACACATTTGATGGTGATGAAGAACCAGCTATCCTCGGCAACCCATTGCGGAATCGTGTGCGGAAGCTTTTTACGGACAGGCAGGCCCATGGAGCGGAGCGTAACGCGTTTGGCATAACGTGCCAAACGCGAAAGCGTAGGGCGGGCAGTCCCCTGCCCGCCGCCGAACGTGGCGAGATTTCCACATCGCTGACATGCTCCCGAACGGCGCGCACGGAGTGACGCGCCCTACCTTTCTTCGTGGGTTTGGCAGTTTTGTTTAATCCGCGTCAATCCGCGCCATCCATGTCTTTCCGCAACTTCAACATCGCCTCGGGAAAAAGCTTTCATTAGACTCCGCTCCCGTGCTCAACCCCTTTATTCATTGGATTGAAGCCCATGGACCTTATGCACCGTGGCTGTTTCTGGCGCTGTTCCTGGTGGCGTCGTTCCTGATGCTCTGGCGGCTCGAGGCGATGAGCAAAAGCGGCTTTGAAGGCACGGTGCTCGGCACGCTCGTCATGCCGTATTGCTCCGGCATGGGCAACCTCATCTTCGCGTTCATCCTCGGCCGCAGCGGCGGCTCCGGCGCGGACGTGATGACGAACTCGCTGGTCAACAATGTGACCAACATGACGCTCGTGCTCGGTTTGCCGGCGATTTTTTGGCGCATGAGCGTGTTGCCGCAGCAAAAGAAAAACGGCAAAACCGGCAACAAGGCGTCGGAACTCAACCGGCTTTCCCTGTTGCTTACCCTGGTGGCCGTCCTGTTCTTCACCGGCGCGGTCTGGGCGCTCGGACGCAACGGTGAGATCGGCTTCAACGAAGGACTCGTCCTGGTCGGGCTGTTTTTTTTCTGGCAATGCTTCCACTTTTTTGAAGTGCTCAAGTCCAACGTCCGCCAGGGCAAATCGCTGGGGTGGACGCTGCCGTTCGACCTGGCGCTGCTGGGCATTTGCGCCTATGGCATTTACGTGAGCACCGGCTGGCTGGTGAACTGGATCTCCGGCATCCCCGCCGGTTTCATCAGCGCCAGGAACCTCGGCTGGCTCAGCGGCTGGCTGATGGTGCTGCCCAACGCGGTGCTCGCGCTGTACTACGGCTGGCGCGGCCAGCCGGAAACGGTCTATGCCTCGCAGGTCGGCGACGCACACGTCTCCATTCCGCTGTGCATCGGCATCTATGCGCTGTATCGCCCGATGGCGGTACCGCCGTACTTTCAAACCGGAATGTTCATTCTCCTCGGCGCGACGCTGGTGCATCTCTTCTTCGTCACTTTGTTCGGGAAATTGCCGCACTTCGTCGGCTGGGTACTGGTCGCGGCTTACGGATATTTTCTATACCGTGGCCTGCTGAACTGAGGCCCGGTCCGGTCAAAGGGGCTTCTTGAAAAACTGCGTGTCGCCGGAAACTATCAGCGGATCCGCCCGCATCTTGTCGCTCAATTCGGCAAAGGGCACCTGGGCGCTAAGCCAGCGCGGATTTTTCGTGATGGATTCCATGGATTCGGCCGTGTTGTTGCAGATGAGGTAGGCGCCGGGCCCCATGACCATGAACGATTCGAAACCCGTGCCGGCGCCGTGCCGCGAAAACTCGAAGTCGCCATCGCCATATCTGCCGCCGAGCAGCTCCGCGCGCAGGGCGCCCAGGTCCTTCACAAAATTCTTCAGGAAATCGTCGTTGCGCGGGCCGTAGTAAACCAGCACCCGCGCCTTGTTTTCCGCCAGTGACACTACTGCCCATTCATCGAAAACGGTCCGGCCGTAGCGCGAGTTCATCTGGCCTGCGCAGTTACGGATGAAATTTTTGGCTTCGTCTAACGTCATGATTTGATTCCCAAGCAAAGCAAGTTTGCTGCCGCGGAACAAGGGAAATCAGGGTTTTATCTCCGTTTTTCCCGACTGCAGCGGGCAAGGCTGAAGAGAAATTCGCCGTAAGCCCCCTTCCTGAAATCCGAAACCCGAGGGCCGAAACTCGAAAGGAATCTGAATTCCGAATCTGAAAAGCCCGTCAGCGCAGGGTGTCGATTGGATTTCGGGTTTTCGGGCTTCTTTCGGAACCCGGATTTCGGCCCGCGGATTTGCGCCACCGCGATGACTTGCGATTCAAGAATTTGACTGCACTGGCAGCGACAAATTCGTACGCTGTTTGAGAATGCAACCGCCCGGAAACCGGCCGGCAACCGCCCGCGCCGAGCAAACAGCGACGTGGGTTCATTGGCTGTGCACCGCCCTGCTCGCCGCCGCTTTTGCGCTGGTGCTGGCGGCCAACGGGCTGTCGCTTGACCTGCCCGGCAAACCCGGCTGGCCGGAGGCCCTGCTGCTGTTGTTGGCCACCCTGGGCACGATCGCCGCCCTGGTCCGGCAATTGCCGCTGCAAAATGTCCTGCTCGCCACCGGCATCATCGCGCTCATGGGCGGCGCGGTCGACACGCTCGGAGTGACGATGGGGTTTCCGTTCGGCCCGTTCCTGTTCAGCGCGGAGGCCGGGCCGCAGCTTTTCAAAACGCTGCCATGGGCGGTGCCATTGATCTGGGTCGTGGCCGTCCTGAATTCGCGCGGCGTGGCACGGCTGCTTTTGCGGCCCTGGCGAAAGGTCCGGAACTACGGCTTCTGGCTCATCGGTCTGACGGCCCTGCTGACGGCGCTGTTCGACCTCGCCCTCGACCCGTTTGCCACGCGCGTGAAACATTACTGGCTCTGGCTGCCGACCAAATTCCCCGTGACGTGGCAGGGCGCGCCGCTGGTGAATTTTTTGAGCTGGGCGGTGGTGTCAGTGTTGATCCTGGCGTTCGTCACGCCGGCGCTCATCAACAAAAATCCAGTCCGGCGGGCGCCGGATTTTCATCCGCTGGCCGTCTGGCTCGGCGCACTTTTGCTCTTCGGATGCTTGTCCGCGCAACACGGGATGTGGCCGGCGGTCGTGCTCGACTCCGTCCTGGCCGTGGTGGTCACGGTTTTTGCCATCCGGGGCGGGCGCTGGTAACTGCGCATTTGCGATTTACGCGATGGGTGGGCTCAACTCAAAGGATTCGTAAATCTGCCGGGGTTTCTAATGCCAGCTAGGGAGAATCGGGATTTTCCGCCTCGACCCGTTTGGTGATCATCAGGCGGGCCACGCGCGGGCCGTCCATTTCCTCGACCCGCAATTCGCAGGCGCCCATCGTCAACACGTCCCCGGCCTTCGGGAAACCGCCAAGTTTGCGTGTCATCCAGCCGCTCACAGTGGCAGCTTCCTCGGACGACATTTCGCCGATAATTTTTTCCAGCTCATGCACCGGCAACGTCCCGACGGCCTCCCAGACGTTCTCGCTGATGGGTGTCAATTCGGACTTTTCCTGGTCGAACTCGTCCTGGATCTGGCCGACGAGCGATTCCAACACGTTCTCCAGCGTGACCATGCCGACCGTGCCGCCGTATTCGTCCACGACGATGGCCACGTGCAATTTCCGATCGAGAAACAATTGCAGCAGTTTTTCCAGGTGCGCGGTTTCCGGCACATAAACCAACGGATGCACCGCCGGCAGCAAATCCGCCGCCGTCCGGGCCCTGGCGTCCCGCAATGCGGGATAGAGGTCCTTGATATGAACGATGCCGCGCGTCTGGTCCAGATCGCCGCCCGGACACAGGGGAAAACGCGAGTAGCGCGTTTTCTCCGCCAGGGCGAGGCATTCGGCCAGCCCGGCTTCGGTATTGAACCCGACGATTTCATGGCGCGGGCGCATGACTTCGCGCGCGATCCGATGGGGCAGATCAAGCGCGTTGAGAATGAGGCTGCGACCGCCCACCGTCCCCTGCCCGGAGGTGATCAGGAGGCGCAATTCCTCCTCCGACTGGCCGCGGTCCGCGGCGCCGTCCGGCTCGATGCCGATCCGTCTCAGCAGCCAGCGCGCGGCCCGGTTCAACAGCCGGTTGAACGGATAAAATGCTAGATAAAACCAGCGCAAGGGATACGCCGCACTCAGGGCCACCGGCAGCGGTTTTTGAATGGTCAGCCATTTGGGCGCCAGCTCTCCCGCCGTGATGTGCAGAAACGTCAACGCGCTGAAACCGACGGCAAAGGAAATGGAGTGCAACCACGCAGTGGACACGATGCCGAGCGGGACGAGCAAAGGCTCCAGCAGGGTCGTAAACACCGGCTGACCAATCCAGCCCAGGCCCAGGCTGACCATGGTGATGCCGAGCTGGGTCGCGCTCAGATAGGAATTGAGGTTGCGGACGATGTGTTGCGCCATTTTCGCGCGCCGCCAGCCCTTGGCCACCAGGACATCCAACTGGGTTTCCCGGATGCGGACGAGCGCGAACTCGGCGGCGACAAAAAATCCATTCAGCAGCACCAGCGCCAGCACGGCCAGAACTTTCAGCACATTGAGAATGACGACGTCCCAGGTCACAGCTTCACCTCGCCGAACATCAGTTTTAAAATGTCCTCCAGGCTCACGATCCCCGTTTCGCGGCCGTTGCGGGCGAGCACGATCGCCAGCCGCTCACCGGCGCGCTGCATCCGGCGCAGCGCGTCTTCCAGCCGCATGTCCTCGCCGAGAAACAATGCCGGGGTCATGTGCGTGGCGGCGGGCTTCTGCAAATCCAGATCGTTGCGGTACAGCAGCGGCCCGAGCATGAGCAGGCCGGCAATGGACGGACGTCCATCGCGGGTTTCCCAGACCGGCAGGCGCGACAATTTCCGTTCCCGCGCCAGCGCCAGCACTCCGCCGATGGGCATCTGGGTCTGGACGGTCACGGCCTGCGCAAGCGGCGTGGCGATCTGGCGGACGGTGAAATTTTGCAGGTCGAGCACCCGGTTGATCATGGCGCGCTCGTCGGTCGTCAACGCCTGCGCGGATTCCTGCATGACGGCCAGCATTTCCTCGCGATTGCCGAACAGCTTGCCGGTCATCGCGCGACCGCCGGTCCAGCGCAGGACCAGTTTGGAGGCGTCTTCCACGAGCGTCACGAGCGGGCTCAGGGCAAAGTGGATGGGCCGGAAGAGGTTCGCCGCCGACAGGCACAGCTGGTTGGGATATGCGCGGAACAGCATTTTGGGCAACAGATCGAACAGCGCATAAAACAGAAAAACGGCGGCTGCAAAAACGCCGATGGCCCAGGCCGGCCGCCCCAAAAACCATTCGTGCAGCTTGACCACCAGCCAGCCGAGGATGAGAAAATTGGCGAGGGTATTGCCGACCAGGATCGTCCACATGAACCGTTCCGGGTTTTCGAGAAAGCCGTGGAGCAATTTCGCCGAGGGTTTGCCGGCGCGGGCCAGGCGCCGCAGGCGCAACCGGTTCAACGCAAAAACGCCCGCTTCCATGCCGGACAGCAAAAACGACGGCCCCAGACAGGCAATCAAAATCAGCCAGTTGAGCAGGTTCGTGTTCATTTATTTCCGCCGCTGGACAATCAACTTGCGCACCCGCCGCTCGTCGGCAGCCTCCGCGGTGAGCTGCAACCCGCGAAACGCCGCGGAAGCGCCTGCCGCCGGCACGACGCCGAGCAGATGCGCCAGCAATCCACCCATGGTCTCCACCTCATCCACCTCGCCGAGCGCGGGAAATTCGCGGCGGAAATCATCCACCCGCATCGTGCCGTTTACCCGCCAGCGGTCGGGCGCGAGTTTTTCCATCACCAGCCCTTCCGCCGGCGCCCCGGCACGGATGGTGCCGACGAGCTGGCCGAGGATGTCCTCCATCGTCACCAGGCCCGCCGTGCCGCCGAATTCGTCAATCACCACGGCCAGGCCGCGCTGCTGCTTTTGCAGGCTCTTGAACAGTTGCAGCAGGTTCATCGTCTCCGGCACGAACGAGGGAAATTCAATCGCGTCGGCCAGGTCGATCTTCGGGTCCAGCAGCAGCGCGCGCGTGTTGAGAATGCCCACGATGGTGTCCGGGGTCTCATCGTAAATCGGCAGGCGGCGGTGCTTGAATTTCTTCGCCGCGGCGATCATTTCCTCAACCGTCACATCGTCCGAAATGCAGGCCATGCCCTTGCGCGGGCGCATCACGTCGCGCGCCAGGCGATGGTCGAGGCTGATGATTTGGAGGATGATTTCCTTTTCTGATTCGTCGAGCGTTCCCTGCCGGTAGGCCAGGTCGAGCAATTCCTGGTACTCGGCGTCCGTCAAGGCCCCGGTCCCGGGGTTGGGGCTGGTTTGCGGCGCGAAGAGGGCCAGGATGGCGGTGTTGAGTTGCTGCGCCACGCGATGCAGCGGGGCCGTGATTTTTTCAAAAATCAACAGCAGCCAGGCGACCTGCAACGCCCAGCGTTCCGGCTGCCGCACGGCCAGCGTCTTGGGCAGCACCTCGCAACCAATGAGCGTCAGCGCCAGCAGCATCAGCATCGTCAGCGCCAGCGTCAGGTGCGCGGCGAACACCATCCGCAGGGCCACTCCCAGCATGGCGGCGCTGGCGAACGTGTTGCCCAGCGCGAGCGTGGCCAGCAAATCCTGCGGGCGTTCGAGCAGCTGGGCGACAATTTTGCCCGAGACGGGATGATGTTCGGCCAGTTGCCGCACCTGCCATTTGCTCAGGGAAAACAACGCCGTTTCCGCCAGCGCGAAGAAGAAACTCAGACTCGCGCCCGCGAAAATTAGAACCGCCGCTACCGTTGTTTCCACGCGCGCAGTTTGCCCGAAGGCAACCGTCGAAAAAAGAGAAATGAAACGCAACGCAGAGCCGCAAAGGACGCGGAGCAGCGCGGAGTTCCACGCCATAAAGATAATCCCGCCTGCTTGCCTCCGCGTTTCTCTGCGAACCCGGCGTCTCTGCGTTCAATTTCGGCGCGGGCTTTATCTTTCCAACACCGCCGTGGCGGCCGCGTAATGGACCGTGTGACTCAGACTGACGAGCAGGCTTTTGGCGCGGCGGGACCGGAATAATTTCTTCCCCTTGCCGTGCAGGACCACGAACGGCTCGCCGGATTCCTTGCGGCGGATTTCGATGTCCCGCCAGCCGAGCGGTGCGCCGATGCCGGTGCCGAACGCCTTGGAAACCGCCTCCTTGGCGGCAAACCGCGCCGCGAGAAACGGCGCTGGGTTCTTGTGCGACCGGCAGTAGGCGATTTCGTCCGGCAACAAAATCCGGTTCACGAACCGGTCGCCGAATTTTTCATAGGACGCCGCGATGCGCGCGACTTCGATGATGTCAATGCCCGTGCCCAGAATCATGGGATGGACGATTTACGATTTGCGATTGACGCGCAAGCAAACTCGAACTACCCCTCAAACATGAAACCCGAAATCAGCGGCAATGCCTCGAAGAATTGCTTGATTGTTTTCCTGGGAATCACTTTGAGTGTTCAATCCGGTTTGGCGGCCAGCGGAATGTTTCCCAAAATGCCGGTGGCAACGAATCTCTATTGTGTGCATTGCCGGGGCGACAGTAAGGACGGAAAAATGACCGCTTTGGCCCTTCAAGGCTTGATCAATCAATCATCGGCCGAGGCCTATGTTGACCTGGCCTCCTTGAATCACGAACAACTTGCGCTTGGCGGACGGACCTATGTCGACCTGCCATTGCCGCGGGGGAATGATCGCGGGTTGAGAACCCTGTTCAAGAAATATCAGGGCCGCGTGAAGAAAATGATTCTTTACGATCCAGCCAAAGACTGGACCTGGTATATCGCGTTGATGGCGGCCGCGCAGCAAAATGGAATTCCGGTGACGGAGTCCATCAAGACCACCCTCATTGCGGAATTCGGATGGAAAGGCGAAGTGGAAGATTACCGTGACCGTTGGGACAATCGGATTCAAGCCTATGATTGGGCATTGGCAAAGCTGATGCCCAATTGCAGCAAGAAAGTGGTGTTTACCCTCAAGTATGGCTATCCGTTGTTTGATTATATCGTAGCGACCAAGGGTTTTGTGTTTCTGCTCGACTTCGAGAAAAACCCGGTCGAAGAGAAGGAGCTTGAAAAGTTTTTCAAAACCGGCGGGTACACTGTTGGCACTTCATTGATGGGATATGCCGGTGACGACGCCAATACCGTCGCGAACAAATTCGGCATCGGTTATGTCGTCAGTGACTGGTATGCCAACGGAAGCTATTGGTCCAGCTTTCCAAACAAAACCTACAAGCAGCTGCCCGGTCATGCCGTCAAGGCCGTGCCGGGAAAGATTTATGTGGCCATCAATTGGAGTGATGGTGACAACATTCAAATTGACCAGATCGCGACCTACATCCTTTGGAAAGACCCTGCGCGCGGCAGCGTGCCGGTTGGCACTACCTTGAGTCCGACATTGCAGGAATTGAATTCCCCTCTCATGGACTGGTTCTACTCGAATCTGACGACCAATGATGAACTGCTGGCTGGCCCCAGCGGCGTCCAGTTCATTTATGGAAGAGACTTCAACGAAGCCCTTTTTCCGGCCTGGTGTAAATTAAACCGGGAATGGATTGACGATGCGGGGTTTCGTACCACCTGCGTATGGCACACAGATTATCCGAGTCCAAAATACTCCACTTACATCGCCACATGCGGTCTGACGGGCATCCTCAACGGTGGGAATTCGATCAAGATTCGGTATGACGAAGGCCTGCCGGTCATGGATGAAGGCGGTGCGGTTTGGAGTGAAAAGGAGGTGTTTGACCGGTTATCAAAAGTGCCTGTAAATCAAAGAACGCCGGTGTTTATAGGGTTCAAGTGCATTGTGGGATCGTTCGTCAAGGGCAACGACGGCTATGCGAAAATCAAACGACAGGTGGACCGGCTCAACGCCGCTTATCCCGGTCGTTTTGTGTTCCTTCTGCCCAGGGATATGTTCGCTACCATTCGAGATTATTGCCAGCTTCCTCAGCAGCCTTGAAAATATTCCGGATTTTCACCCACGGTAATTGTTCATCAAAGCTAGCATTTTCTTGACGGTTATTTTCAGACCCGTTATTGCCGCACGGGTTAAACGTAGCGCAGACATTCCTGTCTGCGGGTTGCGGGACATTCTTGTCCCGCGTCTTGATTTAATCGCGAGCGACTCCCTGTGCCTGGCGACTGGAAAGTCGCCAGAACCCGCAGACAGGAATGTCTGCGCTACATCGTTCCGTGATAACCCTTCATCAACTGTAGCATCTCTAGCACAGCCTTTTCCAGACCGACGCTTACGGCGTAGCTGACGATGCTGTGGCCGATGTTCAATTCCACCAGGTGCGGCACGCGGCACAGCGCGGGCAGGTTTACGTAATTCAATCCGTGACCGGCATTCACTTTTAAACCAAGCGCGTGCGCCTGTTTTGCGGCGGAAATCAGGCGTGTCAATTCAGCTTCATAACCCGTGGCAGCCGAGGTAACGAGGCTCTGACTGGCTTCGGATTTTGAAGTTTGAGCCTCCTTACGGCGGCTGCCACAAGTGAACTCTTCCGCGAACCGACCGGTGTGCAGCTCGATGAATTGCGTTCCGGTGCGGGCCGCGGCTGCGATTTGTTTTTCATCCGGCGCGATGAACAAACTCACTTCAATGCCCGCGTCGTTCATTTTCGTACGCGTGTCGGTGACGGCCTTTTCCTGCGCCACCACGTCGAGCCCGCCTTCGGTGGTCACTTCCAGCCGGCGTTCGGGCACGATGCAGACGATGTCCGGCCTCACTTTCAGCGCGATGGCGATGATTTCGGGGACGATGGCCATTTCGAGATTCAGCCGGGTCTTGATGGTTTCGCGCAGTTTCCAGACATCGCGATCCTGGATGTGCCGGCGATCCTCGCGCAGGTGCGCGGTGATGCCATGCGCGCCGGCCGCCTCGCAAATGTGCGCGGCCACGACCGGATCAGGTTCGCCGAATCCACGTCCGCGATAACGCGCCTCGCGGAGGGTGGCAACGTGGTCAATATTGACGCCGAGTTTGAGCATGAAATCAGTGCGACGATGCCGGCGCCGCAACCGCGCCCGTCATTATCGAACAAAACCAAAGGATCAACAACCTGTTCATTGAGGGGTGTTTGTGTGCCAAAAGCATCATCGCTTGGCAAATCCAATCATATTCTGATTGCCCCGGGTGCGGAATCCGGTTTTGATTTGCCGTGCGCAAACTCCGCCCGTTTCTCAAATACTGGCTGCCCGCGCTGATTTGGATGGGCGTGATTTTCACGGCGTCGAGTGATTCGCATTCCTACGAACATTCATCGCGTTTTATCGAACCGTTCCTGCGCTGGCTGTTTCCCCATTGGCCGGAAACACGCATCCACGATGTCCATGAAGTGTTCCGTAAATGCGCCCATCTGACCGAGTATGCCGTGCTGGCGCTGCTGTTCTGGCGCGCCCTTCGTCAACCGGTCAAAAACGATCCGCGTCCCTGGAACCGGCGCGAGGCCGGTCTCGCCATCGTCCTTGTTTTTCTTTACGCCGCCAGCGATGAATTCCACCAGCGTTTCGTGCCGACGCGCACCGCGCATGTGTCGGATGTGTTGATTGACACCGCGGGCGGCGCGGCTGGTCTGCTTGTGTTTTGGTTGGCTGGCCGCCGGCAAAAACACTGGTGAACCCCCATGAAACGCCCGTTTGTTGCCGTCGTTTCAGCTTATGCCCTGGGCCTGTTGCTCGCGGGAATCTTTCAACCGCCGCCGGGTGCACTGTTCGCCATCGCCCTGGCGCTCCTCGCCCCCACCCTGGTGCTCCGGAAATTCCGGCCATGGTTGATCTGGCCGTTGCTCGCGCTGGCCGGCTGGGCGAACCTCGCCAGTCGTACTGCCGTCGTCGCCCCCGACGATTTGCGCGCGCTGCTCGGCAACGATGGAGCCATCGCCGCCGTCCGGGGCAACCTGACCGAAACACCGCACCTGAAAATCTCCGGGCGCGACGATTCGCCGTCCGAATGTTCCATCGCCCAGGTCCGGGTCACCGCTTTGCGCCGCGACGCCGGCTGGCAACCGGCGACCGGGGTGATCATTGTGACGACGCCAGGCGTGCTCGACCGCGACTTTTTCGCAGGTCAACCGGTGGAAATCTCCGGCGTCATCGAACCACCACCCCTGCCCCTGGCGGAGGGGCTTTTCGACTATCGCGAGTATCTCCAGACGCGCGGGATTTATTACCAGCTCAAAGCCGGTTCCACCAACGATTGGCAACTGAGCGTGTCGCCGTTGACCCGCCCGCCGTTGACCGACCGGTTTTTGAACTGGTCGCAACAGACGCTGGCGCTGGGCCTGCCGCCGGAGCCAGACGAGCCGTTGCGACTGCTTTGGGCGATGACGCTTGGCTGGCGCACGGCGTTCACCCCCGATATCAGCGAACCATTTCTGCGCGCCGGGACGATGCATCTGTTTGCGATTGACGGCCTGCGCATCGCGTTGATTTCCGGGATGCTCGTGGCCTTGCTTCGCGTGTTGCAGGTCTCGCGGGCGTGGTCCGGCCTCGTGGCCATCCCCCTCATCTGGTTTTACACCGCCGCGACCGGCTGGGAATCCTCCGCCATCCGCGCGTCAGTGATGATGAGCATCGTCCTGGGCGGCTGGGCGTTGAAACGGCCGGGCGACACCCTCAATTCGCTGGCGGCCGCCGGGTTCATCATTTTGCTGTGGGAACCGCGCCAGCTGTTTGAAGCCAGTTTTCAACTGTCCTTTTTTGTCGTGCTGATCATTGCGCTGATGCTGCCGCCGCTGAACCGGATTTCTGACCGTCTTCTGCAGCCGGACCCGTTGCTGCCTGAAGTCCTGATCCCGCGCTGGCGGCGCACATTCACCGGCATGCTGCGGGTGTTGTCGCGCTACGCAGCCCTCTCGTTCGCGGCATGGATCGGCTCCATCCCGCTCTCGGCAAAATATTTCCACCTGTTCAGCCCGGTTTCGCCCCTGGCCAACATCGTTGCCGTGCCGCTCGGCACCTTCGCGTTGATGGCTAACCTCGGGGCGCTCGTCTGTGGGACCTGGTTCCCCTGGGCGACGGCACTGTTCAACCACAGCGCGTGGTTCTTCATGTCGGCGATGACGGCGGTGAGCGAATGGTCGACGGAAATTCCCGGCGCCTTCTTCTACGTGCCGGCCCCGTCGTGGACGACCATCACTCTCTACTATGCCGTGCTGGCCGGCGGGCTGGGCGGTTGGCTGTTCCTGCCCAGACGCAGGATCTGGAGCCTGACGGCGCTGCTTCTAGTGACGGCGGGTTACTTCTGGCAATGGCAGGCCACGCGCGGCGAAATCAAATTGACTCTCATTCCCCTTTCGGGGGGGCACGCGGTTTTCGCGGATGCTGCCGGCCGCGGGAACGACTGGCTGGTGGATTGCGGCAACGAAAAAGCCGCCGACTTCACGCTCAAGCCGTTCCTGCGCGCCCAAGGTGTAAACCGGGTTGCCCGGCTCGTGTTGACCCATGGTGATTTGCAGGACACCGGCGGCGCGGAACGGCTCAACAAGCTTTTCGGCATCGGCGAAATTTACACCAGCCCGGCCCACTTCCGATCCAGCGCCTACCAGAAAGTGGTCGCCGAATTCGAGCGGCCTCCCGACCGGCACCGGATCATCCAGCGCAACAGCGCGGCCGGTTGCTGGCAGGCCCTGCATCCCGGCGGCGGGGAAGATTTTGAACGGGCCGACGATGCCGCGCTGGTGCTGCTGGGAAGTTGCAACGGGTTGCGGGTTTTGTTGCTGTCCGATCTGGGCCGTCGGGGACAGAGCGCGTTGCTTTCCGGCACGAACGACCTGCGCGCGGACATCGTGATTACCGGCCTGCCGGACAATGGCGAACCGCTTTGCGACGCGTTGCTTGACGCGGTGCGGCCCCGGGTAATCGTGGTGGCGGATTCGGAATTTCCCGCGACGCGGCGCGCGAGCCGGGGATTGCAGGAGCGGCTCGCCCAAAGAAACGTGCCGGTCATTTACACGCGCACAGCCGGGGCGGTGACCCTGATAGCGCGGACCGATGTCTGGGAATTGCGGACGATGGCCGGGCAGGAATTTTCAACCCGGACCGGATCACGACCAACGTTGCCACCAGAATAGGGGCCGCTTCGAGGTATCGGGAGCCGGCCGTTGTTTCGTAAGGCTGACCGAGACATAGCGGGCTTCGGGGATCGAAAACTTTTTCACTTCCACCGTCACGCTTTCGGGGTGGAAATCCGCCAACAGTTTGGCGGCAATGTCCGTGGCCACGGACTCAATCAGCCGCCAGTTCCGGGATTCACCCAGCTTCAGCAGGTGTTTGGTGACCTCGTAATAATCGATCGTCCGCCCGACCCGACCGCTCACTGCCGCCGAGGAAAAATCGAATTTGAGATCAATGGTCAGCAACAACCGCTGCGGCTTGGCGCGTTCCTCATCCGAAACACCGACCCGATAAAAAACTTCCAAGTCAACGATGGTGATAAATGACATGCTTCGGTTCTGGTTCTGATTTTTCCTATCGCTTCCGGTCCGTGCATTTCCCCTGGTCGCCACCCTCGGTCATCACCGCCTCCAGCAGCTTCCTTGTCGGCGCGTTAAGCGGCAACCGGCACGCTTCGGCCATCGTCACCCAGCGGGATTCGCGGGCTTCGTCGTTTAATATCACACGCGGCTCGCCGGCGCAACGACAGGTATAATTCAACAGGACAAAATGCGCATCGCGGTAAAATTCCTTCGAGTGGATGCAATCCTGCACCAGGACAAATTCGATGTCCATCACTTTAAGGCCGGTTTCCTCCTGGATTTCGCGGCGGAGCGCGGCCTCGGACGGCTCGCCCCATTTGATTTTGCCGCCGGGAATGCCCCAGAGGTTCGACCATTTGTGCGTGCGAATCATCAGCACCCGGCCGGCGGAATCGAAAATCAGCGCACCGACGGTGGCGAGCGGCGGATGCGTTTCCTCGAAATTGTCCCCGGCGGGCTTGAGGTCCAGGCCGTTTTGCTCCAGCACCCGGCGCAATTCACCGAGATGCTCGACAATCAAATCCGGCCCCGCCGCGCGCAGCTGCTCCAGCGTGTTGTACCCCGTCAGTACGGCGCAGGAGTGAATGCCGCCATGATGCGCCGTTTCGACATCATGCTGCATGTCGCCAATGAACAACGTCTCGTCCGCGCGCAATTGATTTTCGGCGAGGATCTCGTGGATTTTTTCCCGCTTGTCCCACACGTCCGTGTAGGGCCGGTCGAGGTAGGCGTCGAAACCGGTGACGCGGCACTGCACCTGGAAATGGTCATGATGGACCGTGCTTAAAAGAAAGGTGCGGAAGTGTTGCGCGCGGCAAAATTCGAGGAAATCGCGCGCGTAAGGCAGTTCGATGACGGAATCCTGCGCCTGGCGGAAACTGCTGTGGAACCAGGTCTCGAGCTGGGCCATGGGCACATGCGGCGTATGGCGGTCATAGAAACTGGTGAACGGCAACGCAAACTCGGCGCGAAATTCTTCCAGCGACATCTCGGGACGCCCGGCCTGGGTCAAGACATAGTTCGACGCCTTCAACACGGCGGGCAGGTCGTCCACCAGTGTGCCCGACCAGTCGAAGATGACGTTGCGAATCACGGCCTGATTTAACCACAAAGAACACGAGGAACACAAAGAGAAATGAATCCGACCGCCCTTCCTGCCAGGGTTCGATTACGAGGACGAGGACGAGGACGAGGACGATTTACTTGAATCCTGGCACCCGACCCGGGAAACTCCCGCCGTGCTCGTTGCCTTCAACAAACCGTATGGCGTCGTTTCGCAATTCACGCCGGATGGCTCGCCCAATCGCACGCTCGCGATATTTGGTTTTCCGAAAGGCATTTACCCGATCGGCCGGCTGGACGCGGATTCCGAAGGCTTGCTGTTGTTGAGCGACGAACCGGATTGGAATGACCGCCTGCTGCATCCGCGCCACGCGCATGAGCGCGAGTATTGGGCGCAGGTGGAACGCATCCCGGCGCCGGAGGCGCTGGAAAAACTGGAGGGCGGCGTTTCCGTTCAGGGCCGGAAAACCCTGCCCTGCCGGGCGTGGATCCTGGAACCGCAACCGGAGGTTCGGTGGGGCGAGGCTCCCGACGAGCCGGCTCGCGAGGACGCTCGCCCCACCAACGCCGAAATTAAAATCCCTCCGCGCGACCCGCCGATCCGTTTCCGCAAGAGCGTGCCGGACTGCTGGATCGGACTGGAACTGATTGAGGGCAAAAACCGGCAGGTGCGCCGCATGACCGCCGCCATCGGCCATCCCACGTTGCGGCTCATCCGGGTACGCATCGGAAATTTCCGGCTCGCCGACCTGCCGGTCGGACAGTGGCGAGCCTTGCGCCATGAAGAAAAAATACTTATTATTGGCAATTGAAACATTAGGCTGTAGATTTGCTTGCTGCTGCCAGTAATGTATGAAAATGCGCAGCTGTTTAATAAAAATCAGCCAGGTTTTCATGAACGTGCGTTGAACAGCAGTTTTTTTGAAAGAATCGTGCTTTTTTCTCCGAGCTATGGTTGGAACGAAAATATTTATGAAAACAGCCTTATTCCATTTTTTTGGTTTCGGTGTTGCATACCCGATACTTTTCACGCTCTCAGCATCTGCCTCGGCGTTGTTTGTGGATTTAAACAGCACCAATCCCCTTGCGCCCTACGCCGACTGGAGTACCGCCGCAACGAATATTCAGGACGCCATTGATGTTTCATCAGATGGTGATTTGGTTTTGGTAAGCAACGGTGTATATCAGACCGGCGGACGTGTGGTTTACGGCTCGCTGACCAATCGTGTGGCCATAACTAAAGCCATCACCGTGCAAAGCGTCAACGGCCCATCGGTGACGGTGATTCAGGGAAACTCGATTCTTGGCAGCAACGCTGTCCGTTGCGTTTATATGACCAATAATTCCGTGTTAAGCGGTTTTACCGTGACGAACGGTGGAACCCTGAGTTCGGGTGATTTTTTGCTGGAACAAAGTGGCGGCGGCATCTGGACAACCAACGGCAGCAGTGCGGTGGTCTCCAATTGCGTATTGATTGGGAATGTTGCCGCAGACCTGGGTGGTGGCGCCTGCAACGGGATTATTTGCAGCAGTTCGATTATTCAAAATCACGCTTATTACGGTGGGGGGATAGGTTCCATGGGCTCGCCTTCGTTTGCGACCAATTGTTTGATCTGGAGCAATTCAGCCGCGTTTTTTGGAGGGGGAGCACGGGGGCTGACGTTGAAAAATTGCAAAGTATTGCAAAATATGGCGAGCTTGGCTGGTGGAACATATTCCGGTTCACTCTATGGATGTTTGGTGGCGAGCAATTCAACGTCGGGATTCGGGATAATAAATGATGCTCATAATGTGATCAATTGCACCATCGTTAATAATCAGGCGGTGTACGGACCCGCCGGGATCGATGGACCCAACACCGTAACCATCAATAGCATTATTTATAACAACAGCAACGTCAGCACCGGCAGCCCATCCAATTATTTAGGGCCTACAATTTTTGACCATTGCTGCACAACACCGTTGCCATTGACCGGTGCCAATAACATTACCAATGATCCCGGGTTCGCGGATTTCGCCAACGGAAACTTTCAGCTCCAGTCGAATTCACCTTGCATCAACTCCGGCGATTATTACGCCTTTGTTTTTTTTATTCCTTCGGGTTATATCGCCACCGACCTTGACGGCAACCCGCGCATCGTTGACGGATTGGTGGACATGGGGGCATATGAGTACCAGAAGCCGGGATTTATTCTGCCCTATTACTGGGCGCAGCAATATGGTTTGCCCGAAGATGGCACAATTGATTCCGACGGCGACGGCATCAACAACTGGCAGGAAGCCGTTGCCGGCACCGACCCCACGGATGCGACCTCGGTTCTAAAAATGTTGTCAGTTTCCAACAGCCCTAACGGCAACATCGTGAGATGGCAGAGCGAGGCAAACAAACTTTACTGTTTGCAACGCAGCACCAATCTCCTGGCGAATCCGGCCTTTGTTTCGATTTACACAAATTTTCTCATACCGTTTCCTGCAATATTAGTCTTCACTGATAAGACAGCCACGAACGGCGGCTCCTATTTTTACCGCGTCGGCGTGAAGTGAAGAGTTTGACGCTGACGATTTGCGACGGTAACGTTCCGCATGATTGAAGTGGCAGAAATCCGGCCGCGCGGGGCGATGGCGCCGATAACCTTCGAGCCGCTGGCACAGGAAATCCAGACGCTCAAAAAGCAGTTCAACGCCGTCATCCTCGCCCACAACTACCAGGTGCCGGAAATCCAGGACGTGGCTGATTTTACGGGCGATTCCCTCGGCCTTTCCCAGCAGGCGGCGAAAACCGAGGCGGACGTGATTGTCTTCTGCGGCGTGCATTTCATGGCCGAGACGGCGAAGATTTTAAATCCGCGGAAAATCGTGGTGTTGCCGGACAAGGACGCCGGCTGTTCGCTGGAGGAAAGCTGTCCCGCCGACAAACTGGCCGCGCTGCAGGCAACGAACCCGAAATATTACACCATCACCTACATCAATTGCAGCGCCGCGGTGAAGGCGTTGAGCGATGTGATCTGCACCAGCGGCAACGCGGTGAAAATCGTCAACGCGGCGCCGAAGGACAAGGACCTGTTGTTTGTGCCGGATGAAAATCTCGGCGCATGGGTGATGGAACAGACCGGCCGGCCGATGACCCTGTGGAAAGGGAATTGCTACGCCCACGTCGAGTTCCGGCGCGACCAGGTATTGCGGTTGCGGGAACAGTTTCCCGACGCGAAAGTGGTGGTCCATCCCGAAAGCCTGCGCGAAGTGCGCGACCTGGCGGACGCGGTTTGTTCGACTGAAAAGATGATCACCTTCTGCCAGACCGACCCGGCGAAACGGTTCGTCATTGTGACCGAGTCGGGAATCATTCACCGGCTGCAAAAGGAATGTCCCGGCAAGGAATTTTTGTGCGCGCCGGTGTTTGACGTGATGCGGATGCCGTCGGACCAGTGTCGTTGCAGCGAGTGCAAATACATGAAGATGAACACGCTCGAAAAGGTGCGCGATTGCCTGAAAAACCTGGGGCCGCGGATTGAATTGCCGGAGGACATTTTGGAGCGCGCCCGCCGGCCGATCGAGCGGATGCTGGAAATCTCAGCCCAGCCGGCGGAAAACGCCGGCTGAGTCCATTCCCGGCCCGCACCGTCCGTTTTTCCCCTCCCGGAAGCCCATTCATCGCGGTTTTCACCACCAATCCTGGAATGTTACAGGACCGGGGTTTTGTCACGGAATTGTAACAATCCTGCCTCACGTTCGTAACAGTGTTGTTACAGTCTGCCGCCGCAATTTGAACCCAAGATCATGAACAAACTCAAAAAACAAAATCCCCAGGTAAAATTCGCGCTTTTCGCCGGCGCCACCGCATTGATGGCCCTCAGCCCCCAAGCCCGGGCGCAAACGTCCGTGGATG
>Ga0265320_10000571_pt1 | contig 28297 bp, 31 predicted proteins | sample 4827metaG_FD_202087 | JGI IMG/M metagenome (GOLD analysis project Ga0265320, IMG submission 202087) | Rhizosphere microbial communities from Carex aquatilis grown in University of Washington, Seatle, WA, United States - 4-8-27 metaG | ecosystem: Host-associated > Plants > Roots > Rhizosphere >... | reverse complement strand
CGCGGGCAGTTTGTCGTTCCCACCTCCTATACCGCCACCCCGGGCGGAACCGGCCTCTATACTTATTTCGACGACACCGGCAGCCAATTGACCGATGGCATTCTGGGGGTGGACAACTGGCAGGCCGACTTGGGCCATGGCCCGGCCTACGAATGGGTTGGATGGACGATGGGCAATCCGTCGGTGATGTTCAATTTTGCCAGCAATGTGACCATCCAAACGGTCCAGATTGGCTTCAATCGCACGGAAGGCGTGAACATCTACCTGCCCACCAGCGTTTCCATCGGCGGCACCGTTTTCCCCCTCAGCAGCACGGATATCCCCGACGGCACCCGCGCTTTTTTGAATTTCAATGGCAGTTGGACCGGCAATAGCTTGCAGGTGAACCTGGCCGCCGGGGGTGCCTACACCTTTGTGGATGAAATGAAGTTTTCCACCACCAACGTGCCCGAACCGGGCGTAGCGGCGGCATTGTTGGGCGGGGTGGCGCTGGGCTGGGCGGTTTGGCGGCGCAGGCGCAACTCGTAGCGCTGTACATCAACCTATCCACATACGGGTTTTAGGCAGAGCGCTGGCCCGCGAACGCGGAATCAGCGCTACGAGATGCGCCAACACCGACTGATTTGAACCTTAAATATTTGGCGGTATATTATTCATCCATGAAAGATATTCGCGCCAAAATCATTCTGACCAACGCCATGGATTCTCAAATGGCGCGGCGACATCTCATGCCTGCAGACCAGGTCCGCCGCTACGAGGCCGATGCCATGGTGGACACCGGCGCGGTAACCATGGTCATTCCGCCGCATGTGTATCAACGGCTGGGCGTCGAGTCGGGTCGCGAGCGGATGGCCGTGCTGGCTGACGGCAGCCGCCGTGGCGTTCCGGTCACTTCCGCCCTGGAAATTGAACTCATGGGTCGCGACACCGTTGACGAAGCTCTGGTGATGGGCGATGAAGTTCTCATCGGCCAAACCATCCTCGAAAAAACCGACCTGTTGGTGAATTGCGCCACCCGCCAACTCATGCCCCACCCCGACCATCCCGATCAGCCGATTTTGAAGGCGAAGTAGGATTGCGCTTTATTGCCTTGTCCAGTTTGACCGCGTCAAGCCCTACGTTCTCATATGGCCCAGGCATATGCTGCCAATTCAAAGTGCGACTATCCCGACGGAGACGTTAATCGAGCTAATGTGGTCATTCCTGATGAGCATATTCACCTGCCACCGCCTCACTCCCCAAAAACCGAGAGAACTTTTAAGATCACAATAAAGTTGGCCGGCATCACCGTCGCCCGAAAGTTTGTTGGTGGTACACTTAAACCCGTGTTGCTCCATAATTTGACGGGCGCTATCTGCAGGAGTGCCAAGTGGTATCCATTTTTCAACTTCGGCCTGCGCGTCTGATTCTTGCGCAGGAAGTGGCAGACTTGAAGCACAGCCAGCCAAAAAGAGTACGATCAAAAACAAAAAGGCCCTCACGCCGGAAGCATTGCCTTTGCGACCCTCATTGTCAACACGGCCAGTTTGTCTCAGGCGAGACAAATTTTAAGGTCGGCGGCGCTGTATTCAGGGCTCGCCTCATCTTCCATTCCGCGCAGGGCGGAACTCAGAGAAAATTCATGCCAGGATTCCTCCGCTTTGCCAACCGTTGACCGCTTCTTCCTGGCCGAGAGGCGTTTGACGTAGTCCAATAGCTCCGCCTGTTCGGACGCAGGCAGCTTCTCGACATAGTGTTGGATCTTTTCGGTTAGGGCCATGGAAAGGCAGGTTGATACTCTATACTTAAATCAAAAGTAATATCAAGACATTGGCGAACGGTCGGAAGCGGGCTGCAAATTCACATGAGAACTCTCCCGCGTTTGGTTTGACCCCGCCGCCCGAACCCGCCAAGCTCTCCCGTTTTCACCCATGGCCACGAGCACATCCGAGTATGACTTCAAGCGCGCCGAGGCGCGCTGGCAGGAGTTTTGGCAGACCGACCGCACCTTCTCCGCGCGCGATGACGCCGTGGGCCGCGCCCGGCCGAAGTACTACGTGCTCGACATGTTCCCCTACCCCTCCGGCGAAGGCCTGCATATCGGCCACCCGGTCTGCTATTTCCCGACGGACATCCTCGCCCGCTTCAAGCGCGCCCAGGGCCACAACGTCCTCCACCCCACCGGCTGGGACGCCTTTGGCCTGCCGACCGAGCAATATGCCATTAAAACCGGCACCCACCCGCGCGAAACGACCGTCAAAAACGTCAATCGCTTCCGCGAGCAACTGCGCAAGCTCGGCTTTGTGTATGACCGCGAGCGCGAGGTCAACACCACCGACCCGCATTACTTTCGCTGGACGCAGTGGATTTTTCTCCAACTCTTCAAACACGGCCTGGCCTATGTGGATGAAAAGCCCGTGTGGTATTGTCCGCAATTGGGCACGGTGCTCGCCAACGAGGAAGTGCTCAATACCAGCGAAGGCCAGCGCTCCGAGCGCGGGAATTTTCCGGTCGAACGCCGCAACCTGCGCCAGTGGGTGTTGCGCATCACCGCCTACGCCGACAAATTGCTCGCCGGTCTGGAAAAGTTGGACTGGCCCGAGTCCACGAAGAAACTGCAGACCAACTGGATCGGCCGTTCCGAGGGCGCCGAAGTTCATTTCGCCCTGCGCGACTTCCCCGGCGAGGAACTCGTCGTCTTCACCACCCGGCCCGACACGCTCTTCGGCGCGACTTACATGGTCGTCGCCCCCGAACACCCGCTGCTGGCGAAAATCACCACGCCCGCGCAGCGCGCGGCCGTCACCGCTTACCAGGATCAAGCGCGCTCCAAGAGCGACATGGATCGCACGGAATTGGCCAAGACCAAGACAGGCGTTTTCTCCGGCGCGTATGCGGTCAACCCCGTCAATGGCCGCGAAATTCCCATTTGGATTTCCGACTACGTGCTCATGACTTACGGCACTGGCGCCATCATGGCCGTGCCCGCGCATGACGACCGCGACTTCGCGTTTGCCAAACAATTCCAACTGGAAATCATCCCCGTCATCGCCGCACCCGCCGGCAAGGAGACGCCTGAACTGCCGTTTACGGATGTTGGCGTCATGGTGAACTCCGGCCCTTACAACGGGCTCGAATCGCTCGAGGGCAAGAAGCGCATCACCGCCGACCTCGCGGCCAAGGATCAAGCCCACGCCACCGTAAACTTTAAACTCCGCGACTGGCTGTTCTCCCGCCAGCGCTATTGGGGCGAACCCTTCCCGATCGTCTGGGTGCGCGCGGTGGATTACGCAAAACTGAGTCACTACCCCAACAGCCCCCTGCGCGAGTTCGCGCCCGAAACCCTCATCACTTTTCAAAAAGACGGCGTCCGCTGGATCGCCATTCCCCTGCCCTCCTCCGCGCTACCGCTGGAATTGCCGCAAATCGCCAACTATCAGCCCAGCGGCACCGGCGAGAGCCCGTTGTCCAAGGCGGACGCCTGGCTGCATGTGCAGGTCAATTTGGAAACCGGAGAAATTGTCTCGGGTGAAAAATCCGGACCAGCCTGGGTCGCGGGAATGCGGGAAACCAACACCATGCCGCAATGGGCCGGCTCCTGCTGGTATTATTTGCGCTACCTCAATCCGCAGGACGAGAAGTTTCTCCTCAATCCCGCGCAGGAAGCCTACTGGGGCATGCCGGACATCTACATCGGCGGCGCGGAACACGCCGTTCTGCACCTGCTTTACGCCCGCTTTTGGCACGAATTCCTCCATGACATTGGCGTAGTCAAAGCACCGGAACCATTTCCGAAATTGTTCCACCAAGGGATGTTGCTCGGCGAAGATGGCCAAAAAATGTCCAAGAGCCGCGGCAATGTCGTCAATCCCGACGACTTCATCGCCGAGCATGGTGCCGATGTGCTGCGCATTTTCCTCATGTTTCTCGGGCCGGTCGAGGCCGAGAAGCCCTGGAACAGCTCCAGCGTCGAGGGCGCGGTGCGGTTCACCCGGCGGGTGTGGCGCGAATTCATTGATGCCGAAGGCAACCCCGCCGCCAAACTCGCCCGCGACGGGGATGATGATGCCCCAACCGCGCGCGCGGTGCACGAGGCCATCAAGAAAGTTACCCACGACTTCGAGACGCTGAGCTTCAACACCGCCGTTTCGCAGTTGATGATTCTGCTCAACCATCTCTCCGCCCAGCCGCGCTACACGCTCGCCACCGCGCGCATCTTCACGCAGCTGCTGGCACCCCTCGCCCCGCACCTGGCCGAGGAACTGTGGGAAAAACTCGGCGGCACGCCCAGCGTCGCCAGCCACCCCTGGCCAATGTTCGACCCCGCGAAAATCGTGCGCGACACCGCCAAAGTAGCCATTCAGGTCAACGGCAAGCTGCGCGGCGATATCGAAGTTCCAGTCACGGCCACCGCGGCGGAAGTCGCGGCCCTCGCCCAGGCCCACGAGCGCGTCATCCCGCATCTAACGGGAAAGACCATCGTAAAAGAAATTTACGTGCCCGGAAAAATCTATAATCTGGTGGTGAAATGAAATGGTGCCTTTTACTTCTTGTGGCGTTGGCCGCCACTGGCGATACCCCGGCGCCGGCGCAGGCCCCCGCGGCGACCAGTCCGCGCCCGGGCATGATTTTCGCGCAAACGGTCCGCGCCGGCACCACCATATTGCCCGGAAGCCCGGGAGCCAAAACCCGCCCGTTGACCCGCGGAGAGAATTTCCCGGCCAGCGGACAATTGCTCACGGTGCCTGCGGACGAGGCGCTGGCGCTCATTTTGTCCAATGGTGACGCCCTCTACCTTCCGGCCGGCGGGCGCATGACCTTGGATGAATTCACCCAGGATCCCATTTTTCTTACGGACCATGACCGCGACTACGAGCCCTCGCGAAGCACCCTGCGCCTGAATTTGGCGCTTGGTACGCTGGCCGTTTCGGGGCGCAAGCCGGTGCCCACTTCCAGTTTAACCCTGGTCACGCCCCTTGCGCAACTGACCTTCCATTCCCAATCGCTCGTGGTGCAGGTGGAAGCGGACAAACTTACCGTCACCTTGTTCGATGGCACGGTTGATGTAAAAGTACCGGAAACGGGCTTCCACGACACCATCCTGGGGGGCCAGACGTCAACCTTGGCCCGCCCGGACCTGCATGCAACATACCCGCTCAAGACTTCCGCCATCACCGCAGAAAATAATGACCGGCTCAACGGCTGGCTCACGGCCGCGCGCACCGTGGAAAACCGGTTGACGTTCATTGGCAGCGGCAAGAATTCCACCGTTTATCAACGGGTCCCCTTTTCCTTCCCGCAGCAGATGTCGGCCGACGACCCCCGCTACCATTGAAGCAATCCCACCTCAGTGCCGCGCCAGTTTCCCGGTCGGGCCGTTCGCGGTTCCTGCCCAGAGATTTTGATTTGGCCAAGCCGGTGGCAGTCATTGCCGGGCGCGGTTTGTATCCGCAATTGACGGTCGGGGCGCTGCGGGCCGCCGGCGTTCCAGTCAGGCTCATCGCGTTCCACGACGAAACCGCACCGGAACTGGTGGACTCTTTCCCCACGGGCGAACGCGATATGATCAAAGTCGGCCAGCTCGGCCACATGCTCAAGTCCCTGCGTCGTTTTGAGGCGGCCGCGGCCATCATGGCCGGGCAAATTCGCCCGCGCCGGCTCTTTGACGGACTGCATCCCGACCTGAAGGCCATCGCGATTCTCGCCAGTCTCAAGGAACGCAACGCCGCAAGCATCTTTGGCGCCATCGCGAAGGAAATCGAACATCTCGGCATCCATCTCCTCGACGCCCGCGCCTTTCTCGACCTTGAACTCGCCACCGAAGACGTCATGACCGGTGGCCGCGCGCGCGTGGACGACGAAACTCTGGCCCACGGCGTGCGCCTCGCCCGGTCCGTCGCGCAATTGGACATCGGCCAGGGCGTGGTCGTCAGCGGCGGCACGGTGCTCGCAGTCGAAGCCTTTGAAGGCACGGATAAAATGCTGCGCCGCGCGGGCGAATTCGGGGCCAAGGAACCCCTCTTTGTCAAAACGGCGAAGCCCAAGCAGGACTTCCGCTTTGACGTGCCGGTGTTCGGCCGCGGCACCCTCGACGTGATGCGCGAGGCGAAAATCAGCGCCGCCGCCCTCGAAGCCGGGGCGACCTTGATTCTCGAGAAGGATGCGGTTCTCGCGGAGGCCAGGGCGGCGGGAATTCAAGTTATCGGCTACTAGGCAACGTCGGTGCCGGCAAATAATCCGGCTCGGCAGTAATGACCCACTGCGACCACGCCTGCAATTGCGCCACCGCGACGGGCGCGCAACGGACATCGTGGTCTTTCAGTGAAATCGTTACCCAGCCATCCGGGCCCTTGGCACCCACGTAGTGCCAGCCGAACGGAGCCATGGCCTCGGCCAACGCCTTGGTATCCGTGTCGGGCTTGAGCTGGGCGCGGACCTGGTCGGCGAACATGAATTTCACGTCCACCACCTTGTCCGGTTCTTTGTTGAACGACTGCTCCTCGACGCGAATGAATGCTCCCGGGTCGAGCCCGGCCACGACAACGGCGCGGTAGAAGCGGCCCGTGGCTGGGTCGATCCGTCCCAGTTTCCGGCTGTCTTCACGGGACAACACATAGTCGCCCTCAATGGGCTGGCCCGATTGCGCCAGTTGCGCGAGCACCCCGGGCACTTGGCGGCGGATGACGCCGGGGGCGGGCGGCTCGTATTCTGATTTGTGCGGCAGGCCGCGAATGGAAAAGATAATGGCAACAATGACGCAGCCGATGCCAAAGCCGATGAAATAGGCGCCAAAGCGCTGCCGCAGAGTGAGGGACATGGAAACAATGTAGAATGAAGAATGAAGAATGCAAAATGCAAAATTGCCAGGATTGAAGGCCCTTGGGGCACTTGGTTTTCATTTTGCATTTCTCATTTCTCATTTTACATTACCAGAATGATCACTTCGACCACGGCCCTCCGCGTGCGCTATGCCGAGACAGATATGATGGGCTTTACCTACCACGGCAATTACTTCACCTGGTTCGAAGTCGGCCGCGTGCAGATGATGGACGAACTGGGCCTGCCCTATCGCGAACTCGAGAAGCGTGGCTACCGGCTGCCGGTGCTCGAGGCCCACGCCAATTTTCTGCGCCCCACTTTTTTTGACGACCGCCTCGACTTGCTCGTCATCGTACGCGAGCGGCCCACCGCCCGCCTGCGCATTGAATATGAACTCCGCCGCGGCCCCGATCTTTGCCTGACCGGCCACACCGTGCACGCCTTCGTCAACGCCGCCGGCGAACCCGTGCGGCCACCGGCGGATGTGCTGGACAAAATGCGGGGGTTCTTCCGCAAGATTTAAGAATTATGATTTAAGAATTATGAAGTTGGACGACGACACATCCTGGATAAGCTTCCTCGTTTCTCGCCAGGTGGATGGCTGTCGCCTTCTTGTCGGTGGATGCATTTCATAAATCTTAAATCATAATTCCTAACTCGCCTTCGCCGGATAATTCCGCGCCTCGCGGTGATAGATGCGTTCGAGGTGCGTCAGCAGGTCGTTCAGCGAGCGTCCGTCCGTCATGATGCACGTACCGGCCCGCTGGTAAAAAGGTTCCCGCTCGGCAAGTAATTCCCGGATGCGCGCCGCCGGATCGGGCACATTGAGCAACGGTCGTGACGGATTGTTGCGCGTGCGGTGGAGAATGGTCTCCGGCGAGGCAATCAAGCAGACCAGGATGCCCCTGGCGCGCAGGGCCTCAATCATGCCCGCCTGCGCGACCAGCCCGCCGCCCAACGCCACGATACAGCCGCGCGCCGGGTGGCCGTGTTCGATAAATTCCCGCTCCATCCGGCGAAACTCAGCCTCGCCCTCTTCGGCAAATATCTGGGCGATGGGCTTGTTCGCGGCGCGCGCAATGACGTCATCCGAATCAATGAAGCGCAGCCCCTTCACTTCGGCCAGCTTGCGGCCGAGCGCGGATTTGCCGGTGCCCATGAATCCGGCGAGGTACAGATTCGGCGGCGGGACAACTGGAGGGGTGACAGCCACGGCTGGAGACTAGGTGGCGGGATGCGAACGCGCAAGCTTAGGCCAATCAAATATCGTGGCCGGGCCATTGCGGCGGCCCATCCCTTACGCCAGGTTCTCGGCTGGAAAGAGTTTATTCCTGCCCGCCCGGCAGACGGCATATTCGAAGCCCGGCTTGATGCTGAAGGCGCCGCATTCACCCTGCTTGTTCAGGGCAATGAAGCCCACTTGAAAAGTTTTGTAGTCACGTTGCTTTCGGGCAATGCGTTGAATGGCCTCGCGACAGGCATCATGCGGGCTCAAACCCCGGCGCATCGCCTCAACGACCACCATCGCCCCGGCGATTTTCATCACCGCCTCGCCCTTGCCCGTGGCAGCCGCAGCGCCCACGTCGTTGTCCACAAACAACCCCGCGCCAATAATTGGCGAATCGCCGACCCGGCCATGGTATTTCCACGCCGTGCCGCTGGTGGTGCAGGAGCCGCAAATATTACCCTGTTGGTCCAAGGCCAGCAGTCCGAGGGTGTCGTGGTTCTTGTCATCAATTTTCTCCATCCGGCCTTGGCTTTCCCGGCGCCATTTTTCCCAGGCCGTCCGGGCTTTGGCCGTCAGCAGCTCTTCACATTTAAACCCATGGGCCAGCGCCAGTTGTGCGGCGCCCTCCCCGGCCAGCATGACATGCGGGGTTTTTTCCATGACCAGGCGCGCCACGGACACCGCATTCTTGAAATGCCGCAAAAACACCACGGCTCCGCAATTTCCGTTTTCATCCATGATACAGGCATCGAGCGTGACTTCGCCGTCACGATCCGGCAGCCCACCATAGCCGACGTTATTTACCTTCGGATCCTGTTCGACCACCCGCGCCCCTTGCTCAACGGCGTCGAGCGCCCGGCCGCCGGCCGCCAAAATTTTCCACGCGGCGGCGTTGGCGGCCAGGCCGTGGGCCCAGGTGGCAAGGGCGACGGGAGCAATCGGGGTGGTGGCTGGTTTCATACCCACGGCTGATTAAGCACAAAATCACCATGCGTCAAGGCCTTGCCCCCACCGGGCGCGCGACCGCGCCTAATCCGCCCCCACCTGTGCGCTTGCGGTCAGGCCGTTTCTGGTGAATACTGCCAGCATGAAGAATGACGTCGAGGAGGTCACCATCCGGGGCGTGATGCCCACGTCCAACGGCTGCGCGATTTTCCTCGGCGGCAAGCAGAAGACTTTTGTCATCTACGTGGACCAGTCCATCGGCAACGCGATTCAGATGACCATCAATGACGTCAAGAAAGACCGCCCGCTGACGCATGACCTCATTGGCCACATTTTCGGCGCGCTCGGGGTGACGGTCGAGCGGGTCATCATCAATGACGTGGACGCCGGGACGTTTTTTGCGCGCATCATTTTGCAAATGCAAAACGAAATCGGCAAAAAGGTCATCGAGGTGGACGCCCGGCCCAGCGATTCGATGGTACTGGCGCTCCAGGCCAAGAAGCCGATTTACGCCGCCCGCAAGGTCCTCGACACCGTCGAGGACATGACCGAAATCCTCGAGCGAATCCTCAAACAGGAAAACTAAAATCGGAAATTCGAATTTCGAATTTCGAATTTCGAAAACCAGTTTTTGCTTCGGGGATTCGTTCGACTCAGGTTTCAAAATTCGTAATTCAAAATTCAAGCCTTCCCCTTCGTGGCTTACTCCTCCCTCCAGTCTTTGCCTTCGCTCTTGGAGCCGGGTCTTCCCGCCACGGCCCTTGCGCCCATGCAGGATGTGACCACCCTGCCCTTCATGCGCGCCGTGGCCAAACGCGGCGCGCCCGACTGGTTCTTTACCGAATACTTCCGGGTCCACGAGACCTCCCGCCTCGAGCCATACATTCTTTCCAGCGTCACCGAAAACGACACCGGCCGTCCGGTGTTCGCGCAAATGATTGGCGAGAGTCTCACCGATCTCGCCCGCACGGTGCGCGAATTGTCGAAGCACCCCGTCGCCGGCATTGACCTGAACTTGGGCTGCCCCGCCCCCAAAGTTTACCGCAAAAACGTTGGCGGCGGCCTGCTCCGCGACCCGGCCAAGGTGGACGAAATTCTGGCCATGCTGCGCGCCGAATGCCCCGGCCGCTTTACCGTCAAAATGCGCATCGGCTTCGAAACCACCGATTATTTCGACACCCTGCTCGATAGCGTCAACCGGCATAAAGTTGACTTGCTCAGCGTTCATGGCCGGACGGTAAAGGAAATGTACCGGGCGGAAGTGCATTACGATTTTATCGCCCACGCAGTGAAACGCGCGAACTGCCCGGTGCTCGCGAATGGTAATGTAACGTCAGGGGCCAAGGCGCGGAAGGTGCTCGCCGAAACTGGTGCCGCCGGCGTCATGGTCGGGCGCTCGGCCATCCGTAACCCCTGGATTTTCCGCCAAATCCGCGAAGCCTGCGCCGGAAGGCCAATTTTTCAACCCACCCTCGGCGATTTGCGCGAATATGTGGACGACCTGCGCCTCTCCACCGCCGCGCCCGAAATTCCCGACCGCGTGCAAGGCAGCCGGCTGAAGAAGTTCTTAAATTTCGTCGGGCAATCCGTGGATCCCGAAGGCAAATTCCTCTACGACATGCGCCGCGCGGAAGGTTTGACCGCATTAATGAAAATTTGCGACCAGTACATGATTGAAAACGGTCATGCGATGGAACCCTTTCCCGAGGAGCCGCATCCGGGATTGGTGGCGCGACCCAACCGCGAGGAAGCCATAGAGATTGAGCCGGTGGCGTGCGGGTTGTTTTGACTGAAAACCGCCCGTGCATCGCCAAATTGAAAAGAGCATCTAAAGCCGACCGGCCCAATGCTGCGGGCTGCGGCGCAGGTGCATAACGCCCACAATAAGAATTCGGTCGCTCCTGACCTGGTAAAGAATGCCTTAGGGAAAACGGTTCGTCAGGCATCGCCGAGTGCGAATCGAGAGTTTCGACCACGCGAGTGGAAATTCGACGATTCGAGCCATTGCCTTTCCGATCTCGTCACGAAATTCCCGACCCAACCCTGTTTTGGCACCATCATAATAATCAAAGGCATCGCAATATTCACGCATGGCCACTTCCGCAAACTCCACTTTCATGACTATTTTCCAGAGTAGGCCAGAACGGTGGCGGCAGGCACCGCCTTCATGCGGCCAGCGTCATATGCGTCAATCCGTGATTCCACCTCGGCGGCCCATTGCTTGTCCAATTGTCGGCGGGACGCGAAGCCCAAACTGTCCATCAGTCGGGCGGCCAGCCGCGCGCGGGAACGCGGCGGCAAGCGCATGGCGACTGTCGTGACTCCTCCCTTTAACATACAAAGATATTGCCGAAAAAAACACCTGCTGTCAACCGCCCTTCGCGACCGCCGCGCAAAGTCATGGGTATTCGGCCAGGGAAGCGTCGTTAATTGGGAGGAATTTATCGCCCTCAGAACTATATTCTGCATCCAACCGATCCAGCAATGAGCTTAATCCGGGACGCGGAGTAACCTCCGCCAAAATTGCATCCCAGCCCTTCCTGGGTTTGGCGTCAGTTCGCTTTGGCCATCGTGGATTCATGTTTTTCCCGTATTTTTGGCCTGCTGGTCCAATTGGTCAACCAACTTTAGCAACAACGCCTCCTCCCGGCTTGGCCGCCACTGGAAAATCGCAACAGTCAGACAAAAAACTCCCGCACAAAAGAACACGGCGGTACCTGCAAATAAGGCGATGTCCAAATTCACAAGGGAATTGCTCCACTCCAACGGAAGTGACCCCACATTCGGCTTGATTGCGGGAATCTGTTCAAGTGCGACGATCGAATTTAACTCCGTAGCCTTTCCCGATGCCCAAATAGACGTTCCTATATTGCCAAAGCCGATAAACAGCCTGATCCAATTCCGCCAATGCCTTTGGCGTCCGTGCTCGCGGCGCAAACCATCGATCGTCTTCTGCTCTTGTGGAGTGAATTCCATAAAACTGAGCTGCGTGGCCCGATAAAACTTTATCCCCTTTCCCCACCCTACTCCACCTTTTTTAGCGCCTCAATCACGTCCGCCGGCGCGTGAAAAATGGTGCCATGGCGGATGCCCGCCGGTAAGGTAAATTTCCCCGTCAGGTCGGTCCAAGTCTTCAAATCCGTGGAGCCGATGAGACCATAATGGCCATTGCGGTACTCATCGAAGTAGACAAGCCACTGATTGCCGACTCTAACGGGCGTGGGGCCCTCCGACCAAATGCCCTCCCCCGTGCGTGGATCCTTGGGCGTGATGGGCGCCGAAACCTCCGCGTAGGGTCCCTCGGCCTGGTTTGCAAAAGCCAGTTTCAAATTCTTCTGCACCGGGAACGGCGCGTTCGTTTCGTCTTTGAAAACGAGGACGAACTTCTTCCCATCCTGAAACACGGCGCCGTCAATGCAGTTGAATCCGGGGTTGAAGAAAAGTTTCGTCGGGCTGAACGTCTTAAAATCTTTCGTCGTGACGCAATACATCCGGTGGTTGTAGCCGGGATTTTTGGCGGCCAGATTGGCGTCCTGGCCGTCCGTCTCGGGAAATTTTCCGGGAATGGTGGAGGACCAAATAATGAGCCACCGCTGGTTGGCTTCGTCGTAGAATAATTCCGGCGCCCAGCAATTGCGCGTCTTCTCCTCCGTCTCCATCAAGGGGATGAATTTCTCGTCGGACCAGTGAATGAGATCCTTCGATTCGGCATAGCCGATGCCGTGATCGTTCCAACTGCATGTCCACACGCAATGGAAAACGCCGTCCGGCCCGCGCTGGATGGACGGGTCGCGCATCAATTTCTCCGCGCCGACTTGCGGAACGAGAAAAACTTTGCCGCCCTTGAGCGCGGTCCACTTGAAGCCGTCGTCACTCCACGCGAGATGCAGCCCATCCTTTTCCCCTTGGAAATAGGCAAACAACAGCAGTTCGGACTGGGCGGTCGAAATCATTGCTGGAGTGTTGGCGGTACCCGCTGCCGACGCGTCCGCCCCCATCAAGGGTGCGGACAACCCGAGCGCGAACACAAACAGGAAGCATTTGCGCAAATTCATCGCAGCAAATGGGCTAAAGGAATCTCGTCAACAGCACCGCTGCCTTGAAACGACGGTGCCTACTTGGCCGTGCCCGCCGGCTTGGCCGTGCCCGCTGGCTTGGCAGTGCCCGAGGCTGCCGGCTTGGCCGAGGTAGCGGCTGGAGCCGGGGCTGGCTGGCTCGTGGTGAGCACCGGAACCATGGTCGGGGCGATTTGCGAGGTGCCCGTTGCCTTCAGACTGTCCACACACGCCTTAATTTGAGCGCCAAACTGGCCCCACATTTCGTCCGGCGCGCTGCCGGTGGCAATAAACAGGCGCTTTTTGGCACCGGAATCCTTGACCACGTGAGCATACCAATGCATACCCACATTGTTCGAAACGCCAACATATTCGAGCTTCCACTCCGTGTTATCGGCACTCTTCTCATCGCTCTTGATGGAGAGGCCGCGCATTTGCAGATCGAGTGATTCACGGGCTTCGTACTGGCTCATGTCATCATTGTTGGGCCAGACAATCACGTTAACCGAAGGCGCTGCCAGGGTTTGGTTGTTCGACGGCAAAGGCATCATGGGCCAGCTCATGGACAGAGCTTGGAGAACCGGGCCGTCCGTCGGCATGTCAAATGCGTTGATGCTGAAGCCGTAGGTGGGTAAAGTAACCGGGCCGGCCGCGGGCGCAGCCGCGGGGGTCGCCGCATAGATCGCCGTCAAGGCCGTCAGGCTGGTAAAATAAATAAGTTTATTACGCATGAGCAAGGGGGTTGGGATGAGTCAGGGTGGAGCCATCCATGACAAGGGGTGAATGTGCCAAGTTCCCACGCGGCAAGCAAGCTTGGATTGTGGACGGCCCCCCTGTAAACAGGCCTCCCGGAGGCCATTCCACCCATGGTGGGCCAGCCCGGGCACCGCCTCCCCTCAATCCAGGTTCAAAATCCAAAATCCTATTTTTTCACGTCCACCCAGCGCTCGATTTTGCGCAAGGTCCATTCCTCGACCGAGCCTTCGATTTCAGTGCGGACCGTGTCTCCGACCTTCTTGCCCATGAGGTTCTGGCCGAGTGGAGTCTTATAGGAAAGCACTCCCTTTTCCGGGTTGCTGTCCCACGCGCCCAACAGGGCATAGCGATGGGTGTGGTTCGATCCTTTGTTGAACAATTCGACAATCGAGCCGACTCCCACATGTTCGGATTGCGCCTCCGCGAAGTCGGTGACACGGGCGCGGGACATCTCGCCTTCCAGCATGGACTTGCGGGCGAGGAGGGTGTCCTGCTCCTGGCGAGCCATTTTGTATTCGGCGTTTTCGCGCAAGTCGCCCAGTTCGCGGGCGGTCTGAATGGCGACCTTGTTTTCGGGAATGAGCACCTGCACGAGGTTTTCGTATTCCTTCTTGCGGGCATCCAGCGAGTCTTGGGAAACGAAGAGCGATTCAGCCTGCCGGCTGGTGGTTTCACCACCGACGAGGGTTTGAATCTTGGGGAAGAGACGGATGAAGCGCGCCAGCAGGGACTTCTTCGTGAGGTCTTCAAAGCCCTGATTCAACAGCAGCGTCTGCGCGAGATCGCGGGCAGTTTCGTCATTCGCGTCGGCCAGCAGGTCGGCGATGAGATCGGGATCGTCGCTGAGGGCGTCGGCCAGAACAATGCGGCGGTTACCGGTGCTCTGGAGGGCTTCGCTGTCAATGGCGTAGAAGATGGCCGCGAGCAGGCGGGGTGTGGCCATGCCGTCAACAATCTTGGCGAATTTGCGGGAATGACGGTTGCGGATGATCCACAGCAGCACGGAGGTCTTCAACGTCTGCTCGTTGAGCCAGCGGCGGAAACAATCGGCCACATCGGCGGTACAATCCTTGTCCACGAGGAACGAGATGCACTCGGACGTGAATTTACCCTGGCTGTTGCGCAGGAGGTTGATGATGACTTCCTTCCAACTGTCGGGATAAACCCGGGTGATGACGTCGAGGAAGCGGCGCTGGAAATTCGAGGGCAACTGCTCGGCGAGTTGCGGGAGGTCGGCGCTGCCGAGAATGATGGAGGTGGAGGTCGGCTCCAACTTGTCCACCTCGGCATGCAGATGGCGGGCAAGGTCATTGCGGACCCAGACGCCGTGCAGGCGGTCGGCGAGAGTCAACTGGCGGGCATCGCGAATGGTGGCGGTCAAGTCGTCAAAAATGCGGGGAAGGTCCTTCTCAATTTCCTCGACGCTGGTGGCGATGGAATAAAGTTTCTCGGCCAGAAGGATCTTCTTCTTGGGCTGCTTGCTCATGTAGAACTCCTCGAGAATTTCCTGCTCGGGCTTGAGGGGTTCGTCGCGCAGTATGAAGGGTTCGGACTTTTTGGAGGGAACGGAGAGGCGGGAGTCTTTCGCCAAATGCTTCTTGGCGCCGGACCACCACTTCTTGAAGCGTTCGCCGAGGAGCCGCACCAGGAGGTTCTCCAACTCAATGCTGCTCATCGTGCGGTCGGGGGCATGGTGAAGAATCTCCACCACCAAGTCTGCCGGACGCTTCTTGAGCATCTCGTCCACCGCGGCAGGGTCGGTGCGGTAGCGGACCAGAATGTTCGTTACTGGCAGGAGTTCGAGGCGCTCGACGCAGAATGCCGGGTCCATGGGGTGGGAAGTCTTGTCGCCATCAAATTCAATGATGAGCTTGCCGGAAGCGACGTCATATTCCTTGATTTTGCCAAAGCCCCAAGCCCGGTGCAGGCAGAACGCACCAGCCGTCATGGCTTCGAGTTTGGCCCGCGACTTGGCGAGCTTCGGGTTTTTCTCGATGATCAGATCAATGGCCTCTTTTTTCATGGAAAGCAGGAGTTGCGCGCCGGCGGCAGCGTTCGAGTGGGAAGAAAAATTTATCGCGCCAGGCTGGTGTCCCGCAAAGCGGGTCGCCTGTCTGGCGTGTCAAAGTTGCTGGAGATGGTGGTTGGCAAACGGCCCAGTGATTAGACCGGGGCTGATAACTGCGTCCGCCAAGTCTCAATGTTGCCATTCTGCGCCATTTGTCAATTCCTTATTTGCCCACCTGGGTCGGTTGGCCCGGGGTGCCTGCCGGACCGTGCTGATCCGGAATGGCCGGCCAACGGGTTGGCCGCGAAACCACGGGTGGCGGGTTTGGCGGTCTGGGTCTTCGGCATCGCCATCACTTTTGATGCATTCGGGTGGACAATGGAAATTTAACCGCGCATGGTCTCCGCGCTGATCGCAACCCTTTGCCGCTCCCATCCCGTTCCATGTCCAAACGCAATCCGGCGCTCGATGGCATTCGCGGCCTGGCCATTATCCTCGTCCTGGTTTGGCATTTTGGGCCGTGCCTGTTCATCTTCCAGCCAGCGCCGCATTCGCTGGGCCGCGCGTTGTACAATCTCGCCATTCCCACCCAGGCGGGGGTGGATTTGTTCTTTGTTTTATCCGGCTTCTTGATTGGAGGCATCTTGCTGGACCAGCGCGGTGCCCCAAATTTCCTTCGCGTATTTTACCTGCGGCGCGGGTGCCGGATCTTTCCACTCTATTATGGCTGGCTGGCCTTTTACGCCATGGTCGTCGGGCTTTGGCCGCCGCGGTCGCCGCTTTTTCAACAGTCGTTCAATGCCCACATTGCGTTATGGCCGTTTTTGATCTTTGTCCAAAATCAGGCGGGGGATTTCGCCACCGCCTTTAATCACTCGGGCCTCGGCGTTACCTGGTCGCTCGCGGTCGAGGAGCAGTTTTATTTGCTGATGCCCTGGTTGGTGCTCGGCCTGCCCCGGCGGGCCCTGGCGGGGTTGATGGCCGTGGCCATTGTCACGGCGCCCTGCGCACGGTGGTACTGTTCCAGTCCCGGGGACACCATTTATACTTTTTGCCGTTGGGATGCGCTGGCTTGGGGCGTTTTGCTGGCGATGGCCATCCGGGACAGGCGAATCTGGACGGTGTTGGTCTCCCGCCGCGGTCAATTGTTGTGGGCCTGGCTGGCGGTTTTGGCCGTCGCCTGGTGGCAGCTTGGGCCCGGAGCTGAGACTGGCGTCATTTATCAAAGCATGCTGAACTTGTCGTGGGCTGGCCTCCTCTTCTTCACGTTGAGCGCACCGGAAGGAAGGCTTGGTCGGTTGTTTGCCACTCCGTGGCTGGCGCGGGCGGGGATTTTGTCGTACGCGATCTACCTCTTCCACATCCCCATGCTCTATTTGGTATTTTCCTTGCAGGACACCACGGTGTCGCGGCCGCTCATTTACGACCGGTTCGATGTCCTGCTCGTCCTCGTGGCGGGCGTCCTCACCTGGGGGCTGGCCGCGCTGCTGCACCGTTTTGTCGAGCGGCCGATCATGGCGTGGGGTCACCGCATGTCCTATGCCGGGGCGGTTGACCACAAAACTGCGAAAAATACTTGATCGGCAGGTTGCGGCGGCGGTAAATCGCCGCCACCCAAAGCGCGGCCGCCGCACCTGCGGCGTGGCTTAAAGGAACCGCCCTTACGGGTGCGCTGCCAAAGCGCGCGAAGAGTGTTTCCCCCGAGAAAAACTCCCACCCTGTCTTTACGGCCACCAGCGCGAGGATAATTTGCCAAAAACGGCGGTTCGAATCCGGACGGCGCAGTTCGCCCAAACAGGCGAAGGTCATGCCAGCCGTGGCGAGGCCGGAAAGTCCGCCATAAAATTGCAGCGCGGGCTCACTGAGTAACAGGGCCACGCTGATAAACGGTGGCGCCATGAGCCAAAGGCAGCGCCTGCCAGGGAATGCGGCCATTTCGATCCATGCGCTGGCCAGGGCCGTGGCGAGCAAATCCCAAAGGAGGTGGCTCCCGGAAAAATGGCAGACGTGCCCTGTCCAGAGCCGCCAAATTTGGCCATGGAGGATGGCGGTGCGGTCGAAAATCAGCATTCCAGAAACCACGGGGAAAAACCATGCGAGGAGCGTCAGAAGCACGATCAGTGCGGTGAACCATGGAACCGGGCGGCGGGGGTGCATGGCTGGGACGGCGGAAGAAGTTGTTCAACTCCAGAACCAGTTTAGGCACTCTTCCGACGGAGAATCTGGCCCATGGCCAAACCAGCGATGGCGAGGGCAAAACCCCCATCCAGCGCACCCCCGCCCGTGTAGCCGGGCTTGTGTTCAATTTGAAATTCCTCGGGAGCGTCCTTGGCCTTGGTTTTGAAATCTTCAAGTTGGTTCTTGAGGTTGGCGATCAATTCGGTGGTTGCCTTGTCAAATCCCTCGCGGCTGTTTGACCGCAATTGTTCGGTGGCATTGACCGGTGTCGCCCCACCTTTGACTTCGCTGAGTCCGGGCGCGCGGAACAGCAGCTTTCGGCTCTTGATATCATAGACGGCAGCCTCCATGAGGGTTTGCGTGTCGTTGCGTTCCGCGGGCACGAGGTAAGCGCCCACGATGGTCCAATAAGTCAGCGTCAACAGCCCCTCGTCGGTAAACTGGGTTTGGTCGTAAGCGACGAGCGTGATCACATCCACGTCAAAGAAATTCTTCAACTGGTTCAAATTCACAAACCCTCCGCCCGGCCGCAGATAGGTGGTGGGAATGATCTCGATATTCTTCACATAGGGCAGGGCCTTGAACTCGTCGGCCACCCGTTTAAGCAATTCCGCCTTGGCTTCTTCCGTTAGCGGTGCGGCGTTGTAACCGTTGTTACTGCGGGCCGGCGGCACAAACGCAATTCCCACGCGCAAGGGCAGACTCAAAACCGCCGGCCCCGGGGTATCCACATGCTGTGCTTCATTTGGGTAGAGAAAATCCATTAAACTGGTCGCTCGCGTGTTGGTCGTGTGGCCCATAAAGGCGAAGCAGCCACCGGTAAGGGCGGCAACAAATGAAAGGAGGACCAGCGACCGGATTTTGAATTTAGACATGATGATGCAGGGGTTTGCCAGCACTCTTAACATTCCGCGTGCCAGATGAATTGAGAATTTCATAAGCTGTTCTTCTTGATTACGTTAAATAGATAACCACGAATTTGGCCAGCAGTTGGCTTGTCATTTAATGCCTATTGGCGGACAGAAAATGAAAAGGAAAGCAGGTGGAAAAGAAGTTATGGGCGCATGGCCGGGCCTTCCTGCCATTTCCGTTTTGGGATTGCGCAAAATGACCGGATTCGACAATTATTCGTCCGGCAATGGATTCTGCCGTCCCGCTATGCGGAAAAACCGTCCCGCCCCATGGCGGGACTGATGACTCCTACCACCACTGACCGGGGTCATCATGTTTCTAACATACCTATATGTAGCACTGGGCGGGGCGCTGGGCACCGTGGCGCGCTTTGGCGTCGGCGATTTGGTGGTGCGCTTCTCCGGCATCCCGGCGGAGACTTTTCCCTGGGGCACCCTGCTCATCAATGTCACCGGGTCGTTTATCATCGGCTTTTTTGCGGCGCTGACTTCACCGGATGAAGGACGGATGCTGGTGGGCTCAAACGGGCGGCAGTTTTTCATGACCGGCATCTGCGGCGGGTACACGACGTTTTCGTCCTTCAGTTTGCAGACGCTCACCCTGGCGCGCGGCGGAGAATGGCTGCGGGCGGGGGGGAACGTGCTCGGATCCGTCACGCTTTGCCTGGTGGCGGTATGGCTGGGCTATGGCCTCGCGACGGCGATCAACCTTAAAAAAGGATCTTAATTTATGAACCTCTCCGGCGAATGTGTCTTGGTGCGAATCTTCATCGGCGAACAAGACCGGTTCAAGGGGCACCCGCTTTACGAGGCCATCGTCCTCAAGGCGCGCGAAACCGGTCTGGCTGGCGCCACGGTGCTGCGCAGCCCCATGGGCTATGGCGCGGCCAGCCGCCTCCATACCGCAAAAATTCTCCGCCTCTCCGAAGACCTCCCCATCATTATCGAAATCGTGGACACGAAGGAAAAGATTGGCGCCTTCCTGCCGGCACTCGACGCCATGATGAACGGCGGCCTCGTGACGACGGAAACGGTAAATGTCGTGAGTTACCGGCATGAACAGCCGAAGTAAATAATTGTTGTATGGTTGAATTGTTATAGTGTTGGCAACTCGCCTTGGCCATCCACCGCAAGACGACTATTTCTTGTTGCCCGCGGATTTTTGATTCATCCTTCATCCCTCATCCTTCATCCTTTAATTTCCATGTCCCGCATCGCCTCCGCCTTCACCAGAGCCCGCGCCGAAAAACGTGCGGCGTTCGTGGCCTACCTGTGTGCGGGCGATCCCGACGCCGCCACTTCCCTCGCCGCCTGCCGCACTCTGCTCAAGGGCGGCGTGGACATTTTGGAACTCGGCCTGCCGTTTACCGACCCGCTGGCGGACGGATTGACGAACCAGTTGGCCGCGCAGCGGGCCCTGGAAGCCGGCGTGACCCCGGCCATCGTCCTGGCCCTCGTGCAGAAACTGCGCGCGGAGTTTCCCGCCGTGCCCATCGTATTCTATGTTTACTATAACATGATCTACGCGCCGGGCGTGGACGATTTTTGCCGGCGCGCGGCGGCGTCAGGCGTAGATGGCCTCTTGGCGCTCGATTGCCCGCCAGAAGAGGCGGCGGAATTGCTGGCGGCCTCGCGCAAACATAAACTGGAAAATATCTTCATCGTCGCGCCGACGACCCCGCCGAAACGCATTTCCCTCATTGCTGCCGCCGCCAGTGGATTCATTTATTACGTTTCGCTCGAAGGCGTGACCGGCGAACGCCCGGATCTGCCCGCCAGCATCCCGGCCGCGGTGCAGGCAATCCGCCGGCACACGAAATTGCCGGTGGTGGTCGGATTTGGCGTATCCAAAGCGGCGCACGTGCGGCAAATTGGGAAAGTGGCGGATGGCGTGGTGGTCGGCAGCGCGCTCGTCAATACGATTGCGGCCAACCTCTCCACCCGCAACAACATTCCTGCGGTGTTGGGCGCGAAACTGGCGGAGTTGCGCACCGGGCTGGCCCCGGCGACGCGGGGCCCGGCGCCGGAAATTGACGACCGCCCGCTCTAAAACCAGGGCGTTTCCGAGGCTCGATTTTCCGCACCGTAACCGTTACCCTGTGGGTCTCATGTCGCATCCTCGTCAGTCGGCGGCGCAATTAACCGGAATCCTGGCCCTGGGGTTCCTTTTGGCTGCGGCCTCGGCCCACGCCCACGATATGTTGTCGTTTGACCCCAATGCCCCGCCCGAGTTTCCCCAGGCGCTGAATCCTTTTGCGGGATCGCCCGAACCAGTCGTCATTCAGGGTGTGGCCATTGCGCGCCTGCGCCCTCATGACTTGGAAATTGACCTGACGGTTGCGGATGGCGCGGCCTATAAACTACTCGGTGCCGACCCGTTCCAACCGCCTGTCGGCGCCGACACCGCCTCCGTGACGGCCGACAGTTCCTCCGGCTTGCCGGTGGTCCATGATCCGCATTTTGATGCGGACAAGTTGCTGCTCGTTAAACGCGGCGAATCCCTCTTTCGGGTCGAAACCAACGGCCAGGTCCTCGATCCCCTGGCGGTGGCCGTGGACTTGACCGAGTCGCACGACGTGGTCTTTCACATCACCTACCCGCACGTCGCTCCCGGCCCGTTGCGCCTGGGTTTTACTTACTTCGATCAAATTCCCGCCGGATTAAAGGACGTTGTGACGGTGCTGGACAGTGCGGAAAAAACTCTCGCGACCACCCGTGTTGGCGCCAAAACGCCTTTCCTCGATGTGGAGGTTCCCGGCCCCGTGGCCGTGCTACCGGCCCCAGCCGGTTCATTTCCCCTCGGGAAAACTCTGGCGTCTCTCACCGGCATCGTTGTCGGGTTGGTGGCGTTGATTTTTCTTTTGCTGCGCCTCCGCCGCCCGGAAGGGACCTAATTCTGGCTCGCCACCGCCAGTCGCAAACTCAAGATGGAATCTACCCCACCCATGAAATGGCTTCGTGAACCTTTGGTGCATTTTCTTTTGCTCGGCGCGTTGCTGTTTGGCCTGTTCGCCCTTTGGGGCGGGCCGGCCGTGTCGGCGCCTGGCCAGTACCACATCGTGGTCACCCCCACGATGGTGCAGAATCTGGTGCTCGGCTTCCAACGCTCGGCCGGGCGGGCGCCCAATTCCCGGGAAATTGACGGGCTGGTTGCGGGCTTCGTGAGGGAGGAAATTCTCTTTCGCGAGGCCAAGGCCATCAATCTGGACCAGGACGACCCGCTCGTGCGCAACCAACTGCGCGGTCGGATGGAGGATGCCCTCGCCGAGCGCGCGGGTGACCCCGTACCGACTGACGTCCAACTGGCCGACTTTATGAAAAAAAATGCCGACGCCCTCCGGCGGCCCGACGGCTCAATGCCCGCGCTGGCGGAGGTGCGCGACAAGGTCACGTTTGCCTGGCAACACGAACAGCGGCTGGCCAACGCCAACGCGGCGTATGAGGAACTCCGCAAACATTACGTGGTGGAGGTGCAAAAGGAGGAGCCCGCGAAACCCGCATCTTCCGCCGCGGCCATTTCCTCCATCGCGCCCGCTGCCTCTAGCGCCAGTGCCAGTGCCAAATGATGCGCCGCGCCCATAATCTTTTGCTCGCGCTGCTGCTGGTGTTGGCCGCCGCGCCCCTGGCTCGTGCCCACGAAATCCAACCGGCCTTTTTGGAGTTTCGCGAAACCGGGCCGGAGACCTACGCGGTGCTGTGGAAGGTGCCCAGCCCTGCCAATTCCTCGCCAGGTTTCCAACCCGTTCTCCCACCCGGTTCGAAGATTACCTCGGACGTCGCCCGCGAACAAAGCGGGGGCACCTACTACGAGCGCTACACCCTCACCGTCCCCGGCGGACTGACTGGCAAGTCCCTCACCGTGGCCGGGCCGACCGCCGTGCTCGCCGATGTGCTCGTGCGCCTCGTGCGCCCGGATGGCAAAGTGCAATTCTTGCGCATCAACCCGGCCACGCCGGTCGCAACGGTGGAAGCCGCGCCCGGGGCCTGGGCCGCTGCGGCCACGTTTTTCCGGCTGGGCATCGAGCACATCCTCATGGGCGTGGACCATCTGCTCTTCGTCCTTGGGCTGCTGCTGATTGTGCGCGACCGCTGGATGCTGCTCAAGACCATCACCGCGTTCACCGTGGCGCACAGCATCACGCTGGCCGTGGCGACCCTCGGCTACGCCAGCGCCCCCCTGCCGCCGCTCAATTGCGCCATCGCGCTTTCCATCTTGTTTCTTGGCCCGGAAATCATTCGCGTCCACCGCGGGCAAACCAGCCTGACCATTGCAAAACCCTGGTTGGTGGCGTTCTCATTCGGCTTGCTGCACGGCTTTGGCTTTGCGAGCGGCCTGGCCAATCTCGGCCTCGGCCATGGCGAAATACCCCTCGCCCTGTTGTCGTTTAATGTCGGCGTCGAGGCGGGCCAGCTGTTTTTTGTCGCGATCATTTTGCTCCTGGAACGTTCCTTCCGAATTCTGGAAATGCACTGGCCGCGGTGGGTCGAGTTACTGCCCGCCTACACCGTCGGCAGCCTGGGCGCCTACTGGACAATTCAGCGTTTCTGGATTATGGTCGCCGGCGTTCGGTAATCCTTCATCCCCCAACCCATGAAAAGAAATCCTCCATGGTCATTACGGAAGTTCTCCACCTGGATTTGGACGCTGTTTGTGGCATTGCTGTTAAGCGCTCCGCCCGCCCAAGCCCACATCCTGTCCGGTGAACCGGTGAGTTTTGCCAGCGGTTTCATGCACCCGTTATCGGGCTGGGACCATATCATCGCAATGGTGGCCGTCGGCATCTGGGGCGCACAGTTGGGCGCCCCGGCGATTTGGATGCTGCCGGTGACGTTTCCACTGGTCATGTCTTTCGGCGGCTTTCTCGGGCTGATTCGCGTCGCGCTCCCCGGCGGCGAGCACACCGTGGAATTCGGCATTGCGATTTCGGGCGTGCTCCTCGGCCTCATGGTCTTGGGCGAGGTGCGGCCAAAAATTTGGGTCGCCGCAGTCATGGTCGGATTCTTCGGGCTCTGCCACGGCTACGCGCACGGCTACGAATTGCCCGATGGCCAAAGTGGACTTTATTACAGCGTCGGTTTTGTCATCGCCACCGGCTTGCTGCACGCCTCCGGCATCGCCCTCGGCCTCATTCACCGCTGGCCCCTCGGCCGCAAAGCCCTGCGCGTCTGCGGCGCGGCTATCATGTTGGGTGGATGTTATTTTCTCTGGCAGGCGTTTAACCCTGAGCCGGAATCCACCGCCACCCCGCCCATCCCAACTCCAGCCGCGAAATCTGCCGCAGCATCGTTTGAAGCCGGCCGCAGTAACGTAGCGCTGATCCCGCATTCGCGGGACAGCGCTCAGTTAGAATACCCGAAAACGGACGGGTTGATTTACAGCGCTACGTAACCACGACAACGCCCAATCTCAAATCACAAATTGCAAATCACAAATTTTCCCGTTTGGCCAACACGCCCTTTCGGGCCATGACTATGGCATCCATTCGTAAACAAAATTTGATTCTGCCTGCCCTGGCCCTCGCCCTCGCTTGGCCCGCGCCCGCTCATGCCCATCTGGTCTCCACCGGCCTCGGCCCCGTTTACGACGGTATCGGCCATTGGGCCTCGACGCTGGAGGACATCATCCCCGTTCTGGTGCTCGGCATTCTTGCTGGACTGCGCGGCGCGGCCCCCAGCCGACAGGCGATGTTCGCACTGCCGCTGTCGTGGCTGCTCGGGGGCATTGTCGGCATGCTGATTCCCACTTCGCCCGAGCTTTCCCGCCCCATTTTATCCGCCATCATCGCCGCCACCTTTCTCGCTCCCGGCTTGCTCGCGCTCTCGGACCTCCCCATCCCCCCGCTGGCCGTCACCAGTCTCGCCGCGACCATTGGCCTCATCCACGGATTCCTGGACGCCGGCGGCATGCGCGGCGAAGGTGCCACGACGGGAGTCGGCATTCTACAATTCCTCGGTATGTACGTCGTCCTCTTCGTCCTCATGACCCTCCTGGCCGCCCTCGTCGTTTCCCTGCGCCAACCCTGGATGCGCATTGTCGCCCGCGTCGCCGGCAGTTGGATCGCCGCTGCCGGCCTATTGCTGCTCGGCTGGTCCCTGCGTGGAGTAGGATGACGAGCCCCGCCCAAAAAGTTTACGGTTTACAGTTTACGGTTGGCCCAAATTCCAGTTATCAGCTTCCTTTAAAATTAAGCGTTCAATCGAATCCGCAATCGTCAGACTTATACGTTAAGCGTTAAGCATTAAACTTTAAGCGTTCAACTTTCGCAGCGTCCCTCTAATCCTCTGATCCTCTGATCCTTTGATCCTCGAATCCTCCCCGCCCCTGCATTCTTCTCTCTTGCCTCCTTCCCTCCCCCGCCCTATCTTCCCTCCTTCTCCGATTCCATTCCCCTTTCTCTCCCCGCGGGCGTAGTATAGAGGTAATACGTGAGCTTCCCAAGCTTGAATCGAGGGTTCGATTCCCTCCGCCCGCACCATTTATAATCAACGACTTACGAAATAGTGCAAGGGAAGTGCAAGCAAACTTGCTCCTCAAAAATAATTTTTGCGCGGCATAAAATGCCTCTTTTTTCACTGACTAATTCGCGCCTTTTGAATCGAACCACGGACTAGCGGGCTTCGATCAGAATCCGCGCAGCACGCGGAGGCAGGCTTGAGACGGCAGCGGTTTGGACACCGTTGCGAAATGGCAAGCTTTCAGGCTGGCGGCCCACTCCATTTTGCCCGGTGCGCCACTGGACAAAGTCCTGCCAGAAGATGACCCCGCGAAAGGCGGGAAACCCCGACAGGCGAAACCAGCTACGCGCCGTCGAGTAGGAGACCCCGGCGCAGACGGCAAACTCTTTGGCGTTCAGCGCTTGATCCAGGCGGCGCTTTTCCAGCACGGATTCAAGCGCGATGCCTTGCAGTTGCTTGTCCTGACGCTGTTGCAGATTGTCCCTCATGCAACACCAGTCGCACGCCACCCCCGAAACCGAACAGAGCTTTTGACCGGTATCGCGGCACACTCATTGCAGCAATTCTTTGAATTCGCCCGCCAGTCCATATTTTCGGCTTTTTTTGGCCGGATCGGCGACTACCAAAAAACCGCCCTCTTCCCATCCGCTTAAAAGATCACGCGCCGTGCGCTGCGAGATGGAAAATAATTTTTCAATGTCACGACTGGTAATGGTTTCGCTGTCGTTAAACAGCGCCAGCGCCCTACGCTGACGAGGATCAAGCCTGCGTAGCAGATGCGATGAATCTTGCGCTCCACTTCCCGCCGCTTCCTCCGCACGCTTTTTCACACGTTCAAAGCTCTCGGCCATACCGACACAAAAATACTCTACCCACTTAGTGATGTCGGACTCGGCCCTGCCTAAGTAATAATTATGCGACGGGCCGATGGTAAGCGCATCGTAATAAGCGGCGAGATTTTGCGCGTAATACTCTTCCAGCGAATAAAGACCTTTCAGGTCATAAGAGCCAAGATGAAGAATTAGCGTAGTGAGCAAGCGTGCGGTTCTGCCGTTGCCATCATAATAGGGATGGATGGTAGCAAACTGGTAATGCGCGATACCTGCGCGAATGGGACAAGGCAACCCTTGCGATTCAGAAGTTTTGACCCATGCCACCATGTCTTTCATCAAAACCGGGACATCCTTTGCCTCAGGCGGCAGGTAAACCATCGCTTTGGTTCGACTGTCGCGGATGACATTCTGCGCATCCCGATACGGCGACGGCTTGGCCTTTGCCTTGCCGCCCGCCATCACCAGCGCGTGCAACACCTGTATGTCCCGTTCAGCGACAGGATTGCGGGCAGCGGCAAGTTGCTCCGCCTTTTCCAGCGCGACATAATATCCGAGGACTTCTTTTTCGTCGCGTTCCCGACCGGGGAAGTGCTCCTGTTTTTCGATCACCTTGGAGACCTGTTCCTGCGTCAGGCGATTGCCTTCAATCATGGTGGAATAATGCGTCGAAAAAAGCCGGGCGGACTGGCGCAGAGTTTCCAGAACGGAAGGGGTGATCGGCAGGTGCTGGACTGCCTGCTTCGCCCCTTCAATTCGCATCAGGGCGGTGGCAACTCCGGCGGTGATCGTAAATTTAGGCTGAAATGACATAACGGCACTTTCTCGGAAGAGGGCACTGCCGTTAAACTGCCGTTAAACTGCCGTTAAATCAAGGCCGATTTTGATGCTAATGGCGGCCATTCTCAGGTTTTTTAGCTACCGAACTGTCATGTTTTCTTTCCAAAACGAATAAACCCCAAATTCTAAACCCGCTCCAATGACCCCCCGACGCGGGCTTCAGAGTTAATACACAATCCGAGGCTCGCTCCGCTCGTGAATAATCAGGTCTGCCCCGTCCGGGCGCTCTAATTGTAAGGGCGGGGCTCAAGGAGGGGGATCAAGGGGTCAGGCGTTGCATGGTAACATGGGGCTTGACGCGCGCGGTTCCCCAGGCAGAGTGGGGCGATGCCACGAGCGCCCCGTCTGGAGTTTGCCGGCGCGATCTACCATGTGTGGAATCGCGGGAATTACCGGCAGAATTTATTCACCACCCATCGCACGGGGGCGGCCTTTGAGCGGGCGTTATTCGAGGCCTGCGCCCGGTTTGGGTGGCGGCTGCACGCCTATGTGGTGATGCGCAACCATTATCATCTGTGTGTGGAGACCCCGAAGCCCAACCTGGTGGCGGGAATGCAATGGCTGCAAAGTGTGTTCGCGAACCGGTTCAACCGTTTTCAGAAGATGCCCGGACACGTGTTTCAAGGGCGGTACAAGGCGCTGGTAGTCGAGCCTGGGCCGTGGTTGTTGCGGGTGGTCAATTACATCCACCTCAACCCCGTGCGGGCGGGCTTAGTCAGTGTGCAAGGGCTGCGGCAACATGCGGCCAGCAGCTTTCCGCGGTGGTTTAAACGGGGCCGGCCTGCTGCATTGACGGCGGAGCGCTGGCTGGCGCAGGCGGGCGGCCTGCGACCGACCCCGGCGGGATTCCGGCGTTACCACCAAAGTCTGGCACTGGCGGTGGAGGGTAATCCCCGCCAGCGGGATGAATTATATCGGGAATTGTGCCGGGGCTGGCATATTGGAACGGTGGAGGCGAAACAGGCGCGCCTGCGCTCCCTGCTGGAAAGACCCGGGAAGGGCGCGGTGGCGCTGAGTTTGGACGACGAAACCACCGCCGCCGTGATCCTCGGCAAGGGCTTGCGGCTGCTGGGATATAAGCCGGCGGATCTGGCCCAATCGCCCAAGGGAGCGGAATGGAAAGTGGCTTTAGGCTGGTGGTTGCGCGGGCAAACCGGGATCAACAATCGCTGGCTCGGGGAGCACCTCCACCTGGGCCACCGCTGTTCCGTGAGTCGCCTGCTCCACCAACCCCCAACGAAGACCTTCCAGGCCCTCACCCGCACCCTCATGTCACCACGCAACGCCTGACC
>Ga0265320_10000570_pt1 | contig 28504 bp, 25 predicted proteins | sample 4827metaG_FD_202087 | JGI IMG/M metagenome (GOLD analysis project Ga0265320, IMG submission 202087) | Rhizosphere microbial communities from Carex aquatilis grown in University of Washington, Seatle, WA, United States - 4-8-27 metaG | ecosystem: Host-associated > Plants > Roots > Rhizosphere >... | reverse complement strand
ATTTTGCCGGACACTGGATGTCGCCCGAACAAATCAAAGTCATGCAGCGCGTCATCGCCAAGGCCACCTACGGCCGGCGCACCACCGCAGGCAACGGCCTGAGCCATTTGCTCGCGCTGGCCGCCATTGAGGATTTGCCAGGCTTCGACGCCGAGGGCTATGCCGCCGATGCGGAACTCGCGCAAAGTTTTCTCGACTGGGGCCTCGACCAGAAAGGCCAGTTCACCGACGAAGGCGCGAAGGCCGGCAATTTGCAGTTTCAACTTCTGGCCATGGTCGTCCTCGCGCGGCGCGGCGACAACCTTTGGGGGCATCCGCACTGGCGTAATTTTTTGAGCGGCGCCCCCGCCTCCGCCTACGCCGCCACCAATGGCACCGGCCCCGACCCCAATGACGGGGGCCCCTATGACACGCAAACCATCCTCGAGCTGCGCGCGTTTTATCCCGACGATCAATACGCCGACTTGATTTTAAGCCGGCGTCATCCGGGCTTTGACCCGGCGAAACTCGACCTCGCGCTCTACGACGCCCAGCTCGCCAATGAAACCGCCGCGCATCTGCGCCAGTTAAAATTGCGGCTGCCGGGGCCTTCCTACCCGGGCTATGCGCCTTCGGTGCTCTATGACAACGACTGGAAGGTCGTCACGCGCGCGGAATGATTCAGCGCAAGTTTTTGAGTTGCGCAGCCAAGTCGGTGTGGGCGCGCTCGACGGCCAGGAGCCGCTCCTCCATGTTCGCGAGCCATTCACGGTGCGAGGATTCATCCCGGGCGAAAGGCAGGCGCACTTTATCGAGGGCCGAAATATTTTCGTGGGGATGGCCGCTCGGGATTATCGCCTCGGCGTGGTGGCTGGACGCGGCGGACGCCGGCGGATAACGCCGATGGCGAACGGACGGTGCATGATGACCCGGGGATTTCATGCTGGCAGCCTAGCATAAAATGTCACTCCGAAACAGGCTTGCGTTGGCTCGGCGGGCTGCGTTGGATGGGTTGCATCGGTTGGGTCGAAAAATATTTTATAATCGGTGAACCATTTCGTATGGCCGCAGTCTAAGTTGATGTTTCGCAATCTCCATTAAATCAAATTCCCCCTCATTCCACCTCCATGAAATCCACCGCCTCGCTTCCCGCCACTTCCATTCGTCGTCTTCGCCTTGTCGGCGTCGCGACCGCCGCCCTGCTCGGCGCCGCCCTCACCGGGTGCATTGTCTCGAGCAACGACACGACCCATGTCACCGGCAAGCAAGTCTCCGATGACAAGCTGGCGCAGGTCAAGCCCGGGGCCACGAAAGACACCGTCATCGACCTGTTGGGCCTGCCGTCTGACCGCCTGGATTTGGGCAGCGGCCTGGAAGTTTGGGAATGGAAGTCCACTGAAACCCAGAGAAAATCCTCCGACGTCATCTTCCTCATTTCCTCCAATAAATCCAACCAGACGGACAAGACCACCTCGGTCGAATTCAAGGACGGCCTTGTGACCAGAACCTGGTCCAAATGAAAAAAGTTGGGCACCTCACCGCTGCGCCGCGCGGAAAAGCAACCAGCCCCCGAGCGCTTCAAAAATAAAATTGGGCAGCCACAGGAGCAAATCCGGGCGCAGTTCCGGGTGCATGCGCAGCAGGCTGACGGAGAAGAGCAGAAAATAATAGACCAACGCCAGCCCCAGCGCCAGGGTCAGGTTCGCAAAATTCTCCGCCCGGCCCACGCGCAGCGACAGCGGCAGCCCGAGCAGCGCCAGCGCCAGGACGGAGAACGCCCCGGCGAAGTCGCGCTGGATTTGCATCTGCACATCCATGCGCCACACGGCGGTTTGCTTCGCCGTGGGATTCTTCACGTTCGGCGGGGTCTCGTCGCGCCGTTGCAACAACTCACCCAGCGTCAACAACGAGAGTTTCGAAAAGGTGGGCGGCGGCGGCAGGAGCGAAGAAAGGAGCAACGGCTCGGTAATTTCGGCAAAGGGTGTGCCGGGCTGGCTCACATCGAGCATGTTTTCCGGATCGACGGACTTGAAGCTTTGCACCGCGCCATCTTGCAGCACAAGCTTGATGACATCGGATTGGGGTTCGTAATCGATATGGCCGCGATTGGCGTGAATCGCATCCGTCACCCGACCCTGCCCGTCGAGTTTCCACACCCACAAGCTTTGCAACTCATCGTTGGCCCGGCCGCCGACATGGATGAGGTAGCCATTGAACTGCCGCACATCCACGCCGGGCTGGAAGAGCCGCGTCGGGTTGTGCCGCACATAATCGGCCAGGGCGGTTTTATACGCGCGGTCGGCGGCGGGGGCATACTCAAAATTGATAAACAGGCACAGCAACACCCCCAGGCAGGCCGCCACTAAAATGGGCGCGGCGAGCGACCAGAGGCTCAGCCCGGTGGCGCGCATCGCCGTGTATTCGCGTTGCGCGCAGATGCGCCCGACCACCAGCAGCACCGCCGTCAGCAAGCCCAACGGCAGCGCATAAGGAATCACGCCGGGAATGAGCAGCGCCAGCAGGTAAAAGAACGTGCTCAAGTCAATTTCTCCGGTCGCCATGCGGTCGAGCACTTCGCGCATCACATTGCCCAGCACCAGCACAAAGACAAACACCCCCACCGCCATCAGCGTGGCCGCGGCGATTTGCCAAAAAATGTGGCGGTGCAGCAAATTCACAATCGGTGGGCGAAGGGCGGCGGCCAGACACCCAATTGAGGGTTAAGCTCGACGGGCCTCAGTCGATAGTAACACTATCCCCCCAACTGTGAACTGCGAATTTCATCCCCCGGCGTTTTTTCACGCCGGCGGATGAATCCAGTACTCGATATGCCTTCCACCACCCCAGCTTTTCACCCTTTGGCCCGGCTCAGTTTATTTCGCGCCCTGAGTTTGGCGGGCGCGGGGGCGATTGTGGCGTCCTTCACGATGGGGGCAAGCACGCCATCCTCACCAGCCAGCCCGGGCCTGTCCGCACCGGCCGCGGAGGTTCTCTCCGTGAAAAACGGCGAAGTGGTCGTGCGGCGCGACGGCAAGACCTTTAGCCTCGATATGCAGTCTCTGACCCCGGCGGAACGAACCGCCGCCCTCGCCTGGAAACCGTCCATCGTGCAAGTCCAAGACGGCGTGGCGACAACGGACTCTGACATCGATATTAAAATCACGGTGGAACCGGTCTCCGCGCCACCAGCCGAAGCCGGATCCGCGACGCGGGTGGCGGCCAAAGTCATTTTGCAAAACAAGGAGACGCTGGTGAATTTTAAGGGCCTGAAGGGCACCTTGATCCTGCTCGGCGAGCAACCCATTCCGCGCACGAGGGTCAAAGTGCTGGCGATCCAGACATTTTCCGCCGATGCCGCCGCCGGCGGACAATATGATTTTGCCGGGCCGGCGACCGATGATTCCTCCCCCAGCCAGCTTCCCAACCTGCCGGCCTTTCAATACAAAGGCTATGTCTTCGTCTTGCAGGGCGCCGATAACAACATCATCCAGTTTCGGAGGTCGGGTCCGTTTCTTCGCAGTGGCCAGCAAGCCCTGAAACTAAAAGTCGGCTCGATCTTCTCCCCACAGCGACCGCTGGGCAACAATTCACGCCGGCCCGCGACTTCCGCCAAACCCGCGAACGCCGGATAAACTTCGCTTCCCGCTCCTTCGCCTTATGGCTTTTCTTCCCGCGAGGCGGAGTCGGCGCTTGCCGCCAGAGGCGCCAGGCCGAGCATGGAACGCAATTGACGCTCGACCGCCTGCAATAGCGGATCATTGGCCCCATGCGGGGTGCGTCCGGGGTTGACCGGAATCGCTTCGCCAATCGTGACGGTTACCCCCAGCGGTACATAAGCTTGAAGTTTGTCAGTCAGGTCTTCCTGAAAACGCTCAATGGTTTCCAGCAAGCGTTCCGGCGTGGGATTCCCCTCCAGATAATCCGGTGGATAGTTGTCAATCTGCTGGGCCAGGTAGATCTCGGCGAGTTGCTTCCATCGGCGCCGACGCTCCGTTTCATCAAGGCGGCCCGCGGCCAGATCGGGCACAATGGCGACGCGCAGGCGGCGGACGCGCGATTGCACGCTCTCGTCCTCATGCCGCGCCCCCACCCACTCGTCTTCAAGCGGTCGCAGAATAACCTGGATCAGCCCGGCCATGCGGGCCGCGCGCGGGCCGGTTTGCGGTTGCCCGAAATATTGCGTCTCTTTTTGCGCCAGCAAAGCCTCGCCGATTTTCTCGACGCGCTCCCGCACGGAAACCGCCGGCGTGGGAGTCCAGCCAAGCCGCTGCTCAATTGCCGCCAGCACGCCTGCCACCCCCGGTTCCAAGGGGCCGCGCAAATGATAGCGCAACGCCACCGGATGCACGACCACCTGGCCGGGTGGATTGGCTTGCGCGCGCTTTTTCGCCGCCGCCCGGGCGATGAGTGCCGGGCCGTCCATCAGGGCGTTGAGGCGGTCATTCGTGCGGCCCAAAAACCCCTCTGGGAACATCACCAGCGGGCGCTCCGCCCCGGCCAGTATGCCCACCGAGGTCTTGACCGCCGCGCGATCCGCGCCTTCCCGGTAAACACTATACAGGCCCAGCCGCGGCAGCACGATCGCCTTGGCCTTGCTCTGCTTGAAGACATGCCAGCTCGACATGTAGTAGAACCATTGGCCGACTTCGATGGAAACCCGGCCTAGGACCAGGCCGTCCTCATCGCGGCAATGATTGGGCATCAGGACAATGCCGTGACCCGCGCGCAGGGACGCCTGCAAACGCTCCAAATGCTCAAATTCGAAATGCACCACCCCGTATTCCTTGCGCAAAAACCAAGGTAAAACGTGGCTGGCCAGCCATGGCCAGAACCTCCCCCGCTTGGGCGGAATGGGCACATAAGGTTCTGGCACAACAATGTTTTGCATGTCCTGAGCACAACAGCTTCTCAGTCCGGCGGGAATTGGTCAAACCGTTTGCGCCACACCGCTTCGATAAAAGTGGCGAAGGGCGGAATTGAACCGCCGACACAAGGATTTTCAGTCCTCTGCTCTACCAACTGAGCTACTTCGCCGTCTGCCAAAGGGGGAGAACTTGCCGGAAAGCCGCCCGGGGGTCAAGAAAAGAGCGCAAGCGCGCCGGAACGCCTCCAGCCTGCGCCCATTTGTCGCCGCCTTCTCCCTTCTTGCCTTTGCCTTTTGTTCGCATACCGTTTTCCGGATGGATTCGACCGCCAATGAGGTGCTGGATATTTTCAAAAAGACGGGCGCGCTGCTGGAAGGGCATTTCGTCCTGCGCTCGGGGCTGCATAGCGCCCACTATTTTCAATGCGCCCAGGTGTGCCAGAATATGGCGGCCGTGTCGCGGCTCTGCCAGATGTTGCTGGCAAAATTTGGTCGGCAGGATTTTGCCACCGTGCTGGCCCCGGCCATGGGCGGGCTGGTGCTGGGCCAGGAGGTCGCCCGGCAGGCCGACAAGCGTTTCATCTTTGCCGAAAAGGTGGACGATAAGCTGGCCCTGCGCCGCAATTTCAAGTTCGCCCCCGGCGAGCGCGTGCTCGTGGTCGAGGATGTCATCACCCGTGGCGGCCGCGTGCAGGAGTGTCTCGATTTGCTTGCCGCCGCCCAGGCCATCGCCGTAGGCGTGCTCGTGTTGGTGGACCGCAGCGAGGGCCAGGCGCATTTTTCGACCCCGCTCGTTTCGCTGCTCGAAATGAGCTTCCCCACTTACACCGCCGACCGGCTCCCCCCCGCGCTCGCCGCGCGGCCCGTGCAAAAACCGGGCAGTTGAACCATGTTCAAGCAAATCACCATTCTCGGCCCCGGGCTGCTGGGCGCTTCGCTGCTCCAAGCTGCGAAGAATCGCCGCCTGTGCCAGCGCACGGCGGCGTGGTCGCGCCGGGCGGAGACCCGCGCCAAATGCGAGGGCCAGCCGTGGTGCGACGCCGTTTTCGCCGACGCGGGCAAGGCCGTGGCCAAGGCCGACCTCGTCATCGTCTGCACGCCGGTGGACACCATCGTGCCGCTGCTCGGCGAAATCGCGGCCAAGCTGAAACCCGGCACGCTCGTGACCGATGTCGGCTCGACCAAAAGCCTCATCTGCCGGCTGGGCCGCGCCGCGTTGCCGAAAAAAGTCGGGTTCGTCGGCTCGCATCCCATGGCCGGTTCCGAGAAAGGCGGCCTGGAACACGCCAATCCTGAACTGTTTCACGGCCGCGCCTGTTTCGTCACCCCGCTTGTGGACACCCCGGCCAAGGATGTGGATCGCATCACCCGCTTTTGGAAGGCGCTCGGCATGGAAGTCTCCACCACCACGCCGGAGTCGCATGACGAAATCGTCGCCCACTTGAGTCATCTGCCGCATTTGCTCGCGTCGGCCTTTTGCGCCTACCTCGGCACGCGCGACCCGCAATGGTTGCACTTTGCCGGGCCGGGTTTGCGCGACACCACACGCGTCGCCGCCGGTGACCCGGCATTGTGGAAGGCCATTGCGCTGGAAAATCGCGAGGAGATTTTACGCGCGCTCGACGGCCTGCAGAAAGAACTGGACCACCTCCGCATCGCGCTCCACAACGCCCAACCCTTCGCGCTCCAGCACATCCTCGAACGCGGCCGCGACTACCGCGTGCGCCTGCGCCCGCTGGGAGATAAATCCTGATGGCAGAGCGCCCATCCTCCCGTGAAAGACCCGCTCCCCATCACTCCGTTCACCGCCCCCGTCCGCGGCGCGGTCACGCTGCCCGGTTCGAAGAGCATCACCAATCGCGCGCTCATTCTTGCTGCCCTATGCCGCGACCCGGTGACCCTGCGTTACGCCCTCTTTAGCCGCGACACCGAAATCATGATCAAGGCGCTGCGCTCGCTGGGCTTCAAGGTGAATACCAGTGAAAAGGCGCAAACCATTCGCATCGAAGGCCGCGGCGGGATGATTCCCAAGGCCAAGGCCACGATCCATGTCGGCAATGCCGGCACCGCCGCCCGCTTTCTTCCCGCCGCCCTCTGCCTGAAAAAACGCGGGGAATACACGCTCGACGGCGACGAGGCCATGCGCCGCCGCCCCATGAAGGGCCTGCTCGACGCCCTGCGCCGCCTCGGCGCGGACATCGAATTCAAAGACCAGCCGGATCATTTTCCCTTTGTGCTGCGCACGCACGGCATGGCGGGCGGCACCGTCGAGGTGGACGCCTCCGCGTCCTCGCAAATTCTCTCGGCCATGATGATTGCCGCGGCCTGGGCCAAGGGGCATCTCGAACTGCACCGCCTCGGCCAAATGGTGTCGGAGCCGTTTGTGCAAATGACGGCCAAGATGATCCCGCGCTTTAATCGCGGATTCGTGCCGGATATCGACGCGCCGGGCTTCGACGAATTTTACCACGTCGAGCCGGATGCGACCGCGGCGAGTTATTTTGTCATGCTCCCGCTCGCCGCGCCCGGGGCCGCGCCGGGCTATCAAATCACCGGCTTGGGCGAAAACACGCCCTTGCAGGGCGACCTCGGCTTTCTCACCGTCGCACAATCGATCGGCCTGCGCATCACCAAGCACGCCTACCACACCGAAATTGCCCTCGGCACTGGAGCGCGCGGCATCACGCAGAATTTCAACCCCTTTTCGGACACATTTTTGAGTCTCGCCGCCCTCACGCCACTGCTGGACGGGCCGACACGCATCATCGGCATCGCCCACACCCGCAAGCAGGAAACCGACCGCATTCACGCCATGGCCACGGAATTGAAAAAGCTCGGCCAGGGCGTCGAGGAATTTGAGGACGGCCTCGCCATCACCCCAAATCTTAAGAAATTGCGCTCGCTCGCGGCCAAGGGCGTGAAAGCCAAAAAATTGCTGAGCATCGAAACCTACGAGGACCACCGCGTGGCGATGAGCTTCGGCATCCTTGGCTGCCATGATTTGCTCGGCACCGGCCAACCCTGGCTCCAAATCCAAAACCCCGCCTGCTGCGGCAAGACGTTTCCCGATTTTTTTGACGTGTTGGAACGGTTGCGCAAAGATTCGAAAAAGTGAGGCGGCGATTATAAACCCGAGGCAAAAAGCATTTTGACAGCGCGGGATAATCGGGTAAATTACCCATCATGCTCCTGCTGCCGTTTATGGCCCTGCTGCTCGCCTTGGTTACCGTCGGCGCGCTCGTGGTGCTGTTGGTTCTGCTTCGTTTAGCCATCCCCCTGGTCTTTCTCCTGGCCTTCCTGTTCGGCGGTCTGGCCATTTTGGTGCTTTATCCACTCTCCATCATTTGGGCCTATCAGGACGCCCAGTCCCGCGGTAAGCCCGGCTGGGCGGTGGCCTTGCTGGTGGCGATTTCGCCTTTCCTTGCCCTTGTCGGCTGGCCCATGTGTCTCCTGGCCTGGATCGTCTTCCGTCCGAAAAAGAATACCGACTTTTTTGGCAACGTATTCTCACAGGCATTCGGCAGCACGCCGGCCCAGCCATAATCTCGTGGAAACTTTTGACGGCCCGGCGGAGCCGCCGTTGATTGAGCCGGAGCAATTACCGGGCTGGATACTTTGGCAAAACGACGACGTGGTCGTCCTCAACAAGCCCGGCTGGGTCGTCTGCCATCCGTCGAAACGCGGGCCGTGGTCGTCTTTGGTTGGCGCTTTGCGTGAATTTCTCGCCGCACCCACCCTGCATTTGGTGACGCGGCTTGACCGCGAGACCAGCGGCGTGGTGGTCGTGGCGCGGCACCCGCTGGCGGCGCGGCGCTATCAAATGGCGATGCAAAACCGGCGCGTCGAAAAAACTTATCTCGCCCTGCTCGCCGGCGAATTAAAGGATGAAATCGAAGTTAATGAGCCGATGATGCGCGATGAAAAAAGCTCGGTGGCCGTCAAGCGCCGCGTGGCCGCAGCGGACGAAGTGGGCGCGGAATCCGCGCAAACACGTTTCGCCCCACTTGCCGTGAAGAATGGCTTCACGCTCGCACGAGTCCAGCCGCACACGGGCCGCACGCACCAAATCCGCGTACATGCCACGCATCTGGGTCATCCCGTGGTCGGCGACAAACTTTATGGCCCGGATGATTCGCTGTATTTGGAATTCGCCCGTGAAGGCTGGACGCCCCGGCTGGCCGCCGCGCTGCCCTTGCGCCGGCAGGCCCTGCACGCCGCCCGCGTGCGCTTTCTCGACGACGGCCTCGGCGACTTCACCGCACCTGCGCCCGAAGACTTGACCGCCTTCGCCCGCGAGAAAATGGGCCTCGACCTTGCCACCACCTGGGCGGGTTGACCGTTCGGAAAATTTAATCGCCCAGCCGGCCAAAAACAATTTCCGTGCTGTGTTCGAATCTCACCCGGCCCCCGCGTTGGTATTGATCAAAAATTTGGCGCAGTTCCGCCATCATGGCCTGATGTCGGGGATGCCCCTCCTTCGGTGCGTAAGAGGCGGAAAGCAGCCGGCCCTTGAGTCCCGCAAAATCAAATTCCTGGGTGAGACCTGGAATCACCCGGCGCGAAAATATTTGCGGCGAGAAAAATTGGATGAGCGGGCCTTGCTCCGCGCGCAAAACCACCCGATGCACTTCGGCGGAATTGTCCGTGCGAAAATCTTGCACGAGCTTTTCATACGCGGCAAACACCCCGGCGGCGTCCGCCTGGCGGTCGTTCCAGATGAGCGCCACCCCGCCGCCCGGGCGGAGAATGCGCTGGAACTCCACCCGGGTTTCCGCCGGGCGAAACCAGTGAAAGGCCTGCCCCGCCACCGCCAAGTCGGCGCATTGCGCGTCCAGAGTCGTCGCTTCGGCCAACCCATCAACACTGGTGAAATTGTCCCATTTCGCCAGATATTGCTCACCCGCCGCGCGCATTTCCGCATTGGGTTCGACGCCCAGGACGCAGTGCCCGGCCGCGAGGAACAATTCCGTCAAAAAGCCCGTGCCGGAGCCAATGTCCACGACGACATGCTCCGTCCGCAGGCCCGCCTCCTGCCGCAACACGTCCAGCACCGCCGCCGGATAGTGTGGGCGATACCGCACATAATCGGCCACGCGGTTGGAGAAACGGCACGTCGGGTCGGTGGTCATTCGAATAAATAAATCGGCGGAAATTAATTCGTTGGTTTGTCCGCCAGGGCGGTCATGACATCGGGCGAACCTTGGGCGCGGATGTCGTTGTCGCTGAGAATTTCCTCCGTGGAATCCTTCATCGTCTGCCTTGGGAACACCAGCGGCTCGATATCATGGCCGTAGAACTCAAATTTCAGGTATTCGTCTTTCGAATCATTCAGCACCTGCGCGAGGTGGCCGAGGTTTTTAATCACGATGCCGTTCACGCTCTTAATCACGCCGCCCACGGGCGACGCGTCGTAGCCGATGCTGAGTTTGTGGGGGAAAAATGGGGCGGATACGGCAACCAGGTCCTCGCCAGGGAAGGCCGGTTTGTCCGCCAGCCGGTCCACCAGCGGACCGCCCATGATGTCCCAACTGATGGCCGAAGCGCCGGAGGAGCCGACGACGGCCCGCGCAAAATCCTGCGAAACCTTGGTGAAGCACATCGGACCAAAAATATAATAGGATGGATATTTTTCCCCCAGATAGGGCATCACCAGTGGCCGCTTCGGCGCGACCGGAATGGACACGGCCATTGCCTTGCCCTCGCGCACCACCGTCAACGGCAGCTTGCCGTCCTTGGCGACGTTCTGCACCAGGTAGCGGTAATTCACCCGCAAGTCCGGGCGGAGCGTGACCATCCCCTGATCGTCCACTGCGGTGTCGCCGATTTTCGTGATGATGTCCCATTGCTTGATCGGATACGACGGGTCGTCGTCAAACGGCTCGAACACCACCACGCCATGCAACGAAGGATCGGCCTTCAAAAACGAGCGTAGCGCGGTGTTCTCAAACGTTTGCGCCACTTCAAACATCGCCGGTTTGCCGGTGTAATGACCGCTTGAAATGTCCTTAAGGAACAACTCGATTTCCTCGCCGGGGATGATGTAGCCGATGTTTTGCGAATTGTTGAGCCGGCTAAACGCCAGGCCGATCATTTCGTTGTTCACGACCGCCGGGCCGCCGCTGTTGCCGGGGTTGATGGCGGCGTCAATCTGCACGCGCAAGCCGCCCGTGCCTTCGTTGTAATTGGCGAATTCGATGCGCGACACGATGCCCTTGGTGATGGAAAGATTGTTGCCGCCGGTGGGAAATCCGTAAACCAGCACGGAATCCTTCGTGTTCGGTATTTTCGCCGCGCGGGGCAACGGCGGGTGCGTGTCGAAAAACGATGGGTCGTCGAGCGTCAGCACCGCCAGGTCAATCCCGGTGGCGATGAAGGCGACCTTGGCCGACACCTTGGTGCCCGAACGCGCGGCCTGCACCTGAATCTGGCTCGCGTAGTGGACGACGTGCGCGTTGGTCAGGATGCGGTTGCCCTCGATGACCACCCCGGAGCCGCTGACTTCCTGCGGCGTCGCCTTGCTCCACGGCTTGCCCAAATCGGCGTTGCGAAAGGTGGCGAAAATCTTCACCACGGAATTTTCCACGGCGCCGGCGGACGCATCCGCCGGGGCGGCGACCGCGGAGTCGGCGGCGGGGGCCGGCTGGTCGGCGGCAACCGCCATCGAGGCGAGGCCCAAGACCGAAACCAAGGCGGCAATTAAATTAAAACCCAATCGGCGGGAGGGGTGGATAGCCTTCATGCCCGCAGATGCTAGGGAATCCCATTCACCCAGGAAAGGCTATTTTGTCGCGTCCTTGAGGGCCGCCATGATGTCCGGCGAGCCTTGGGTGCGAATGTCGTTGTCGTTCAAAATTTCCTCGGTGGAATCCTTCATCGCCTGTCGCGGGAACACAAAAGTCTCCAGCCCCGTGCCGGCAAATTCGAATTTCAGAAATTCATCCTTCGAGCTATTCAGCACCTGCGCGAGGTGCTGGAGATTTTTAATCGCGATGCCGTTGACGCTTTTCACCACCCACGAGACCGGCTCCTTCTCGTAGCCCAAATCGAGGTCGTGTGAAAAGAAGGGCGACGAGATGACGACGAGTTGCTCGCCGGGAAACGCCGGCTTGTCCCCGCGGCGGGTGATGAGCGGGCTGCCGATAAAACTTAGGAAGGACATCGCATTGCTCCCGCTGAGGTTTTCGATGAAGTCTTCCGTCGCCGCGGAAAACACCATCGGCCCAAAAATATAATAGGACGGATACCGGCCTTCGAGCGGCGCGAGCAGGGCCGGTCGGTCCGCCGAAACCGGCAATTGGATATTCACCGGTTTGCCCTCGCGCACCACCGTCAGCGGCACCTTGCCATCCTTGACGTCCTTTTGCACGAGATATTGAAACCCCACCCGCAAATCATTGCCCAGGTTCACCATGCCCTGGTCGTCCACCGGGGTGTCGCCGATTTTGCTGATGATGTCCCATTTCTTGAGCGGGTAATCGGCATCTTTATAAAAGGGATCGTTGACGATGATGCCGTGGGCATTCTTGTCGATTTTCAGGAACGGACGCAGGGCGGGATTTTCGAGCGTCTGCAGATCGTCATACAGGCCCGGCTTCCCCTGGTAGGCATCCTTGGCGATGCTATTAAGGAAGAGGTTGATTTCCTCGTTGGGAATGATGTAGCCGATGTTTTCGGCACCGCCGAGGTGGCTGAAGGCCAGGCCGATCATCTCATTATTCGCCACGGCGGGTCCGCCGCTGTTGCCGGGGTTGATCGGCGCGTCCACCTGAATGCGCAAGCCGGCCGTGAATCCGTTGTAGGTCGTGAATTCAATGCGTGAGACAATGCCCTTGGTGATGGAGAGATTGTCGCCGCCCGTCGGGTAACCGTAAACGAGCACCGAATCCTTGTTATCGGGCAACTTCGAGGCGCGTGGCAGTGGCGGGCGTCCGTCAAAAAAAGTTGGATCCTCCACCTTGAGCAGCGCAAGGTCAATGCCCGGTGCCACCGAGAGCACAGTGGCCGTCACTTTTTCGCCCGAACCGTTGGCCTGCACTTGAATCTGGCTCGTATAAAGCACCATGTGCGCATTGGTCAGGATGCGGTGGCCGTCAATGATGACGCCCGTGCCGCTGATTTCCCGCGGGGCTTCCTTCGTCCAGGGCTTGAACACATCCGGGTAGCGCGTCGTGGCGAAAATTTTCACCACGCTCTTTTCCACGCCGTCCTGGACGGGAACCGCCATGGCGGCCGCCGCCGGTGCCGCGGCGGGTTGATCGGCGGCAAAAGTATACGATGGTCGGCTGAACAACGCCAAAAATAGCAAGGCCAGGATGGCCGACGACGAAACACGCGGGCAAAAAATAGGGTTACGCATAGTGGGGAAGGATAAAATATCGCCGCAGACAGCAGGGCGCAAAGGGCGGCCAGTCACGCAGTTTTTACCCGGTTTGGCGAATCTTTTCCTTGGCGTGGAAAGCAAATAATTCGTCCGGTGGTCACCGGCCAAAGCTTGCGTCGCGGGTTGGCTGACGTTTTCATTTCCATGCTCCACCCCATCCCCACTCCGCCACGCTCCCGCCCCGTGCACCGCCCTTCCCCCGAAAACGCCAACAGCACCGCGCTCTTCATTCAAGAGTGCCTGCGCAAACCCAAACAAATGGGCGCGGTCGCGCCCAGCTCGCCCCGGCTCGCCAAAGCCATGGCGCAATGGCTGCCGCATAATCCACACGAATACGTCATCGAACTTGGCCCGGGCACCGGCGTGGTGACGGAAGCTTTGCTCGCACGCGGTCTCTCCCCCTCCCGGCTGCTGGCCATCGAAAAATCGCCCGAATTGGCCGCGCTCCTGCAAAAACGCTTTCCGCAAATCCGCGTCATCGCGGGTGACGCCTGCGAGTTGGACACCCTCCTCCATCAGCACACCGGTGAACGCCGCGCGGGCGCGGTGATTTCCAGCCTGCCCTTGCGCTCATTTCCGAAAGAGCTGGAAGATAAAGTGACCCACAAAATTCACGAAATCCTCCTCCCGGGCGGCTGCTGGGTGCAATTCACCTACCATACCTTCAAGCGCTGGATCAACGGTTCGAGGCCCTTCAATTTTCATTCGACCCATTTTGTGCTTTGGAACCTGCCCCCGGCCCGCGTGCTGCGCTATCAAAAAAAACCCGCGCCCGCTGCCGCCAAATAAAGCCCGGACGAGGCCATGACCGCCCCGGTGTTTACTTCCGCGCAACGACGTCTGGTCTTGTTCGCCGCGTTGTTGGGCTGGATGTTTGACGGCCTGGAGATGGGCATCTTTCCCTTGATCGCCCGACCGGCCTTGCAGCAAATGCATGGTCTGGGAACGATGGATGAAAGCTTCGTCGTGCATTGGATGGGTATCATCACCGCGCTATTTTTGCTCGGCGCGGCGGCGGGCGGCCTCGCCTTTGGCTGGCTGGGCGACCGCGTTGGCCGCGTGCGGGCGCTGAGCGCAAGCATCCTGACCTATTCCCTTTTTACCGGGCTGGTCTATTGGGCGCACACGCCCGCGCAACTCGGCGCGCTGCGTTTCATCGCGGCGCTGGGGATGGGCGGCGAATGGGCGCTCGGCGTCGCCTTGGTCATGGAAGTCTGGCCGGACGCCGACCGGGTCTGGCTGGCTGGCGCGATTGGGGTGGCGGGCAACGCCGGATTTTTGCTCAGCGCGCTGGTGGGTTTGTCCTTTGCGATTACCCAGGACACCTGGCGCATCGTGGCGCTCATCGGCGCGCTGCCCGCCTTGCTGACGTTCTTCATTCGCCGCTGGGCACCGGAATCGCACCGCTGGCAGGAGGCCACCGCACGCACGCACGCCCGGCCCTTGCCGGAACTTTTTTCGCCTCCGCTGCGACGGCCCATGGTGCTGGCCATATTGCTTTGCAGTGTCGTGCTCATCGGCACTTGGGGCCTTGTCCAGTGGCTGCCGCTCTGGGCCGGCAAACTGGCCGGGGAGGCCCTGCCCAAGGCCAAGGCTTGGACGCAGGCTTGTTCCGCGCTGGGAGCCATTGCTGGCTCGGTCGGCGGCGCGTGGCTCGCCCAAAAATTCGGGCGGCGAATGGGCTATTTTATTATGTGCGCGGGTTCCTTCGCCGCTTGCCTCGCCCTGTTTGGAGGCACCTCCGTTTATGACCATGCTTTTTTGGCCCTCACCTTTATCGCCGGGGGGACGACCGCCGGATTTTACGGCCTGCTCCCGCTCTATCTGCCGGAACTTTTCCCCACCCGCGTGCGTGCGACGGCGCAGGGGCTGGCCTATAATTCCGGACGGGTGCTGGCGGCCTTGGGTGCCTTGCAAATGAGCGCCCTCATGGCCTATTTTGACAACAACTATGCCCGCGCCGGCGAAGTGCTTTCACTGATTTACGTTTTCGGCCTCGTCCTCATTTGGTTCGCACCCGAAACCCGGGGCCAGCCATTACCGGATTGACCCCACCCCGCTATTCAAGGATTGAAGCAGGGAGTCCCCACCCCCGATCATGTCCGCCGCCTACGTATCTGTGCCCGCCGTCGAGGTCGTCGGCCTGGTGAAAAACTACGGCAAGGTCGAGGCGTTGCGGGGCATCGACCTCAATGTCGGCGGCGGAGAAATGTTTGCCCTGCTCGGCCCCAATGGCGCGGGCAAAACCACCCTCTTTTCCATCCTCAGCACCTTGCGCACACCGACCGCCGGCACCGCACGCGTGTTAGGCCGCGATGTCGTCACCGAACGCGACGCCACCCGCCGCGACATCGGCATCGTCTTTCAGGAACCAGCCATTGAGCGCAGCCTGACGGTGCGCGACAACCTGCGCCTCATGGGCCGTCTCTACGGCTTGGATGCGAAAGGCGTCCGCCAGCGCACGGGCGAATTGCTCGAGCAATTGCAACTCACCGAAGCCGCCGACCGCCCGGCGCAAAATCTTTCCGGCGGCCAGCGCCGCCGGGTCGAGCTGGCCCGCGCCTTGGTCACCGACCCGCGCGTTTTGTTTCTCGATGAGGCCACGCTTGGCCTTGATGTCGAAGCCCGCCGTGGATTCTGGAAGCAAGTGCGCGCCTTGACCCACACCGGGCGCACCGTCGTCTTCGCCACCCACTACATGGAGGAAGCCGAAGTCGCTGACCGCATCGCCCTGATGTCCGAAGGCAAAATCGTCGCCCTCGACACACCGCGCAACCTCAAGTCGCGGATGGGCGGCGGCATCATCCGCCTGCACACCGCCGATGACGCGCAAGCGCGCGAGTGGCTGGTGCAACGCGGCTACCAACCCGCACCAGGTGTGCAGCCCATTATGCTCGAGCAAAAAGACCCCGCGGCGGTCGTGCCCGTGCTGCTGCGCGAATTGCCCGTGGCGGTCGAACGTGTCGAAGTCCACGCGCCCAGCTTGGAGGATGTCTTTGTCAAAATCACCGGCCGTGGTCTGGTTGACGAAACGCCGAAAGCCCCCGCAGGCCGCGGCGCATGGGGAGGCCGGCCATGAGAGGCATCGGCGCTATCATCGCCCTGGACATGAAGCGGTTCGCGCAGGACCGCGTGCGGTTGATCACAGGCCTCATTCAGCCGCTGCTCTACCTTTTCGTGCTGGGGTCGGGTCTGGGATCAAGCATGAATATCCGGCCGGTCGGCGCGGCACTGGCGGGCGCGGCGGGTGCTTCCACCGCCGGCGATTATCGCAGTTTTATTTTCCCCGGCGTCATTTCGCTCGCCCTCCTCTTTGCGGCCACCTTCGCCTCCATCACCATCGTCTTTGACCGGCAAATTGGCTTTTTCAAAGCGGTGCTGGTCTCGCCGGTCTCGCGGCCCGCCATCGCCGTCGGCAAGGTCGTGTCCGGCGCCCTGCAAGCGCTGGCCCAGGGCTTTTTGCTGCTCTGCTTCCTGCCTTTCATGAAAATTCATCCCGGCTGGGACGGCGCGCTGCTCGCCATTCCCGCGATGATTCTGGCGGCGCTCACGTTCTCCGCCATGGGCGTGGCCATCGCCTCCCGTTTCACTTCGACGACCGTGTTCCCCATCATGACCAACGCGCTCATCCTGCCGATGTTTTTCCTCTCCGGCGCGATGTATCCGCTCCAGCCCGCCCCGGGTTGGATGAAAACCCTGGCGCATTTGGACCCCGTGGCCTACGCGGTGGATTTGATCCGCGGCGCACTCCTCGGCCGCGAACACATGTTCTTCTCCAGCCCCTGGCTTTGCATCACCGTGCTAGTCATCTTCATTGCCGTATTAACCTGGTCGGCCATGCGGGTCTTTGTGCGCGGCGAGGAACTCGACCTCACCGGCCCCACCCAATTCAGTTGGCGGCGATAAGGCCCGCGTCCGGCATCCCCACCAGGGAAATCTGTGCGAAAAATATACAGTTTGTATTAAAACGTTAATCATTGTCTTCCGCTCGGCTCCTGCCCTGTTTTGGGGGCGCGAAATATCGGTTATAAAATAGGTTTGACAAACACGCACTTAATGCGCTAACCCGTAAAGGTTTACGGGGAATGTTCCTGGCGTCGGTCAGGTTCCCGCCCGTCATCCCGCTCACCTCATGTCCTCTGACTTCACCTCCACTTCGGGTTCCGGTACCCGCAAATTCATCAAGCCGTCCTTCTCCTATTTAATCGAGAAGAAACGCGACGGCGGTGAGTTCTCCGAGGACGAAATCCGCTTCATTGTGGATTCCATTCTCGACGAGGAAATGCCCGATTTCCAGATTTCCGCGCTCACCATGGCCATCTTCTTCAAGGGGATGTCCGCCCAGGAAACCGCCACGCTGGCCGAGGAAATGATGCTCTCCGGCGAGGTCGTGGACCTTGCGCGCATCTCGCGCCCGAAAATCGCCAAATACTCGACGGGCGGCGTGGGCGACAAGACCTCCCTCGTGCTGCCGCCCCTCGCGGCGGCCTGCGGCGTGGTCATGCCCTGCGTCAACGGCGTGGACGAGGACTTTGTCATCACGGCTGTCGAGAAGCTCGAAGCCATCCCCGGTTTTCGCGCTGACTTGCCTTTAAAGCAATTTGTCGAACAACTCCTCAAGGTGGGCTGCGCCATCTATGCGCCCAACGCCGACATCGCGCCGGTTGACACCGCCCTTTACAAACTGCGCGAACAGGTTGGCACCGTGCCCAGCCTCCACCTCATCACCTGCAGCGTCCTCGCCAAAAAACTCGCCGAAGGCGCCGAGGGCTTGGCGGTGGACGTGAAATGGGGCAACGGCTCTTTCCTCAAAGACCTCGAACAGGCCAAACAACTGGCGCGCTCCATCACCCGCGTCGCCCGCGGCATGAAGCGCCGCTGCGTCGCCCTCGTCACCGACATGAACCAGCCCTTGGGCGATACCGTCGGCACCGCGCTCGAAGTCGCCGAGGCCATCAAGCTGCTCAAGGGTGAAGGCCCCGAGGATTTGAAGGAACTCGTGCTCAAAATGGGCATGGAGATCGTGCGTTTGGCCGGCGTGGCCGGCTCGACCCTCTCCGCCAAACAGACCGTCGAGAAGCACCTCGCCGACGGCTCGGCGCTGGCGAAATTCAAGGAAATGGTCGCCGCGCAAGGCGGCAATACCGCCTACATCGACGACCCGACAAAATTCACTCCCGCCAAATACATTCGCAAGCTGCCGGCGCCCAAGCGCGGCTACGTCCACACCATCAACGCGGGCATGATCGCGCGCGGCGTGCAGGTGCTGGCGGCGAACAAGAAGGGCAAGCCCGACCCGGCGGTCGGCGTCTCCGAAATCAAAAAAGTCGGCACCCAAGTCAAGCAGGGCGAGCCACTGATGATGATTCATTACAACGACGAATCGAAGCTCGAGGCGTCGTTGGAATATCTGCGCTCGGCCTATCGCCTCGCGCCGAAGCGCCCCACCCCACCCGTCCTCGTCGTCGAGCGCGTGGCGTAGTCGGTTCCTCAGCGCTGCTACCGCTCCGCCGGCTGCTCCGCCCCCACATGGGTGAAGCGCTTGATCCGCCTGCCCTTGGGTCCGGGCACCTGGCTGGTAAAATTCGCCAGCGGCCTAATCCAAAACGGTCCGCCCGTGCGCGCATATAGCCGCACATAGACCACAAAATCCTCCTCCGTCTCCGAATGTTTCGCCACGCCCAGCACCAGATAATGCTGGCCCTTGTAATGACGGTAAACCCCAGTGGAGAGCGATAACACAGGGGCCAGATTTTTTTTGCGCTTCATGAATTCTTGGGTGAAAAATTATAATCCGACATTAGGCGAACCCGCCTTCGATTCGAGCTTTTCCTTGTCCAATCCAAACCCTTACCGTTCTTCGAGAATGCTTAATTCCGTGTCGGCGGTGCGCAGTCGCTTCGAGATGGCGAAGGCCAGTTGCTCAAACACCCGGCCGCCCAGCGCCGGGTCGGTTTTCACCAACGCATCGAAGTGCGCGCGCGACAGACCGTAAAGCTCCGCCGCCGTCGCCGCTTCGAGGTCGGCCGACCGCATCTGTCGGTCCAAAAAGGCCATTTCGCCAAAAAAATCCCCCCGGCAAAAAGTTGCAATATGATGTCGGCGGCCGCCGGCCAGCGGGAGCAACGCGTGGACCATCCCGCGTCGGACGAAAAACATCTCGTCGCCCACTTCACCGCAGGAACCGATGCGTCCGCCTGACACCACGGAAACATTGCGCACGACGCCTTCCAGCGCCGACAAAATCGCCGGATCAAGTCTGGCGAATATTTCGATTTCCTTCAGCGCCAGCGCCGCGCCCTCCTCCTGCGTTTTCCATCCGGCCTCTTCGAGAATGGCGTTCTCCATCCATTCCAAGGCGCTGTCGCGGGTGTCAAAGACCCGAATACCGTGGCCGCTGCTGAGCAAACCCATTTGCTTAAGGTAGACCTCGATATCCGCGTGGGCGGGCAGGTTCGACGGCATGCCGCTGAAAAACAGCTCGCCGCCCCGTTCCGCGAGCCGCATCTTCATTTGCTCGAAGAGATGCGCCGCCGTGTAGTCCATCGACTGAACCTTCCGCAAGTCCAGCAGGAGAAACCGCTTGGTGTTCAAATCGCCTTCCAATTCGGAAAATAGCTGGTCGGTCGTGCCAAAAAACAAATTGCCCTGCAACTGCACCACCCCCGCGAGTTGACCATGCGCGGCCAGCAACTCGGATTCCGCCATGAGGCGGCGGCGCATCGAGTGCACGGCGCGCAAATCAAGTTTGCTGACAATCACCGAGTCGCGAATCTGGTCGCGTATAAACAGGAGGATGGCGAGGCAGATGCCCGTGCCCGAAGCCGCAATCAACCCGAACTGTGCGACGATCACCACGGTGGCAATGACCGCAAAATCCACCCGCGTCGAGGGTTGCCTGACCAGGCGAAACATGCCGCGGTCAAACATTCTCCACGCCACCATCAAGAGCACCCCCGCCAGCGCCGCAATGGGTACCCACGCAATGAGTTTGCTCAACAATACAAACGCGGCCACCACGAACAATCCTTCCGCCACGCCCGAACGCAGGGTGCGCCCGCCGCTCGTAAAGTTGACCATCGTCGGCCCCATCGTGCCCGAGCCGGGCATTCCGCCAATGATAAAGGCCGCCGCATTGGCCGAGCCCTGTCCGATCAATTCACGGTTGGAATTATGCCGGCGGTGGGTGAGCGCGTCGAGCACCACTCCGGTTTTGAGCGTGTCAATGGATAGCAGCACCGACAGTGTCACCGCCGATACGAAAATCAGCCCGACGTCCGCACTATGGAATTGAAACAGTGATGCCGCCCGCTCCCGCAGGGAATCCACGAGCGAACCGGAGGTCTCAATTGGGCCAATGACCAATGCGTTCCCTGCCAGGCCAAGCAAGTCATGGTTAAAGCACGCGAGGACGAAATATGCCGCAATGCCCGTCAACAATCCGATAATCGCCGCCGGAATGCGCTTGGTCAACTGGGGCGCCAGCGCCATGGCACCCATGGTCGCCAATCCGACCGTGAGGCCGGTGCCACTCCACGTTGATGGCGATACGAGGCCGGCACCCAAGGAAATTTTTTGCGGCAACCCCAGCAACTTGGGCAATTGGCCCACCGCGATTATCACCGCCACGCCGGACAGATACCCCGTGACCACTTGATACGGAATATATTTGATGAGCCTTCCCGCGCGCAGCGCGCCATACAACAATTGAAAGAGCGCCGCCAGCAAAGTGGTGAGGCCCAGCAATGCGGTTATATGTGCGGCATCCAAATCGCCATTCGCGCTGAGGGCCGCCGCCAAGGCCGAGAGCACCGCCGCCGCCGGCGCGCACGGCGCGGATATAAAGCCCCCATTGCGGCCCACCAAGGGGGCGACCAATCCCAGCGCCGCGGCCCCAAAGATGCCCGCCCGCGCGCCTTCCGCCGCCAGTCCAGGGTCAATCGCCGTATATACCAGCACGCCAAACGCGATCGAGGAAGGCAGTGCTACCAGCATCGCCGCCAATCCGCCCCAGATGTCGCCCGACAGACCACCACCGCCGCTCGCCGGCCCGGCAACGGCGGTCTTTTTATCGATGGAATTATTGCTCACAAAAAAACTTCCCGTCGGGGTTTATATTCTCTATCGGGGTGCCAACCGCCGCCTTAAGCGCGGCAGCCGGTCGGCGAACACCCGCCATGCTGCACCGCCTTTTCTCCGCCCGCAACCCACAATCCCTAGGGAAAATCTTTAGCGAGAATTAGCCGCGATAGCAGTAGACCAAAGTTAGCCGACGGATTTATTATGCCGACAACGGCACGGTCCTTCATTCGCCATGAATCTTTCATTAATCGGTCCTCCCGGCTCCGGCAAAGGCACCCAACTCGCCCGCCTTGCCCAACAATACAGTCTGCTGCCCTTGAACGTCGGCGGCCTCCTGCGCGAAAATTTGGAAAAAAAATCAACGCTGGGCGTCCTCGCCCGCAAGTATATGCGGCAGGGCGAACTGGTGCCCGATGAAGTCGTGGACGCCATGGTTGAGTCCTGGGTCGCCGCCATCGACGCCCAATCCGGCATCCTCTTCGACGGATTTCCGCGCACCGTCTATCAGGCCCGATTTCTCGACGAGTTATTCTCCGGACTGAACCGCTCGCTCGACGCCGTCATTTATCTCCAGGTCAGCCCAAACACCGCTCTCCGCCGCCTCACCGGGCGGCTCGTTTGCCAGCGCTGCCATGCGACCTATCACCCGGAATTTCACCCTTCCGAAAAGGCGGGCGTCTGCGACCGTTGCGGCGAAAAACTTGAACGCCGCCCGGACGACAATCCGGAATTCGCCCAGTTGCGACTGCGCGCCTTTCAACGCGCGAGCGGCCCCGTGCTCGATTATTATCACGCCACCAACCGTCTGGTCGTCGTCGAGGCCGAGTCAACCGCCGAAGTGGTTTTCAAAAATATCTGCCAGGCCATTGAACCCCTGGCCAGGGGCGCATCGCTGGCGCCGTCCGCCGTCACCACGGCGCTGATGCAGCTCCCGAAGACGGCGCCGACGGCTCCCGCCCCGCGCCCAGTGGCACCCGGCGGCGGGTTGGTGCTTGTCGGCGGCCCCGGTAGCGGCAAAGGCACCCAAGCCGAGCAACTTTGCGGCCAACTTCATGTTCCGCATATTGCGACGGGTGATCTTTTTCGCGATAATCTTAAACTCCAGACCGATTTGGGCAAACTCGCCAAAACCTACATGGATCGCGGCGAATTGGTGCCCGACGATGTCACCGACGCCATGGTGCAGGACCGCCTTGCCCGACCCGACACCGCGTCCGGCTTTGTCCTCGATGGTTTTCCGCGCACCCTCCACCAAGCCGAGGCATTGACCGATATGCTTGCCCAACTCGGACGCAGCCTCGCGGGTGTTATCTACATCAACGTCTCCGACGACGAAATTGTGCACCGCCTATCGGGCCGCCTCATTTGTCGCAACTGCCAAGCCCCCTACCACACCCTGTTCAAGCCGCCGGCCAAACCGGGCGTCTGCGACCTCTGTGGCGGCCCGCTCTACCAGCGCGACGATGACAACCCCCAGACGGTGCGCGCGCGGCTGAAAACTTTCCACGGCCAGACCGGCCCGCTGATTGATTATTATCAAAAGTCCGGCTTGGTCGCGGAAATTGCCGGTGAAGGCAACGTCGCCCAGGTCACCGCCCGCACGCTCGCCGCCGCTCAAAAACTGGTGGCGTAACCGCCCGGCTTAATCCATAATAACCATCTGCCATGTTTGAATCCGCCAATCTCGACCACCACGTCGACAAGACCGTGTATAAGCGCGAAGTGCCCAAACTGCGCGAGGCGCTGCTCAATGCGCAATTCGACCTGAAGGAGAACGGACACTTCCCCGTCCTCCTCCTCATCGCCGGCGTCGAAGGCGCGGGCAAGGGCGAAACCGTCAACTTGCTCAATGAGTGGATGGACCCGCGCTACATCGTCACCAACGCCTTTTTTGAGCCTTCGGACGAAGAGCGCGAACGGCCCGCCCTCTGGCGCTTCTGGCGCGCCCTCCCGCCCAAGGGCAAACTCGGCGTTTTTTTTGGCGCCTGGCACACCATGCCCGTCATTCAACGCGTGCAGGGCGAAATCTCCGAGGGCGAATTCGCCCAGCAAATCGGTGAAATAGTGCGCCTCGAAAAAATGCTCTGCGACGAGGGCGTGCTCCTGCTCAAATACTGGTTCCATCTTTCGAAACCGCAGCAAAAACACCGTCTTAAACAATTGGAAAAAGATCCATTGACCCGGTGGCGCGTCACCGACCGCGAATGGGAATATTTCCAGTCGTATAAGAAATTCGTCCGCGTCTGTGAACCGTTCCTGCGCAAAACCTCGACCGGCGAGGCGCCCTGGATCGTCGTTCCCGCCGCCGATGCGCGCTACCGCGCCCTCACCTTCGGCCGCCATCTCCTGTCCGCTATGCGCGAACGGCTCAAAAGCCAGACGGTTAAATCAGTCCCCGCCAGTGCGTTGCCGCTCGCCCAGCCGGCGGACCAGTTGAATGTCCTGCGCGCGCTCAAGCTCAACCAGCCCTTGTCCAAGGAAGAATATAAAATCCAACTCGAAAAATGGCAGAGTCGGCTGAACGCCGCCGCCCGCGACCCGCGCTTCCAGTCCCTTTCCGTGGTCGCGGTGTTTGAGGGTAACGACGCCGCGGGCAAGGGCGGCGCCATCCGCCGCGTCACCAGCGCGCTTGACGCGCGCTCTTACGCCAACGTCTCCGTCGCTGCCCCCACCGAGGAGGAACGCGCCCAACCCTACCTCTGGCGCTTTTGGCGTCATCTCCCGCGGCGCGGGCGTTTTGTCTTCTTCGACCGTTCGTGGTATGGCCGTGTGCTTGTCGAGCGCGTGGAGGGTTTTTGCGCCGAGTCCGACTGGCACCGCGCCTATGTCGAAATCAACGATTTCGAGCAGGCCATGGTGCGTAATCACACCCTAGTCGTGAAATTCTGGCTCGCCATCAGCAAGGAGGAGCAACTCAAGCGCTTTCAATTGCGCGAGAAAACCGCCTTCAAGCGCTTCAAAATCACTGACGAAGACTGGCGCAACCGCAAAAAATGGGGCGACTACGAACTGGCCGTTTGCGACATGGTGGACCGCACCTCGACTTCCATCGCGCCTTGGACGCTCGTCGAAGCCAATAACAAATACTTCTCCCGCATCAAAGTTCTGAAAACCCTCTGCCAGGCCGTCGAAGCCGCCCTCGAAAACGTCAAACCGGCCAAAAAGAAATAGCGTTTGCGCGACAAAACTCAGCCGCCTGGCCGCGGCGCGCCGGCTGGCCCGCAAAATGCTTCGAGCCAGGCTCCTTGCGAAAGGGTTTGCGCGCGCCGCCGCCCTCGCTATAAAAGCCTCCCTCCATGCCCGCCTCCATCGACAACATCACCAAGAGCCTCGGCGACAAAGCCGACTTCTATCTCAACCATAAGTGCACGACTGTCGCCAAAGAGCGGCTGCATCTGCCCGGCCCGGATTTCGTGGACCGTATTTTCGGCCCCACCAACCGCAATAACCGCGTCCTCAATAACCTCGACTGGATGATTAACACCGGCCGCCTCGCCGGCACGGGCTACCTGTCCATCCTGCCTGTCGACCAAGGCATTGAGCACTCCGGCGGCGCCAGCTTCGCCAAAAATCCGGATTACTTTGACAGCGAAAACATCGTCAAACTCGCCCTCGAAGGTGGCTGCAACGCCGTGGCTTCGACCTTCGGCGTCCTCGCCTCCTGCGCGCGCAAATACGCCCACAAGATTCCCTTCCTTGTCAAAATCAACCATAACCAAATCCTGACCTACCCGAACACCTTTGACCAGGTCATGTATGGCACCGTCAAGGAAGCCTACGAGATGGGCGCGGCCGCCGTCGGGGCGACCATTTATTTCGGCTCGCCCGAATCCAACCGCCAAATCGTCGATGTCGCCGCGGCCTTTGCCGAAGCCCACTCCTACGGCCTCGTCACCGTCCTCTGGTGCTACCTGCGCAATCCGGCCTTCAAAAAAGACAAGGACTACCACGTCTCCGCCGACTTGACCGGCCAGGCGAACCACCTTGGCGTCACCATCCAGGCCGACATCATTAAGCAGAAGCTCCCCGAAAACAACGGCGGCTACCTCGCGCTGCAAATGGGCGACTCCAGTTACGGCAAAATCGATAAGCGCGTTTACACCGAATTGACCACTGACCACCCGATTGACCTCACACGCTACCAAGTCGCCAATTGCTACATGGGCCGCGCCGGCCTTATCAATTCCGGCGGCGCTTCGGGCGCGCACGACTTTGACGAAGCCGTCACCACCGCCGTCATCAACAAACGCGCCGGCGGTATGGGCCTCATTTCTGGCCGCAAAGCCTTCCAGCGCCCGATGGCCGAGGGCGTCAAGCTCCTCAACACCATCCAGGATGTCTATCTCTGCAAAGAAGTGACGGTGGCTTAGCGCCATGTCCCTCGTCTTTCCGCCACCGGGAAATTTTGCCGGCTACATCTTCGACCTCGACGGCACGCTGGCGGCCTCCATGCACCTGCATTATCGCGCCTGGAAACAGGCACTGGCCGACCACGGGGCGAAAATCGACTTCACCTGGGAGCTTTTTATCTCCCACGCCGGACGCGGCACCGAGCAATTTGTCGGCCTGCTCAACACCCGGCACGGCGAGCAACTGCATCCCGCCCAAGTCGCCCGCACACAGGACGCCATCCTCGCCGAAATCCACCACACCGTCGAAGCCGTCCCCGAAGTCCTCGCCTTCGCCCAAAAAATCCAGGCCGACGGCCAACGCCTTGCCATCGCTTCCGGCGGCACGCGCGACGCCGTCTCCCGCACCCTGCGCTACATCGGCGCGGGCCACCTCTTCCCAGTCGTCGTCACCATCGACGATGTGCGTCACGGCAAACCCGCCCCCGACACTTTTCTGGAAGCCGCCCGCCAACTCGGCGTCCCGCCGCCCGAATGCGTCGTCCTCGGCGACAGCGTCCTCGACGTCGAAGGCGCCAAGGCCGCTGGCATGGCCTGGGTCAAACTCGACCCGAAGTGACAGTATATAGAGTTGTCAAACGGCAGATATTTGGCTTTTTTGGAAGCCTTCCCCCTTTTACCCCCATGAATACGCCCTCCTCGAAGTCCGCCCAGTTGCTGTCTTTTCTCATCGTCGGTGTGGCCCTCGGCGCCGCCCCGCTCCACGCCGAAGTCAAGCTCGCCAGTCCGTTCACCAGCCACATGGTTTTGCAACGCGAGATGAAGGTGCCCGTCTGGGGCACCGCTGAAAATGGCGAGTCGGTGACTGTAGAATTTGCGGGCCAAAAGAAAACCGTCCTGGCAACCGCGGATGGCAAATGGCGCGCCGATTTAGATGTGATGACCGCCTCGGCTGACAGCCGGACTATGACGGTGACCGGTTCGAAATCGACCGCGCCGATCAAGCTGGATGACGTGCTGGTGGGCGAAGTGTGGCTGGCCTCGGGTCAGTCAAACATGGTGTTTCCGGTGCTCGCAAACGGGCCCTATGTCCTGACCAATTCCGCCGGTGAAATCGCGGCGGCCAACTATCCGCTGTTGCGCATGTTTGTCACCAAGGGCGCGATGACGTATGAGCCGCAAACCACGGCTGGCGGCAGTTGGGCGGTATGCAGCCCGGACACGGTGGGCGCGTTTTCCGCGATGGGCTATCTGTTTGGACGCGATTTACAACTGCAACTCAAAGTGCCGGTGGGCATCCTGGACTCCGCCGCCGGTTCGAGTTGTGCGGAAGCGTGGATTTCCCGCGAATCCATGACGGCGGACGCCGCGATTAAGCCCTATCTCGATTCGTTGGATTCCTCTTACAAATATTTTAAGGCCGACCCGGCCACGCGCCCCGCGGTGGCCCCGATCCGCCCGACGCCGATCAACAAGCCCCGCACTGGCGCTGGCGGCAATGGCGACCCGAGCCGCGACTCGCACGTGCCGACGGTGCTGTTCAACGGCATGATCAACCCGCTAATTCCGTATGCCATCCGCGGCGCGATTTGGTATCAGGGAGAATCCATCGTCGGCGGTACGGCGGGGCTGAATCTCTACGGCCACATGATGCAGACGCTGATTAAGGATTGGCGCGCGAAGTGGGGCCAGGAAAACCTGGCATTTTACGAAGTGCAACTGCCCGGACAGCAGAACATCAGTAACAACCCCATCATCCGCGAGCAGCAAGAGACCATCTTGGCGCTGCCGCACACCGGCATGGCCGTCACCATTGATACGGGCGAGGCCCGGAATGTGCACCCGAGCAACAAGCAGCCCACGGCTTACCGACTGTCGCTGATCGCGTTGGCGGATGCCTACAAGCAAAACATCGAATACTCCGGCCCGCGGTATCAATCCATGAGCTTAAAGAACAACACCGCGATCATCCACTTCACGCACCTCGGCGGTGGATTGAAGGCCAAGGACGGCCCACTCAAGGGCTTCCAAATCGCCGGCGCGGACAAAAATTTCGTGGATGCCTCCGCCCAAATCGACGGCGACACCCTCGTCATCAGCAGTTCGCAGGTCTCCGCGCCCGTCGCCGTGCGCTACGCCTGGGACAACTTTCCCGAAGGCCTCGGCTGCAATCTCTACAACTCCTACGACCTCCCCGCCGCCCCCTTCCGCACCGACCAGTGGGATTACCCGATCAAGGGCATTGTAGAGAATTAAATCATTTTGCGCGCCGCTGCGCATACTTTGCCAGCAAATCAAACTCCAGGTTCACCCGCGCGCCGGGCCGAAGTTCGCCGAGGTTCGTGACCGCGAGCGTGTGGGGTATCAGCCACACCGCGAGCGACGCCGTCCCGGCCTCGGCAATGGTCAATGACACGCCGTCAATCGTAATGCTGCCTTTTTCCGCCACCAATCGGACAAATTTTTTGGGGAAAGCGACGCGTAAATAATGGTTTTTACCTTCGCGCCGGAAAATCTTCACCAGCCCCGCGCAATCAATGTGCCCCGTCACAAAATGGCCGCCGAAGCGCCCATTCCGCGCCACGCTGCGTTCGAGGTTCACCGGCGAATCCTTCTTTAACCCGCCCAGATTGGTGCAACGCAACGTTTCCTCCAGCAAATCAAACTCGAGCGCACCCTTTCCCCACCGCGCGACCGTCAGGCAGCAACCGTTGACCGCCAGACTGTCGCCCATGCGCAGGCCCGCCCGCACTTTTTTCGCGCGCACGCTCAGACGCCAGGCGGTTTTCTCTTCCGCCAGCCCGAGTACGCATCCCGTTTCCTCCACCAGTCCGGTAAACATTGCGCCCG
>Ga0265320_10000568_pt1 | contig 28517 bp, 23 predicted proteins | sample 4827metaG_FD_202087 | JGI IMG/M metagenome (GOLD analysis project Ga0265320, IMG submission 202087) | Rhizosphere microbial communities from Carex aquatilis grown in University of Washington, Seatle, WA, United States - 4-8-27 metaG | ecosystem: Host-associated > Plants > Roots > Rhizosphere >... | reverse complement strand
ATGGCCGCGCCATCCGTGAGATGGGCGGTGACGACCGTCTTGCCCTCGCGCTGGCAAACGGTGACGCCCTCGGCGCGGTTGGGCATCAGGAACTTTACGCCTTCGCTTTCCATTTCCCGCCGCAGGATGCTCAGCACCTCGCCGTCGATGAAAGTGAGAAACTCCGGATGGCCGTTGATGAGCGACACTTTTGAACCCAGCGCTGCGAACACCGTCGCGTATTCGCAGCCGATGACACCCGCGCCCACGATCACGATGGAATCGGGGATGTGGTCGATTTCGAGAATCGTATCCGAATCATGCACGCGCTTGCCGTCAAACGGCACGCCGGGCAGGTGGAACGGATAAGAGCCCGTGGCGATTAAAATAAATGTCCCCTTGATCCGGATGGGCGGGCCGCCGGGCGCAGTGACCTTGACGGTGTTATTGTCCACAAACGACGCGGTCCCCTGAAAAACGTCCACCTTCAGGATTTTCATGTTCCGCCGGATGTCATCGGCCTGTTTGGAAGTGACTTCGTTTTTGCGGAAAAACAAGTCCTTTACGCAAATGGTGCGCTCGGGCCGGCGCTCGATGCCGAACAAGCCGCGGTCGTTGAAGCCCGAGAGAAAAACCGCCGTTTCTTTGAGCGTTTTCGACGGCAGCGTGCCGGTGTTGGTGCCCGCGCCGCCGAGCCGCGGCTCTTTTTCAATGAGCGCCACCGAATGCCCGTAAAAGGCGGCCATCAACGCGGCCTTTTCACCCGCCGGCCCGGAGCCGATCACAATCAAGTCGTACAAAGGTTTCATGCAAGGGAAAGTGGACAAGGGGCATCCGGCAATAGCCGGCGTGCAGAAAAGACTGGGAGGCTCAATTTAGTTGAGCCTTCCGCCAAAGCAATCCCGAAGCGCCGAATGGCTGCTTTCTTATCAGTACGACTTCGCGAGCACCACGCGGCGCGGGCTGGGCTGGCCGGTGAAGGGGCACTGGCCGGGCTCGGGCGCGAATTCGCCCTCCTTGTCCAGCGGGATGCAGCGCACGGTCACTTTCAATTCCGTGCGGAGCATTTCCTCGACCTTGGGGTCGCCGCTGAAGTGCGCGAGCGCAAAGCCGCCGTGGATCTCCGGCTTGTCCGCGTTTTTCGGCGTAAAATAGGCGCGGATGTCGTCGGCGGTGTCCAGCTTTTGGGTGTGTTCGCGGCGGAAGGTGCGGGCTTTTTCCAGGAGGCCGCGCTGCATGTCCTCGAGCGTTGCGGCGACGGTGGCCACAAATTCCGCGCGCGTGGTGGACGTGCGGTTTTTCGGCCCCTTGTCGCGACGGCCCCAGAACACACTGTCTTTTTCCATATCACGCGGGCCGACCTCGACGATGAGCGGCACGCCTTTTTTGACCCACTGCCAGACCTTGTCTCCGCCGCGCAAATCGCGCGTGTCCATTTCCACCTCCAGGAGTTGGTCGTCGTAGCGCACCGTGCGCAATTCCGCGCGGAGCTTCGTGCAATACTCGAGCACTTGCGCGCGCGTCTCTTCCTTGTGCATGACGGGCAGGATGACGATGTGCGCGGGCGCCAGTTTCGGCGGGAGCACGAGGCCGTCGTCGTCTGCGTGGGCCATGATGACGCCGCCGATGAGCCGCGTCGAAACACCCCACGAAGTCGTCCAGGCAAATTCCTGCTGGCCGCTTTGGGACAAGAATTTGATGCCCGCGGCCTTGGCGAAATTCTGGCCGAGGAAGTGGGAGGTGCCGGCTTGCAGCGCCTTGCAATCCTGCATCATCGCCTCGATGGCGAAAGTGTCCACCGCGCCGGGGAAGCGTTCGCCCGCGGTTTTCTCGCCCTGGATGACCGGCATCGCGAGATGGTTCTCCGCGAAGTCGGCGTAAACTTTCAGCATCTTTTGCGTTTCCTCGCGGGCCTCGGCCTCGGTCGCGTGCGCGGTGTGGCCTTCCTGCCAGAGAAATTCCGTGGTGCGCAAAAACAGGCGCGTGCGCATTTCCCAGCGCACGACGTTGGCCCACTGGTTAATGAGGATGGGGAGGTCGCGATAGCTTTCGACCCATTTCGCGTACATCGCGCCGATGATGGTTTCCGAAGTAGGGCGCACGATGAGCGGCTCCTCCAGCGGCGAGGCGGGGACGAGCTTGCCGTCGGGCCCGGCCTCGAGGCGGGAGTGCGTGACGACCGCGCATTCCTTGGCAAAGCCCTCAACGTGGCTGGCTTCTTTTTCCAGAAAGCTCATCGGGATGAAGAGCGGGAAATAGGCGTTCACATGCCCGGTTTCCTTAAAACGCTTGTCGAGCGCACGCTGCATGTTTTCCCACAGCGCGTAGCCCCACGGTTTGATCACCATGCAGCCGCGCACGGGGCTGGCTTCCGCGAGGTCGGCGGCCTTGATGACCTGCTGGTACCACTCCGGATAGTCGTCGGCGCGGGTGGGCGTGATGGCGGTGCGGGGTTTGGATTCGGGAGCGGCCATGATACGAGTAATTAGATTGTCGCGCACCGAAGGGATGTTGGCGGACCTTAAAGCCTGCGTGCGACCCCGGACGGCGCAAACCGTTTAACTTACCCGGCCTGCGCCCGCCCGCAATGGAATTTTCGCGCCCGCGCTCCGCCCCGCGGGGTGGAACGCGACCTCCGCGCGCGTTTGCCCATCGCTTAATGCAAGGGCCATGACCGCCCGCTCCATCCCGGCGCACGGTATTTTTCGTGCGCACCGTGCAACTTACTCGCCATGCCGGGGGTTTACCGGTCAACGAAAGCACGGGAGGAAATCATGCATATCGAACTGAAGCCTGAAGTGTGGAATTGCCTGACGCCGGTGCAGAAGCGCGTGATGGCGGAAAATTTGGACGCAAAATCGCTGCGTCCCGGCGTGGAAGGCGGCGAAGTGGCCGCCTGGGTGGTGACGCTCGCCGCTGCCGGCGTGGTCTTTGCTTTTGCGTCACTACTGATGCATTTGGCGTAAACCCCGTCGATTTTTCGACTCGATGCGGGCGGCACTCATGTAGCGCGGTGGCTACACTCCCTTTTACCCACTTGCGCTTAGTGATGGATATAAGGGCCTTTGCGAAAGGCCGGAGAGTTTTGCGGATTCCGATGAGGCAAGTGAGTGGGGAGAAACCGTAGGCGACTCTTGCGTCCGTTACTTTGAAGATTTCTCTTTTCCAATCTTCCGCTCTGCCTGCTGCCAGTCCTCGACCCTAGGGTTAGGGTGGTGACCATTCTGCTCATAAATAGCTTGCGCTCGTTAGGCAATGTGCTGCGTCAAATCGGACGGGGTCTTGATTTCTATGGGATCAAGAATTCGGTACGCGAGCAGTTTCACACGGTCGTTGATGAGGAACATGGAAATAGAGAGGCCCCAAACCATAAGCGTCCAGGTCCATCCAATGGGTGGCATAAAGATCCCATACACCGCAATGAATGTGGCGATAATCTGCGTGCTGATGACGGCCACGAAAAGAATCGCCGCCGGGCGGTGGGACCAAAACGGACCACGTGTGCGCGTTTGAAAAATCTTGAAATGTCCCGAAACAGACAGCTTCAAGTAAATCAGTGTCTGAATGAGCGGGCGATCTATATGGAAGACGCGCTCCGCGACGTAAAATAGGCCGAACGAATCGACCACTCCGATAACGCCAACGACCGTGGCAACCCCCAGCACCAGGCGCATGTTCCACGCCTCGGGCTTGTTCGAGTATTGAACCTTGTCATAGGCAATGGACAGGATGGCCCCGTCGTTGAGCAGTGCCAGCATCACGATCATTACGGCGGTTAATGGGTAAAAATTAAAAATCAGAATCGACAACGTCATGAACAACAGCACGCCCAGCGTCTCGGCGATGCGGTATATCGCGTAACTGTTCATCCGCTGGAAAATTTTCCGGCTCTCCTTGATGGCGTCAATAATCACCGACAGACCGGGCCTTAGCAGCACGATGGCCGCTGCGGCGCGGGCGGCGTCGGTGGCGCCGGAAACGGCAATGCCGCAGTCGGCCTTCTTCAGCGCCGGAGCGTCGTTCACTCCATCGCCAGTCATGCCGACAATGTGGCCGTGTTTTTGCAGAACCTCTACAATATGGAACTTGTGCTCGGGAAACACCTCGGCGAAACCGTCCGCGTGTTCGATGGACTCGGCCACTTGGGCGGTTTCTTGCTTCTTCGCGTCGCCCAGGCCGCTGGCATCGAGAATGCTGATGCCCATCCCCAAATTTTTGGCGGTTTCCCGCGCAATGGCTAGGGCATCGCCCGTCACCATGGTGAACTTCACACCCATCAGACGGGCGGCTTCAATCGTAGACCTCGCGTCCTCGCGCGGCGGGTCGGAAAGTGGCAACACGCCTAAAAGCTGCCAGGGGCCGTCACCTTCGGCCCGAGCCACCCCCAGCGAACGAAACCCGCGGGCCGCGAATTCGTTGACCGCTTTTTCAACGATGTCTTTCACTTGCCCGGCATTGGCCGCCAAGGCCATGATTACCTGGGGTGCGCCCTTCGTTACCCGGAATGTCTTTCCCTCCGTGGTTTTGACGATGGCCTCCGTGCGTTTATGCACCGGGTCGAAAGGCTGAAAATGCATCACTTGGTAGCCCTTTAATGCCTCCTTGTTTTTCAAGCCACCCTGCACCGCCAGATCAATGGGGTCATTATTGTCCGCACGCGACGCCAGCGACGCACAGAGAATGAGTTGCTCGGCGGGAACCTGGTTAACGCTGAATGGGTCACCCAGCGTCAGTTTGTTCTGCGTCAGCGTGCCAGTCTTGTCCGCGCATAAAACGTCCATGCCTGCCAATTCTTCAATGGCGACCAAACGGGTAACAAGGGCTTCTTTTTTGGCGAGCAGACGTGCGCCGACGGCCATTGTCACCGATAAGACGGTCGGCATTGCCACGGGAATCGCTGCCACTGTCAATACCAAGGCGAACTGTAACGTGGTAAGGATGGGGTCGCCGCGGAAAGTTGCGACGGTAATAATCACCGCAACCAATACCACCGCAAGGACGATCAGGTAATCGCCGATTTTCAGGACAACCTTCTGAAAGTGACTGGTCGTGTTGGCCTTTTGCACCAGTTCTGCCGTCTTCCCAAAGAAGGTGTTGGTGCCCGTGGCATACACCAGTGCGTTGATTTCGCCCTGACGAATGATTGAGCCGGAAAACACCGCTTCACCGGGTTTGCGTTCGGCCGGCAGCGACTCTCCCGTCAGCGCGGATTGATCCACCTCGACCGGATCACCCGCCAGCAAACGCGCATCCGCAGGCACAATATCGCCCAAACGCAATCGAATGACGTCGCCCGGCACCAATTCACGCGCTGCGGGGGTGATCCATTTTCCATCTCGGATTACCCGGGTCGTAACCGCCAGCTTGGCCTGCAGGGCGGCGATGGCATTGCCCGCCTCGCGTTCTTCCCAGAATCCGATCACGGCGTTGGAAGCAAGCAGGACAAGGATGATGAAAAAATCCGGCCAATGTCCGACCACGCCCGACAGAATCACCGCTACCTCAATCATCCACGGAATTGGCCCCCAGAAATAGCCCAGAAATTTTAAGAAGAAATTGGTTTTCTTTTCAACAATCTCATTGGGTCCGTATTGTGCCAGTCGTTTCACTGCCTCAGCTTGAGTCAGGCCGTCCAGCGATGACTGTAATTTTTTCTCCACTTCCGCTATGGGCAGTGACTTTAAATCTTGCTGCGGAGAAGGCGGCAGCCCCGGTTTCGGCGCAGGAGGCTGGTCAGGGGCGGAATTCATAAGGGATGTTCTTTTTAGCCACAGGTTCGGATGCGGTTGCGTTTTCGAGCAATCCCGACCCGGCATTTAGCCAGCGCTCGACGTCATGGCCGTGCCGCGATCCTTGGTGCAAATAATTCAGGTGGGCCCAGGCCACTTTAGGGGGCGATGGGGCATCATAATAGGGGATGCAAAGATCGGGCCGCAATGGGGCACTTACCTACTCTTGCCGTTGCGGAATTAGGCTGGCGTTAAATTTTGAACGCTAATTATAAAACTTAACATATTTGAATTTTTATATATTAGTTATCATTTAAAAACATTATTAAAAATTCCCAACTCGCTACTCAAGGACTGTTATAAAATCCTTGCGTGTGCGCAATCCGGTGCTTGAGCCCGCGCACCGATAATCGTGCGATCGCCAGCGCGGGCTAAAGCTCCGCGCTGCGAGAGAAAGAGCAATTCTTTCTCTTCCCCTACTTTAGGTTCTCGCTGAATTTTTCCACCGCCGCGGTGAAGGCCTCGGGCTGATCCACATGCACGTTGTGGCCGGCGTTGTCTAGCGTCACAATTTGACCGCGGGGGCAATGTGTGTTGATGGCCGCTTGATCAGTCTCGCGGATGTAATCGGATTTGGCGCCGCGCACAAACAGCGCCGGCCCGGAATAATTTTCTTCGGGTGTGAGTGGCGAACGGCCGAGTTGGGGCAGTGCCGCCGCGAGGCCTGCGACATCCACCCGCCAGCGAAAACTGCCGTCGTCTTCGCGCACGAGGTTGGTGAGCAGGAACCGCGCAAGATTGCCATCGGCCAGGCGCGTGCGCAGAAATTCCTCGGCCTGCACGCGTGAAGTCAGTTTTCCCAAATCGAGCGCCTGCATCGCATCGAACGCCGCGAGATGGTGCGGCGGATAATCACGCGGCGCGACGTCGGACACCACCAGCCCGCGCCAGCGCTCGGGCGTATCCACGGCGAGTCGCATCGCGACTTTGCCGCCGAGGCTGTGGCCCAGCAGCAGCGGGCGAACGAGGCCGGCGGTGTCCACCCACGCCGAAACATCGGACGCAAGGGCGCGAAAGGAGTAGTCGCGGTCGGGCGCAGGCGGAGAATCGCCGTGGCCGCGCAAGTCCACCGCGAAAACGTCAAAGCTGCGCGCCAGCATTTTCCCGGCGGTGGCCCAATTGCGCGCGGAACCGAGCAGGCCGTGCAGGATGACCAGCGGCGGTTGACGCTCGCCGCCAAAATTTCGATGGGCCAGGGGCACGGACATTTTGGCAGCTTGGCAAACCCGTTCAGTTATTTCGAGTTTGGAGTTTCAGGGGGAAGGCGCGCTGGAGCCTGTTTTGAAACCACCAACAACCACGGATAACACGGAGGCCACGGAAATGAATGATGAAATTATCATCCGCGGCGAAAGCGAATCCGTGTCATCCGTGACCTCCGTGGTTAAGTTTTAAAACAAAACCTGGGCGCGCGTTTTCTTTTGGGTGTCGTCGGCGTCTCGAAAATGTTACGGCCCGGTAAATTTTCACCTTCCCGCCCTCCCGCGCAAGGATTTCGCTCGGCGCGTCGCGTGTGCAGGCGGTATAAATCGTAAACGCGAATTTCGCATGAGGGTACTGCTTACTTCCCAAGGTTCCACTGGCGACATCTTCCCCCTCATCGGCCTCGGGCGCGCGCTGCGCGAGGCCGGCCACACTGTCCGCTACGCCACCGCCCCGCTCTATCGCAAGGATATCGAGGCCGCGGGCCTGGAATTTGTCGCGCTGCCGCCAGAGTGGGGGCCGGAGATTTTTGCGGAATTCATGCGCGAATTGAACCGCTGCCGGCATCCGCTGCTGCAACTGGTGCACATTTATTGCGGGGCGCTGCCCTTCATGGGCGAGGTCATCCGCCGCATGGATGCGGCGTTGCGCAGCGCGGACTTGCTCGTGGGTTCGTACTTTTTTCCGCATTTCAAAAGTCTGGCCGACCGCGCGGGCGTGCCCTTCGCCACCTTCGCGTTTTGCCATAACCTCGTGCCCACGGACGCGCAGCCGCCGGAGGGATTGCCGTCACTGGCAGCCTTGCCAGTCTTGTTGCGCCGGCCCTATTGCCGCACGGCGTGGCGCCTGGCGAACCACCTGGTGGACTTTGCCCTGAATAGCATTTGTCGCGCGCTTTTCCGTGAACAGGGCCTGCCGCCGTCGCGCGGTTTCCTGCTCGCACCGGCGGAACTCGAACTCGTCGCCGTGGCACGCGTATTTGGCGAACACCGTCCCGCTTCCGCGCAGTTTCAATACACGGGCTACTTGCGCTGGCAGGCGCCGCCGGATGCGGTCCTCGAGGGAGAGTTGGAGGAATTTTGCGCCGGCGAAACGGTGCCGGTGCTCACGTTCGGCAGTGTCACGTTTGATGACGTGCACGCCATCATGGACCGGTTTCAGCGCCATTGGCCGCCGGGCCGCAAGATCATCATTCAAAGCGGGTGGGCCGGGTTGTCGGTGGACGTGGCGCGCCCGAACATCAAGGTCATCAGCCCGATGTCGCACGACCAATTATTTCGCCGCGCCTCGTGCGTCATTCACCATGGCGGCGCGGGCACCACGGCGTCGGTCATGCTCGCGGGCAAACCGCAAATCATCATCCCGCACATCGCCGACCAGTTTTTTTGGGGCGCGGAAATCAAGCGCCTGCGCGTTGGCGCGGTGCTCAGCAAGAAGAACTGGCCGGAGAAACTCCCGGCCAAGGTCGCGAAAATCGAGGGCAAGAAAAAGCTCCGCCGCCGCGCCGAGGCGCTCGGCGAACGCGTGCGCGCCGAGAACGGCCCCGCCCACGCCGTGCGCCTGCTGGAGGAATTTGCCGCGCGGCACGAGCGCATAAGTGTCTCAGCACCCGCGTCGGCTTCTGCGTCAAAGTCCCTTAGTCCCTCCGTTTCTTAGTCCCTTTATTCTTTCCCCGGCAAAAATTCCAGCGTCTTGCCGTCGGCCCCGAGCCGCCGGTAAAAGCAGCCCGAGCGCGCCACGCCATCGTGGCCCTTGGTGTGGCAGGAACCCTTACCGGCGGGCCGCACACGGTAGAGCAGGCTGTTCTGCTCGCAATTCACGCGCACCTCGACGAGCTCAAGAAAATCGCCCGAAGTCTTGCCCTTGATCCACAACTCCTGGCGGCTCGTGCTCCAGAACGTCGCTTTTCGCTCTTTGAGGGTCGTCTCGAGCGCGAGGGCATTGGCGTAGCCCACGATCAAGACCTCGCCGGAGTCATGGTCCTGCGCCACGACCGGCACGACATCCTGCCCGCACGCCGCGACCTTCTTCAGTTTGGTGAAGTCCAACTGCAGCACTTTCCCTTCCTCTAATTCTTGGTGAGTCATTTAATCCAGCATGAGGGATTCGCGCGGCGAGATGAAGAAAAAATTGCAGTCAGGACTGCATCTAGCGCCAAGGAGCCTGCTTCTGCGCCAGAGCTTTGTTTTGCCAATATTGTATGCCTTGCTGATGCACCCGCGCTGCCACACCCAAACGGGGCGCATTGGTTTTGAAATGCGGGTGCCGCAGAAAGGCGCGAGCGTGAAAAGCGGCATCATCCGCTGCAACATCCAGCCAAACCAGGCAATATTTCGGATGACAAAGCTGGCGAAGGAAGAAATCTCCATCCAAGGTCAAGAACGTCGCCCGCGGCAGGTGGTGTAGCAATTGAATCAACCACGCGTCGTCAGCGCCCATCGGAGCCAACCCATCTGAAACTGCGCGGTGTAAAATGTGCCAACGACGCAGGAGCTGTCACTGATCCTCGGGAAAGTTCTCATCCAGCAAGATCACGCGACGGCAGGAAGGCGGGATTTGCGCCTCGTGGGAGGGTGTTTAACTCCGTGTTTGCCCAGCCAGGCATGACGAGCCAGGGTGACTGCTTCGGCTATCGCCGTCGTTGGAATCCGTCCGCCCCAGCGTTCCAGGCAGATAAAATCCCACGAGCGCCCGTCCGCCACATCCTTTAAAACCTGAGCGACCATGATGCGAGTGCCTTTGAAGGTTGGCTGGCCATGGCATATCGCAGGATCCGCCACAATGTGACGACCCAGTTCTTCCCTTTCAGGGGAAAACGCTGTGGTATTTTTACCCTTGGCCAAGTCGGAAACGATAGAGAAAATGCCCAATGCCTGCAAGCCTGTTGACGGGCAATCCTGCGCCGTGAATTGATTTGTGCGCTTTTGAAGCAAGCGGAAATACTCCCTTTCGCTCAAAACCCCTTAATCTTAAACAGCGAAGTCACCGACTCGTTGCCGTGGATGCGCTGGATGGCTTGCGCGAGCAACGGCGCGACGGAGAGGACGGTGATGGGCAAATCGCGGGCGTCCACGGGGGTCGAGTTCGTGGTGATGAGTTCGTCAATCACGCCGGAGCGCAGGCGCTCGAATCCGGTGTCATTCAACACGCCGTGGGAGACGGCGGCGCGCACGGTGGCCGCACCGCGTTCCTTGAGCAATTTGCTCGCGGCGGTGAGCGTGCCGGCGGTCTCGGTCATGTCGTCAATCAGCAACACGTCCCAGCCGTCCACATCACCCACGAGGTTCACGGCTTCGACCGTGGTGGAAGAGACGCGCCGTTTGGCCACAAACCCGAGCGGGACGCCGAGCATGTCGGCATAGGCCGCCGCCATTTTCATCCCGCCGATGTCCGGCGAAATGACGATGAGGTGCTCGAGTTTCTTAAAGCGCTGGAGATAATCAAAGAAAACCGGCGAGGCGTAGAGATGGTCCACCGGCACGTCGAAGAAGCCCTGGATTTGCTGGGCGTGGAGGTCCATCGTGAGCACGCGGTTCGCGCCAGCGGCCACCAGCAGATTGGCCACCAGCTTGGCGGTGATGGGCACGCGCGGCTGGTCCTTGCGGTCCTGCCGGGCGTAGCCATAAAATGGCAGCACCGCGGTGATGCGCGCCGCCGAGGCCCGCCGCGCCGCATCAATCATGATGCACAGCTCCATGATGTGATGGTTGGCCGGATTGCAGGTGGACTGGATGATGAACACGTCCGCCCCGCGGATATTCTCGTTGATTTTGACGAACGTCTCGCCGTCGGGAAACGCCGTGACCGTGGCCTGGCCGAGCTCCGTGTTCATGCACTGGCAAATTTCCTTGGCCAGGAGCGGGTTCGAGTTGCCCGTAAAGATTTTCAGGGGAGTGCCATTCATGCCTGCCTGTTGCTGACGCAGGACGCCGCGAAAGGCAACAATGGAGTGACGAAGCACGCATTTGCCCTTGCCCGTAAGGCACGCGCGGCCATTATTTGCGAGGTTAGCACCCCTTTCCCCCTCACCCCATGAAGAAGTTTACCGCGTCGATTCGTCGGCCGGCTGCGTTGGTTGCGGCCAGCCTTGTCACTTGGAGTTTTTCCTGCCTCGCCCAGCCGGCGGCGCCAGCCGCCGGTGAGCCCGCCGGTGCGACGGTGCCCGTGCCCTCGGTGCCGGGTGGAGCAGCCGTGCCCACGGCTCCTGGTGAAGCTGCCGCAGGTGCGGCCGCCACTCCTGCCGCCGGAGCCCGGGGTGGCCGTGGCGGACGCCGTGGTGCCGCGGGCGCTGCGGGTGCACCTGGAGCTGCCGGTGCCGCCGGGGCACCGCGCGGAGCCACGTTTCCCACGCTAATCAATACCCCTGCCGCGCAAACGCCTTACACGCTGACCCCGAATCTCCCGCCCAAACAGATGGAAAAACTGGGCCGCGGCGTGGTCGTTCTCAATGAGGGCGAAGGCAAAGTCTGGATGAGCTGGCGGCTTCTGGGCACGGACCCGGACGACCTCGCTTTCAATGTTTACCGCGTGACCGACAACGGCATCCCGGTGAAGCTGAACGGGGACCCCATTGCGAAAGTCACCTGGTTTGAAGACACGACCGCCGATCTCACCAAGGCCAACGCCTGGTACGTCCGGCCCGTCCTCGCCGGCAAAGAAGACGCCTCGCAGCAGAGCAAGGATTTCCTCAACAAGCTCGGGGCCAATGCTCCCGTGCGCAATTACATTTCCGTGCCGCTCCAGACGCCCGCAGGCTACCAGCCCAACGACGCGTCGGTGGCCGACCTCGATGGCGACGGCGAATATGAAATCATCCTCCATCAAGTGGGCCGCGGGCAGGACAACGCCTTTTCCGGTTTCACCACGCCGCCGATTTTCCAGGCTTACAAAATGGACGGCACTTTGCTCTGGACCGTCAACCTCGGCCCCAACGTCCGCGAGGGCGCCCACTACACGCAGTTCATGGTCTTTGATTTCGATGGCGACGGCAAAGCCGAGATGATTTGCAAAACCGCCGACGGCACGGTGGACGGCACCGGCAAAGTCATCGGCGATCCGAAGGCCGACTGGGTCGAACGCGGCCATAAATTCACGGCCACGCGCGACCGCACCGGCAGCACCACCGATGAAAACGGCAACTTGGTCGCCGGCACCGATGGCCGCATCATGAGCGGCCCGGAGTATTTGACCGTGTTTGACGGCATGACCGGCAAGGCCCTGCAAACCGTGGACTATGTCCCGGCGCGCGGCAACGTCTCCGCCTGGGGCGACGACTACGAGAACCGCGCCGACCGGTTCCTCGCCGCGGTGGCCTATCTCGACGGGGTGCATCCGAGCGCGGTGTTTTGCCGCGGTTATTACACGCGGACCGTCATCGCTGCATGGGATTGGCGCGACGGCAAGCTCAGCCAGCGCTGGGTTTTTGACAGCGACGATCCAGCCCATCCGGAGAATCGTCCCTATCGTGGCAACGGCAATCACAACATGAGTGTGGCCGATGTGGACGGCGATGGCCGCCAGGACATCGTCTACGGCGCAATGTGCGTCGATTCCTACGGCAAGGGCCTCTACACCACCGGTCTCGGCCACGGCGACACCTTGCACGTCTCCGACATGGACCCCGACCGTCCCGGCCTGGAGGTTTTCGACATTCACGAAAATCCGCGCCATCCCTTCGGCATGGAATTGCGCGATGCGAAATCCGGCCAGATGATTTGGGGTTCTCCGGGTGGGACCACGGCGTCGCCCGATGTGGGCCGCGGCGTGGCCTTTGACGTCGACCCGCGTTATCCGGGCTACGAAATGTGGTCGTCGCTGCCCGGCATGTACAATGCCAAGGGCGAACGGATTGGCGACCGCAAGCCGTCGGTGAATTTTGGCGTCTGGTGGGACGGCGATTACCTCCGGGAAATGCTCGACGGCCAGAACAATCCGCAAATCTCGAAGTGGGACTGGGTCAATCAGACCTCGGTGCCGCTTTTGCGCATGGAGGGCACGCGCTCGAACAACGGCACCAAGGCTACGCCCACCATCTCCGGCGACTTGTTTGGCGACTGGCGCGAAGAGGTTGTAAATGCCGCTGTCGGCGGCCAGGAGTTGCGTATCTACACGACGACGATTCCCACCGAGCATCGTCTCTACACGTTGATGCACGACCCGCAGTACCGCGTCGCCATCGCGTGGCAAAATACGGCCTACAACCAGCCGCCGCATCCGGGCTTTTTCCTCGGCGAGGGCATGAAAGGACAGCCTAAGGCCAATATCTTCACTGACCCGGTCAAACCCGCCGCCAAGTAGAAGTCTAAAGCGCCGCCGTGGTTTTCGTCGTCGCCGTATCGGCGGGCTTGGTGTCCGCCGGTTTTGCATCGCTTTCTGCGGGCTTGTCGGTGGGCAAATTATTGATGACGTATTTCACGTCAGCGGTTTCGACCGCCTGCCCTTTGGCCGAAAGCAGGGGGATGAAAGGGCTGTTCTTGAATGCTTTCAGGCCCGAAACAATGTACGAAGCCAGCAGGTCTGCTCCCGGTCCGAAGGTATGATTGTGGTCGCTGTAGAGCGCATCGACGGTCACGCGCCCCATCTTTTCGTGCTTGTCGCCTTCGAGGTTGTTCAGGTCCAGGACGGGAATATGCAGCTTTTCGCCGACATCCTTGGTCCAGCCGGCATATTTGTCGCCGCGCACGATTTTGTCCTGCTTCGGATCGTAATTGTCCGGCAGCGGGCCAATGGGTTTGGCGTCGGTGAATTTGACCAGCGGGTTGGTCCACACGTTGCGCACCGTGAGGGTCAGGAGAACGACATGCGCGCCCTTCGCCTCGGCGTCAGTGGCCATCTTGGACATGTACCAGCCGTAGGTGTGCCAGCCTTGCGCGTTGACCTCGTCGCCGAGGCCGTTGGGCGTGCGCAGGCCGCCGTCGTTGATGCCGAATACTTCGAGCACGTAATCGCCCGCCTTGATTTTTGGCAGCACTTTCGGCCAGTCGCCGTCGTAATAAGTGCGGCTCGAGGTGCCGGCGTGGGCGACGTTGTTCACCACGACTTTGCTGTTGTCAAAATAGTCGGCCAGGGGCGTGCCCCAGCCGCGCATCTGCTGGCCCTGTTTGTTCTTGGCGTCGTTGTGGGCGGTCGAGTCGCCGCACACAAAAATCACGGGCAGGGACGAGGCCGGGGTGGTGTCGGCCGTGGCTGCGCTGTTTGTGCTGGTGGTCGAGGTGGGCGCGGAGGGTGCGGGCGCGCCGGGTCTCGCGGCAGGTTCCGCAGAGGCGGCGGGCGCTGGCTGGCCGCGCGCGGCGGCGAAACCAAGGAGCAGCGCCAGCGCCAAAACGCCGCGGGAAAAGGGGAAGTACTGGGTGGGGGATTTCATGGGGAAATGGCTTCGCGGAGTGTAGTATTCTTGGGGAAGCCGACAAGCCTAACCTGAAAATCCGGGTTCCGCGAAATGACGCATCAATTTCGTATGGCGTTGGGCGCCGCTTGAACTTAATCTGCTCCGTCGTCTCCGGCCTTTAAAAGTCATGACCCGTGTTGCTCCAACTCTAGGCCGGTCGCGTGAAAGCGATAAAGGGGGATTGGGTGTTGGTGGCTTCCTGTGGCTGGCCTTGGCGCTGACCTGGCCGGCGAGTGCGCGGACGGCCGAAGTTCCGCGCTCGGCCTTGCCGCCCTTGCCGGCGGCTGAACTTTCCGCCTCTTTTGGGGTCAGCACGCCGGAGGCGGAGGGCATCGACAGCGCGAAATTGCTGGCACTCACCAACTGGATTCGCGACCAAAAGCTGCCCTTGTTTTCGTTCCTGATTTCGCGCCATGGCAAGCTCGTCTATGAACTTTACACCTCCAATTTGGGGCGCGACGAGGCCCACTATGTGATGTCGGTGACCAAAAGCGTCACCTCGGCGCTCGTCGGCATCGTCCTTGATCAAGGCAAGCTTCCCGGTCCGGACGCGCCGCTGACCAAAGTATTGCCGGCCTCCCTTTTCAGCAACCCGGCGGACGCGAAGCGTTTTTCCGCGCTAACATTGAAGGAGGTCCTCGGCATGTCGGCGCTCGACGCCCTGGAGCCGCCGTTCGCCACCACCCCGGAAGCGGTCGAGCGCGCCAAGCAATTGGCCGCCGCCAAAAATCACGTGGTGTTTGCCCTCACGCAAAAACTGCTGCCGCAGCCGGGCGTGAGCTTCCAGTACAACGACGTCACCCCGCAGTTGGCCGTGGGCGCGGTCGAGTACACCACGAACCAGTCCGCCTTCCAATTTGCGCAGAAAGTGCTGTTCGAGCCGCTGGGTTTCCACAATGAGGAATGGATGCACGAAGACGCCGCCGGCATTGACAACGGCGGATATGGTCTGCGCCTGCGGCCGATTGACATGCAAAAGTTCGGCCTGTTGTATCTGCGTGGCGGGGCCTGGAACGGGAAACAAATTATTTCGAAAAAATGGGTTGAGCTTTCATTCCAGCCCTGGATTCGCAGCGGCCCCGAGGTGAATAAGGCCAATTATGGCTGGTATTGGTGGGATGAAACCTACGTCTCCGGCTGGGAGTCGCACGAGGCCCACGGCTGGAAAGGCCAGCGCATCGTCGTCATTCCCTCGCAGGAGCTCGTGATCACGATGACGTGCGACATCGAGAATGACACGGAGCAGGATGTCTTGCGGGCGATCATGCGAAACTTCATCGTGCCGGCCATTCGCGGCGCCAAGACCGCCACGCCGAATCCCAAAGTCACTGCGGATTTGTTGACGGCGATGTCGCAGTTGCATAGCACCAATTTGCTGCCACCCAAGGTCGAAGCCCGGATGGTCCCTTCGGTCGCGGCCAAGCAGCAGCATCATGATTTTCGTCCTTGAATTCCCGGCCTGCTGAATTTTCCTCTCCACTCTCCCACTTATGGAATACCGACATCTCGGCGGCGCGGGGCTCAAAGTCCCGGTACTTACTTTTGGCTGCGGCACCTTCGGTGGCGTGGGCGTGCTGAAGGCCTGGGGTGCCTCCGACGAGCGAGAGGCCGGCCGACTCGTGGACGTCTGCCTCGAGGCCGGGCTGAACATGTTCGACACCGCCGATATTTATTCGGACGGACGCTCGGAGGAAGTGCTGGGCGCGGCGATCAAGGGCCGCCGCGAAAAAGTGCTCATTTCCACGAAGGGCGGCATCCCGGCGGGCCCGGGCCCGAACGAGGCCGGCTCGTCGCGCCACCATTTGCTCGCCGCCGTCGAGGGCAGCCTGCGCCGCCTCGGCACCGATTACATCGACCTTTATCAACTGCACGTGTTCGACGCCCTGACGCCGGTCGAGGAAACGCTGCAAACGCTCGACGACCTCGTGCGCGCTGGGAAAATCCGCTACGTCGGCTGTTCGAATTATTCCGGGTGGCATCTGATGAAGGCGCTCGGCACTGCGGAGCGGCATGGCTGGCCGCGCTTCGTGGCCCATCAAGCCTACTACTCGCTGCTCAGCCGCCACTACGAATGGGAACTCATGTCGCTGGGCCTCGACCAAAAAGTCGGCGCGGTCGTATGGAGCCCCCTCGGCTGGGGCCGGCTCACCGGCAAGGTGCGCCGCGGCCAGCCACTGCCGGCCGTTTCCCGTCTCCACGACAAGCAGAGCACGGACATTGGGCCGCCGGTGGACCAGGAATTCGTTTACCGGGTGGTCGATGCCCTCGACGAGGTGGCGAAGGAGACGGGCCGGACCGTGCCGCAAATCGCGCTCAACTGGCTGCTCCAGCGTCCCACGGTTTCGACCATCATCATCGGCGCGCGCACGGAAGCGCAGTTAAAGGACAACCTCGGCGCGGTTGGCTGGAACCTCACCCCCGCGCAAGTCGCCCGCCTCGACGCCGCCAGCGCCGTCCAGAAAACCTACCCCTACTGGCACCAGGCGCAGTTCGAGCGCATTCCGTTCCCGGCGGGCTGAGAAAATTATTTTCGTCAGAGTGGATAACTCGAGCAGAGACGCGGAGGCGCAGAGAAGAAAAAGAGAAACCACAGATTGCGCAGATTAACGCAGATTTCTGAAATCTGTGCAAATCGGTGGAATCTGTGGAAAAGAATTCTTTTCCTCTCCGCGCCTCTGCGTCTCTGCGCGAGTTTTTCTCTCCACCATTCTCCTTATCCGCGCCCGATCAGCGGCATCTTCGTCGCCATCACGGTGATAAAGGGAATATTTGCCTCCAGCGGCAGGCTGGCCATGTGCAGGACGGCGCTGACGATGTGTTTCGCGTCCATCATCGGCTCGGCCAGAATCGAGCCGTCGGCCTGCTTGACGCCTTTGCCTTGTTTCGCGGAGAGGTCGGTGAGGGCGTTGCCAATGTCGATTTGCCCGCACGCGATGTCGTGGGCGCGGCCGTCGAGCGCCAGGCATTTGGTCAGGCCCGTGACGCCGCATTTGCTGGCCGTGTAGGGCGCGTAATCGGGCCGCGGTGCCAGCGCCGAAACGGAGCCATTGTTAATGATGCGCCCGCCGCGCGGCGTCTGCTCCTTCATCATCCGGTACGCGGCCTGGGCGACGAGAAACACGCCATTGAGATTCGTGTTCACGGTGTCCGTCCATTGCGCCAACGTTAATTTTTCAAAGGGCACATACGCGGCGGGATTGATGCCGGCGTTGTTGAAGAGCAAATCCACCCGGCCAAAAACTTTTTTTACCTGCGCAAAAAGCGCCTGCACCGATTCCGGCTGGGTGACGTCGGTCGGCACCGCCAGCGCGCGCGAGCCAGCTCCCGCATCGACCGCGACTTGCTCAAGCAGCTTCGCCCGTCGCCCGGCCAGCGCGACGCCGTAGCCCTCCTTGAGCAAGGCTAGGGACACAGCCCGGCCAATTCCACTGCCTGCTCCGGTGACGACGGCGATTTTCATGGGAAAAAGAGAAGATTAAAGAAAAGAGTTTAACCGCAGAGAACGTGGAGCGCGCAGAGAAAATGGCAAGAGGACAAAGAAGCAGCGGCGGGCACTAAGGCGACTGAACGCTTTATAAATTGAATGTTGCCGGTTCGCGCTCCTCTGCGTTCTCAGCGTGCTCGGCGGTGCAATTTCTCCTCAGTCTCCGCCTTGCAACTCGCTGGGCATGTCCTTGTCCGACATGCGCTCGATGGACGCCCCGAGGCCGCGGAGTTTGTCGTCGAATTTTTCGTAACCGCGGTCGAGGTGGTACACGCGCTGAATCCAGGTTTCGCCGGTAGCGCACAGGCCCGCAAGCACCAGCGCCGCGCTGGCGCGCAGGTCCGACGCCATGATGGGCGCGCCGGAAAGGCCAGCCTTGCCTTTAATAATGGCGCTGGCGCCCTCGATGGCGATGTCCGCGCCCATGCGCTGGAGTTCCGGCACGTGCATGAAACGGTTCGGATACACGCGCTCGGTGACGATGCTGATGCCCGGCGCGAGCGCGAGCAGCGCGCACATTTGCGCCTGCAAGTCCGTCGGAAAACCGGGGTGGGGCAGTGTGATGATGTCCACCGGCCGCAACTGGAGATTGGCCGCGCGCACCCGCAGGCTGTCGGGCCCCTCGGGATAAATGGACACGCCGACTTGCTCGAGTTTGTCGAAAAAAGCGCTCAGGTGCTGGAGGTTTGCGCCGCGCACGGTGACGTCGCCGCGGGTGATGGCCGCCGCGAGAATCCAGGTGCCGGCCTCGATGCGGTCGGGGATGACGCGGTACTTCACGCCGTGCAGTTTTGTGACGCCTTCAATTGTCAGCACGTGGGTGCCGATGCCCTGGATTTTTGCGCCCATCTGCACGAGCATGTTGCACAAATCCTCGACCTCGGGCTCGCAGGCCGCGCTGTCGATGCGCGTGACGCCGGGTGTGAGCACGGCTGCCATGACGAGGTTTTCTGTGCCGGTGACGGTGCTGCCGTGCCGGCCACCGAGAAAAATTTCCGCGCCGCGCAGCCGCGAGCCGTCGAGATGCAAATAGCCGGCCTCCATGCGCACGAAGCAGCCGAGTTTTTCGAGACCCTTCACGTGGAGGTCCACCGGGCGCGGGCCGATGAGGCAGCCGCCAGGCAGCGAGACCTCGGCACGGCGTAACCGGCCGATGAGCGGTCCGAGCAAAGTGACACTGGCGCGCATCTGGCGCACGAGTTCGTAGGGCGCCTTGTGGCCGATTTCGCGCGCGGTGATTTTCCACGTGTGCGGCTCGATTTGCTCCACTTCCGCGCCCAAGTGGGCGAGAATTTTGCCCATGAAACGCACGTCGCTCAAGTCCGGCACGTTTTCAATGATGCACGTCTCCGCCGTCAACAACGTGGCGGCAAAGATGGGCAGGCAGGCGTTTTTGGCGCCACTGATGGTGACTTCGCCGCGCAAGGGGCGGCCGCCGACGATGCGTACGACATCCATGGGAAAAAAGTGGGGAGGAAAGTTAGTGGTTGCTCGGCCCGCGCGAAGGGTCTGAGCGTCCGCGCCCGCCACGGCGGCGCCGCCGCCGGCCGGAATGGCCGCCATGGGATTCGTGGGTGGGCTCGCCGCGGGGCGATTCGTGGGCCTTAGTTTCGACCACCGGTTTCACGGCGGTGGATTTCAGCGGCGGTCCGTGGCCTACTTTATCGAGGCCGAAAAAACGTTTGAGTTTGCCGAGCAGGCCCTCGCGCTTGGGCACATCCACCTCGGCGGTGTCATCGGGCTCGGTCGATGCTTTGGCCACTTTGGCGGCGCGGCCCGTGGGGATGGAGGCGTGCGCTTTGGGCCGGTGCGCAGAAGCGTCGGCGTGGCCGGGATGGCGGCCAACTTTGGCTGGAATGGATTTGTGCGGCGCGCGGCCGGCCGAAGGCGAGTATTCCTGCACGGGCGCGGGAGTCGCCTTTTCCGTGCGCAAACGCCGTGGCATCGGGTCATTGGCCGGATCGGGAAGCAACGCGATGTAATGTTCGCGGCGGCCCTGGCCATCGTGCGCGGGTTCGCGGCGCGGGGCGGGGCGGGGCGCTTCAGGCCGCGGTGAAGATTCGTCCCTCGTCGCGGGCGCGTGATGGGAACGCCGCGGGTGCGCCGGAGGTTCGGAGGCGGCGGGAGTCGTCGGGGGCTGCTGACGCTCCGGACGCCGGGTGGATTCTGCGGTGGAGGAAGGAGAGTGGCGCGGAGCCCGATCTACGGGCGGTGCGGGTTCGACCTTGGGCGCAGCTTCGACTTCCGCAGCGGGTTCGGCGCGCGCCGCCAGACTGCGCGGCGGAGTCGGGTTATGATAGCGGGAAGTCTCCAGCGGGCGCGCCACGGCTTTGTCCGTGGGCAATTCCAATTCCGCCTGCGTGGAGGCGGGCCGCGTCGCGGGCGCGGGCTGGGGTTCGGCCACGGGTCGAGGCGCGCGGGGCTTTTCCTCGGGCGCGGGTTCGGGGGCGGGCTGGGCCGGGCCATGCGCCAGGCTGCCAGAAAGGGATTCGCGCGCCGTCGCGAGGTCGCTGACTTCCCCGCACACCGGGCCGGGGGCGGGCCGGCCGGCCGGGGCGCCGGGGCGCGGGCCGCGATTCCAACGGCTTTTCGAGGGGGCGGAGCGGGGCGGGGAGGCCGGCGGCAAGCGGGGCGTTTCGTCAGAATTCATCCGAAATAGTATCAGCGAGGAAAGGGAGGCACAGGGGCGGCGGGCCGCGGGCTTACGGGGGGGAACCCTATCGCGCGCCCGCGCGCCCGACAAACTTATTTTTACACGCGCGGGTTTAGCCGGAACTGCGGCCCCATTTCCGCTCGGGGGCGGCGGGCGGCGGGATGTCCAGCACGGCGCCATGCACCGCCGGATGTTTGCGCAAGTCCCGGAAGGCGGCGGCGTCGAGGCGCAGGCGCGGCAGGGCCGGGAGTTCGAGTTGGAGCACGTGGCCCGCGCCCTGCCAGAACGACACCACGCTCGAGGTCGAGCCTTGCTGGGCTTGGGCCTGCTCCAGCAATTTGCGCAAAAATTCCTCCGCCGCGGGCACGGGCCGGAGCACCCAATGCACGCCGCGCACGAGGCCGGGCAGTTTGGCATCCAGCGCGGCGAGCTCGTTGGCGTTGAGTTTTTTCTCGTTGCGAAAATCGTCGTGGCGGACTTCGCCCTGCACGAGCACGACGGTACCGTCCGTCAACAGCGCCTGATGCTTTTCGTAGGTTTCGGAAAACACATTGACGGTGAAATTGCCGCGCCGCGTGGCCAGGGTGAACGTCGCCCACGGGCGGTTGTCGCGTTTGGAAATGCGCTTGGCGACGTTGGTGACGACCCCGCACAGGCGGAAGGGCGTGCGGTCGGCCGTCAGCGGCAGCGACTCGATGCTCACGGTGTCGAGCCAGTCGTCCAGTCCTGCGTAGGCATTGAGCGGATGGCCGGACACATAAAAGCCCAGCAACTCGCGCTCGTGCTTGAGGCGTTCGGCCAGCGGCATCGTGGGTGAGCGCGACGGCGTGGGGGCGGGCGTTTTGCGCGCGCCGTTTTGCCCCGGCTTGGTTTCGCCCATGAGGTCGAAAATGGAGCCTTGTCCCGCGGCCTGGTCCTTTTGGTGCGAGGCGGCCTCAGTCATCACGGCGTCGAGCGTGTCGAGCAAATGTTGGCGGTCTGTGCCGGTGAAATCGAACGCGCCCGTGCGCACCAGGCATTCGAGCACGCGCCGGTTGACGAGGCGGGCGTCCACCCGTTGCACGAAATCGGCGAAATCCACAAACGGCCCGCGGGCTTCGCGTTCCTCGATGATTTTTCGCGCCGCGGCGTCGCCCACGCCCTTCATGCCGCCGAGCCCAAATCGGATCGAGCCGGGCGCTGACGGCGACGCATTCGGCGAAAGGTCGGGCAGGGGCGTGAAATTTTCGCGGGACTGATTCACGTCGGGGCCGAGGGCGGAGATGCCGAGGCTCGTGGCTTCCGCGATGAAATGCGCCACCTTGTCCGCGTCGCCCAATTCGCTCGAAAGAATCGCGGCCATGAATTCGACCGGATAATTCGCCTTCAGGTAGGCGGTCCGGTAGCTCAGGATCGCATACGCGGCGGAGTGGGACTTGTTGAAACCGTACTGCGCGAATTTTTCCAGGATGGCAAAAATTTCCTCGGCTTGCTTGACGGGAATCTGGTTGGTTTTGCCCGCGCCCTCCACGAACACCGCCTTCTGTTTCGCCATTTCCTCGGCATTTTTCTTGCCCATGGCGCGGCGCAAAATATCCGCGCCGCCGAGCGAGTAGCCCGCGATGCGGCGGGCCGCCTCCATCACCTGCTCCTGATAGACGAGGATGCCGTACGTTTCGCGGCAAACCGTTTCGAGCAGCGGGTGCGGGTACTTGATGGCGGACGGATCCTTTTTACCCGCGATGTAGTCGGGGATGAACTCCATCGGCCCCGGCCGGTACAACGCAATGAGCGCGATGATTTCGTCGATGTTCGCGATGGAAAATTGCCGGCACAAATTCTGCATCCCGCCCGATTCCAACTGGAACACGCCGACGGTGCGGGCCTCGTTGAGCAACTGGAAGGTGCGCACATCGTCCAGCGGCACGCGCTCGACGTCGAAGTCCGGCAGTTGGCGTGTGCGCCGCACATTGTCCTGCGCGTCGGCGATGACGGTCAGCGTCTTCAACCCGAGAAAGTCCATCTTCAGCAACCCGAGCTTTTCGACGGGGTCCTTCGGGTACTGCGTGGTGAGCGCGCCTTCCTGGAGCGTGACGGGAATCAGCTCCGTCAGCGGGCGATCGGCGATGATGATGCCCGCGGCGTGCGTGCCGGAATTGCGGGCCATGCCCTCGATGACTTTGCCGTGTTCGATAATCCGGCGCGCGACTTCGTTCGTTTTAATCTCCTGCTGCAACTCGTGCGATTTTTCCAGCGCCTGTTCCAACGTGATGTTAAGGTCGTCGGGCACCATCTTGGCAATGCGGTCGGCCTCGGCGTACTCGACGCTGTTCACGCGCGCGAGGTCGCGCACGATCATCTTCGCCCCGAAGGTCCCGAAGGTGATGATGTTCGCCACGCTGTCCTTGCCGTGACGCTGGCGCACGTATTCGATGACTTCCCCGCGCCGCCGCATGCAGAAGTCGATGTCAAAGTCCGGCGGCGACACGCGCTCGGGATTCAGGAAGCGCTCGAAGAGCAGGCCGAAACGCAGCGGATCGATATCCGTGATTCTCAGCAGGTAGGCCACGAGGCAGCCGGCGCCCGAACCGCGCCCCGGCCCGACGGGGATGTTCTGGCGGCGCGCCCAGTCGATGAAATCCCAGACGATGAGAAAATAGTCCACGAACGCGGTCTTCTCGATGACGCTGATTTCAAAATTGATGCGGTCCACCAATTCCTGCGCAAACGCCGCCGCTTCGCCGGCCTTGGGCGTGTATTTTTCCGGGTGATGGTAATCGACGCCATACCGCAGTACCAGCCCCCGCACGCACAATTCCCGCAGCGACTCGGTGTTCGTGGCGGCCAGCGGCTTGACCTCGATGGGCCACTGAAACACGGGAAAATTATTTTTGCCGAACGGCAGCTTCACGTCGCACATTTCGGCGACGAGCGCCGGATTGCGCACGCTCTCGGGCGTTTCGATGAAAAGCCGCTCCATTTCCGCCCGCGATTTCAGGTAAAACTCCCGGGTGTCGAAACGCATCCGCTTTTCATCGATAATTTTGGTGCCGGTCTGGATGCACAGCAGCGCGTCGTGCGGCGCCCAGTCGGCCGCATTCACATAGTGCACGTCATTCGTGGCGACGACCTTGAGGGAAAATTCCTGCGCGAGTTTCAGCAGGCCGGGGATGACTTTCCGCTGCTCGGCCAGGCCGTGGTCCTGGATTTCGATGAAGAAGTGGTCGCGACCGAAAATATCCACCATCTGGCCGCAGGCCTGGCGGGCCTCCGCGGCGCGCTCCTCGAGCAGCAATTGCGGAATCCACGCCGCCAGGCAGCCGCTGAAACCAATCAATCCCTTCGCGTGCTTCTCCAACATGGCCAGGTCCGTGCGCGGCTTGTAATAGAAGCCGTTCACGTGGGCGTCGCTGATGAGCTTCGTCAGGTTTTGGTAGCCGGCGAAATCGCGGGCGAGCAGGCCGAGGTGGTAAATGTTGTGCTTTGCGCGCTCGGGCTTTTCGGTGCGCGCATGGTCCACCACGAGGTAGGCCTCGCAACCGATCAGCGGCTTCAAGCCGTGCTTTTTCGCCTCGAGTACGAAATCAATCGCGCCGAATAACACCCCGTGGTCCGTGAGGGCCACCGCCGTCTGGCCGAGTTCCTTCACCCGCTCACACAGGACGTCCAGGCGGCTGCAGCCATCCAGCAAGCTGAAATCGCTGTGGACATGCAGGTGGACAAATTCCGTGTCGGCCATGGCTTTAACTTGCGCGGTGCGGGCGCGGGTGCAAGTCCGAGTTGTTGGACTTGTTCACCGCCGGGTGAAAAGGAAGGAAAAAGTTGAACCGCTAATCTTCGCTCATCCGCGCTGATTCTGCCGAATTCACAAAAAATCCAATCTGAACCACGGATTTCACGGATGCCTTGGCGAGCAACACCCGCCCATCCATGGGCCAAGATAAGCGTAAATTAGCGGTTCTCTCCGCCATTTTTTGCTTAATTCGTGCTCTTGCGCTGGAGGTAGGCGTTTTGGGCGTCCTGCTTCAGCTTGAGGTACTCGGCGGTGGTGATCTTGCCACTGCGGTAAGCGGCGTCCGCCTCGTTGATCTGCTTGTTGTACACGTCCTGGCTGGTGGTCCCGCAGCCGGCGAGCAGGGCTCCTAGCGCGAGCAAAACGGCGGCAAAGAGAGGGCCAAAAGGGGTGCGAATACGCATGAACATCATGCTACGCCAGACGGTTTCGGGCGTCAATGGTGATGTCTGGTGATTAAGCCGCGCGCGCTTCCCCCTTGACCGTTTTCGGCGCATGGGAAATGCTGCGGGTTCGGAAAATCCTTTTCTCCATGCTGGAAACCATTCTCAAAGGCACGGGCGTCTTCATTTATCCGCTGGGTCTCTGCTCGGTGCTGGCGACGTTCATCATCATTGAGCGCCTCATCGCGCTGCGCACCTCGCGCGTGATGCCCAAGGACCTGACCGAGGCGTTCGTCTCGGGCGACATCATCAACCACCAGGGCGATTTGAAGTCGGTGGCCGGGCGCATTGTGTACTTTTACCGCCGCACCAATCCCGATCCGGACGCCATCAAGGCCTTTGCCCGCCTGGAGATTGCGCGCCTCGAACGCGGGCTGTTCGTGCTGGAAATCGTCATCTCGGGGGCGCCGCTGCTGGGGCTGCTCGGCACCATTGTCGGCTTGGCGGGCGTCTTTTCGACGCAGATGGCCAACGGCGCGATTTCCGACACTGCGTCCTTCAGCCAGCATATCTCACTGGCGCTGACGACCACGATGGTCGGTCTCTGCATCGCCATCCCGGCGCTCGTCGGCAACAGTTACCTGTGCCGCCGCGTGGACTTGCTGGCGGCCCGGCTGGACATGGGCGTCGAGCGCCTGATCGACCTCGCCAAGCGCAAGTAACCGCCCACACCGCGCCGCTTCACCGCCTGTTTACTTTTCCGCCGTGCCGCTTTTCACGCCCCGCCGCCGCCGCAAGCCCGAGATCAACATCGTTCCGTTGGTGGACGTGTTGGTGGTGCTCATCTTTTTCTTTCTGATGAGCACGCAGTTCAAGGAGCAGAAGGCGCTCGACATCACGCCGCCGAAAATGGAGACGGCCTCGAACCAGCCCAAGCTCACCCACCGCATTTTGGTGGCGGTGGACAAGGAGGGGAAGTATTTCGTCAGCAACCAGGAAGTCTCCGAGGCCCAACTGGACGAGGCCTTGCAAGCCGCGAAATCGAAGGATGGCCCGGACACCGTGGTGTTGCTCCTCGCCGATCAGGACACGGTCTTGAAAAACGTCACGCACGTCATGGACGAGAGCCGCAAGCTCGCCCTGGAAATCCGCTTGCAGACACGGTAGCTGCAACCCATTGCGGGAATGCCACCGTGCCCGGGCGCCGGGAAAGAGATCACGCGGAGCCGATTAGAATCCCGACAATGAAGACCAGGGTGCCACCCACGATCACCTGGAAGGCGGCGGAGAGCAGGGGGGTGTCCATGTACCGATGTCGAATCCAGGCAATCACGCCCAGTTCGATGACGACAATCCCCACGGCCACGCACATCGCCAGAAAGAAATTCGAGATGAGGAAGGGCAGGGTGTGCCCGATGCCGCCGGCGGTGGTCATCAATCCACACACGGTGCCCCGCGCCAAGGGATGGCCGCGCCCGCTCAGCACGCCATCGTCCGACAAGGCTTCGGCAAAGCCCATGCTAATGCCGGCGCCGACGGAAGCCGCCATGCCGACGAGGAAGGCGTCCCGGCTGTCGTGCGTGGCAAAGGCCGCGGCAAACACCGGCGCCAGGGTCGAGACCGAGCCATCCATCAGCCCCGCCAGGCCCGGCTGAATTATCTGCAACACAAACCGCCGGCGTTGGGATTCGTCCTCTTTTTGCCGGGCGCCCGAGGTCTTTTGCTGCGCATCCATTTCCTCGGCCATCTGATAATGCTTCTCTTCCTCGGCGGCCAAGTCGCCGAGCAACTGGCGCACGGCGGCATCGGTCGTTTGCGGAATGGCGGCCTGGTAAAAATTGCGGGATTCCGTCTCCATGGATTCAACTTCCTGCCGAATCATCGCCACCGTCAAAATCTTGTTCAGCCAGAGCGGCTTGCGGGAGATGAAGCCTTTTACGTCCTGGCGGCGGAGGAGCGGAATGTGCTCCCCGAAACGCTCGCGATACAAATTGATGAGCCGGTGGCGGTGGCCATTTTCCTCCTCATGCATGGCGAGCAGCGATTTGGCCGTATCCGGATAATCCTTGCCGATGCGCGCGGCGAGGTCGGCGTAGATGCGCCCGTCTTCCTCCTCCGCCTGGATGGCGAGAGCCAGTAATTCCTGCGCGGTGAGGTCTTTGAAATATTTGGCCATGGCGCACGAGGCCGCGCCCGGGCGCGGCCCTCTTTCACGGGAGCAATCCTGCGCCACCCTTCCGCCTAAATCAATCCGCTTCTAAATATTGGTGAGACGGCCGGTGGAGTCGCCGAACCGTTCCACCGCCGGGACGCCCATGCGGTCCACCAAGCTCAGGTAGAGGTTCGCAATCGGCGCCGGATCATGCTGGATATAGCGGCCGGGTGTCAGCGTGCCGCCCCCCGCGCCCGCGAGGATGATGGGCAGATTCTCGTGAGTGTGGCGGTTGCCGTCGGCGATGCCGCTGCCATACATGATCATGGAATTGTGCAGCAGCGAATGGCCGTCCACGTCCTGGGTCGCCTCCATTTTTTCGAGGAAATAGGCCAGTTGGGTGGCGTAAAAATTGTCGATGACGGAAGTTTTACTGATAACTGAACTACTACTACTACTACTGATAGGAAGTTGCTTTTTCGGGCGAGGGGAATACAAGGGGTGGGGGATGGGTGGGGGTTATCGCCGTCGGAACTCGGAAAAGGAAACCTCATGGCGCGGGGGTTTTGATTTCTTTCTTCGGGTCGAACTCCAGGTTGCGCGAGCCGGAGGGGTTGAGGTAAATATTGATTCCAAAGTACGTAGGTGGAGGTTGAAAGTCAGCCTGGAGATCTATTGAAATCCGACCATATTTGCCGTCGGCTGATTTGTAGTAATATGCCTGTCTTGCTGAATCAGCATAACTTTGAGGATTTGGCCCCGTAGTAATTGTGACTGTCTCTTGATACCCGCTTTCGGGTGCCTCATAGAGGTAAGGCTCATGTACTTCAATTAAGCCACCTCCTGGAACTTCCAAAGTAAGCGTCCACTCAAACGGAGTACCGCGAACAATTTGAACGGGATTACGGGTAAAGCGTATCACCATGTCAGCGTTACTGCTCACAGTTGTACCTTTCAGAAGATTTACTTTTTCTTGCGTGCCGTCGCATTGAAGCTTAACAATGAAATTTTGATGCACCAGCGGCTCTCCCCCCTGAAGTTTCCACATGACGAATGTTGCGCGATCCGTTGGCGTCGATTGGTTCCCGCCCGCAGGCTTCCTAAAGCCAGATGGGCTGCTCACATAATTAGCCTTTTTGATGGAGATACCAATGCTAACACCGTGCAAACCATCGAATTCGAACAATCCTTCTGCGTTTGTCTTTGTAGTATAAATGTCAGTTCGACTAGCGTCAAAATTGACGTTTAGCAGCACACCTCCTTGCACCTCGGCGTCAGCAATAGGGCTTCCATATTGGTCAACAACTTTTCCGTAATATTCAATGGGTTTTTGGTTCTCCACTTCCAAAATGGCAGTAATTTGGGATCCTTTATCTACAGCGATCGGCGTAACAAACGCGGTGGCGGGATTGACTGGACCGCCATGCTTAGGACTTGTCTTGGTAGTGGCATTGGCCGCGGCAGTGGAATTTGCGGCAAACGTAGCCGCTTGACCAGTCGGGGTTCGAGCGACCCATTGCCACAACCACCAACCTCCTAACAGCAAAATTAGGATTATAATTAGAGATGAAATGCGCTTCTTCATGGAGACGAATTGTGGTTCGGAAATTGATTAAACTTTTTCATCAACTCATTCCAGTACGCATCTTGGCTCACGTTACTGATAGGAAGTTGCTTTTTCGGGGGAGGGGAATACAAGAGGTGGGGGATGGGTG
>Ga0265320_10000566_pt1 | contig 28582 bp, 26 predicted proteins | sample 4827metaG_FD_202087 | JGI IMG/M metagenome (GOLD analysis project Ga0265320, IMG submission 202087) | Rhizosphere microbial communities from Carex aquatilis grown in University of Washington, Seatle, WA, United States - 4-8-27 metaG | ecosystem: Host-associated > Plants > Roots > Rhizosphere >... | reverse complement strand
TTTTCCGTCCCATTCTTTTATGACATTTCCGCCGCAAATTCATTCAACCACGTGGTGATCGTCGTTCCACAGCCGGATCACCGGCCGGGACAGGTTGTGTTCATAACCCACCGCGCTCAAGCTCGCCGTGCTCAGCAGGAAATAACCGCCGGCCCACCCGGCTGTGAGTCCCAGCCAGCGGGCGGCCAGCACCCGCAGAAAATGTCCGCTGGAAAAAACCAGCGCGTTGCCCGGGACCGCCCGCAGCCGGCTCACCACCCGGTCGGCCCGGCCGCAAACCTGTTCCGGCGTTTCGCCGTCCGGACAACCGTCGCGGAACAGTTGCCAGTCCGGACGGTCGGCGAGGATTTCGTCGGTGGTGCGGCCTTCGTATTGGCCGTAATTCCATTCCGCCAGATCGCGATCCACTTCGGCGGCCTTGGCGAAACCGGCCAGGGCACACGTCCGCGTTGCGCGGTGCAAAGGGCTGGTGAACACCTTCGCAAACGTCAATCCCTTCAGCCGGACGCCCAGCCGCCGGGCGTTCTGTTCCCCACGTTCGGTCAGCGGCAAATCGGTCAACCCGGTATGCTGGCCGGTGAGGCTCCAGGCGGTTTCGCCGTGCCGCGCGAGGTAAACAACCGGAAGCGGTTCGCTCATGGTTTCATCCCGCGTTTAATTTGCGTTTTTCTCCCGGCATCAAATGATTTTCCCGGGACTTCCCTTCCAGCCAATCAGCCAGCTTCAGGCATCAGGACACGAACGGACCCGAGGCCGCAAAATGTGGAAACGCCGTTTCCTTTTATGGAGGGGAACCTACCCCCATCTTCACGAGCGTCAAGAACGGGTTATTCACAGTCGGGACTCCCGCCCTTGCGCTGTGCAGGCGTGTTGTCCTAATCGAACCGGAGCGCGGACAGCCATGTCCGCGGGTTGCGAACACGTTTGAAAACTCCAAATGATTGGCAAAAGGGAACGTGCGGACTCAGCGGTCCGCGCTCCGGGTCTTGGGCCAACACGCTCAGTTCCTGTGGGAGGCAGGCGGAAAGTGAGGTTGAAAGCCTTTTACGCGGCAATTTTAGTGAACGGTGTAACTCAACCAGTTCACCATCCAGAAGAACGCAAAGCCAAACAGGGAGCAGATGATCACAGACAGTCCGGTTAAGAACCGGATTTGTTTCTGATGCAGGGACAAAACCGGTTTTCTGCGATAAATCGGGTAATGTGACATAAACAATTAGGTACGTATCGGCCGGTTCTGAATCCGCTTAAGGATTATTTTCCTCTGTTTTGGCTGGAAAAGGAAGGAAGATCGCGTGTCAGGGTTTCAGGTCGGGAGCCGTTTCGGCGCGGTGGGTGGAAATCCATTCGGCCACCAGACGGTAACCCACGGCCAGCAGCGTTGGGCCGAGGAATACACCAATAAACCCGAAGGCCAGTGCGCCGCCCACCACGCCGAAAAAAATCAGGATGAACGGCATGTTGCTCCCCTGGCTGATGAGCCACGGCTTGACGAAGTTGTCGATGTTGGCGACGCCCACGCCCCAGATGAGCATGAAGATGCCCCAGCCGGTCAGGCCCTGGTGGAAAAGCCAGAGGGCGGCAGGAATCCAGATCAACCCGGTCCCCACCACCGGCACCACGGAGGCGAAAAAGGTCAGCAGTGCCAGCAGCGCGGCCCCCGGCACCCTGGCGATGAGGAGACCGATGCCGGTCATGATCGCCTGCAGGAGCGCGGTGCCCAGAATGCCGTACACGACCCCCCGGACCGTTTTGCCGGCGACGGTCAGAAGATGTTTGCCCCGCTCCCCGGCAATGCGTTCAATCGCCGTGGTCAAAATCCCGCTGAGCGCAATGCCATCGCGGAACAGGAAGAACGCAACGAAAACACTCAACGCCAGTTGGATCAGGCCGCCGCCCAGCGCCAGGCCGCCCTTGAGCAGCCATGCGCTCGCCGGTTCGATGATGTGTTGGGCGTCGGTCCACAACTTCGAGCTGTCGGCCGCCAGGCTGAGCCAGTAGTCCGTCGCCCGTTGACCGACGACCGGCACCCGGGCCAGCCATTCGGGCGGGGTGGGCGGACCATTTTCGATCCAATGTTTTGCCGCCCCGGTGAGTTCATTGACGTTGTCGGCAAGCGTGGTGCCGACGATGACGAAGGGCAACAGGACAATGAGGACCATCGCCAGGGTCATCGCGAAGGCGGCGAGGGTGTTTCGGTTGCCGAGCCACGTCAGCAGGTGGCGATAAACCGGCCAGCTCGAAAAGCAGAGCACCACCGCCCAGAGCAAGGCTGACACAAACGGGCGCAACACGATCAGGCAGCCGGCCAGCAGGACCAGCAGGACCGCCCAGCCGAGACTTTGTTCCAGCTTGGAGCGCAATGGAGTCATGTGGTTTTCAACGGGTTCTCTTTTTTCAAATCAGCCAGGGCATCGGCCAGCGAGGTCTCACGATGGATGGGGCCGACCAGTTTGTCCAGCCCTTCGGCCCGCAGGATGTCCCGTTGGGTCGCATGCGCCTCCACGACGAGTAGTTCGATGTCCATTGTTTTCAGTTCATCGTACAGCCGGGCCAGCATCCGCGTCCCGGCCAGGTCCAGGTAGGGGGAATTGGAAAGATCGCAGACCACCACGTGCAGGCCTTCGGGCTGGCGGCGCACCCGTTCCAGCACCATGTGCTGCACGTGGTCCACGTTAAAATATAACAGCGGCGCTTCGACCCGAAAAATGAGCACGCCGGGGACCGGTTCGTTTTCCGGGTGCCGGGCGAGATCGGAAAAGCGGTTCGTGCCGGGGATGCGGCCGAGGAAAGCGACGTGAGGCGTGGCCGACCGGTGCAACACCATGATCAGTGAAGCGACGACGGCAAAAATGACGCCGTCGAGGATGCCGAGCACAAGCACGCCCACCAGCGCCACCACGGCGGCGGCGAAATCCAGGCGGCTGACCCGGAACAAATGGTGGAATTCCTCAAGGTCAATCAACCCGAGCACGGCCACCAGCACCACGGCGGCGAGCACGGCATTGGGCAGGTTGCTGAACAGCCCGGTGAGGAACAGCAACACCAGCCCGAGGGTGACCGAGGCAAAAACGAGTGCGAGCGGCGTGCGGGCGCCGGCTTTTTCGTTGACGGCGGTTTGCGAAAGTCCGCCCGCCAGCGGGTAACCTTGAAACAATCCGGCGAGCAGGTTGGCGGCGCCCAGCCCGAGCAATTCCTGCCGCGCATCCACCTCGTAGCGATATTTGAGGGCGAACGCGCGAGCCGCGGAGATGCTTTCGATGTAGGAAAGCAGGAAGCAGGCGAAAGCCAGGCTGACCAACTGGCGCCGCGTGTCCACGTCCAGCCCGCGCCACCCGAGATGGGTCAGGTCGAAGGCCGGCAGGCCGGCAGGCAGCAGGCCGACGACACTGACGCCATGTTCGGATAGGGCCAGCAACGGGACCGCCGCCAGGGAAACGATGACCACGCCGAGGGCGACCGGCCGGCCCGGAAACCATTTATCGCCCAGCGCCAGCAATATGACGGCGCCCACCCCCACGGCGAGCACCACCAGATTGGTGTCACCCAATTGCCGGACAATCAGCGCCACACGCTGGTAGAAACCTTCGCCGCCGCCCGGCACACCAAAGAACTTGGGCAGTTGGGTGACGATGATGGACAGCGCGGCGCCCGCCTTGAATCCGGTGAGGATGCTTTCGGAGATGAAATTGACGATGACACTGAGTCGCAGGAGCCAGGCCAGCACAAACAGACCCGCCGTCAGCATCGTGGTCAGCGCGGCCAGCGACAACAACCGGTCCGCATCGCCTCCCGCCAGGTGTGCCAGCGTGACCCCGAAGACCAGCGAGATAGCCGAGGTTGGGCCGATGGCGAGATGGCGCGACGATCCAAAAAGCACGTAGCCCAGCCCGCCAACGAGGTAACAATACAACCCCATCTGGGGCGGCAGTCCCGCCAACGCGGAATACGCGAGCGAAACCGGGATGGCGTAAGCCGCCAGCGTGAACCCCGCGAGTAAATCGGGCGCCAGCCATTTGGACTGGTAACCGACCAGCCACTGGGCCGACGGAAAAAACGTTTGCCATCGTGCATTCATTTTCAAAACCGCTGAAGACCCGATCGGGAAAAGGCTAAGGGTGAAAGGCTGACGGCTAAAGTTTTAATTTTCGTCGGCGCCGGCGCGGTCAGAACATCGGAAACGCTGTTTTCCTTCAACCCTCAACTGTTAACCAGGCAGAAGACACGGTGAGGATGCTCCCGCCTCGCCGCCTTGCCCACGGTCAAGACCCCTCGCCGCCGCACCGCTTGGAATTTTCAGACAGGCTCTCAGGTGACAACCGTGGAAAGTCTTTTGTAACGCACGAAATTGGTGGCTGATTTGGCCGCGGTGCAATCACCGGCCGCATCCACGTAGATGCCCTCGATCCTGGAAGAGCCATCCTCCTCTTGAAACAGGGCCCAGCAGTTGAGCGGCATGGACAATTCCGCGTCGTCATCCATCTTAAACACGGCAAACCAATCATCGGCGGGAATGATTTGTACAATTTTTTCGTTCATTGATATGTGTGATCACAGAAACAAATGGCTGCCTTGATGCGATTCCGTGTATCGCAACCATCATAATGCGGCTTCTGTGGCTGTCAAATGCGAGGTGCCTATGAGATGTCCTGTGGCTTTATCCTCTCCGCCTCGAACGGAAACCCGAAATGCACGGACGACACGAAACAAAACCCGGAAAAATTCGCAGGCGACGGTGTGACCCGTTTATGTCCTCCTCGATAACGGAGTTGGAGGTGTAACAGCCCATTAAAGAATTGGCAGCCGACGTGAGGAGGCTCAAAACGAATGATTGTTTCCAAGGAAATTTGAGCCTCGTTACCCGCCGTCACTGCGGTATGGCGCGGCAAGCCTCGGCTGCTACGAAGAAAGGCGATTGTAAACAGGCTGGTAACCGGCGTTGGCTCCAGTGATGTGTCAGACCACATCCTCGATAAGTCTGAAATGTTCGTAGAAGTATCCTGTCATCACCGAGAGCGTGTATTTCTTGTAGCGTGGTGTGTCGCGAATGTCGGGGGGGGACGAGATTATCATGCAACTCATCATAGCGAACCGGCAGAAAACTCACAACGATTGGCTGCGGGTCGTTGGTCTCGGTCATAATACAAACCCGCTCGCCAGCGGTGAGTCTGCAAGAGCCGCTGAAGGTGATGGGTGCGGTGAAAAGATACTGAATCTGCGCATCGCAGCCGTCAGTGACTTCCCAAATCTGGCCTCCACGAGGAAAAGATGCTGGTTTGCTCATGATACAAATTGCAGCCTGACGATTCAAAACTGAGCCACGACGCGTAAAACGGCAAGCGCCAAATCGGGCGAATCGTTTCACCACGGATGAACACGGATTTCTTGAATGAACCCTCAACTCCTCGTCCACCTGATCGGAGATGTTTCCAGACTTTAGCGCGGCCCGGCCGGCAAAGGCCAACCCCGCGGCCCGATCAGGTCGTAAACTTCACGTAAATCACTTTCAGGTATTCCGCTTCCTTGAAACCGGCCGGATGATCCGGTGGATGCCGCAACGTTTTCAGTTCCGTGAATTTTCTTCCCGATTTCGCCGCCGCCCACCGCATCACGTCGAAAAAATCCTCCGCGGCAACGTGGGCGGAGCAGGAACCCGCCACCAGAATGCCGCCGGGTGCCAGCCGGGCGATGCCCAGCGTGGCCAGACGTTCATAAGCGCGCAAGGCGCCCTCGCGTTCCACAGCCCGCTTGGCCAACGAGGGAGGATCCAGCACCACCAGATCAAAGCTGGCTGCACTCGCTGCCAGCCATTCGAAGGCATCGCCTTGCGCGCTGTCATGTTGGCACACGGCCACGCCGGGTTGGTTTTTGTTCAATGCGAAGTTGCGTTGGGCGGCGGCCAGCGCATGGGCGCTGATGTCGAGGTCTGTCACCGCCGCGGCCCCGCCGCGCGCCGCATAAACCGAGAAACCGCCGGAAAAACTGAATGCATTCAGCACGCGGCGGCCCCGCGCCAGCGTTTCCACTTCGCGTCGATTCTCACGCTGGTCCAGAAAAAATCCGGTCTTCTGCCCGCGCAATACAGCAGCTTCAAAGCGCAAACCACTTTCCAGGAAAATAATTGGAGCGCCGAGCACCGACTCGGCCTGTTTTGAAAAAATTATTTCCCCATCATGCCGAGGCGGTGCTCGGCGTTCCGCAACCGCCTGGATATTTCGGCTCAACCGGAGAACGATGCGTTCGCCGGGCACATTTTCCTTGAGCAGCGCGAGCGTGTCGTCGAGCCGGGCCAGCCACGCCGCCGTGTAGAGTTTCAGCACCAGCGTCGTGTCGTAGCGGTCCAGCACGAGTCCGGGCCAGCCGTCGCTTTCGCCATGGACGAGGCGGTAACCGGTGGTTTGCGCATCAAACAAACCGCGCCGGCGGGCCAGGGCCTGTTCCAGCCGCTGCTGCCACCACGCGCGATCAATCGTCTGCGGTTTGCCCGCGTGCAGGATCCGCACGCGAATCGGTGAATCGGGATCAAACAGCCCCACGGCAAGGAATCGGTCCTTCCGATCGAAAATGACGGCGAGTTCGCCCAACTGCCCGGCGCGATTCAGTTCGTGAATGCTGTCGGAAAAAACCCACGGATGGCCGGAGCGCACCGCCGTTTCCGCCGCCGACGTGATGCGCAACCGCAAACGTTGTGCCGCAGGCCGATTAGCGACCCTGTCGGGAGCACGTAATGGATTTTTCATCCTTGGTCTAAATTAAAAAGCGAAACCTTTGGCGTGTCACCTGAACAAGCTGAAGCTTGAACCCCAACTACTCCAACCCGCTGGCCTTCCGGGCGCGCTTCAAGACGGTCTGAGCCAGCGTGTGCGCCTTCGCCGCACCGTCAGCCAGAACCCGGTTCACGAAATCCAGGTTTGCCGCCAGTTCTGTCCGCTGCTGGCGCGCGTCGGCAAAATAATTCCAATAGTTTTCAAACAGCGCCTTTTTCAAATCACCATAACCCAGCCCGCCGGCGCGCAGGCGGTTTTCCAGATCCTTGGCGGCGTCGGCCGGCGCGACGAGCTTGAGCAACTGGATCGCGAGGTTTTTGTCCGCGTCGGGCTTCGGTTCGGCCGGGGTGCGGCTGTCCATGGTGATGCCCATGATTTTTTTGCGGGTCGCCTTTTCCTCGCCGAAAATTTCAATCGTGTTGCCGTAGCTCTTGCTCATCTTCTGGCCGTCCGTGCCGGGCACCACGGCGACCTCCTCGCGAATCTGCGGTTCGGGGATCACGAACGTCTGGCCGTATTGCTCGTTGAATTTGACGGCGATGTCTCGCGTCATCTCGACGTGCTGTTTCTGGTCGCGCCCCACCGGCACCACGTTCGAGTCGTAAATCAAAATATCCGCCGCCATGAGCACCGGGTAGGCAAACAGGCCGTGGCTGGGCGCGATCCCTTTCGCAGTTTTGTCCTTGTAGCTATGCGCCCGTTCGAGCATGCCCATCGGTGTGACGGTGGAAAGCAGCCAGGTGAGTTCGGTCACCTCCGGCACATCGGATTGGCGGAAGAAAACCGTTTTTTTGGGATCCAGCCCGCAGGCGAGAAAATCCAGCGCCACGTCGAGCGTGTTCTTGCGCCGCTCTTTGGCGTCGAAGAGCGAGGTCATCGAATGGTAATCGGCGATGAAATAAAACGCCTCGCCCTTTTCCTGCAACTCTATGGCGGGGCGCATCATCCCGAAATAATTCCCGAGATGCAGCGTGCCGCTGGGCTGGATGCCGGACAAAATTCGCATGGCCAAGGTTATCAGCGAACGGGGAAAACTGGCGAGCAGGAAAACACGTTCCAAATCAAAACGGGCGCACCTGGACACTATCTTTGTCCGCGGCGGGGACATCCGCTGCGATGTCCCCGGCCGCGTAGCCGCGGGCGGAACGAACGCCGATGAATCGAGCGGGGAATTGCGCCGCTGGACGGGGCGCGGACGGCGCAGCGCGCCATCCCTCCCAAGGACGGTGTCCAGGTGCGCTCAAACAAAACCGGCCTCCGAACCAAGGTGCGAAAGCCGGTTGAAAATCAGCGGTGGAGATCACCACCAAAACGGTTGGCCAAACCCGTCGGTGCGAACCACAAAGGGGTTAACTGTGTCTTTGAACGCATGCCACACGACATGACCGTCCTTGAACCCCACGCTTCCACCCAATGGCAACCCGTTTTTCACATGCGGACTGGTGTGCGGAATAAGCGGTCCGGTGGCGAGTTGGAACCCTCCCGGAATGGAGGTATAATTGTTGCCCGGACGGGAGTAAGCAGGAGTCGCAGTGTTAAGGCTAAGGATGGCATCAGCCACCAAAACCCGGTCGGCAATGGGCCTCAAGGCTCCCCCAACGATTTCAGGTTGCAAAGTCTTGTTCCGGTTGGTGACAGCCAATTTACAAGGGTCCTTTGACGTGGCAATGACACCAGAAGCGGCGTCGCTGGAAAAAGCAAAGGCATATCCGGTAACATGGAAATCTCCGACGGCTGGCACAGGTCCCGAAATTTGAAAATTCCACAGGGTTGAAGCGTGTCCATACACCTGATTCCCTGGTTTGTTAGCCCAATTTTCCACGTCGGTAAATCTCGGCTCGGTCCCCGGGTCATAAAAGGTCTTCTTCGTCAGTCCCGATAGCAGCATCAATTGCGCCGGCGCATCCGGCATATCCCAAGCCCATCCAGCGTTTTGGTTCGTACTATACACGGGCAATTTATCCATGAAATCAATCGCATAATTATTCAGCGCGATTTCGATTTGATGAAGGTTGTTCACGCACTGGATCCGTTTGGCGCGCTCTTGGGCACTGGCCAGCGCCGGCAGCAACAAGGCGGCCAGAATGGCGATGATGGCGATGACCACCAGCAGTTCGATCAAGGTGAAGGCTTGTCTGGCCGGACGTGATGACAAATGTTTCATAGGAACATTTTCTTGAATGGATTCTTTAATTAAGAATACTATCAAACTGCCATAAGGCAATGAAAAAAAATTTCACCGGCATCGTTAAAGTGGCCCGTTTTAGGCCCTGAATTTATTGAGGTTCGGGCCACCGCCCTCCCGCAATCAGGGTCTTTTGTTTTGTCGGGGAAACCTGTTGGAGTTCAGCCTCCAGGCTGATTCAGGCCGAAAACATGCTGAAGCGTGAACTCCAACAACTCAAGCTCACAAGATAAAAGACCCTGCTCCCGCATTCGAGGGATGGATTGGCTGGCTTGCCACAGACCCGATGGTGAGTCACTTTGGGGCCACCAAACTTCCCCGCACCACCTCCCACCGCTGCAAATCGGTTCCCAGCTCCTTCGGCCAGTTTTCCTCGGTGGCGGTCATAAAGACCTGGCCGCCGGTCCGGCGCGCCTGCTCCAACAACGGCAGGAAACCACTGCGCCGTTTCAAGTCCAGTTCCCCCATCACGTCGTCAATCAGCAGGATTGGAGCGGAACCGTGGAGGCCGGTGAGATATTCCGCCTGCGCCATTTTCAGCGCGATGGCCAGCGTGCGCTTCTGGCCTTCGCTGCCGAATTGCGCGGCGGACTTTTCATTGAGCAGCAGTTGCAGATCGTCCCGGTGCGGACCCACCAGGGTTGAACGATAGGTTCGTTCCCGGTTGCGGGACTGCGCCAGTTCCACGGCAAAATCCTTTTTCACGCTCGGCTGGTATTCGAGGCGCAACTCCTCCGCGTCGTTGGAAATGCGGCGATAAGCCAGCCGGGCCAGCGGCGAAAATTTTGGCGCCAGTTCGCGGCGCGCACGGATGATTTCCTCCCCGAGTTTCACGAGCTCCTGCGAAAAACCATCCAGGGCGCCCTCGTCCGTGGAGCGGTGCTTGAGCAGCGCGTTGCGGGCGCGGACGGCGCGCATGTACCGCTGGAGCAGCGGCAGGTAGCCGGGCCGGGTTTGCGCGAGCAACAGGTCGAGAAAACGCCGGCGCGCGCGCGCGGCGCCCTTGACCAGTTGCAGATCTTCCGTGCAAAACACCACCGTGCGCAGCACACCGAGATAATCGGCAAGCTTTTTCACCGGCCGCCCGTCCAACGCCAGTTTGCGTTCGCGCACCGACCAGTACATTTTGATTTCATGGCCGCCATGACTGGTCAGAATGCTTGCCTCCCGCTCCCCACCCAAGCGGGAAGCGGGCTGGGGCGAGGGGTTTTGAGTTTGAGAAATCATGGCCGTCTCACCCCGGCCCTCGCCTCCCATGGAGAAGGCGAGGGAGAGAGATGGAATTGATCCACCGACCACGGTGCCGCCGGCGAAATAACCCTTTTGCCCGTGCCGGATCATCTGGGCGCCGCCCACACCACGGAACGAACGCAGCGTGGCTAGGAGATACACCGCCTCGAGAATATTGGTCTTGCCCTGCGCGTTGTCGCCGAGCAACAGGTGAAAGCCCGGCGCAAAGTCCGTGTCCAACCGCGCGTAATTGCGGAAGTCCCGGAGTCGCAGATGGGCCAGATGCACGCGGAGAAAATGACGGGGAAACGAAATCGCCGCGAGTCTTTTTCTTGAATTGCGGATTCCGGGAAGAAGTTTTGCAATGCAAATTAATTACGTGTTTTCGTGGGTTTCCTGCGAAATCAAATTGACTGATATTCCCGAACGTGGCAGCCTTATTACGAGCCATCAATTCCTTGGACTGGGAAAATTATGTCCGACAAAAACATAATGACCACGTGCCGTCTAAAATTCAACCATTCAGAAATCCCGAAAAAACCGAGTGCGGTCGCCGGTGGCTTCACGTTGATTGAACTGCTGGTAGTCATCGCCATCATCGCCATCCTCGCGGCGATGCTGTTGCCGGCCTTGGTCAAGGCCAAAAGCCGCGCATATGCGATCAATGACATCAATAATTGCAAACAGACAATGCTGGCAACGGCGATGTATGCCACGGACAGCGCGGATCTTTTGCCTTATCCTAGTTGGAATGATGTTGCTAACGTTGATTGTTGGGCGGCTGCTTCAGGAATTTCTCCCACGGTGGGACATACGGCGGCTAATTTTCAACAACACTATAACCAACAGGCGACTTACTTTACGGGAACTACCGCCCTCCCTTCGGGAAGAACTGGCCAGCTTTATCCATTTCTCAAAAACCCGCAATTGCTGCTTTGTCCTGAAGACAGGCCCAATGCCAACTATTTGTTGCGTGCCATATTGATCAGCAGCTATGTCTTTGATGGCGCAATCACCGGTTACTCCGCCTCCAAGCCTTTCAAAATTTCGGCGTTTAAGGCGACAAATATTCTAGAATATGAGAATGATGAAATGAACACGGTCAACGTGGCGTGGAATGATTTCGGCAACTTTCCGCTTGAAGGCGGAAAGCCAACCTTTTCGAGTCGGCACGGCAAAGCGGCGCAAGTCGGAAGAATGGATGGCGGTGCCGCCCGCATTCCGATGGCTGAAATGCTTGCAATGGCAAACAATACCACCGCCCGGAATGATTTATGGTATAACCCAAAAACTGTGAATGGCCATCAATAATTGATATGGCCGCTTCTCAGCAAAGGCAGCCTGAAAAAAACTGCAGCATCATCATTGAGAAACAATTGATTCCAAAACCCGACCCCGCTGACCCGCGAAGGGAGCGCAGCGTGGCCGGGAGGTAAATTGCTTCGAGAATGTTCGTCTTGCCTTGCGCGTTGACCCCGAGCAACAGGTGGAAACCTGGTGCACTGGTGCAAAGTCCGTGTCCAACCGCGCGTAATTGCGGAAATCCCGGAGTCGCAGATGGTCCAGATGCACACGGAGAAAATTGGAGCGCGGACAGCGTGTCCGCGGGTCAAATCAGCGGGCGTCGCAAGTGCAAAATGAAATGCCTGTGAATTTCCGCCGGCCCGGTGCGTGGCCGTTGTCGTCGCGAGGGCTGGCGGCATTTGTCCGGTGCGGATGTTCTTTTTGACTGGGCGTGGCGTGAGTCAATTCCCCGGGGACTGTCCAATCCCCCGTGAAGCAAAATTGCCATCGGGGCTTGACAAAACAATGAAGGAAAATCGAGAGTGCAGTCTCTCTCTGACGAAGATCGCCAACTTATGATCAAAAGCGTTTGTATTTCCTGCGGCCAACCCTTCGTGTCTTCCGATGCCCCCGTGGGGACGGGGATCAAATGTCCGCGTTGCGGAACCCAAAACACCGTGGCGCCGCCGGCACCCCCGGCGGTCCGGCTCCCGAATTTGAAAAATCCCGCGGATCGGGAACCGGGAAATTCGCCCGTCCTGCCGGTGGCCAATCGCATCCTGGACAACATCGAAAAGGTGATCGTCGGCAAGCATAATGAAATTGTGCTGACACTGGCGGCGTATTTTGCGGAGGGCCACGTGCTGTTGGAGGACGTGCCCGGGGTGGCCAAGACCATGCTGGCCCGTGCGCTTTCACGCAGCGTCGGTTGCACGTTCAAGCGCATTCAGTGCACCCCGGACCTGTTGCCCAACGACATCACCGGCAGCTCCATTTTCAATCCCAAGACGACCGAATTCGAATTCCGGCCCGGCCCGATTTTCGCGCAAATCGTGCTGGCGGACGAAGTCAACCGCGCCACGCCGCGGGCGCAGGCCGCCCTGCTCGAAGCGATGGCGGAGCGCCAGGTGACCGCCGATGGGACCAACTACGATCTGCCGCCGCCGTTCCTCCTGATTGCGACCCAGAACCCGATTGATCATGAAGGCACTTTTCCCCTGCCGGAGGCGCAACTTGACCGGTTCCTCGTCCGGTTGCGCCTGGGTTATCCCCAATTCGAAAACGAAGTGGCCATGTTGCAACGACTCCAGTTGCAACACCCGATCGAAACCCTGGAAACGGTCGCCAGCGCCGACGAAATCATCACCTGCCAGGAAGCCGTGCGGCAGGTGTATGTGGACGAAAAAGTCAGCCGCTACATCGTGCAGCTCATCCAGGCAACCCGTGAAGATTACGACCTCATTCTGGGCGGCAGTCCGCGGGCTTCCCTGGCGCTGCTGCGCTATGCGCAGGCCATCGCTGCCGTCAACGGATTTGATTTTGTGCTGCCCGACGACGTGAAACAAATCGCGACGCACGTGCTTGGCCACCGGTTGATTCTCCGCCCGGAAAGCCGGTTGCGCAAAAAGACGGTCGCCGTGGTTCTGGAAGAGATCCTGAACACGGTGCCGGTGCCGCAAATGCCGGCGGGCGGCCAAACCCGATGAAATGGATTCTTGGCACCCTCGGGCTGCTGGTGCTGGGCCTGGTCCTGAAGCTGAGCCTGCTCGTTTATGCGATGTATGTGCTGCTGGGAATCCTGGGGCTGAGCCGGTTCTTTTCCCGGGCCTGGATTGACCATCTCGTGGCCAGCCGCCTTTGCGAACAGGGCACGCGCGAAATCGGCGAGACGGCCGTGATGGAAGTCGAAGTCAAAAACACGGGGCGCCTGTCTGTGCCGTGGCTCATCCTGGAAGACACGTTGCCGCGCGAGGCCCTGGTGCAAATGCCTCATCACCTCAAGGCGGAAGGTCCGCGTCTGACCCTCACCCGGCTGGCACCCGGTGAAACCGCGAGTTTGAAGCATCAAGTGACTTTCCTCATGCGCGGCTATTATCAACTGGGACCCTTGCAGTTGGAGACGGGAGATGTCTTCGGACTGCATCGCCGCTTTCGCGTGGCGACCGAACCGTATTTTGCCCTGGTATTGCCCAAGGTTTTGCCGTTGCAGGGTTACAGCCTGGCTTCGCGCCGTCCAGTGGGAGAGATCCGCGTGGTGCACCGGCTGTTCGAAGATCCCACGCGGCTGGCCAGCATCCGGCCGTATCAACCCGGCGACCCGTTGAACCGCATTCATTGGCGGGCCACCGCGCGCACGGGAGAGATTCATTGTCGCGTCTATGAAAATTCACGGGTGGCCGGCGCGACGTTCCTGCTGGATTTTCACGAGCGCAGTTACGAGGGCAACGGCGCGGCGGCCTCGGCGGAACTGGCAATCATCACGGTCAGCTCGCTGGCCAATGCCGTCGGTCTCCTCGGACAACAAATCGGCTTCGTCAGCAACGGCCGCGACGCCGCGGACCGCATCCGCGAGGAAGGTTGGAGCGCCGGGTTCACCACGCGCGGCGCCGCGCACCGCCGGGCAACCGAGGCGCAGGCAAACAGCCGCCTGCGTCCGGTCATCGTGCCCACACGCAAGGGCGGGGAACGCTTCGGACAAATCCTCGAAACGCTGGCCCGGCTGGAACACACGGACGGCCAGGAGTTTTCCGAAATGCTGATGGAAGTCGCTTCCGCGATTCCCCGCGACGCCACCGTGGTGGCGGTATTGCGGCGAGTGACCCCGGCCACGGCAGCTTCGCTCGGGGAACTGGCCCGGCGCGGTTTTCTGGTCACGGTCATTGTGGTTTCCATTGATATCGAGCCGACGCCCGATTGGGCCCAACCTCCCGACTGGGCGCAAATGTTGCTGGCCCAAGGCATTGATTTTCGCGTGGTCAACACCGAGGAATCCGTGACGAATCTGTGTGCGGAGGCCATCGTGAGGTAGGTCATGAACTCCTCGAAACCAACCAAAACCCCGGCCGATTACATGATCATCGGCATCAGCCCGGTGCTGATCATGCTGCTGGTGGGAAGCCTGAGTTTTTTTTTGATCCAGGTCTTTTATCGGGGCGAAGCGGTTCAGAGTGTTCGCTGGGTCGTGTTCTGGTTTGTCATGGCGGTCGTGCTGGTGTCCCGGATTGGCATCGAGCAGGGCACCACCCAGGCTGCCATTTACGGACTGGCCCTGGCCGGAGCGACCTGGCTTTATCTGGTGCGGATTCACCCGGCCTATTTGGCGGGCACCATCCTGCTGGGCACCGTCTGGTGGTGCGCGCATAAACTCACGTGGGACTGCACCGTGATCGACGACGACGAGGATGCTTCCGGCAGCGGGCTGCTGCAAACCGCCGTGGCAGGCAAGAAGTTCAAATCGGAAGCAACTCCTTCCACACCGACAGCAGAACAAATGGCGGTTGGGATCGGACGGAGCATCGAGCCTGCGGCTCGAAATCGGCGCACAGCGACGACACTACACAATTCAGACACTGACCGCAAACGTCGGACGACTGTTCCCCATCCTCCGGGTCTTTGGGTGGTTTATTTTTCACTGCTGGCATTGCCACTGTTTGGAATCGGACAAATGCTCCTGCCCGGCGGCGACACGGCCTCGCGGCAGACCGGCTTCGCCTTGCTCTTCGTTTACATGGCTGCCGCGGTGGGGTTGCTGCTGACGACCAGCTTTTTGGGATTGCGCCGCTACCTGCGGCAACGTTACCTGAAAATGCCCGGTCGCATCGCCTTTGGATGGCTCCAGTTTGGCGCCGGGGTGGCCTGCCTGGTGCTCGCCGCCGCCCTGCTGTTGCCCCGACCGGGGGTCAACGCCACGTGGCAAACCCTGCGCTACCGGGTGGATTACCAGTTGCACCGCGCCAGCCAATACGCCGCGCAAATCAGTCCACATGGCGCCGGCCGGGGACGCCTGGGCGACGAAACGCAAACCCCCGGCGAACCAAAGAACAATTCTTCCGCCCCCCCTGCTCAAACCGGCAAACCTCAACCGGCAAACATTGGCCAGCAAAACCAGACTCCAGCCGGCCCGAATGAAAGGACACCAGACCAGGCTTCTCCACCGCCACCTGCCAGCCCAATCGTTCCGGACCGCGCCGCCGGGTTTTACCGCTGGTTCAGAATTTTATTTATATTGGCAGCGGCAATACTCATCGGCTGGTGGGTGATCCGCCAACGCGATTTGATTCTCCAGATCGTGCGGTCGTTCCTCGCGGCGTTGGCGCAATTTTTCAGCGACCTCTTCCAGTTGGGTTCGCGGATGAAGCGACCCCTGGCCAAACGGGATGAACGACCACCCAAGCCACGCCCCTTCGCCGCGTATCTGAGCCCTTTCCTTACCGGCAAGGACAAATCTTGGACCGCCGAAGAATTGATCCGCTACAGTTACGAAGCGTTGCAGGCCTGGGCGGTGGAACGGGGAATCCAACCCCAGCCCCAGCAGACCTCCCGGGAATTCTGCCGCCTGCTGGGCGAGAGCTTCCCGGACGCCGCCGCCGAGTTGAACCGGTTGTCATTCCTCTACGGCCACGCGGCTTACGGAACCGCGGTGCCGGTCGGCTGTGACCTGGAGCCCGTCAGAAAACTTTGGCGCTATCTTTCCGCCTCGGCAGACCCAGGAACCCCGTGATCACACAACAACCGATATTGATTTGCCATTAAAGAGACACAAAACATGGGCGTCAATCCACGGGCTCACCCCTCACCCTAAACCTCTCCCCGTTGAGGCGAGAGGGAAAGACAAACGGACCTTCAGCCTCAGCCTATGACGTACTTCCGTGATGGTCGTAATTTTTCAAAACCACCGGCCGATGATTCTCCCTCTCCCCTCCATCCGATGGAGCGGAGAGGGCGGGGTGAGCTGAGGCTCAGCGCCGTTGACTTTCAGCATTTTCGGTCACTTTGAACGCAAGCAGGTATGACTTGTTCCCGGAGTTGTAAACAAACCAGATAGACACGGAGAAAACTGTGGTGCGGACAGCCTATCCGCGATTTCTTTCACCTCATTCCCGGTCAGCTTTTCGCCGGTCGCCGTTTGAGCTTGTCCAAGTGCGCCCGCAGGCCCGACCGGATTTTTCCTTCAAACGCCGCAATTTTTGCGCCGGGTGCTTCGCGCGGCAACAGGTATCGGACATGAGGCACCGGCGAACGCGAAATATCTTCGGGCGTCGTGTTTTTACCCACGACGCCCGGCACCAGGTCGATGCCGAGGGCCAGGAACAGTTGTTTCACAAAAGCCGAGCAATAGACCGAGCGCTCCCGTGCCAGAAGATTTTCCCGGGCGCGCAATTCCGGTTTGCGCAAGGCGATCAGCGTGCCAATCAATTCTCGCAGCGAATAGCGCTCGTGGGCGGCGACCAGTTCCAACCCTTCACGCAGCAGGGTCGCGACCTGTTGGTCATTCAAACCGAAATCCAACACGGCGAGCGTCGGGAACATCTTTTCATCGAAGTATTTCGCCACGCGATTTTCCTGGGCGCCGAGCTGGATGTTTTTCCGGAGAATCTGGATGTCCGATTCAATGACCCAGTGCTGGCCGTCGGGGCGTGTGCCTTCAAAGATGAAGGCATGCGACCAATCGCTCCAGCGGCGGGCTTCGTGCAAATGGCGTTGCGCCCGGCGGATGGCGAGGTCAATCCGGGTGATGCCGCCGCACAAGCCCACCCGGCCCGGCTGCGCGAAACGCTCGAGGAATTCCCGATTCGAAAGACCGGTGACCACGGTCGTTTGATTCTGAATATTGGCGGGTTCCGCAGACATGACAGGGGTCTTGTTTAATCGGCCGGCCGGATGGAAGCAAGGCTTTGGTTTAAAGCGCGAAAGGATCGGGCGCACCTGGAGACCGTCCTTGGTAGGGATGGCGCGCTGAGACTGTCTCAGAACTTTCGGAGGGGCGAGTTCCACGAGTCCCAATCCAACGGAATACCAAGGGAATGGGGGCTCGTGGAACTCGCCCCTCCGACAAAAATCGGCTTTTGAGACAATCTCCGCTGCGCCGTCCGCGCCGCGTTCAGCGGCGCAATTCCCCGCTCAATTCATCAGCGTTCGGTCCGCCCGCGGCTACGCGGGCGCGGACGGCGCAGCGCACCGGCCCCACCAGGGAATGGCCGTATGCAAGGGCCATCGTAACGCGGGTTCTAGCCGCCGGGCGGTCAAGGCGTCGCGACTGCAGATGGCACCGCGTCGGCAGGCGGTGCAGCGGCGGGAGGCGCCACGACGGCAGGGGGCGCTGTGTCCGCGGGAGGGGCTATGGCTGCGGGAGGTGCTGTGTCCGCGGGAGGCTCCACAACTGGGGGAGGTGCTGCGACGGCAAGGGGCGCGGCGACGGCAGGCGCGGATTCCTCGGCTTGCTGGCGGCTGATGATTTTGAGTTCCGTTTGCGGGAAATTATCGGCCGCATCCAGGAGGGCATTTTCAAAAAACTTGGCCAGGGCAATTCGCCGCGTGTGCGGAAACTTCGCCACCAATTGTTGTTTCTCTTCCTTCGGTAGAATCCGGTCCCAGCCGATAAACAGATATTGAACCAGATTTTCAATATCCACATAGACATTGGTCTGCGTGTTGATTTGTTCAATGAGTTCCATATTCTATCCTGGTTATGCTCCTTGCCGCCGCCGCTGAAGTCAGTTAACACCCCGGACCGCGTTTGGGAAAGTCAAAAAAACGGGTTGGAACGGTCAACTTCGTTTTCTTCGGTAAAAGGTTTTGCATTACTATCTGTGAAAATTTTGTTTTCCGGCGCAAAAACAACTTAAATCAGCCTGGTCCCTTTCCCCGCAGATGATTGACGGCCTGGTCGAGGAAATGCGCGCCGACCGATCCGGCGGCGGCCGCGAGCGCGAAGGCCAGCACCAGTTGCGGCTGCGCGGACAATTCGGCAATTTGACCGTGAAGAAACCCGGCCAGCAGCAGCGCCACCGTCACCAGTCCCACCGTGAGCCCCTCCGCCAGGAAATGCAGGATGCGTTTGATCCCCCACTTCGATCCCTTGAACAATCGCAACAGCCCGCCGATCAATCCTCCGACCAGCGCCGCAAAGAGCATGGGCTTGGAGATGATCATTTGCGTCATGACCGGCAGGGTCAGTTTTTGAAGTTGCAAGGGCACGGTGTTGGTGGCCGTCAAATAGTGGGCCGTCACCTGGACATCGGTCTGATACTGATCGCATGCGACCAGCACGTCTTTGCCTTCATTCGCCTTCTCCAGCTCAAGGCTGCGCGGTTCGATGCTTTGCACGTTATGGCCGGTCAAAGCCACGGACAACGGCAGCAACGAATTGTTGGGCGCGGAGTCTGCGGACGAAAAAATCACCGTGAGATGGGCGACATACGCATTGCTCCCGGCAATCCAAGGTATGGGGTCATCCGCAAACATGGTCACCGTTCCCGAATCGGTGCGCGGGGTCTGGCCGGGACCAGCCGGGGCGACGGCCTTCACCATGAAGGTGGAAAACAACTGCCGGGAACCGCTGGGTGAAATGGGATGAGCCGCCGGCGATGGCCCCTTCTCCACAAACATCAGGGTGCTTCCCGCGACCAGCGAAGCCTGGACTTCGTTGCGGGCGGTGGTGGCAACGTTCGTGGCCGGGCGCGCGACATGGGCCTTCTCTTCCAGCACGCGATAATTCTCCAAATTCTGCGGCAGTGTAAATTTTACCGTCGCCAGATTGGGACCGGCATTGGTCACGACCCTGGTTGCGACCGCCGACGGCACCACCAACCGGGTTGCCCCCGCCCGCATCAACGCGGCGTGATTGGTTTGCGCGCGGGCCGGGACCGCCAATATCAGACCGGCAAAAAGGAAGAGGAACGTTTCAGTGTTGCGGGCTTTCATGCTCCCAACTTTCATTTCACCAATGGCGAGCCACCTTTTTTAGGGCCGTTGAAACTGATGTTCAGCACGTCGCCGGCGGGATTTGGCCTCACATACCACCTTCCCATCCGGGAATCGAGTTTGATGGTCAGGGCGCCCTTTGTATCGTCGGGTTTGGGCCTGGGGCGCGGGCCGCGAATGCTGATCAGTTCGGGCCTGGGTCGTTTGCCGCCGATGCTGATGTAATGCACCTGGGCCTCTTTATCCACCACCACATCATAAACCCGGTCGCGGAGCGGAATTCTCAGGACCCGTTCCGTGCCTTTTGGCGTCGGCCCTTTGATGCTGTAAAGGATCTTCATAACGGGGTCATTTGGCCGGGAAGAGAGCGAAAATTTGGAGCCGGTTTTGGGGCTGATGACTTGTTTGACAAACCCGGATGATTTGTCGAAGGCCATCGACTCATTAAAAAGAGAGAAGTCGAGTTTCATGGCTTGGTTTGGTTGTCGTTGAGGATGGGGACGGCGATATATTTCGGGAGTTCAAGATAGAGTTCGGTGACGAACGGGTTTTCTGCGATCAATTCGGCCCCGGTGCGGTTCAGTTTTTCCAATTTTCCCAGCCCAATGATTTGCCGGTAGAGATCGAGAAAGCCGGTCCCCAGTTCGTGCGCCATGATGGTGCGGTCGATCAAATCCGCATGCCACCAAAGTCCGAGTTTTTCCATGGCGTTGACATTGCTGAGGACGATGTCCGCCACTGCCTGCTCATTTAATTTCATCACTTCCTCGTCCGAAAGATATCGGAGTTTGTCCATCTCAGGCCAGAGATCGGAAAGGCGCTGCGCTTTTGCCGTCGTCTCGGCCTGTTTGGCAGATTTGAACGACCAGAAGGCGGCAATGGCCGCGGCCACGGTTCCCAAGGCGCTCACAATCGCAGCAATCACATTCCACCGGTCCCAGGTATCCTTGCCTTGGGCTGGGGCGGTGGCCGGAGCTGGTGGCGTGACCGGCCGAGCCGATGCGGATTGTACCGCCGCCGGGTTCGTTGCGGGTTGGTTGGTCGTCAATACGTTGGATGGCTGGCCGGAAGCCGGCACTGGACTGACAATGAACCATGCCATGGCCGCAACCCCCATGGCCCGCTGGGCCAGCGAGGTTTTAAAACACCGGGCGAAGAAACGGGTTCTGTGGTTCATATTCAATCAGAGCGCGATGACGATGAGTTTTGAATTCTCATTGTTTCATTTAATTCTTTCCCGAGCCGGAAACGGAGCCCTTCGCCGTCCCGGACTTGGATGATGAGGATGAAGAAGGGTCGCCTCCCAGCAATGTCGTCATCAATTTATCAATGATACGAACGAAGAACCGCTCGCTGAACCCGGCGAGGAAGGCAATGATGTACAGCGCCTTTTCGCTCTGGATTTCCTGTTTGCCTTGCACGGCGAACAGCCCCGCCATGACGGCGAGAACGGCGACCAGTCCCATCACCGCGCCGAGCAAAGGCTTCAGCCAATACCAAACGGCGAAGGCCCGGTCGAAATCAAGGTTCGCCGAATGCTCAATCAACCCCCAAATGGCAATCGTGAGGCCGCCCAGAGCCCCCATCATCAGGTAATGCCAATAGACGAAGCCAAAACAACCGGCGGAATCGCCGCACGCACCCGACAGTTTCAACCACCAGCCGGTTCCCACCAGGAACAGCAGCCAGCAACCGTAATACACACCCATGAATTTGCGGAATTTGTCGGCACCGGTGCTGTCCAGCGCCCGGTTGAGCAGGAAGGTGGCTTCCCAGATGATCTTTCGCGCCTCGGTCCATTTTTTGGCGGTGGATTGCGCTTCCGCCTGAGTGATCAAATCGAGGTAATCCCTGGTGAAATTCCGGCTGGAGGAAAATTGATTGGCCTTGAGATTCAACGCGGCAATGGACGTGTCGATTTCCTTTTTCGCCCCGGCGTCGTCGCCGGCGGAAAACACGGCCATGGGCAAATAGGTTGTACTCGGGTCGGGAAACATCGGCGGTCTAAATAGATCCTCCAAGCTCATGGGTCACCTCCGTTTGACTGGGTTCATGGTTTGATCGTCACTGCCTGTTTATTGCCTTTCCTGAAAAGGTTGTCCATCACCTGAAAATTCTTGAGTCCAAAGAAGCAGCCGAATAACAAACGGCAATTTGAGGCCCAGATTTCCCGATGGCCGCTGTCATACTCCGATTCCAAAATGGTGTCGAGAATTTTTATCAGCGGAAGACCGGCCCGGGCGCCTCTCAATTTTTGCAGGCCACACGGTGTCCTTTTGGAGAATCCCAACGGGATTCTGGCTCAAAGCCCAAGGTTGCGAGGAACGAGCTACCTTGGGTCAACGGGTCAAACCACGACTACCCCAACGGGGTTGTGCCACTGTGAGGAAGGCCGCAACCCCGTTAGGGTGGTGCAATAGATCACCAATTTCCCAGGGTAGCTCTTTCCTCGCAACCCTGGGCTGAGGGATGCAATCCCTTTGGGATTGAGCAAAAACCCATCCAAAAATTGGAATGCGCCTTCATCGGCCCCCGTTGCCGGCGCCGCCTTGAAAGCGCTTGCCCATCACGGCGAACTTGGCACCATCATGACCAAAAGCGACAGGCTTGAAGCGACGGCCAAACATGGAGATCAATCAAGAAAATGGAAAAAAGCAAAGTATGACTGCGCCCATTAAACCGCTCACTCAGCGCAAGGCGTGGAAAGCCCTCGCCGCCCATCACAAGCAGATTCAAAAATTGCACCTGCGGCAATTGTTCGCTGCCGACCCGAAACGCGGCCGTCGCCTCACCGTCGAGGCCGCGGGCCTGTTTCTGGATTACTCGAAAAACCGCGTCACGGATGAAACGCTCAAACTGCTGGTTCAACTCGCGGAGGAATCGGGACTGCGCGGCCGGATGGACGCCATGTTTGGCGGCGAGAAAATCAATCTCACGGAAAATCGCGCCGTCCTGCACGTCGCCCTGCGCGCGCCGAAGGGCGCATCCATTGTCGTGGACGGCAGAAACGTGGTGCCCGCGATCCACGCCGTGCTCGACAAGATGTCGAGCTTCGCGGACCGCGTCCGGAACGGGGTATGGAAAGGCCGCACCGGCAAACGCATCCGCAACGTTGTCAACATCGGCATCGGCGGCTCCGATCTCGGCCCGGTGATGGCGTACGAGGCGCTCAAGCATTACAGCCAGCGCAATCTGACGTTCCGCTTTGTCTCAAACGTCGATGGCATTGATTTTGTGGAGGCGACGCACGACCTCGACCCGGCGGAAACCTTGTTCATCGTTTCTTCAAAGACTTTCACCACGCTGGAGACGATGACCAATGCGGAAAGCGCTCGGGACTGGTTGCTCAAGGGACTCGGCGGTGACAAAAAGGCGGTGGCCAAACATTTCGTGGCGGTCTCCACGAATGCGGAAAAGGTGTCGGCGTTCGGCATTGATACGGCGAACATGTTCGGTTTCTGGGACTGGGTGGGCGGACGTTACTCGATGGACTCGGCCATCGGCCTTTCGACCATGCTGGCCGTCGGCCCGGACCATTTCCGCGCCCTGCTGGCCGGCTTTCACGCGATGGACGAACATTTCCGCACCGCGTCCTTCGGCAAAAACCTGCCCGTGCTCATGGGCCTGCTTTCCCTCTGGTACAATGATTTCTTTGACGCCCAGACCGTGGCCGTGCTGCCGTATGAGCAATACCTGAAACGGTTCCCGGCCTACCTGCAGCAGTTGACCATGGAGAGCAACGGCAAATACGTCACGCTCGACGGGAAGAAGGTGAACTACCCGACCGGTCCGGTCTTTTGGGGCGAGCCGGGCACGAACGGCCAGCACTCGTTTTACCAGTTGATTCACCAGGGCACGCGGCTGATTCCGTGCGACTTCATCGCGTTTGCCCACGCGCTCACGCCGCTGGGACGTCATCATGACATACTGTTGGCGAACGTGCTGGCCCAGGCCGAGGCGCTGGCGTTCGGCAAAACCCCGGCGGAGGTCAAGGCCGAGGGCACGGCGGACTGGCTCGTGCCGCACCGGGTCTTCGAGGGCAACCGTCCCTCAAATGTCATCCTCGCCGACCGGCTCACGCCGGAAATTCTCGGCGCGCTCGTGGCCCTATACGAACACAGCGTCTTCACCCAGGGCGTCATCTGGCACATTGATTCGTTCGATCAATGGGGCGTCGAGCTGGGCAAGGTGCTCGCCCAACGCATCATTCCCGAATTGGAGAGCCAGACCGAGCCGAAGCCGGGCCACGACAGTTCCACGAACAACCTGATCCGCCGTTACCGGATAATGAAGGGGGCGGCGTGGCAGAGTTGAAAACAATTGTCTTGGCAGGGGTGCCTCGCTGCGGCGTCCCCGCCCGCGTGCAGCGGGCGGAACAGCCTCGGTCGGTTTCCTTTGCGCCGCTGCACGCGGCGCGGTCATCGCAGCGCGATGACCCTGCCTCAAAATCAAATTGAGTCGCTGCTCACCAACCGGACATCCCACTATGAAAACAAAATCAGCGATGCAACTCGGCATGGTGGGTCTGGGCCGGATGGGCGCCAACATGGTGCGCCGGTTGATCCAAGGCGGCCATCAATGCGTGGTCTATGACCGTTCACCACAGGCGGTGAAAGATTTGACCCGGGACGAGGCGTTGGGGGCCGCCTCACTCGCGGAACTCGTCAAGAAACTCGCGAAACCACGCGCGGTCTGGTTGATGGTGCCCGCGGCGGTCGTGGACAAATCCATTGCGGATCTGGTTTCACTGCTCGATCGAGATGACATCCTCATCGACGGCGGCAATTCCCATTATGTGGACGACATCCGGCGGGCCAGGGAACTGGCGGCCAAAGGAATTCATTATGTGGACGTGGGCACCAGCGGCGGAGTCTGGGGATTGGAGCGCGGCTACTGCATGATGATCGGCGGCGAGAAAGACGTCGTCCGGCATCTCGATCCCATCTTTGCCACGCTGGCGCCGGGCCGGGGCAACGAAATCCCCCGCACTCCGGGTCGCGAGAAATTGAGCGGCACCGCCGAGCAAGGTTATCTGCATTGCGGCCCGAACGGCGCCGGCCATTTCGTCAAGATGGTCCACAACGGAATTGAGTACGGCATCATGGCCGCCTACGCCGAGGGTTTGGGTGTTTTGAAGGCCGCCAACGTGGGAAAACAGCCGGGCGACGCGGACGCGGAGACGACCCCCTTGCGCAATCCGGAACTTTATCAATACGACCTCAACCTGCCCGATGTCACCGAGGTGTGGCGACGCGGCAGCGTGATTGCGTCGTGGCTGCTGGACCTGACGGCAAACGCGCTGGTGGCGGATCCGGAACTGGCGCAATTTGCCGGCCGCGTCTCCGATTCCGGCGAAGGGCGCTGGACGATCAAGGCGGCGATTGACGAGGGCGTGCCGGTGCCGGTGCTGACCACGGCGCTTTACGAACGGTTCGCTTCGCGCGGCGAAGCGGATTACCAGGACAAATTGCTGTCGGCCATGCGGCTTGGCTTTGGCGGGCACCAGGAAAAAACCGGCAAATGAAAACATCATGACTGCTCCCCCATCCGATGCCCTGGTTTTCTTCGGCGCCACCGGTGATCTGGCGTACAAAAAAATCTTTCCGTCGCTGCAGGCCATGTTGAAGCGCGGCCATCTCAACCTGCCGATCATCGGCGTGGCCAAGGCCGGTTGGAACCTCGACCAGCTCAAAGCCCGGGCGAAGGACAGCCTCGAAAAGAACGGCGGGCTCGACCCGGTGGCATTCGACAAATTGTGCGCCCGGTTGCGTTACGTGGACGGGGATTACAACGATCCCGCGACGTTCCAGGTCCTCCGCGAGGAGCTGGGTTCGGCGCAGCGACCGGCGCATTACCTCGCCATTCCGCCGGCGGCGTTCGGCACGGTCGTAGAGCAATCGGGGAAGGCCGGCTGTACCCCGGAAGGTTCACGCGTCATCATCGAAAAACCCTTCGGTCGCGACCTGGCCTCGGCGCAGGCGCTCAACCGGATACTGCTTAAAACCTTCGACGAGAAGGCTGTCTTTCGCATTGACCATTATCTTGGGAAGAAACCCGTGCACAACATGTTGTTCTTCCGCTTTGCCAACGCGTTGCTGGAGCCGTTCTGGAACCGCCACAACGTCGAGAGCTTCCAGATCACGATGGCGGAAGACTTCGGGGTTCAGGGCCGGGGTGCCTTCTACGAACAGGTCGGTACCATCCGTGACGTGATGCAGAATCATCTGTTCCAGGTCATGGCCCATCTCGCGATGGAGCCGCCGGTCCGGACGGACAGCGAGTCAATCCGGGACGAGCAGGTCAAGGTGTTGAAGGCCATCCCGCCGCTGGAGGCAAAAAACCTGGTCCGTGGACAGTTTCGGGGCTACCGGCAGGAACCGGGAGTGGCGCCGGAATCCCAGGTGGAAACCTTCGCGGCGTTCCAGTTGGAGATTGATTCCTGGCGCTGGCGGGGGGTGCCCTTTTACATCCGGGCCGGGAAATGTCTGCCCGTGACCTGTACGGAGGTTGTCGTCCGGTTGCGCCAGCCGCCGACCATGTACGAAGGCTACGACTTGAAACCGAATTATTGCCGGATACGGATCAGCCCGGACATCGCGTTTGGGATCTGCCTGAACAACATCTCCCCGGATGATGAAAAGGTCAGCCAGCCGGTGGAAATCGAAGGCTGCCGTTACCCGTGCGCGGGAGAGATGGATGCCTACGAACGGGTGCTGGGCGACGCCATGGCGGGAGATCCCACCCTGTTTGCCCGCGAGGATTATGTGGAGGAGGCATGGCGCATCGTCGATCCGGTGTTGAAGGCCGGCACTCCGGTGTTTGAATATGATCCCCAAACCTGGGGACCGGCTGAAATGGAACGAATCACACCGCCGGGAGGCTGGCAGAACCCGGTCGTGACCGCCTAGAATGGAACTTTCATGAAGATTCAAGTACTTGCCGATGCCGAGATGGTCGCCGCTGAGGCAGCCAGGGTCATCGCCGCCGAAGCCCGTTCGGCCGTGAAGTCGCGTGGCCGTTTCATCATGGCGGTGAGCGGCGGCCGCACGCCCTGGCAGATGCTGCGCGTGTTGGCCGGCGAAGATGTCCCCTGGAAAAATGTGCATGTCGTCCAGGTGGACGAACGGGTCGCCCCGCCCGGGCACGCGGACCGGAACCTGACGCATCTGTGCGCCAGCCTGCTGGAGCAGGCGCCGTTGCGGCCTGAGCAAATTTATGCCATGCCGGTGGAGGAAAAAGACCTCGAGGCGGCCGCGGCAAGTTATGTCCAGACGTTGCAGGAAATCGCCGGCACCCCGCCGGTGCTTGACCTCGCCCATCTGGGATTGGGGCCGGACGGACACACCGCTTCGCTCGTGCCCGGCGATCCGGTTTGTGGCATCACCGACCGGGACGTTGCGCCGACGGGAATTTACCAGGAGCGGCGGCGGATGACCTTGACGTTTCCGATGCTGAATCGTTCCCGGCGCATCCTGTGGCTGGTGACCGGACCGGAAAAAGCCGGAATGCTCGTGCGCCTGCGCGCCGGCGACGTGTCCATTCCGGCCGGCCGGATCCGACAGACCAAGGCCCTGGTGCTGGCCGATCGGGCAGCGGCGGAAAAGTCGGGACCCCTCTGAGACGAAAGGAAAAATATGCGCGTCGGCGTGGCCACAGACCACGGTGGATTTGAGTTGAAAGAAAAGCTGGCCGCCCAGCTCCGGGCCGCGGGTCATGCGGTCGTTGATTTCGGTGCCCGCGAACTGACCCCGGACGATGATTATCCCGATTTCGTGATTCCGCTGGCGCGGGCGGTGGCGACCGGCAAGGTGGACCGCGGCGTGGCGGTTTGTGGCAGCGGCGTCGGCGCCTCCGTTTGCGCCAACAAGATCAAAGGCGTCCGCGCCGCGCTGATTGAAGACCATTTTTCAGCCAGACAGGGCGTTGAGGATGATCACATGAACATCCTTTGCCTGGGGGGCCGGACGGTGGGGCCGGAGGTGGCCTGGGATCTGGTCCAGACGTTTCTCGCCGCCGGGTTCAGCCAGGCCCCGCGGCATCTGCGCCGGCTGGGCAAGGTCGCGGAGTTGGAATCGGGAACCGCTTGAGTTCGAAAGGTGCCGGTGAAACAATCGCATCGACGCCGCATTACGAATTGACCTCGGTTATGAAAACAAAAGAAATCATCAAAACGGCCCGCCAACTCGCCGCGCCATACCGCGTTGCGAACGGCGCAAAATTCCGCCTCCGGGACATTGACCCCGCCGAAACTCCCGGGTTCAAAGGTGAGGACAAACCGCGCCTCAAGGAGGTGCACGCCGCCGGCATCAAAGCGCTGGAGGCATTGCAGGACAAGCTCTACGCGGACGACCAGTGGGCTGTGCTGCTCATCTTCCAGGCGATGGACGCGGCGGGCAAGGACGGGGTCATCAAACACGTCATGTCCGGCGTCAATCCGCAGGGTTGCCAGGTTTATGCCTTCAAGTCGCCGTCCACCGAGGAACTGGACCACGACTATCTCTGGCGCTGCGTGAAATGCCTGCCCAACCGCGGCCACATCGGTATCTTCAACCGCAGTTATTACGAGGAGACGCTGGTGGTGCGCGTCCATCCGGAATTTCTCAGAACGCAGAAGGTGCCTGCACCACTGGTCACCAAGCGGATATGGAAGGAACGCTTCGAGGACATCCGCAACTTTGAGCAATATCTGGGGCGCAACGGCGTGGTGGTGCGCAAATTTTTCCTCCACGTTTCAAAAAAGGAGCAGAAGCGGCGGTTCCTTGAACGCATTGAAAACACGGACAAGAACTGGAAGTTCTCCGCCGGCGACATAGTGGAACGCGGGCATTGGGATGAATACATGGAAGCCTACGAGGACATGATCCGGCACACGGCCACCGACGCGGCGCCTTGGTACGTGGTGCCGGCGGACAACAAATGGTTCACCCGCATGGTGGTGTCAGCGGCGGTCATCGAGACGCTGGCTTCGCTCGATCTGAAATATCCCAAGATTGGCCGGGAGAAGTTGCAGGAACTTACGGCAGCCAAGGCGGCCCTGTTGAAAAAATAATCCGTCTCTTTAATCCGTCTCTCGCCCGTCCCGATCATTGGCGTTTGGGCTGAAGCAAAATGTCGCCGGCATTGACCAGGGGCACGCCCTCGAAGGAGCGTTCCTTGAAGGTCGCGGCGGCGAAATTCGTCTGTAAACTGACGT
>Ga0265320_10000565_pt1 | contig 28595 bp, 19 predicted proteins | sample 4827metaG_FD_202087 | JGI IMG/M metagenome (GOLD analysis project Ga0265320, IMG submission 202087) | Rhizosphere microbial communities from Carex aquatilis grown in University of Washington, Seatle, WA, United States - 4-8-27 metaG | ecosystem: Host-associated > Plants > Roots > Rhizosphere >... | reverse complement strand
CGCCTATTGGTCCAGTTTCACAAATATGTTCCAATTGCCGACAAAACTGGCACCAAGACTACATTCCAGCCAGCGCCGCGTTAGTCCCGGTCAGGCGGCGTGGGCCCGGCGCGGCACGAAAACCGCGGAATCGACAAGCCGGCCGGCATCGTTGAACCATTGGATGCGCTCGCCTTCGAGGCGGGTGCGAAAGCGCGCCACCTCGCCATACGACCAGGTGTTCCATTGCCGGCACCAGCGGTCTTCCTCGATCCACCACCGTCCCTCGTCGCGGTCCTCGTTGGCATAGCCGGCGCGCCCGATCAGCTGTCCATCGGCGGACAGCTCGATCGTGCAGGGCTCGCCGAAGACCGATTTGCAGAGCAGCGTGGCGCCAGGCATCTGGCGGCGCAGTTCGGCCGGCGTGAGCCAGCCGGGCGCCTTGAGATCGACGCGAGGAAGACTGCCGGACAATGCGCGGATCACCTCGGCCAAAATCGCGATGCCGTCGCGAATCCGCGCCGCCGGAATGCCCGTCACGCCCAGCCGGAACACCGGCTCCGGCGGAATGCCCGCCGCGTAGTAGCGGTCGACCGGCTCGACCAGCACGCCGCGCGCCTCCGCCTCGCGCGCCAAATCGTGCACCGAAAGACCGGCGGGCCCGCGCACCCAGTAAGTCGTTCCGCCGCGCACCGGCGCGATCGCGATCGATTGCGGCAGATAGTGGTTGAGCGCATCGCGCAGCGCGAGCAGGCGTTCGCGAAACACGCGCCCCAGGCGCAGCATGGTGCTGTCGTAGTGGCCGAGCGCGAGAAACAGCGCGGCGGTGCGCTGATTGTTGAGCGGCGGATGGCGCGACACCAGGGCGCGAAGCCGCCTCGCCTGCGCGATCACTTCGGCGGACGCGACGATGAAGCCCAGCCCGATCCCCGGGGCCAGAACGCGCGAGAGATCGGCGACATAGATCACGCGGTCGCCGCCCTCCAGGCCGCGCATCGCCGGATAAGCATCGTCGAGATGGTTCGTCTCGCACTCGAAATCGTCTTCGATGACGACGAAGTCCTTCGCCGCGGCCATTGCCAGGAGCTGCTGGCGGCGCTCCATCGACAGCGTCGCCGCCGTCGGACGCTGATGGCTGGGCGTGACGTAGACGACCCGGCATCCGTCCAGGGACGCGTTCACGACAAGGCCGTCCTGGTCCACGGGCTGGTGAATCATCCGCACGCCGCGGCGCTGAAGCATCTGGCGCACCGAACCGTTGCCCGGCTCCTCGACCGCGATCTTCGTCGCGCGGTCCGCCAAGAGTTCGAAGAGTATATAAAGCGCCTGCCGGCTGCCGGCGGTGACCAGGATCTCGTCCGGCCGCGCCTCGATTCCGCGACGGGGAAGGATCTTCTTGAGAATCTCCTCGACCAGCATCGGATCGTCGGTATCGGCGGCGTCGGTCGACCATTGGTTGATCTCGCGCAGTCCCAGAGCCATGCGCGCCGCCTCGCGCCATTCGGCGACCGGAAACAGCGAACGGTCGAAGCGGCCCTCGATGAAGGGGTAGGGATATTTCTGCCAATCGGGCGGATAGCGATAATCGTCCGCATCGGCGAGCGGCGCCCGCAGGCGCTCCTTCCACGCAATGCCGGCGACGCTCTGCACCGAGCCGCCGACCCGCGCAAAGCGCGCGCGCCCCTTGACCACGTCCTCGTTGACGTAGAGGCCGCTGCGTTCGCGCGCGATCAGATAGCCTTCCGCCGTCAAAAGCTGATAGGCCAGCACCACCGTGTTGCGCGCGACGCCGAAATGCCTGGCAAGCTCGCGGGACGACGGCAGGCGCCGGTCGGCGGGGAACGCGCCCGAGAGGATCGCGTCGATCATCTTCTGGCGGATCTGGTTCTGCAAACTCAGATCGCTCGCCGCATCGATCTTGAGATGCAGCAGCGACGGGACGCCTTGCGTCCGCTTGCGGGGTCTGGAGGTCATGGCAGGACGATCACAGCGGCAAGGATCGTCGTCAATCGACCCGGATTGCCGTGCGATCCGATGCAAGATAGCTGTCGATCACCGCGTCCACCGCCTCCAACAGGACACGCGCGGGGCCGCCGGGGCCGAACAACTGGCCGGAGGCAAAGACGCCCTCGAACAGCAGCATCAGCGCATCGCCCATCCGGTCCGGCTCCGCCGCGCCGAGCGACGCCGCCAGCGCCGCGAGCCGGCCGCGAAAGCGCGATTTGATGTCGCTCGCGACCTTTCGGGCGGGATGGCGGCGATCGGGATATTCGACGGCCGCGTTGGTCGTGCCGCAGCCGCGATAGTCCTTCTTGTCCGCCTTGGCCTGCAGTTCCATGAGCCAGACGCGCAGCTGTCCCCGCGGATTTTGCGGATCCGCGGCGATCGCGGCGTCGAACCGCGCCAGCCCCTCCTCGCCCATATGGCGAAGATAATCGGCCGCCAGCGCGTCCTTGGACAGAAAACTGCGATAGAGGCTGGGCTTCGTAACGCCCGCGCGGGTCACGATTTCCTCGACGCCGACGGCCCGGATACCCTGGCGATAGAAGAGGTCGCGAGCGGTCTCGCGAATGCGTTCCGCCGCTCTCTTGCCAGGCTTTGCGGCCCTGCGCGCGGCTTGGACGGGCTTTCTTTTTGTCACAGTCTTGCGCCTTGACGATGTAACCGAGCGGTACATATATGGTCCTGCGTACCGTACCGTTCGTTAACATAGTTTGCGACAGTTCGTGCTGCAAGCCGATGGAGCCGGCCCAGTTGCGAGCACGGTGCACGATCCGGTTCGACGCCTCGAACCGCACGGGGATTTGTCACCGGACCGACGGCCCGGTCGTGTGGTTGTTGGAATGCAGCGTTGAGAGACCACCCTAGATGACCTGGATCGTTCGCGTCGCGCTCGAGCGGCCGCTGACCTTTATCGTGATGGCGATCCTGATCGTCATCGTCGGTCCCCTGGCCGCGATGCAGATGCCGACCGACATCTTTCCCGACATCAAGATTCCCGTGATCGGCGTCGCCTTCCAGTTCACCGGCCTGTCGCCGGACGAAATGGCGGGGCGCATCGTGACGCCCTATGAGCGCGCGCTGACCACCACCGTCAACGACATCGAGCACATCGAAAGCACGTCGATTCCCGGCATCGGCATCGAGAAGATCTATTTCCAGCCCGGCGTCGACATCCGCCTCGCCAACGCCCAGGTCACCGCCATCTCGCAGACCGCGCTCAAGCAGTTCCCGCCCGGCGCCACGCCGCCGCTGATCCTGAACTACAACGCCTCCACCGTGCCGATCCTTCAGCTTGCCTTCTCCGGCGAGCACATGACGGAGCAGCAGGTGCTCGACCTGGCGCAGAATTTCGTGCGGCCCGCCTTGACGACGATCCCCGGCGCCGCCGTGCCCTATTCCTACGGCGGCAAGGTGCGCGAGCTTCAAATCGATCTCGACCCACAGGCGCTCCAGGCCAAGGGCCTGTCGGCGCAGGACGTCGAGAACGCCATCGCGGCGCAGGACCAGATCCTGCCGGCGGGCACGGTCAAGTTCGGGGCGACGCAATACACGGTCAAGCTGAACGACGCGCCGGTGACCATCGCGGACCTGAACAACATCCCGATCAAGGCGGTGAACGGCGCGACGATCTACATCCACGACGTCGGGCATGTGCGCGACGGCAATCCGCCGCAGCAGAGCATCGTGCATGTCGACGGCCTGCGCGCCGTGCTCACCACGATCCTGAAAACCGGTTCGGCCTCGACGCTCGACATCGTGCAGGGCGTCAAGGATGCGCTGCCCAAGCTTCAGGCGACCTTGCCGCCGAACTTCAAGATCAGCCTGCTCAACGACCAATCGGTGTTCGTGAAGGCGGCGATTTCGGGCGTCGTGCGCGAAGGCGCCATCGCCGCGGCGCTGACGAGCCTGATGATCCTGCTGTTCCTGGGAAGCTGGCGCTCGACGGTGATCATCGCGATCTCGATCCCGCTCGCCATTCTCTGCGCCCTGGCGGGGCTGTGGTACGGCGGCGAGTCGCTCAACATCATGACGCTGGGCGGGCTGGCGCTGGCGGTCGGCATCCTGGTCGACGACGCCACGGTGACGATCGAGAACATCAACTGGCATCTGGAACACGGCAAGCCGGTCAAGACGGCGATCCTGGACGGCGCGCAGCAGATCGTGCAGCCGGCCTTCGTGTCGCTGCTGTGCATCTGTATCGTGTTCGTGCCGATGTTCGCCCTCAAGGGCGTCGCGGGCTTTCTCTTCGTGCCGATGGCGGAAGCCGTGGTGTTCGCGATGATCGCGTCCTTCGTGCTGTCGCGCACGCTGGTGCCGACCATGGCGATGTATCTTCTGAAGCCGCACATGGATCCCGACGACCCGCCCGAGGAATGCGATCACCAACTTCACGATGCGGCGGGCAATAATGTCTTTTCGCGTTTCCAGCGCCGATTCGAAGCCCGTTTCGAGGCGATCCGCGAGGGCTATCGCAACCTGCTGGCGATGGCGCTGGGCAACCGGCGGGTGTTCGTGATCGGGTTCCTGGGCTTCGTCGTCGTCTCTTTCGCGCTGTTTCCGCTACTTGGGTCCGACTTCTTTCCTTCGGTCGATGCCGGTCAGATAACGCTGCATGTGCGCCCGCCGGTCGGCACGCGCATCGAGCACGCCGCCTCGACGTTCGGCGACGTCGAGCGCGAGATCCGCAAGACGATCCCGCCGGACGAGATCGCGTCCATCGTCGACAATATCGGCCTGCCGACCAGCGCCATCAACACGGTCTACAACAATTCCGGTCTGATCGGTTACCAGGACGGCGATATCTATGTCACGCTGAAGCCGGGCCATCGCGCGACGGCGGACTATGTGCGCAGGCTGCGCGAGATCCTGCCGGTGCAGTTCCCCGGCACGGCGTTCTCCTTCCTGCCCGCCGACATCATCAGCCAGATCCTGAACTTCGGCGCGCCGGCCCCCATCGACGTGCAGATCGCCGGGCCGAAGATCGACAAGGACCGCGCCTATGCGCTGGTCCTGCTCAATCGCATGCAGCGCATATCGGGCATCGCGGACGCGCGCATGCAGCAATCCTTCCGCAATCCGCAATTGCGCGTCGACGTCGACCGCTCTCGGATGGCCCAGTTCGGGCTCACGGAGCGTGACGTCACAAATAGCGTGGTGACATCGCTGGCCGGCAGTTCGCAGACCGCGCCGACGTTCTGGCTCAATCCGCAGACCGGCGTGTCCTATCCCATCGTGGCGCAGATGCCGGAATACCAGATCACAAACCTGCCCGGTCTGGAGAACGTGCCGGTCACGGGCGCGACCGGCGGGCTGCAGATTCTGGGCGGGCTGGGCAAGATCTCGCGCGAGCAGTCCGACGCCGTGGTTTCGCATTATAATGTTCAGCCCTCCATCGATCTCTACGCGACGACGCAGGACCGCGACCTCGGCGCGGTCGCAGCCGACGTGCGCCGAGCCATCGCCGACACGGCCGGCGATCTGCCCCGAGGCGTGACCGTGAACCTGCGCGGTCAAGTCGTGACGATGAACACCGCGTTTACCGGCCTGTCCTATGGCCTGCTGGCCGCCATCGTGCTGATCTATCTGCTCATCGTGGTGAACTTCCAGTCATGGCTCGATCCGTTCGTGATCATCACCGCCCTGCCCGCGGCGCTGGCCGGCATCGTGTGGATGCTGTTCGCGACGGGCACGACGCTGTCGGTGCCGGCGCTGACCGGCGCCATCATGTGCATGGGCGTGGCGACGGCGAACTCGATCCTGGTCGTCAGCTTCGCGCGCGAGCGGCTGGCGGCGACCGGCGATGCGGCACTGGCAGCCATCGAAGCCGGCATCACGCGCTTTCGCCCCGTGCTGATGACGGCGCTCGCGATGATCATCGGCATGGCGCCGATGGCGCTGGGGCTGGGCGAAGGCGGCGAACAGAACGCGCCGCTGGGCCGCGCCGTGATCGGCGGCCTGATTTTCGCAACCTGTGCCACGCTGGTGTTCGTGCCGGTGGTGTTCAGCATCGTCCATGGACGCAGGGCTCCCCGCGCCGCGGGCGACCACAGCCAAGCCGTTCCGTCCGCCGGAGACCAAGCCTATGCCTGAGACCAGCAATCCCTTGAGCTATGTCCCGCCGCCGCGGTTGAAGCTTGCCGGCTATATAGCCGGGGCCGTCGCGATCCTGATCGTCGTCGTGGGTCTGGTCACGCGCGTCATGGCGAGCCGCGAGGTCGACAGCTGGACGGAAGCGAACGTGCTGCCGTCGGTCGCCGTGATCAATCTGGCGAACAGCGCGAAGGGAAGCCTCGTGCTGCCCGGCAATGTGCAGGCGTTCAACAGCGCGCCGATCTATGCCCAGATCACGGGCACCGTGCAAAAATGGTATGTCGACATCGGAACGCCGGTGAAGGCCGGCCAGCTTCTGGCGCAGATCGATCCGCGCACCTATCAGGCGGCGGTCGACCAGGCGAAAGGCGCGTTGGCGCGCGACCAGGCGAGCCTGTCGGAAGCCAAGCTCGATCTGACGCGTTACGCGGCGCTGGGCGCCCAGCACGCCATTTCCGATCAGCAGCTTTCCTCGCAACGGGCCGTGGTGGCCTCGGACGCGGGAATCGTGGCGCTCGACCAGGCGAACCTGAACGCGGCGCTGATCAACCTCAACTACACGCGCATCGTCGCGCCGTTCGACGGAACCCTGACCAGCCGCTCGATCGACATCGGCAACTACGTCGCGGCGGGCAACGGTTCGGCGACGCCGCTCTTCACCGTGGCCGACGACAGCAAGGTGCGCATCTATGTGAGCGTGCCGCAGAACAGTTCGAGCCAGCTCAAGCCCGGGATGACGGCGCAGTTCACCGTGCCCGAACATCCGGGCCAGGTGTTCACTGCGACGGTGGCGGCCACGGCGCAGTCCGTGAACACTCTGACGGGAACCGTGCTGGTGCAGCTTCTGGCCGACAACGCGCAGAACCTGTTCAACCCGGGCGACTACGCCCAGGTGACGTTCAATCTGCCGGCGGCGCGCAACGCCATCCAAATCCCGGCCAGCACGCTCATCTTCGGCGATGCGGGCACGCAAGTCGCGCTCGTCGGCCCCGGCAACCGCGTCGCGATGCGACCCGTGACGATCCTGCGCGACTACGGCACGACGGTCGAAATCGCGTCCGGCCTCAGCCGCCGCGATCGGATCATCGACAATCCGCCGGACTCGCTGCGACCGGGCGATCTGGTGCGGCTGTCGCGCTGAGGCGCAAGTCGCATCGATCGCGGGCGCCGGCATCGCCGGCCGGAATCGAACTCGCGCGCGGGGAATTGCAACCTACCGTTCAACCGTCGCCTCGCCGGCGACCAAAAGCCGGGTCACTCCGGCTTGCCTGTCCGGTTTCGATGTGTCCCGCAAATCGACGCAGATATTGCTGCTCCGCACCGAGGCGGACCGACACATCGTACCAGTGCGCGCTCGAGGCGATTTTCCAGCGCTCTTCTCGTGTCCGGCCCGCGTCCAGCCGGCCGGAGCGGGCCGCTTCCTGCAAATAGTCGTTGGGCAAGACCGTGACATCGAGCGCCGATGCGCCATGGTTCATCACTTTGACCACCAGCGTTTCGCCGTCCGCTTCGTAGCTCACGGACGTCGCGATCCGGCTGCTCGGCCCGACGCGCAGACCGCGGAAGCTCTGGAGGAAGCCGTTTGGGCCATGCACGGTGAAAGCATATCGCCCGCCGTCGAAGGGGAGCGTGTCCGTGACGGATTTTCCCGCCTCGATCGCGTAATACCATGGCCCGTCCTGGCCGGCGTCGGCGTAAACGGTCAACGCCGCGCCAACGCGGCCGCGGTTGTCCAGGCGCAGCCGCAGACCGTCCTCCGCGATCGTCGCGTCGGCGGAAATATCGTAAGGCAGTGGCCGCGCCCGCCTTTGCCCCGGCTCCTGCCGCGGCAGCGCTTGCACGTTCGGTACCGTCGGCAGCGCCTTCACGCGCGACAGATCGACCGCCGCCATGGTGTGGTCGGTCGATGGCAATGCGTCCCACGCCGCATTGGGCGCAACGAAATCGAACATCGATGTCAGATCGCTGCAAACGGCGCGACGCCACGGCGAGATATTGGGTTCGACCACGCCGAAACGCGCTTCCAGGAAGCGGATGACCGACGTGTGGTCGCTGAGTTGAGAATTCACGAACCCGCCGCGCGTCCAGGGCGACACGATCAGCAACGGCACGCGCGGCCCAAGGCCGACCGGCACGCCCTGATAGGTTTCGCCGGCGAGATCGACGGTACTGCGTCCCCGGGCACCGGCAGCGGGCGGGACGGGCGGCGGCACGTGATCGAAGAAGCCGTCGTTCTCGTCGTAGTTCAGGATGAACGCGGTTTTCGCCCAAACGTCCGGGTTGGCCGCCAGCGCCGACAGCAGCCCGGATACGAACGCCTCGCCATAGCCCGGCGGCGCGGACGGATGTTCGCACATGATGTAAGGCGCGACGATCCAGGATACCTGCGGCAGCCGGTCCTGTGCGACGTCCCGCGCGAATTCGGCGATGAGGTGTTCGCCGCGCGAGGCCTTGGCGTTCTGCGGCGTCGAACCCGGCGACCAATTGCGCGCCTTGCGCCCCATTTCGCCGGCGGCGGCCGCTCCGCGAAACCGCGCAAAATAGGCAAGCGCGTTGTCGCCGTAATTGTCGTATTCCTGATAGACGTGCCAGCTGACGCCCGCCGCCTGCAGCCTCTCGGCGTAAGTCGTCCAGCTGTATGGCTTGAAATTCGCCGCGTCATTCGCCGGATCGGCGGACTCGTTGGGTTCGTCCCGCGGATTTGCAATCGCCTGCGCGCCGCTCTCGCCCACCGTCAATCCGTTGGTGCCGGTAAACAGAAAAAGCCGGTTCGGATTGGTCGGCCCGAAGACCGAGCAATGATAGGCGTCGCAGATCGTGAACGCATCGGCCAACGCGTAGTAGAACGGAATGTCCTGGCGGGCAAAATGGCCCATCGTCATCGGACCCTTCACGTCGATCCAGGCGTCGTGGTTCTTCCACAGATCCTGCGAGCCCTTCCAGGAATGATCGAGGCTCTCGAGGCATTGCGCGCGCGTCGCGCCGCTATCCAACCGGAACGGCGCGATGAAGCCGTCGGCATGGCTTTTCGCCGGCTGGTACCAGACCGGTTTGCCGCCGGGCAACATCGCCGGCCGTGGATCGCCGAAGCCGCGCACGCCCTGCAGCGTGCCGAAATAATGATCGAAGGAGCGGTTCTCCTGCATCAGGATCACGACGTGTTCGACATCCTTGATCGTGCCGGAACGCTGACGCGCCGGAACGGCCAAGGCTTCACGCAGCGCCGGCGGCAGGGCCGCGAACGCCGTGCCGAGCGCGGCCGTCGTCAAAAAACGCCGCCGATCCTGTGTCATGAATTGTCCTTCTCGCCGTTCGATCTCGTCACCGCAACCCTATAACGGTGTTGCGACAGAGCGACGGCCGCCGCTGAACAAAAAACGTCGCAATCGGCGATTAGACACTGTTCGTTTGGGGATACGGACGTGCCCAGGGCGTTCGTGACCGGGGAAAGACCATGCGCCGGATTATCGTGTTGGCACTGCTCGCGTCGATCCTTGCCGGCTGCTCGCCGGCCGAGCGGCCGAGGGAACGCCTGATTGTATACACCGCGGCGGAAGCCGACCAGTTGCCGGCCTACGCAGCCTCCTTTGCGCATGCGCATCCGGACATCGATCTCGTATGGGTGCGCGACTCCACCGGCATCGTGACGGCGAAATTGCTGGCCGAGAAGAAGGCGCCGCAGGCCGACGTGGTCTTCGCGCTCGCCGCGACGTCCATGATGCTGCTGGAGGAACAGGGATTGCTGGCCGCCTACACGCCCAGACTGGCCGCGCGCATCGATCCGCGCTTTCGCGATCCGATCCATCCGGCGCATTGGACCGGAGAGGATCTGTGGTCGGCGGCGGTATGCGTGAACACGGTCGAAGCCGCGCGGCATGGCCTGCCGATTCCGACGAGCTGGGCGGATCTGACCAAGCCCGTCTATCGCCACGCCGTCACCATGCCGGATCCGGCATCGTCCGGCACCGGCTATCTGGCCGTCGCGGCGTGGCTGCAGATCTTCGGCGAGGACAAGGGTTGGCAGTTCATGGACGCGCTCGACAAGAACGTAACGGAATACGCGCATTCGGGCTCCAAGCCCTGCAAGGACGCCGCGCGCGGTGAAACCCCGATCGGCATCTCGATCGATTTTCGCGCCGCCCAGATGAAGGACCAGGGCTATCCGATCGCGGTGGTCGTCCCCAGCGAAGGCGTCGGCTGGGACATCGAAGCGACGGCACTGGTTGCGGGAACGCCGCACGAGAAGGCCGCGAAGGCCTTCATCGAATGGGCGCTCTCGGACGACGCGATGCGTCTCTACGCCAAGAATTTTTCCGTCGTCGGCGCCGCAGGGTTCGCGCATCCGGTGCCCAATCTGCCGCCCGACTATCCCTCGCACCTGGCAAAGAACGATTTGCTGTGGATGGCCAAAAACCGCGACCGGATCGTCAAGATGTGGAGCGCGCGCTACGGCGCGGCGCGGTGATGTCGTCGACCGCTCGCGCAACCCATCTCGCGATCGAAGGCCTCGGCAAGCGGTATGGCGCGATCACGGCCCTGGACGGACTGACGCTCGATCTTGTGGAAGGCGAGTTCGTCTGCCTGGTGGGGCCGTCGGGCTGCGGCAAGACGACGGCCTTGCGCATCATCGCCGGTCTCGACAAGCCGACGGCGGGCCGCGTTCGCAGCAACGGGCGCGACCTCACGGCGCTGGCGCCCGCCGAACGCGGCATGGGGATGGTGTTTCAGTCCTATGCCTTGTTCCCCAACATGACCGCCGCGCAGAACATCGCCTTTGCGCTGGGCCGCGAGCGCAACGCCAAGGACCGCCAGGCTCGCGTGTCGGAACTGCTTGAACTCGTCGACCTGAGCCAGTTTGCCCGCAAGCGGCCGAACGAATTGTCCGGCGGCCAACAGCAGCGTATCGCCATCGCCCGCGCGTTGGCGCGCGAACCACGCTTTCTGCTGTTGGACGAACCGCTGTCCGCCCTCGACCCGCAGATCCGCGGCCGTTTGCGCAACGAGTTGAAATCCCTGCAGCGACGGCTGGGCATCACGACGCTGATGGTGACCCACGATCAGGCCGAGGCCCTGGCCATCGCCGATCGGATCGCCGTGATGCGCGCCGGTCGTCTGCACCAGGTCGGACCGCCGCGGGAGATTTACAGCACTCCCGTCGATCCCTTCACCGCCGCATTCGTCGGTGCGATGAATCTGCTGCCGGCAACGGTCGAAGACGCCCAGACCGTGCGGGTCCTAGCAAGACTTCCGCTGCGCTTGAACAACGAGCTGCCCAAGGGCGCCAAAGCGCTCGCCGCCATACGTCCGGAATTCGTCGATGTCTCGCCGGTGACCGGACCGGACGCGCTCGCGGCGCGGATCGCCGATCGCGAATTCCAAGGCGCCTTTGTCCGCCTCCTGCTCCTCGTGGACGGCTTCGAGCAGCCGATCCTGGCCGATGTCGGCAATGCGCATGCGCTTGCCGGGCACGGTGAGCGCGCGACGGTTCGCATCGCGGCCGAGCATGTGCGCCTCTTTTCGGCCGATCGATGATCCGGCCGCGCTTTCGACCGAGGGCGGATTGGTTGACGCTGGGTCTTTACGGCGGCTTTCTCCTGCTGTTCTTCGTCGCGCCGCTCGGGCTTCTTGCCGCCCGGTCGCTGACAGGGGCCGATGGCGGCCTGACGCTGGCGAACTATGCAGAGTATCTGCATGCGCCCGATCTGTTCGCATCGCTACGGAACACCGCCCTCCTGGGCTTCGGCACCGTGCTTCTGACGGTGCCGCTGGCGTTCCTGCTGGCCTATGGCATCGAGCGGAGCCGCATGCCGTTGCGCGGCGTCTTTGCGCTTCTCGGTGCCGCGCCGCTGCTCGCGCCGTCGCTTTTGCCGGCGATGGCGCTGGTCTATCTGTTCGGACAGCAAGGACTGTTCCGGTCTGTCATGGGCGGCGGCACGATCTATGGCGCGCCAGGCTTGCTTCTGGCCGAGACAATCGCGACGTTCCCGCACGCGCTGGTGATCCTTCGCACGGCCCTTTCGGCGGCGGATGGAAGATTGTACGAGCAGGCCAACCTGCTGGGCGCAGGGCGCTGGCGCGCTTTCTTTGCCTTGACCCTACCCGCCGCGCGTCACGGCATCGTCAGCGCCTGTTTCGTCGTCTTTTCGCTCGCCATCGCCGATGTGGGCGCGCCCAAGGTCGTCGGCGGGAATTTCGACGTTCTGGCACTCGACATCTACAAGCAGGTGCTGGGCCAGCAGAATTTCAACCTCGGCGCCGTCGTCGCCATACTGTTGTTGGCGCCGACCGTCTTGGCCGTGCTGTTCGAGCGCTGGGCCGCCAAGCGCCAGGCCGCTACGCGCACCGCACGCGCCACGCCCTTCACGCCGGACGGTAATTTCGGTCGCGACGGCACGCTCTTCGTCTGCTGTACGACGATCGTGCTGTGCATCGCCGGCATCCTACTGGTCTGCCAATTGGCGGCGGTCGTCAAGCTGTGGCCCTACGATCTGTCATGGACCCTCGACCATTATCGCTTCGGCGATTTCGACGGCGGCGGGTGGGACGCGGTCGCCAACTCCGTTCTGCTTGCCGCCACGACCGCACTGATCGGCACGGCAATGGTGTTCGGCGGGGCCTATGCGTCGGAGCGGCTCAGGCCGCTTCGCGCGGTGCGCATGCTCTACTCCGCTTTCGCGCTGGCGCCGGCGGCCGTGCCCGGCCTGGCGCTCGGTCTCGCCTATGCGCTGTTCTTCAACGACCCGATCAATCCGTTGCACGTCATCTACGGTACATTTTGGGTGCTGTTGATCGCCAATGTCGTGCATTTCTTCACGGTGCCGCATCTGACGTCCATCTCGGCGATCAAGGCGCTCGACCCGGAATATGAATCGGCCGCGGCGATGTCGGGGCGCGGCGTATTCACGGTGTTCCGCGCCGTCGCCGTGCCGCTATCGTCCGCCGCCCTTGTCGAAATAGCGCTCTATCTGTTCGTCAACGCCATGACCACCGTGTCGGTCGTCGTCTTTCTTTATCCGCCCGACTTCAAACTCGCGGCCGTGGCCGTGCTGAACATGGACGACGCGGGCGATGCCGCGCCGGCGGCCGCAATGGGCATGATGATCATCTACGTCAATTTCCTTGCGCGATTGTTCGGCGCGGCTGTTCTGCGATATCTGCGCCGCCGGGAGGCGTCGCGCGATGTCCCCTTGGCGGACATCGCGGCCGTCTAACGCCGCAACGTCGCCACCAGCAATTGGCGGAAATCCTCAAGCGCGGGCGTTGCGGCCGCCAGGTCCTTGCCGCGGTCGTCGCAGCGGCGCAGCAGCAGAGCCGCCTCGAACGCCGGATCGCTCGCGAACCGCTCGGCTTCATCCGCGCGCATGACGCCGCCTTGCAACGCGAGACTGAGGCGCGAAGCCTTGCTAAGGCCGGCAAAATAGTCCGGCTCCACGCCACAAAGATATCGCTTCGCCTGGACATGCAGCGCGATCGGCGCCGTCACGTCCGTCCCGAATGCCTGCGACAGCCACGCCGCGCCCAGCGCTTCATGGCCGATATCGCGCCCTTCCGCGATCGCGTTCGCGCTGTCGGGCACCAGGAAGTAACCGACGTCGTGCAGCAATGCGGCGACGACGACCGCATTCGACGCGCCCAGCGACCGCGCCATGGCGGCCGATTGCAGCATGTGCCGTTCCAGCGATAGCGCTTCGCCGTACTCTCCGCCGCCGAAGCGCGCGAACAGATCGAATATCTCCTCGACGACGCCGGTCACAGCGCCGGTTCCAAGGCCCGCTCGCCGGTCTTCCCATGCGCATGGGGCATCGTCGCCGCGTCGGCGGCGGTCGGCGTCACCGGCAGCGGGCTCATCGCCCGCAGCTCCGCAGCGGCGTCCATCGCCACGCCGAGCAACGTCGTGCGGCGTCTTTCGTTCAGACAGACGACGAATTCGGTCAGGTGGCAGGTGCTGAAGTCGCGATCCACGGGAAGGAACCGGATGCGTTCGTCGGGTGGACATTCGAGCGAGAAGAAGAGGCCGAAACCCAGACCGATCGCCACACCTTCGCGGATCGTTTCGCGGGTGTGCAAATCCATCACCTCCGCCGGAACGATATCGGCTTCCTGCAGCAGCGCCTCCGTCGCCCGGCGCGTGCGCGAATTCGGTTCGCGGATCAGCAGCCGCTGCTGCGCCAGGGCGGCAAGGGGAAACACGTCGCGCTGAGCCAGCGGATGATCCTTTGGCGCCGCCATCACGAGTCTGTCATTAAAGAGCGGTTCGTAGGCGAAGGCGTTGTCTCCCGGCGGATCGCTGACGATTCCGACATCGATCTGCCCATCCTTTAGCCACGAAAATGTCTCGACCGCGTTGCCGATGCGCACGCGGATCGATGTCGACGGAATGCGTTGATGGATTGCGGCCGCTAGCCGCACCGCAAAAAAGGGCGAGTCAGAGCCGAGACGAAGGTCGGCTGTCACGCGTCCGTCAGCATCGCGCAGCAGATCGTCGATGTCCTGAGACGTGACGAACAACTTCTGCGTCAGGTCGAACAATTTTTGCCCGAAAGCGGTCAACCGCAGCGGCGGCTTGCGGCCATCGAACAGGGCGGCCTGGTGGCGGCCCTCCAAGGCCTTGAGCTGCTGCGACAATGTCGGTTGCGAGACGTTCAGCCGTCGCGCGGCGCGGCTGATGCTGCCTTCCATCGCGATCACATGAAATGCGCGCAAATGCTGGTGATTTACGCTCACGCCTCGCTCGCCCCACGCAAAACCGATCAACCAGCAAAGCTACCCGCCGATGCCAACGAATTTATGACGTACGTGCCGCCATAGGAATCTCCTATGGCGCGCATTCAAGCGAAGTATTGGCTGCTCCCGCTTCGCCGGAGGCATGTATCGCCGTATCGCACCGAGCAGCGCCGGGGGCCTCAAACGGGCGTCCACCCCGCATGTCGTTCGGTGCCGTTGGGCGGGTCCAGTTTGAGCAATCGGGGGTTTAAAATCATGCAATCCAAGTACAAGTTTTCCTGCGCCGTGGCGGCGCTGTTGAGCGGATGCGGCGTCGCGTTCGCGGCCGACGACACCGCCGCGCCGGTCGGCGGCATCGAGACGGTCGTGGTATCGGCCCAGCGCCGCGACGAGAGCGTCGAGCGGGTGCCGCTGACCGTCCTTGCCTTCTCGGGCGACAAGCTCGCCGATCTCAACGTCAGCACGATCCAGGATTTGCTCAAATACACGCCGAGCGTGACCTACGGCAACAACGGTCCGGGCCAGGGCGAACTCTTCATCCGCGGCCTCAGCAACGGCTTCCGCGGCAACCAGTCCACCGGCACCGTCGGCCTCTATCCGAACACCGCGATCTATCTCGACGAGCAGTCGATGCAGTTCCCGGCGCGCAATGTCGATATCTATGTCGCCGACATGCAGCGCATCGAAGTGCTCGAAGGCCCGCAGGGCACGCTGTTCGGCGGCGGCGCCGAGGCCGGCGCGGTGCGCTACATCACCAACAAGCCCGACCCCAGCAAGTTCAGCGCGAAGGTCGAAGCCAACTATGGCATGACCAATGGCGGCGATCCCAATTCGAGCGCGGACGTGACGATCAACATCCCGTTGATCCAAGACAAGCTCGCGGTTCGTCTCGTGATCTATGACGATCAACAGGGCGGCTATATCGACAACGTGTACAGCCAGTTCACCCGCATGGACTCCGATCCGGGCAACGTCATCCTCGGCATCCACCCGACAGCGGGCCATTGCCCCGACGGCGTGCCGGCCGCGCAGGCTTGGCAGCAGGGCGGCCAAGCCTGGTGTACGCTCCCCAACGCGCCGATCGCGAACAACGCGAACCTCGTGCGAGACAATCAGAATCCCGTGACCCATCAGGGCGCACGCGCCTCGCTGCTGTATAACGTCGACGACGATTGGAATGTCCTCATCACGGAGAGCTTGCAGAAGCTCGATGCGGAAGGCCTGTCGGTCGAATACCCGACCGGATCGGACCTCCAGACCCTGAAGCCGTTGCAGGTGACGGCCTTCTCCCCGTCCTGGAACAAGGACGACTACTCCAACACCGCCTGGACGGTGAATGGCAAGATCGGCGACATCTCGCTGATCTATACCGGCGGCTGGACGCTGCGGAACATCAACCAGCAGATGGAGTATTCCAACTACACGCGCACCTATTACGGCACCTATTACACCTGTTCCGGCGGCACCACTTCGTACTCGAATTTCGATTCCGGTGGGCCGCAGAAATGCTACTCGCCGATCGGCAGCTGGCATGACACGATCAAGAGCACGCATATGAGCCACGAGTTGCGCGCCAGCACGCCGAGCGATTGGCAGATCCGCGGGATTGTCGGCGCGTATTACGAGCAGTTCAAAATCTACGACGACATGAACTTCAACTACCGGACGATCCCATCTTGCACGCCGCAGTGGTTGGCCAGCCAAACCGCCGGCGAGCCGGTCTGCCTCGGTCTGGCAGAACCCTATCCGGGCAATCCGGGCGCGGGTATTCCGCCGGCCACCGCCAACGATCCAACCCCGCGCAGCGATGCCACGGCCTTCGGTGAGGACGTGCAGCGCGGCTACGATCAGACGGCGTTCTTCCTCTCGCTCGACTACGATATCCCATTCGTCCCGGGCCTGACCGTGAGCGCGGGCAGCCGCTGGTATCAGTACCAGGAATACGAACTGGGTTCGGTCTACACGACGAATCCGAAATGCCAGAATGTGCTGGTCTGCTACGACAATCCGGCATTCCTGAGCGGCGCCTATCCCAAGCGCGACATCGACGCGCACAACGACCACAAGACCTATGCCGGCTTCAAGAGCCGTCTGGGCGTGACCTACAACGTCACCGACGACATCATGGCTTATTACACCTATTCGGAAGGTTTCCGCCCGGGCGGCTTCAACCGCTACAACACCAACCAGGTTCTCAACCTGAACCCGGGCGCCAATCCGCAATACACGACGCCCAACGCCTTCGGCCCGGACTCGCTCACCAATCAGGAAATCGGCATCAAGGCCCAGCTCTTCGATCACAACCTGGTGGTGAACCTGTCGGCCTACAACATGAACTGGCGCAATGTGCAGTTCCTGTTCTTCCAGCCGCTCTACACCGGCAACGTGACCTTCGCGACCAACGGTCCGTCCTACCTCATCCAAGGCGCCGAGCTTCAGTTCATCGGCCGCCCCATGGAAGGCCTCACCGTCGAGGGTTCGGCGACCTACAACGAGAACACCGAGGACGTTTCGCCCTGCTTGATTAGCAACATTCCGGCGAGCGCGACCTTCGGCCATTGCATCACCCAGGCCAATGGCGGCGCGTATCCGAACCCCTATGGGGTGGTTGGCGGCGAGGCCGCGTTCTCGCCGAAGTGGCAGGGCAACCTCCGGGTCCGCAAGGACTGGACGGTGGGCGACTATCTCGCCTTCGCCTCGGCGGGGCTGAGCTATACCGGCCCGATGTGGAACCAACCGGCGAACTATGTCTCCGGCGTCGGTTTGGCGATCCCCACGACGACCTATCTGCGCTACTACATGCCCGGTTACACGACCTACGACGCGGCGTTTGGCGTGGAATACGACCGCTGGAATGCGCAGATTTACGGCGAGAACCTCGGCAACTCGCACGCCAGCACCTTCACGTCCTCGGCCCAGTGGATCAAATCGGAAGTGCCGCTGCGTCCGATGGTGGTGGGTGTGAAAGTCGGCTTCTCGTACTGAGCGAAGCCGCCACAGTCTGTTAAGCTTCGGCGGGTCGCAGTGCCCGCCGAAGTCGTTTTACGGGTAGCGATGGATAACCCCCTCACCGACACGTCCCCGCTCGCGGAAGAGCTTGTCCGTCTGCGCGACCTGCAAAAGCGCAAGGAGCACGCCGAGGCGCTGCGCGGCGCCCAATCCTTATTGCTGGACGCACCGGACCATCGCGACCTGCTGCTGATCGAGGCATCCAGTCTGCGCCACCTCGGCCGGCTGGACGATGCCCTGGAGAGGCTCGCCGCCCTGGAGCGGAAACATCCGCATTTCAGCCTGATGCACGAGGAGCGCGGGCTCTGCCATGTCGCGCGAAAGGACGCGCCCAAGGCCATTCGATCGCTGCTTGCGGCGGTCACGCTCAATCCGGCGTTGCCATTCAGCTGGCGCATGCTGGAAGGCATCTACCGCATGACTGCAGATGCGCAGAACGCCGCGCTGGCCGCAGACAATTTGGCCACGCTGAAGCACCTTCCGCCCGAAGTGGTATCCGCCACCGCCCTCTTCTCAGACGGCAACCTCGACCGCGCGGAGCCGATGATCCGCGATTTCCTGATCCGGCACGGCCATCATCCCGATGCCATGCGCCTGCTGGCCCGGATCGGCATCGCGCGCGAGGTCTATGACGACGCCGAAATCCTCCTCGAAGGCGTGCTGGTTCTGGCGCCGGACTACGACGCGGCCAGGTTCAATTACGCGCAGGTGCTCATGCTGCAGCACAAATATGCGCAGGCGCAGGGCGAGATCGAGCGCCTTTTGCGGACCGACCCGCAGAGCAAGGAATATCGCCGCCTGGGCGCCTCCATCGCGGTGGGATTGGGAAAGCACGACAGCGCCATTGCGACCTATCGCAGCCTGCTGAGCGAAACGCCCGGCGCGCCGGATATCAATTTGTGGCTGGGCCACGCGCTGAAGACCACGGGGCGCATAACGGACGCCGTCGCCGCCTATCGAAGCGCGGCGTCCGCCCGGCCCGATTTCGGCGATGCCTATTGGAGCCTGGCCAATCTCAAGACCTACCGCTTCGAAGACGACGACGTCGCACGGATGCGGTCAGAGGAAGCCGCGCCCTCGACGGTTCTGATCGACCGCTATCATCTCTGTTTTGCGCTCGGCAAGGCGCTCGAGGACCGCGGCGAGGTCGCGCGCTCCTGGGCCTACTACGAACGCGGCAACGCCCTGAAACGGGCGGAGAGCGCCTATCGCGCCGACGTCATCGAAGGCAACACGCGACGCCAGATCGAAACGTGCACCCGCGCGTTTTTCGAGCAGCGTGCCGGATGGGGGTGCGCGCGTCGCGACCCGATCTTCATCGTCGGTTTGCCGCGCGCCGGCTCCACGCTGCTGGAGCAAATTCTCGCCTCGCACAGCCAAGTCGAGGGCACGCACGAACTCTCGGACATTCAAAATGCGGTAACGAGGCTGCAGGGACGCGACGCCGCGATCGACAGTCCGCTCTATCCGGCCGGCCTCGCGGATTTGCCGGCGCAGGCCCTTTCGGCATTTGGCGAGAAATACCTGGCCGACACCCAGATCCATCGCACGGACAAGCCGTTCTTCATCGACAAGATGCCGAACAACTTCCGGCACATCGGCCTGATCCATCTGATGCTGCCCAATGCCCGGATCATCGACGCGCGGCGCGAGCCGATGGCCTGCTGCTTTTCCAATCTGAAGCAGCTCTTCGCGAGCGGTCAGGAGTTCACCTACAGCGTCGACGACATCGCGCGCTATTACCGGACCTATCTCGAATTGATGCGCCATTGGGACGAGGCTTTGCCCGGCCGCGTATTGCGCGTGCACCATGAAGACGTGGTCGCCGATCTGGAGGGCAGCGTGCGCCGCATCCTCGACTATTGCGGCCTGCCGTTCGAACCCGCCTGTCTGACATTTCACGAGACAAAGCGCGCAGTGCGCACCGCCAGTTCCGAACAGGTGCGCCGGCCGATCTTTCGCGACGGTCTGGACCAGTGGAAGAAGTACGAGCCGCAACTCGAGCCGCTCAAATCGGCCTTGGGCGACGCGCTGACCCGCTACCGCGACGAGCCCGCCGCATGAGCAAGACTTATGATCTCGCCGTGGTCGGCGCCGGCATCGTCGGGTTGGCGCATGCCTATGCCGCGGCGCGGCTGGGCAAGCGCGTGATCGTGATCGAGCGCGACGGCCGCGCCAACGGCGCTTCCATCCGCAATTTCGGCTTCGTCACGGTCACCGGCCAGCCGCGCGGCGAGGCTTGGCGGCGCGCGCGGCGTTCGCGCGACGTCTGGGTGGAGGCCGCCGCGGCCGCCGGGATTGCCGTTGAACAGGAAGGCCTGCTGCTGACCATGCGCCGGCCGGAGTCTCTTGCCGTCGCCGAGGCGTTCCTGAAAACCGAGATGGGCGAAGGCTGTGCCCTGCTTGGCCGCGCGCAACTGCTGGAACGCTTGCCGCAGTCCGGCGCGACGGGGGCGATCGGCGCGCTTTGGAGCCCGCATGACGTGCGCGTGGAATCGCGCACGGCGATTCCGCTTCTGGCCCAATGGCTGCAAAATCGCTGGAACGTGGATTTCCAGTACCAAACGGCGGTCCTGGACGTCGATCCACCGCGCATCCGCACCGCGCGCGGCACGATCGCGGCGGAAGCTGCCATCGTCTGCCCGGGCGACGATCTGGTGTCGCTCTTCCCCGATCGCATCGCGCCTTACGAGGTAACGAAGTGCCGACTGAGCATGATGCGGCTGGCGGATCCCGGCTTTCGCCTGCCGGCCGCGCTCATGTCGGATTTGGGACTTGCGCGGTATCGCGGCTATGGCGATCTGCCGCAAGCCGCGCCGTTGCGCCGCCGCCTTGAGGCCGAGCAGCCGGCCCATCTTCGTCATGGCGTCCATATCATCGCGGTGCAAAGCGCCGACGGCTCGCTCGTGGTCGGCGACAGCCACCATTATGACGGTACGCCGCAGCCCTTCGCCGCGGAGGAAACCGAACAACTCATTCTGAGTGAACTCAAGGCGGCGACCGGCATCGCCGCACCCATCATCGAACGGTGGACGGGCGTCTATGCCTCGGCGTCGGACAAATCCATGTTCGTGGACGCGCCGTCGCCTTCGATCCGCATCGTCGTCGTCACCGGCGGCAACGGGGCCTCCACCGCGTTTGCCATCGGCGAAGAGGTCATCGGCGAATTGTTCGACCGTAAAATCGGGACCATGACATGAGCGAGATCGCGGCGGTTGTGTTCGACTGGGCGGGCACGATGATCGATTTCGGCTGCCTCGCGCCCGTGCGCGCGTTGCAGGATGCGTTCGCCGCGCAAGGCGTGCCGATCACCGAGGCGCAGGCGCGCAGGGACATGGGACGGGCAAAGCGCGATCACCTCGCCGCCCTGCTGAGCGATCGGGCCGTGAGCGCTGCGTGGTCGAAGCGCTTCGGCAAGCCGCCCGCACCGGCCGATGTCGAAAGGCTCTATGCCGTGCTCGAGCCCCTGATGCGCGAGCAGGCCGCCGCGTACACGACATTGATCCCGGGCGCCGCCGAGGCCGCCGCGTGGCTCACGCGTCGCGACATCAAAATCGGATCGGGCACCGGCTATACGCGCGCGATGATGGCCGCCATCCTGCCGCGCGCCGCGGCCCAAGGCTACGCGCCTTCGGTCGTGGTCTGCGCGGGCGAGACCCCGGAAGGCCGCCCCTCGCCGCTGCCGATGTGGAAGGCGCTGGTCGAACTGGCCGCCTACCCCGCCTGGCGCTGCGTCAAGGTCGACGATGCGGTGGTGGGCATACAGGAAGGCCGCGCCGCCGGCGCCTGGGCCATCGGCGTCGCCGCGTCGGGCAACGGCGTGGGACTTGGTCTGCAAGCCTGGCAAGCACTGAGCGATGCGGAACGGCATACGCGCAGCGCGGCGGCCGAACAGGACTTGCTCGGAGCCGGCGCGGATTATGTGATCGCCACCATCGCCGATGTGACGGACGTGCTCGTCGATATCGAGCGCCGTATCGCCGCGGGCGATCGCCCCGGGCGCTGATGGTTGCCGAACCTGCCGCGGTCCTGACAGGCGCCGAACCGCAGGGCACCTGCGTCCAATTCACCTGGAGCGACGGCTTTGCGGTTCGTTTCTCGTGCGCCTGGCTTCTGGATAACGCCGCATCGGCGCAGGCCGGCGATCGCGGCCAGCGGCTTCGATCCGCACTATCCCTCGGCACCGCTGGCGCTCTGCGCGGCGTTACGATCGCCGGAGATGTGGCCCGTTGCGTGATCGTGTCGGCCATGTTGAAGGCGGTGGTGCTCACCGTGCGCCCCGCACCGGCGGTGAGATTGCCGATGGCGTCGTAGGTGTAGGCCGGGTTGGTCACCCCGTTCACCGTGCCGGCGATGGACGACACCCCGTGCGGCTGGGCGCTGCCCACGCCGGGATAGCTGTAGGTCCCGACATCCGACTTGCTCGTGATGTTGCCCAGGTTGTCGAAGCCGACGGTCTTGGTGGTGATGCCGCCGCCGGACGCGGTGCAGCTCGCGATCCCGCTCGCCCCCGTCGCGCTGTTGGTCAGACGGTTGAGGCCGTCATAGCAGAACTTCTCGATCACGCCCTGGTCGTTGTCGGAGCGGGCGATCAGGTTGCCGATCGAGTCCCACTGATAGTCGAACGACGCGACCGCGTCGGAGGGACCGGCGCGCAGGTTCGTCAGCCGCCCCGTGGCCGCGTCGAAGGTGTTGGTGGTGACGACGCCGTTACCGGCAGTCGTCTGCGTCAGCGCCAGTTCGGCGCTGGCCGTGTTCGCGCTTCGCGTACGCGAAAGGCGTGGGTTGCAGACCGTGCGGCTCCGGCGTGTCGATGCTCCGCGCCGTCGCAGATGTAGGGGGTCGCGAGCCCTGCGGGCCACATCGTATTGAACCTCGGAATCCGAAGGGGGATACCCCCTGGGCGGTTGCCGCAACCTGTTAACCAGCGATGGGTTGCAGAGGTTAGCCTGCTTCTTCCTTCGCGCGGCGACCCCGACCTGCATTTAACCATCTCTCTAAGGACCACGACAGCTTTTAAGATGCCAACACAGCAAATTTCATATCGGAATAGTGCGCGCACCTCGGTCCCAATGCGACCCCAGCCTCACTTCTGGGGAAGATGGAGCGCTTCGTGATAGCTGGTGCCTGAGAGGTACACCGCAATGCCAGCCATCAAAACAATGCCGATAGCCGCGAGATACAAGACGGTGCGCTTGCCTGCCGGGAAGCCACGGAACTGTTCGACAAACGCGATCCCGCGGCCCTGATCGACCAAGAAATAGTCGTTCACCAAATACAGCACTACGAAAGCGCCTCCAATTATCCAACGATTTACTTCGATACGTTGATGCGTCGCCGCCGCAATCCATATACCCAGACTCACAGCAAGAAGCCCTTCGACCATAGTAAGCCCCCCAGCCGCAGTGCGGGCTTTCATGCTGCCGCGCCACCTCGATATTCGGAAAAACAGAACGAAGATCGAGAGATACAATTCCTTCAGCAAGCGCATGATCGAGCGGCCGGAAGCTACTTTCAATGGCGCGCGGCTCATATTCTTCTGGGGCCCATCGGAAGATCGTAAGGGTTGATCACATCGTCGCGCTTCTGGGGCTTTTTGCGATCAGGAATAGCGTTCGGTGCGCGCTTCTTTGGATGGAACGAGATTTTTCCTGGGTCCATGGGAAGATAGTTCGGATTGACCGCCTGGTTTTGTTGGATTTGGTTGCCGTATCGATTGAGAGCCCCCGCCACCCCACCGGGATAGAACGTCTCTAGCCCATAATATATTGCCGCATAGCCAGCACCCACTGGACCACCAAAAGCGCCCACCGCATCCATCGCCGGCCATGTCAACGATGCCAGCCTCAAGTTTTAAACGTCCTTGCACTTAATGCTGTGTGCAAGATCGACGATTGGCTGGCGTTCTTTCAAGCTCCAATCGATGGGAAGATGAAGAACATCGGATAAATAATGGCACGCAGACGTTTGGAGCATCACACATGTTTGAGTACGGCCATCATCATGTTCTGATACCTGAAGCGTGTACCATGGCGGACGTTGAGGCTCGCCCCCTGCGCAGTTGTAACGAGCAATTCGGTATTGTGTGAAGATAGCCACAACTGCGTATTTTAGCGGCGGCAATACGATCAAAAACTCCGGATAGCCCGATGTCTTGAAGCGCTGCGGAGACATCCAGACGCTTGGGAACGGCATATTTCTGGGACCAAGGACAGCATAATTGATCCAGTGCGCAACTGAGTTGCTTGGCGTTGTCCCAAAGAACGGAGGCCACTTAATTTGCGCGCCTGCTGCGGCAGTGAGAAGCATCGCTAACCCTGCCAAAACTGATAGATATCGAACATTCTTCATTTGTGTGCACTCCCGACAATTTGCCGTTGGAAGTTCGATGGCGACACAACGTGTGGCGCAATCAACGACACCCCATCAGGTGAGAGTTGGAAACCCCATGTGAACGTAACAATGGTGTTATAGCCGCCAGATTGATTAGGTCGGACAATCGAGGTCTGTGCGGTCCACGCTCCAGAGGTGAAATAGCGCCCCGGCTCGTCATAGAATTGATTTCCGCCGCTAGAAGAAAAGGGGCATGCGGTGTAGGCGCAGTCTTCGTTAGGCTGCCCCGTGTCGCCTGATCCCGTTGCTGTATAGGTCTGGATCCAATTTACTTTGTTGCTACCAGAATATTGCACGACTATCCGTGCGCCGCGGAGTCCGCTCCCCAAATGATATGACGACATTCCAAAGCTGCACTGCCGGCTACCACAGTCGAAGGTTCCGCTTTGTGTTGGGCCAAAGTTATAGAAAGAGTCAGACGGTGCACCATTTGTGCCTTGCTGCAACGACGTGCTAGTCACGACGACGGTTTCGACGCCGCCCGAGAAGGAACTGCCGCCGGTCCCCGCCGCTCCGGCTCCGGTCGCGCCTGCTCCCGTCGGAGCGGCCTTGCCGCTTCCGCCGACCGATGCGCCGACCTCAGAACTGCCGCCGAACGTCAAGGTCCCGATCGAGCTGCTGATCGAGCTGACCGAGCTGAAGTTGTGGTCGATGAGATTGCCGCAATCGGCGACGGTGCTGCAGTTTCCGACGATTTCGCCGGTCGTGCCGTCTTTGACGACGACGCCGCCGCCACCGCTCGACGACGACGACCCATTCCGCTCTTTTAGCAGGCTCACCATATTGCCTTCGGAATCGGCTTCGATGCCGGGGCCGTAGCAGCCGAAGCACGGGATATCGTGACCACTGGGGTCCGTCGCCGAGAGCGGTCCGTTTTCGACGTAGCTGTAGCGGTTGAAGGATTGGCTATCGAACGGGTTCTGGACGGTGGAGTCGGCGCTGAGGAACCGCCCGATCGTCGGATCGTAGATGCGGGCGTTGGCGTCGATCTGGCACACGGTGTCGAGCATCTCGTGGCCGGTGTAGCCGCGGGTCGTCGTTGAGGTGATCGCGCACCCGGCATTGTCCGTGCCGTCGGGGTTTCGTCTGCGGCCCCAGGCGTCGTAGCTGTCGCGCTCGGTGACCGCGCCGGTGCCGTCGGTCAGGACCGAGGCCGAGCCCAGATGGTCGGTGACGAAGTAGGCCCAGGTCGCGCCGCTGCTGCAGGGCGCGGCGCCGGTGCAGAAGCGCTCCGCCACGAGGGCGCCGCCCGCCTGGATGAAGTCGTGCCAGGTGGTCGTGCCGCCGGTGACGACCTTCTCGCCCATCGCGCCGGAGATGGGATCGTTCAGGTAGGTCGTGGTGGTGGCGGTGCCGCCGACGGTCAGCACCTGCGTCACCCTGCTGTGCGCGTCGTCATAGGTGAACGCGTCGGTGGTGGTGCCTTGCGTGATCGTGTCGGCCATGTTGAAGGCGGTGTAAGTGACCGTGCGCCCGGCGCCGGCCGTCATGTTGCCGTTCGCGTCGTAGGTGTAGGCCGGATTGGTGACGCCGTTGACGGTGCCGGCGATGCTGGACACCCCGTGCGGCTGGGCGCTGCCCACGCCCGGATAGCTGTAGGTCCCAACGTCGGACTTGCTCGTGATGTTGCCCAGATTGTCGTAGCCGACCGTCTTGGTCGTGATGCCGCCGCCCGAGGCGGTGCAGCTCGCGATCCCGCTCGCCCCCGTCGCCGAGTTGGTCAGCCGGTTCAGGCCGTCGTAGCAGAACTTCTCGATCACGCCCTGGTCGTTGTCGGAGCGGTAGATCAGGTTGCCGATCGAGTCCCACTGATAGTCGAACGAGGCGACCGCGTCGGACGGACCGGCGCGCAGGTTCGTCAGCCGGCCCGTGGTCGCGTCGAAGGTGTTGGTCGTCGTCACCCCGTTGCCCGCCGTCTGGCTCAGCAGATGCAGCTGCGCATCCGCCGTGTTCGCGATTCGCGTGCGCGAAAGGCGTGGGTTGCAGACCGTGCGGCTCCGGCGCGTCGATGCTCCGCGCCGTCGCCTATGTAGAGGGTCATGAGCCCCACGGGCTACATCGTATTGAACCGCGGAATCCGAAGGGGGGTACCCCCTGGGCGGTTGCCGCAACCTGTTAACCAGCGATGGGTTGCAGGGGTTTGCCTCCCTCTTCCGCGCGGCGACCCCGACCCGCATCTTACCATCACCCCCGAGATGCGCAGTATGCGCGAAAGTTCTTGCTGGCACCATCGCCGGTCACGTCGAGGCCGCCCGCACAGCCGGCGCGAAGACGTTGACAGCCCTCAACGACAACGGCGTCCCCTCCCGCGAGGGCCAGCTCTGGCATCCGTCGTCGGTGTCGCGGACGGTGAGGAGGTTGAGGGAGGCGGGCTGCGAAGTCACCCACGACCAGTGACACGCGCTCGGGCATCGATCTCTTTATTGATACGCGGAACCGCCATCAATGCATCTGATTCATTGCTGCAAGCCCGAACGCGATTGTCTGCGGAACGCTCATCACAGAGAGATCGCCTTGCTCATTTTTCCATTGCTGGTAGCCAGTCTCGAAGCTCGGAGCTGGTGAGATGCCGATTGCAAGAAGTCGATCTACCGATGCCGCAAGGGCAGATTTCTCGAACGCAACGTGCCCAATTCTGATCACGCTGCCTGCACCGGGCATGCCTTGCGGGATCGATATATCGATGATCGACACATGGATGGCGAGCTTGCCTTTCCACTTTTCCACGCGGCCGATGACAACCCTTGCCGTCGTCGGTGACGCCGATTTGATCGACCATTCCTGCCCTGGCGCGAAGTTCGGAATCGGTGTGCTAGCAGCATCGGCGCGCACTGCGAGCAGAACAGATGCCATCGCAAAAGTTACAAACACAACGCTTCTAAACATCGATAGTCCCGCTCCAGCTCATGCCTGAGTCGGCTGCGGACTTGCGCGGAAGTAGATCAGCGCCGCGACCAAAGCGAGCAATGCAGCTATCCCAAGGTTCGTTAGAAGATGCTCAAAACCGGCCATGGTGACGCGATGATCGGTGACCAGCGCGCGCCCTCCCTGCTGGTAAAACGACACGTTTCGGTAAAAGATGTAGGAGGAGACGAGCGAAGGCGTGACCACAAAAATGAAGAACACCAGCTTCTGCGCCCAGCCCGCAGAGGAGGGAATGCGCGTTGCAATGAACGCTGCGATGCAAATTATTACGAGGTAGAATAGCGCTTCGAGAACAGCATATATCGCTGTGGGCAAGGGGTAGAACGGGTGGAAGGGATAGGCATTGATCAGTGTTTCCAACACCGCCACCGCGACAGCCGCCCGAATCACACGCACTATTTCAAAGCTCATCGACCCGCCTCTTCAGTGATGTGATGCCGCCCAAGCAGACATCTGTGATGCTGTGTATCCCCACACATCAGGTGCGTAGTAATCGTTGGTTTGCCCCATCATTCCAGTACCAACACCGGTGAAGATCACCGATCCCGTGTTGCCGTTCTGGATCACGTCAATGCTGACCACGCCGGGATAGAGCCCATGCGCCATTGTTGTGATGTTCGTGATGTCGTGGTTGGCCATATCAACATTCACAGACACCCAGCCTGGACCAGCGAACATAACGTCGCCGGTCTTGACTGCCGTGGAAGAACACCCCGTCGGCACGTTGCAGTGCAGGGCCGCATTCATCGCACAGCTAGGACCGTTGTTGCAGACCTGGATCGGTCCTACCGAGTAAATATGCGAGTTCGGACCGCTCGGATCGAATGGCCCAAATGCCCTTTCATATTGCTTGATCGCGTAGCCGACCGTGGAATTGTCGTTGCTAAAATATGTTCCTCCATTTGTGTCTCTCTGGGCAGTGACGACGATACATTCCGTTCCAGATGCGCATCCTCCATTTGCGTCCACTCCATCACTTCCGGCATCGGAGTGGACCAATGTGTAGCCGCCGGCGGTTCCTGCGCCGCCGCCGACGTTCAATGTATAGCCACCGCCATAGAACGATGCGGAGAAGTCCACGGCGCCCGTGCCCTTGATGTTGCTGACCGAGGAGAAGTTGGCCGCGATGAGATCGGTGCAGGACCCCGCGCCGCCGCAGGTGCCAACCGTGTTGCCCTCGCTGTCCACCACGTTGACGGTTCCGCCCGTTTCGAGCGATCCGCCCCGCGCGTATGGGTCCCAATCGGGGTTGAACTCGTTGCCCTTATCGTTGGTCGGTTCGATGAACGTATTGGTCCTTTGATACCCACTCGGGTCCGTCGCCGAGAGCGGTCCGTTCTGGACATAGCTGTAGCGGTTGAAGGATTGGCTATCGAACGGGTTCTGGACGGTGGAGTCGGCGCTGAGGAACCGCCCGATCGTCGGATCGTAGATGCGGGCGTTGGCGTCGATCTGGCACACGGTGTCGAGCA
>Ga0265320_10000563_pt1 | contig 28636 bp, 25 predicted proteins | sample 4827metaG_FD_202087 | JGI IMG/M metagenome (GOLD analysis project Ga0265320, IMG submission 202087) | Rhizosphere microbial communities from Carex aquatilis grown in University of Washington, Seatle, WA, United States - 4-8-27 metaG | ecosystem: Host-associated > Plants > Roots > Rhizosphere >... | reverse complement strand
AACGCCGCCGTATCCACCTTGAACGAGGACGCCCATCCGGAATTGGCGCAGACGGCGTAGAGGAACCGGCTGTCAGGCGAGAGCGCGAGGAACGTCGGGTTGGGCGCCTCGGCGGCCACCTCGGGCGCCCCGAGCGCCCCCGAGGAGCGGTCGAGCGTGACCGAGTAGATCCCGCGGCTCTTTCCCTTCGTGTAGGTGCCGATGAAGATCCTGTGCGCGCCGAGTGTTTCGCCCATGGGGGAGAGAGAAGGGCGCAGGCGCGCGAACACAAGCCGCCAGCGCGGTGGGGTCAGGCGGCGTCGTCCGGCAGCCGGATCGTCCAGAGGGCCGCCGCAAGGACAGGCCCGCTCGCGGCGAGGAGGGCCACCCGGTAGTCGCCGACGGGGGCCACCCACCCGAAGATGAGGGAGGCCGCGGCGGCCGCGATCCTGCCGATGTTGTAGCAGAACCCGGCGCCGGTCGTCCTCAGGAGCGTGGGGAAGAGCGGCGGCAGGTACATCGTGAACAGGCCGAACACGCCCGAGAAGAACCCGACAAGCGGCATCCAGAACCAGGCGAGCTCAGAAAATCCCCGCGGCATGGCGAACGCCCCCACGATGGAGGCGAACATGCCGGCGAGCATCAGCGTGACGGCCCTCCTGTTGCCCATGCGCCCCGAGAGCCAGCCCGCCGCGAAGTTGCCGACGATGGCCACGACGTTCATGAGGAAGAACGCCTCGGAGACCAAGCGGGTGGCCGCGCCGGGCGCGTAGCCCGAGATCTCGAGGAGCCTGCGCAGGTGCTGCGGGTGCCAGAACTGGATCAGCCACCACCCGGAGAGGCTGAGGGCGCAGACGGCTGTCGTGTTGAGCGTGAGGGAGGCCACCTCGCCCCGGAACAGGTCGCCGAGGCCCGGCCGGTCCGGGCTCTCGCTCCGGGCCCTCTGCCACGCATCGGACTCGGGAACCTGCCTGCGTATCCAGAAGACGAGGAGGGCCGGGGCGACGCCGATCAGGAACACCCAGCGCTCCGAGGGGGGCCGGGGAAGGAACTGCAGGAGGGCCACGAGGCCGGCCGCGATGACGATGCCCAGGTTGACGGCGCTCTGGAGGACCGCCGACAGCACCGGCCGCATGCGGGTCGGCCATGTCTCCACGAGGAGCGAGGCCCCGACGGCCCACTCGCCGCCGATCCCGAGGGCGGCGAGGAACCGGAAGGCCATGAGCTGCCACCACGTCTGGGAGACCGCGCAGAGGCCCGTGCAGAGCGCATAGGTGAGGATCGTAAGCGAGAGGGCCCTGCTGCGCCCGATGCGGTCGCCCAGCCTGCCGAAGAACGCCCCGCCGAGCGCCCAGCCGACGAGGAAGGCCGCCTGGATGCAGGCGCTCTTCTGCTTGACCGCCGGGTCGGCGCTGCCGACCGCGCCCAGCAGGTGGATGACGAACGGAGTCGCCACCAGCGTGAAGAGGTGGATCTCGAGGCCGTCAAAGAGCCACCCGGACCAGGCTGCGGCCCCCGACTTCCATTGCTGGGGGGTGATGCCGGCTGGCCTGCTCGGGGCGGCGCTCACGCCGTGCCTGCCGTCACTTCTTCGCCTGGAGGTCGGCCACCGCGGCCTGCGCCGCCGCCAGCCGCGCCACGGGCACGCGGAAAGGGCTGCAGGACACGTACGAGAGGCCGATCCGGTGGCAGAACTTCACGGACTCGGGGTCGCCGCCGTGCTCGCCGCAGATGCCGAGCTTGATGCCCGGCCGCGTCCTCGAGCCCTTCTCGATCGCGGTCTTCATCAGCTGGCCCACGCCGGTCTGGTCGATCGAGGCGAAGGGGTTCTTCTTCATGATCTCCGCCTCCTGGTAGGCGCCGAGGAAGGAGCCCGAGTCGTCGCGCGACATGCCGAGGCAGGTCTGGGTGAGGTCGTTGGTCCCGAAGCTGAAGAATTCAGCGGTCTCGGCGATCTCGTCGGCCGTAAGGGCGCCGCGCGGGATCTCGATCATGGTGCCGACGGAGTAGGCGATCTTGGTCTTCTTCTCCGCCTGGACGGCCTTGGCGACCTCGTGGACGACCGCGACCTGCAGGTCGAGCTCCCTCTTGAAGCCGACGAGCGGGATCATGATCTCGGGCTTCGCCTTGAACCCCTGCTTGTTCGCTTCGGCCGCGGCCTCGAATACGGCGCGGGCCTGCATCGCGGTGATCTCCGGATACTTGATGCCGAGGCGGCAGCCGCGGAAGCCCAGCATCGGGTTGAACTCGTGCAGCTCGTGCACGCGCTGCGTGATCTTCTCGACCGGGATGCCGAGCTTCTTCGCCAGGTCCGCCTGGGAATCCGCCGAGTTCGGCAGGAACTCGTGAAGCGGCGGGTCGAGGAAGCGGATGGTCGCCGGGAATCCCCTGAGCGCCTTGAAGATGCCGAAGAAGTCGGCGCGCTGGTAGGGCAGGAGCTTCGCGAGGGCCGCCTCGCGGTCGGCGAGGTTGCCGGCGAGGATCATCTCGCGCATCGCGTCGATGCGGTCGCCCTCGAAGAACATGTGCTCCGTGCGGGTGAGCCCGATCCCCACGGCGCCGAAGGCGAGGGCGTTCTGCGTCTGCTCGGGCGTGTCGGCGTTCGTGCGCACCGACATGCGGGTGGCCTGGGCGCACCACTTCATGAGCTGGGTGTAGTTCCTGAACTTCTCCGTGGCCTGGGCGGCCTTGTCGCCGTGGATGAGGCCCGCGACAATCTCGGAGGGGGCCGTCTTGATCTGGCCCGCGTAGACGACGCCGATCGTGCCGTCGATCGAGAGGAAGTCCCCCTCGTTGAAGGTCTGGCCGTCCACCGTGACCGTCTTCTTGTCGTAGTCGACCTGCAGCGCCGAGGCGCCGCAGACGCAGACCTTGCCCATCTGGCGCGCGACCAGGGCCGCGTGGGAGGACACGCCCCCGCGGGCGGTCAGGATCCCCTCGGCGGCGATCATGCCGCGCAGGTCCTCGGGCGACGTCTCGACGCGCACGAGGAGCGCCTTCTCGCCCTTGGCCTCGGCGGCGACCGCGCGGTCGGCGTTGAAGTAGATCTTGCCGGTGGCGGCGCCGGGGCCGGCGGGAAGGCCGGTGGCGATCACCTTGGCCTTCTTCACCTCGGCCAGATCGAACACGGGGGCGAGCAGCTGCTCCAGCTGGTCGGCCGGGTTGCGCATGATGGCCGTCTTCCAGTCGATCAGCCTCTCGCGGACCATGTCGGTCGAGAACTTGAGCGCGGCCATGGCCGTGCGCTTGCCATTGCGGGTCTGAAGCATGAACAGCTTGCCCTCCTGGATCGTGAACTCGATGTCCTGGACGTCCTTGAAGTGGCGCTCGAGGATCGCGCGCACCTTCAGGAGCTCCGCGTAGGACTTCGGCATCTGGTCCTTCAGCTTGAGGACGGGCTCCGGTGTGCGCACGCCGGCGACGACGTCCTCGCCCTGGGCGTTGATGAGGAATTCCCCGTAGAACTCATTCGTGCCGTTGGCCGGGTTGCGCGTGAACGCGACGCCCGATCCGGATGTCTCGCCCGTGTTGCCGTAGACCATGGCCTGGACGTTGACGGCGGTGCCCCACTCGGTGGGGATGCCGTACTTGCGGCGGTAGACGATGGCCCGGTCGTTCATCCAGGAGCCGAAGACGGCGCCCGAGGCGCCGCGCAGCTGGTCCCAGGGATCGTTCGGGAAGACGTGGCCCGTGCGCTCGAGGACGAGGGCCTTGAAGCGGGCGACAAGCTCCTTCTGGTCCGCGGCCGTGAGCTTCGAGTCCTCGATGTTGGAATGGTACCTCTCGTGCTTGAAGGTCTCGATGACCGTCTCGAACGGCTCGTGGTCCTCGCCCTCCTTCTTCTGCACGCCGAGCACCACGTCGCCGTACATCTGGATGAAGCGGCGGTAGCAGTCCCAGGCGAAGCGCTCATTCTTGGTCGCCGCGGCGAGGGAGACGACGGTCTGGTCGTTGAGCCCGAGGTTCAGGATCGTGTCCATCATTCCGGGCATCGAGTCGCGGGCGCCGGAGCGCACGGCGACGAGGAGCGGGAAGCCCGCGGAGTCCCCGAACTTGTAGCCCATGATGGACTCCATGTTCCGGACGCCGGCCTCCATCTGCGCCTGGAGCGAGGAGGGGTAGGTGCGCCGGTTGGCGTAGTAGTAGGTGCAGACCTCCGTCGTGATCGTGAAGCCGGGGGGCACCGGCAGGCCGATGCGCGTCATCTCCGCCAGGTTCGCGCCCTTGCCCCCGAGGAGGTTCTTCATGCCGCCGTTGCCGTCGGCCTTGCCGGATCCCCACGCGTACACGTACTTGGGGGCCTTCTTGGAGGCGGACTTCTTGGGGGAGACGCGGGCTGTCGCGCGGGTCTTCTTGGATTTTGATTTTGCGGCCATGTCGATGGGTCTGTGTTTGGAAAAGCGGGGTTATGCGCCGAGCGCAAAACGCTGATCTGAACGGCTGTCGCCGGGGCCTGTCAACCGTCCAGAGCACGCAGAAAAAAAGGTCGCATCCCCCGGCGGCCCATTCCCACACTTTGACCCGTGCTTCCCGACGCCGATCCCCGAATCAAGCTGCAGGTCTTTGAGGGGCCGCTTGACCTCCTGCTCTTCCTGATACGCAAGAACGAGATAGACATCTACGACATTCCGATCGAGTCGGTCACGAAGCAGTATGTCGCGGTCCTGCGCTCCATGCAGGAGCTCGACCTGGACGTGGCGGGGGAGTTTTTCGTCATGGCCGCCTCGCTCATGGAGATCAAGAGCCGGATGCTCCTGCCGAAGGGGCTCCAGGCGGTGGATCCCGACGCCGAGGGGGAGGACGCGATGGATCCCCGCTGGGAGCTCGTCCACCAGCTGATCCAGTACAAGAAGTTCAAGGATGCGGCCTCCCGGCTCGCCGAGATGGCGCGCCTCCAGCGCGACGTCATGGAGCGGCAGGTCTCCGGCCGGCTGGCGGACTCGCTCGACCGGCCGCTCAGGGCCGTGAACCGGATCGAGCTCTGGAACACCTTCAACCAGGTCCTGAGGAGGCTCGCCGAGAAGCTCATGGTGGGCGAGATCCACGACGAGACGGTGACGGTGGCCGACCAGATGGAATGGCTGATCGAGAGGATGCGCTCCGAGAGGAGCTTCGTCTTCTCCGGCCTCTTCGGGTCCGGCGTCACCCTGAGGCGCCTCGTGGCGACCTTCCTCGCGGTCCTGGAGCTCACGCGCCTGGGGAAGATCCGCCTGCGCCAGGACGACGCCTTCACCGACATCATTTGCGACGCCGCCGACGAAAACCCGCTTGAAACCGCGGCGGATGCGGCCACGGTGGAGCTGTGACCAAGAAGAAACCGAAACGCGGCCAGGGTGCCCTGCTCGGGCTGGGCCTCGACAACGACGACGGCCACAAGCGCATCACCACCGGCAAGCAGTTCGCGATCTACGGGGGCTCCGCCGAGACCCACGAGCGGATGACCGAGACGGTCGTGAAGACGTTCGAGGAGCTCAAGCACCGCGGAAAGCACCTGGACGAGGTGCGCCCCGTCGAGCTCGCCGACATCATCAAGAAGGCCTCGCCGCGGTAGCCTGCGATTTGCTTTTCCGAGCCATCCCTGATAGTTTTCCTCCAAGCCAAATGTCCGACAAGATCACACACCTCACGACCGACACCTTCAAGAGCGCCGTCTCCGCGTCGGCCGTTCCGCTGCTCGTTGACTTCTGGGCGCCTTGGTGCGGGCCCTGCAAGGCAATCGCGCCCGTCCTCGACGAGCTCGCGGGCGAGTTCGACGGCAAGATCGCGATCGCCAAGGTGAACATCGACGAGAACGAGGCGATCGCCGCCGAGTATGGCATCCGCGCCATCCCGACCATGCTCCTCTTCAAGGGGGGCCGCGTCGTCGAGCAGATCGTCGGCATGCTGCCGAAGGCGGCGCTGAAGGCCAAGCTCGCGGCGCAGTCCGCGCCGGCCGCGGCCCCCGCGGCCTAGAGAAGGACGCCCGCCGCGAACAGCGCGGCATAGAGGGCGGTCAATTTGCCGGTGTCGCCGAGGAGGGCCACGTGCTCCGCCGGCGTCGTGGCCGCAGCCAGCCTGCGGACATGCGACCATCCCAGGGGCGCGGCAAGGAGCGGCAGGAGGCACCAGGGGCCGTATCCCGTCGCCAGGAAGACGACGGGCACGGCCATGGCGAGCGCGAGGCAGACCGCGAACTGCCCCCTTGCAAACCCGCGGCCGAGGCGCACCACGAGCGTGCGCTTGCGCGCGCCGGCGTCCGTCTCGGCGTCCCTGTAGTTGTTCACGAGGAGGATGTTCGCCGCCAGGAGCCCGATGGCCGATCCGGCGAGGACGGAGTGCGCCGAGATCCTGCCGGCCTGGACGAAGTAGGTCACGCAGACCGCCACGAGGCCGAAGAAGATGAAGACGAACAGGTCGCCGAACCCGTGATAGCCGAGCGGCCACGGGCCGCCCGTGTACGCGATGCCGCACAGGATGCTGGCGACGCCGACCGCGAGCATCCAGGGGCCGCCCCAGTGGATGAGCCCGAGGCCCGCGAGGAACGCCGCGGCGAAGACCCCCGCCATGGCGCGGCGCATGACGGCGGGACGGACGAGCCCCGAGGCCACGGCGCGCCTGGGGCCCACGCGCGACGCCGTGTCGGCGCCCTTCACGAAGTCGAAGTAGTCGTTGGCGTAGTTTGTGCCAACCTGCACCAGCAGGGCGAAGGCGAGGCACAGGGCGGCCGCCCCGGGATCGAACCTGTGGTCGTGGCCGGCCAGGGCGGAGCCCACGACGACCGGCGCGACGGCCGCGGGCAGCGTCCGCGGGCGGGCCGCGGACGCCCAGATCCGCCACGTGGCGGCCCCGGGGGGATGAGGTGGGGGTGTCACCGTATCGAGAAGCCCGAGAACTGGGGCGACCGGGGGCTGGAGGTGCGGTCCACCTTTCTCACATAGCCGTCCATTTTCTCCTGCACCGCTGCGATGAAGGCCTCGACCTCGGCCCGGGTTCCCTCGGCCTCCAGGATGACCCTGCCGTCGGGGAGGTTGGCGACATAGCCCGAGACCTCGAACTCGCGGGCCACCTGGAGGGCGGCGTACCTGAAGCCGACGCCCTGGACGCGTCCGGTGAAATGGGCCGTTTCATGGTGGACCTCGGGCATTTCCGGCGAAGCCTACGGGCCACCGGTGGGCCCGTTCAACCCACAAACTCCCCGGCGCCGATATGACGGCTTTCCGGTCAGGATTTTATTTGCCTATGGGGGTATTCTGGGAAACCGTTCCCGCCAACAGATGAGCGATTTCGAATCTGACAACCTCTCGGAAAACGAGTGGGAGGAGAACGGGGATCTCGCGTGGAACGAGTTTGATTGGGAGGTCTACCTGCGCGAGCAGGAGGGCGCCATCCACCGCTACCTCGGGTTCTACGAGTCGCTGAAGGCCGGGCCCGACCGCATCGACGAGGTCGCGGACAAGATGGGATGGGACCGCGCCGACACCGAGGAGCCGGAGGAGCGGGAGACCCCCGAGAAGGTCATGTTCTCCGACGAGATCTACACCCTCCAGAAGAACCCCGTCTACATCGCGACGAAGGCGCTCTTCCTCAGCCTTCGCCGGTCCTGGGAATCCACCGCGTCCGAGGCGGGGAGGATCCCGCAGCCCCTCTCGATCGCCTTCCTCTCCTCGCTCCACAGCTGCGAGGAGCAGGCGATCATGGCGATCCACGCCCTGGACTTCGGCGACTACGCCATGGCGGTGTGCCTCTTCAAGAGGGCCCTTGCCGCCCTGAACGGGTGCTTCGCCCACATCGGCTCCGAGTCGGCCGAGCACATCGAGGCGGTCCGCGAGGGCCGGGACGAGATGCGCCAGAGGCTTTTCGACCTACGCGAGATCTGGCTTCGGGTGATCAGCGACTGCCGCGAGGATACCGAGCGCCAGACCGACGACGAGGGTTGACCGGGGCCCCAAGGGCCCGGTTTAGGCGCAATAGCGGGTGGCATCAGCAACACAGCCTTGCGCGCCCGTCGAGGGTAGGGCAGAGTGCATGTCTGAGCGCCCTCCAGGCCCTTCGAGGCCGCACGCCGTCCCGAGCACCTCAAAAGCGCCCCTGAACCATGCCAAGACCGGTCAACGCGCTTATTGTCGACGATGAGGCCCACGTTCGCGTGCTGCTCTGCGCGCTGCTGAAGCAGCTGGGCGTGCGGACGACGTGGGAGGCCGCCGACGGGACCGCAGGGATGGCGCAGGTGGGCCTTCACAACCCGGAAGTCGTGCTCCTGGACATCAACCTGCCCGAGATCAACGGCCTGGAGGTGCTGGCCAAGCTCAAGGCGGAATACCCGAAGCTGCCGGTCATCGTCGTCTCCGCGCAGACGACCGTGAGGACGCTCAACAAGGCCCGCGAGCTGGGCGCGGACGGCTACGTGGTCAAGTATGCCGCGAAGTCGGAGGTCCTGCAGACGCTGTCGGATGCTCTGGACAAAATCGGCGGGGTGGCGCCCAAGCTGGAGATCGAGGAGGGCGACAAGCCCAAGGCCCCTGCCTGAGGGCGCCGTTCAAATACGGCCTTGCCCTTGCGCGGCTTGGAACGTTGGATCGGCGCTCCTAGAACGGAGAGGTGCCTGAGTGGCCGAAAGGGACGGTTTGCTAAACCGTTGTACGGGTAAAACCGTACCGGGGGTTCGAATCCCCCTCTCTCCGCCATTTTTAAGGGGTCTAGGAAAAATCTAGCCTTGGCCGGGCAGCTTCATCTTCCACATGGCTTCGGCCTTCCTGCCGATCAGCCAGAAGCTGACGCCGAGAATCGCAAAGAAAATGGCTTTGTGAATGCCCTCCCAAAAGTACTCAAAGAACTTCGTGTAAAGCCCGATGAAGAAAAACGTCAGCCCGAAGCCGCGAAGAACGCCGTCGTCCTTGAACAAGGCGCGAACCAGGCAACCAACGGCCACAGCTGCGAAGGCCAGCGACCACCATATAATATCCCAATGGGGATCGTTTGCACGGTAATGCCAGTCGGTCCCCCAGAGGGAGAGGATCCACAGGGAAACAAAGGTGAGTAAAAGTCCAAAGACTCGGGTGACACCCCACAGGAGATCCACCCGCTTCTTAAGGGATGTCAGCGCCGGATTGACCGCGAGCTTGGCTACCTCCGCGCCGCCAAACAGAACCACGCCTAGAACAACTGTTCTGAGGGGCTGATCCATCCCGAGGCAGTAGCACCCCCACCCATAGTCCGCATCGGTCCCCAATGCGCTGGAAAGCGTCAGGATCCCGTACGCCCAGATCAGTTTAGACTCCAGGACGAACCCGAGAACCAAGTAGAGGAGCGAAGAGGCTCCCAACACGAACACGGCATCCACGACATCGATCGACTTACAAAACAGGTAGATGGCACTGGCAAAGCCCAACGCCGCAACGGTGAACACGGCCTCGTTCGAGTACACTTTACCGGGATCGTTCGCCCGCTGCTTCAGGCCAAGATGAAGCAGAAAGGCCGCCGCGGCCGCCACGATGATGCTACGCCCGATCACGGGCATCTTCATGAACTGCTTTATAAAATCCCAAAACCTTGTCAGGAGTGAGATCACGTACTCGTCCGCGAATGTTGCTGCCACTGCGATCACAATGCAGCACAACGCTGCTACGAACGAATATCTGGCCAATCGTCTCCAATCAAAAGCTATCGGTTCGATATTCGACCGCATCAGGGCCGCCACCTCAGGGGAGATCTTCTTGTGGACCTCCAATGAGCCGACAACGTCGAAGACGATTTTGGCTTTCTTCTTTGGAAGTCTCATAGAACTGATTTAGGGAACGCTACCTTGCCCCTTCGTCACAGTCAGGAAAGTTTTCAAGATGCGGAGAGTGGTCTTAGGTGTTACCGCTGGTTTCTCAGAAAGGATCTGACCTCATTATGAGTCCCGCATAGGTGAAAGACGAGGGCGTCTTTCTCGCGCTGAAAAACCAGCCTCAAATCAAGCCCGCAGCGGCATTCCATGAAAGGCCTTATTCGCCTGAGTCCAATACCTGCATGAAGGTGAGGATGGCCATATGCCATGCCTGCCGCCTGCATCGCCAACATCACTTCTTTGCGGCGGGTTGGCGGAACACCGTTGAGGAAACGCGGCGTAGCCAACAGTTTCACGGGGCGAGATCAGCCTCCGATGTGATCTCTCGCAACTTTCCGGCACGCCGAGCCCGCACAGTTTCTGATTTCATTGCTTCTCCAGCCTTTGCAGATTCATCAGAGGTCAAACCATACTCGTTCACAAAGTAGGCCGCGTCTGGCTCCATGACCGCAAACGGAATGCCGCGTCGATTTACAAGCTGCGTCAATGCCATGGAGACGTACGATCCTGCGTCCAGCCCAATGCTCTTAAGCACAGAGTCGCTTTTTCTCTTCAGGTTGCGATCGATTCGCGTACGAATTTGAATGGTGGCCATGCCTCAAGAGTGTTCAAATAGGCTCACATGGTCAAGTATCGATGATCTCTAATTGCCATCGGCTCAGGTAGCCTTCATTTCTCGCGTCCAAATTCCGACGTTTCCCCTCGGGCTAGGCCCTAGCAATAACGAGCATTTTTGAAGCGCTTAGCCCGGGAAAAAAGCACGTGGCAGCATTCGAATCCCCCTCTCTCCGCCATTCTAATATTTCACCGACTGCAACACTCCTGCAACGCTTAGCGCCCATTTAAGGCTAGGCGACGCTTTTCCTCAGGATGTTTGTAATTACAAGGGGTAGCGTAGGTTTTTTGAGGGTCGAGCTCCCCTTCCACCAATGTGTGAAACCTGTGCTCCTGAGGACGCACACCGGTTACGGCGCAGTGCCCAATGTTCCACCGACCGTTGGGCGAGGATCACCAAGCTGCACCAATCACGGAATAATGGAGTGCCCAGGCTCCACATCTGTTGTGCCGATTGGGACACTGACTCGACCTCCTCCTCCACACGGTATCGCACTCCGCAGGTGACCTCGGTCGGCAGCGGCGCGAGGAGGATGAAGCGGCCAGAGGGCGCTGGGCCGCCTCGCCCGCGAGGCGGAAACCGTAGGGCCTCCGTGCAGTCCATTTCGGCCTTATCGTATATTCCCATGTGCAAATACGATGCCCCCCGGAGCACGTAGTTGTGAGCACCCTTGGGATTGGCCGCAATTGCTCTGTCGAGTGTGGCGATGGCATCGGTAAAGTCACCCGCCCTGATGAATCCCTCTGCCTTCTCGCCAAGGGCAGTCGCGTCGTCGTCGTCCACTTGAGCATCATCGGCGGTCCGCCGCACCGGATCTGGGGCACTCGCTTCCAGGCTCGAAAGGGCGATGAGTACGAGGGCGATGGATAATGGCAGCGCAAACCGTGCCGCGAGAGGCAACAAGCCCCTTCCCCTCTCGCGCATCCGTTCCATTATCCCTGCCATTCACGGTGACCTTCGCCGCAAATGCGATGTCCAAGCAAGTCAGAATGCTTTGCGCACGACTCGCCTTAAGCGGGAGCACATACCCAAAATCCGCTCGCCCAATCGGGAATCATTGTCAGAGATCGCTTCGTGGATCTCCGGGACAAGCCCGTTTCGCTCAGGAAAGGGATTGTCTCCCATTTTGCCCGATGCTGCGTCGCCTCGCTTCTCGCCGCCACGGCTTCGACAGCCTGCAGGGCGGATTTGGTCGGTGACCCGACGCTCCGCGTCGGCTCAAGCGGCCGCTACTTTGTGGATGGAAATGGGAGGCCGTTTTTCTGGCAGGGCGACACCGAGTGGGAGCTGTTCCATCTCTTTTCTGCTCCCGACGCGGAGACCCTCCTGGCGAAGCGCCGCGACCAGGGATTCAACGTGGTCCAGGTCATGGTCACCGGCGTGTACCCCGAGTGGGATTCCATGAAGGGCATGAAGCCGTGGAGGGAAACGCAGGCCTGGCTGGACAACAATCCGCTGACGCCCAACGAGGAGTATTTCATGCGGGTCGACGCGATCGTGGACATGGCGGCAAGATCCGGGATCGTCCTTGTGGTCGGCGTGTACCACGCTGCGGACCAGGACAAGGGCCGGATCACGCTCCAGAATGCGAAGCCCTGGGCCGAATGGCTGGCGACGCGGTACCGGCATGCCGGGAATGTTGTTTGGAGCATGTACCCGCACGCGGTCGCCGATTCGGAGCCGGTCATCCGCGCGACGGTGGAGGGTCTCCTGGAGGGCGGTGGAGAGGGCCACATCATCACCATGCACCCGGACCCTTCCCCGAAGTCGTCCAGTTTCATGCATGCCGAGCGGTGGCTGTCGTTCAACACGCTTCAGACCTGGAGCACAGGCCTCGCGAACCGCGACATGGTGGCGGCGGACTATGCAAGGATGCCGGCGAAGCCCGTCGTCGATGGGGAGGCCCGCTACGAGGGGGAGGACGGCACAACCCCGCTCGAATGCCGCAGGGCGGGGTACTGGGCGTGCCTCGCCGGGGGGTTCTACTCGTACGGGCACAGGGACAACTGGATGTCGCCGCCGACCTGGCGGCAGTGGTGGGACACCCCCGGTGCCTCGCAGATTCGGGTGATGGGCGGCGTGTTCAGGTCCCTCGACTGGTGGAAGCTGGTGCCGGACCAAGCCCTCATCGTAAATGCTGCAAAGGGGGATGTCGCCGCCCGCTCGGCGGATGGGGACTGGATCCTGGCGTACCTGACCGGCGACACGCCGGTCACCATTGGGATACACGGGATCACCGGTTCCAAATCGGCCGAAGGCTGGTGGATCGATCCCCTGACCGGCGCCAGGACGCCGATCGGGCGTTTCCCCGCCTCCGGTAAACGCACCTTTGCGCCCCCGTCCGGGTGCCAGGACGCCGTTCTCCTCATCAAGAAGTCAGACTGACAAGGATACCCTCATGAAATCCTCCTCGCGCAGAACGTTCTTCCAGCAGGCTGCGGCCGGCCTCGGCATGCTCTCCCTGGCACCGTCCGGCCTGGGCGCGGGGGACGGGGGCGGCTCCAAGATGCTGAAGGTGGCCTGCGTGGGCGGGCACCCGGGAGACCCGGAGGCGGGCTCGGGAGGCACGCTGGCCCGGTTCGCCGCCGCGGGGCACTCGGTCACGAACATCTACTTCACCCGCGGCGAGGCGGGCGTTCCCGGCAAGACGCATGACGAGGCCGCGGCGATCCGAACCGCCGAGGCAATCGCGGCATGTGCGATACTGGGTGCCAAGCCCGTCTTCGCTGGGCAGATGGACGGGGCCTCCGTCGTAAGCAACGAGTGGGTGGAGAGGATGGGGCAGCTGATCGCGGAGGAGAAACCCGACATCGTCTTCACCCACTGGCCCATCGATTCACACAAGGATCACCAGTGCGCGGGCCTGCTCACCATCCAGGCTTGGATGCGGGCGAAGGCGAGCTTCGAGCTCTATTTCTTCGAGGTCGGCTCAGGGGTCGAGACGATGACGTTTCATCCGACCGACTACGTCGATATCACCGCCGTCCAGGAGCTGAAGCGAAGAGCCGTGAACTGCCACGCGAGCCAGAACCCCCCGAAGATCTACGAACCGGGAGTCCCGGGGAACCAGGCGATCATGGAGGAGTACCGCGGCATGCAGATGGGGGTGAAGGCGGCGGAGGCCTTCGTGAAGTTGGTGGGCCTCAAGAAGGGAAACACGATCGCCGGCCTGTGATTCAGAGTAACGCCCGGAACTGTTGCGGCGTGAGGCCTGCATCCTTCGCGATTGCACCCATCGTGATGGCATTGATGGGCGAATGCCTTGGTATCGTCAGGCGGACGCTCCCGTTGCTCATGATCACGTGACCGCTCTGGCGCGCGATGCGGAAGCCGACCTTACGAAACACCCGCACCGCGTCGCCCTGGCCGATTCCCGGAATCCGGGGCATAGGCTAGATGAGCACGTCTGCCTGCTCGACCCGTTTTAGGCCCGTCTCTTCCTTTTCGACCTCAAGCCAGAGGCGTATCGCCTCTCTTATGTTCTTCAGCGCCTCCGTGCGGCTCTTTCCCTGCGAATGGCAGCCCGCGAGGTCCGGACAACTCACGGCCCAACCCTCGGCAGATTCAAACAGGTTGATTTTGAACTGCAGGCGGCTTGACCGAACATAAGGGGAGGGAGACGCCTCGGCCAAAAATGCGCCAGGCGCTCGCTGGGCAACCGGATCCGGCACGACATACTCGCTCAGCTGCACGAAACGGCCGCCGCGCCGGATGACCACCGGGACCCCGTTCTTCAGAACGCTGTCGAGTAACCGACCCAGCTTGGGCTTTGCCGTGGAAACCGTGAAATAGGTCATGGACCGATATTCGGTCCAAAAAGAGACCATGTCAACGCTGCGCGGAACCCCGCGCGAATTGCCTCAGTTGCTCGCGACGAGCGCGGGGGCCGGCGCCTTGACCTCCGTGAAGAGCACCATCCTGGAGAGCTGCGCCGGCTTGTCCCCCTCGGGAAGAACCCGCGCCTCGACCCCGTCGATCTCCGCGTAGCCGATGGTCATCATGTTGACGCGGTGGCCCGTGGAGGCGCGATCGGGAAGGTTGAACTCGCGGCCCTGGTTCAGCCAGAGGCGGCGCTCGGTGAGGCCGCTGAACCAGCGGTCCGGGCCCAGGCCCTTGGGATCCTCGGCCTCGACCAGGTCGGTCGGCACCCAGCCGTAGCCCGGGAGGAAGTACTCGGCCCAGCAGCGGTAGCCGGGATCGACGTTCTTGCCGGCATTGGCCTCGCGAAGCCTGTAGCCCATCTGGAGCCGGGCCGGGATGCCCCGCGAGCGCGCCAGGGCGATGAAGAGCGAGTGAATGTCGGTGCAGGTCCCGCCGCCGTGGGCGAGGCACGTCTCGGCGTCGCCCGCGCTGTACTTCGACTTGGACGGGTCCCTCGAGTAGTGGATGGTGCTGCCGGCGACGAGGGTCAGGAGGGCCTTGGCCTCCACGGCGGGATTGGTCTCGGCGCCGCAGGCCTTGGCTGCCATGGCCGAGATGGCGGGCGTGACCTGCATGTGCGGGGCGTCCTGCACCAGCTCGTCGGCAAACACCTGCCTGACGGTGTCCGTTATCTGGCCGACCTTGGCGGGATCAACGGCGACGGACACGGAACGGCGCCGGAGCGTGAAGTCGAGCTTCGCCGACAGGGTGGGCGAGGAGGGCGTCGAGACCTCGGTGAACAGGAACCGGTTCCCGTGGTCGGCCTCGCGCACGATGCTCCATTTTCCGGGAATCGTGGCGGCCAGGTCCAGGACCTCCTGGTCCGTGTTGTCGCCCGGGACTGATATCCACCATTTCACCGTGTGGGTGCCGTCCGGGATGCCGGAGAGCGTGACCGTCTGTTCCACTTGGTAGGTCGCGGTTCCCGGATCCAAGGCCGTCTGGGCGGGCATGGCCGTTGCGTATCCGGTGGCGAGCATGGCGAGGAGGAGACGGGTGGTATTCATGGGGGTAAGAGGAGGTCGGGACACCGACGTGTGCCGGGATTCCCGAGGCTCCTCCACCGCCGCCCGCAGCCGCAATGGCGGTGGGACCAAGGCGCTGAATTATTTGGTCACTCGCGCGAAATCCGTGGCGGATGGCACCGAACCGTCCCGACGCCAACGGAGCGGCAGCGGCGACGCGGGGCCGACTCGCAAGCCATCACTTGGCGTGCACGCCCAGGTAATTGCCGTAGCCGACGGTCAGCGTGGAAAAGACGAGGGTCGCGATGCCGAATCCGATCAGAAGGTGCGTCCGCCGGCTCGCGCCCTTCCATTCGTGAAGGATCCAGCCCCACATGGTGCTGAAGATGATGATGCTGGCCATGTGCAGCGTCCACGAGGAGAAGCGGAAGCGCCCCATCTGAGTCTCACCCATGGTGTAGAAGAAGAACTGCAGGTACCACGTCGTGCCCGCGACCGCGCAGAAAAAGAGGTTGCTTGCCACGGGTATGCGCGTGTCCGCGGGGGCGGTATCCCCGGCTGGGGGCCGAAGGCTGCGGCTCGCGTACTGGTAGCCCGTCCTGTTGCGCAGGTTGAGCGCGACGCACCAGATCAGGTTCGTCGTGAATCCCCCGAGGAGGACGACGACCAGCTTGGGCAGCCCGGTCCAGATCGTTCCCGTACCGGCCGCCGCCGACAAGTCGGATATCGGGGCACCCGCGTCGAGCCCGTAGGCGAAGCACGAGCTCATGACCCCGGAGAAGACGGCCACGAGCATGCCCTTCCTGAAGCTGAACTCCTTGATCGCGGCCTTCTTTGTCTCGTCGGACATCTCGCGCTCCTTCGAGAATCCGGCAAGGGCCGCGACCGAGATGCCGATGAGGCAGATCGCGACGCCGACCAGAGTGACCTTGCCGGAACCGGTGGCGGCGATCGCCGCCAGCTGCCCCTTGAAGATCGGCGGCACGAGGGTCCCGAACGCCGCGCAGAAGCCCAGCGCGACGCCCATGCCGAGGGACATCCCGAGGTAGCGCATCGTGAGGCCGAAGGTCAGCCCGCCGATGCCCCAGAGAGCGCCGAACATCCAGGCGTAGAAGAGCGTGCGCGCCGGCGTGCGGCCGAGGACGCCGACCAGGTCGTTCGTCATGAGGAGCCCGAGCGCCCAGGGGGCGATGATCCAGCTGAAGAAGCCGCCCACGAGCCAGTAGGTCTCCCAGGCCCAGTTGCGGACGCGCCGGTAGGGGACGTAGAAGCTCCCGGAGGCCAGGCCGCCGAGCCAGTGGAAGCAGACGCCGAGGAACGGATTGGGGTTCATGAGGGGTCTTGGGGTTGGGGCCTCGCGAAGGCCTGTCAGTCGCGCCGCCTTCGCCAGTGGTCGGGCGACTGCCCGTACTGCTTCTTGAAGGCCGCCGAGAGATGGAACGGGGAGGCGAACCCGAGGCGCTCCGATATCGACTGGAGGCTTTCCGAGGAGCTGCCAATCAGGCGCCGCGCCTTCTCCATGCGCAGGCGGCGCACGTACTGGTACGGGGCCAGCCCGGTGTGCCGCTTGAACTCGCGTCGGAAGTAGGAGTAGGCCACGCCGAGCTCCCGGGCGAGGCCGGGAATCGAGGGCGGGCTGTCGACGGCGTCCATGAGCAGCCGCTCGGCCCTGGCGACAAAGCTCGTGATGGGGCGCGAGGGCGCAAGGAGCCGGGGCGCCTCGACGACGAGCGAGAGGATCTGCAGGCCCAGGGCGGCCGCCTCGGCGTCAAAGCCCGCCGCTGAAACCGACATGCGGGAGCGGACCTCGTCCATGAGAGCCTCGAGCCTCGCGGCGCGCTCGATCTTGACCACGCAGTGTGCGGCCCCCAGCACGCCCTTCTTGTATAAGGCATCGGGCGTCGCCCCCTGGAGCTCGATCCAGTGCTCCGTCCAGCCCGTCCCGGGATCGGGCGCGTAGCGGTGCCACACGCCGGGAAGGACGATGAGCGCGGTGCCGGCCTCAATGGGGACGAGGCCCGTCGCGCGCGACTCGAAGCGTCCGCGGCCCTCCGCGATGAAGACGATCTGGCACGCGCCGAGCACGCGGCCGGTGTCCCAGCTGAAATGGTGGTCGGCGGGGTGCCCGGGGGGCGGGTAGGGCGAACCCGCCGGGCAGGTCTGGTGGCCGCAGCCCGTCACGGCGATTCCCCAGGCTTCCGACTCGGGAGGATTTACAAGATAATGGCGGGAGTCGCGGGGGGGACGCATGCAGGGTCAATTTATGAATGCAAAAGGTCAGCGCCGGCATTCCAAGTCAAGTTTCAATGGGGTATGATCGCCATTCTCCTCCGGGTCAGACACGTGATTCGAGTGTCAGAAACTGCATTGAGCTTCACCCCAACCTCCACCAGCCTGCCCGTGTGAGCACCCCCGCCTACACTTCAGCCCTCGAGGCCTATGCCGCCTGCGGCGTCGATGCCGAGGCCGCCTTGGCAACGCTGGCCGCGACCCCGGTCTCGCTGCACTGCTGGCAGGGCGACGACGTCGGCGGCTTCGAGAGGCCCGGGGCGACGCTCGGCGGCGGCGGGATCCAGGTCACGGGCCGCCACCCGGGCAAGGCGAGGACGGTGGACGAGCTGCGCGCGGACCTCGACATGGCTCTGCGCCTGATCCCGGGCCGCCACCGCGTCAACCTGCACGCGATCTACGGGGAGTTCGGGGGACGAACCGTTGCGCGCAACGAGATCGGGCCGGTGCACTTCTCCGGCTGGATCGAGTGGGCCCGGGCCCGGGGCCTCGGGCTCGATTTCAACCCGACCTTCTTCTCGCACCCCCTCGCCGACGACGGCTACACGCTCTCGCACCGCGACCCCTCGGTCAGGATGTTCTGGATCGAGCACGCCATCGCGTGCCGCCGCATAGCGGCGGCGATGGGGCGCGCGCTCGGGAAGGCGGCCGTCACCAACCTCTGGATCCCGGACGGCTGCAAGGACACGCCGGTCGACCGCAAGGGGCCCCGCGAGCGCCTCGAGGAGTCCCTCGACGCCGCATTCAGCGAGGCTATAGACCCCGAGTGCCAGGTCGACGCCGTGGAAAGCAAGCTCTTCGGCATCGGCTCGGAGAGCTACGTCGTCGGCTCGCACGAATTCTACCTGGGGTACGCGGTCAAGCGCCAGATGCTCCTCTGCCTCGACATGGGCCATTTCCACCCGACCGAGTCCGTCGCCGACAAGGTGAGCTCGCTCCTTCAGTTCGTGCCGGGACTTCTCCTGCACGTGAGCCGCGGGGTCCGCTGGGACAGCGACCACGTGGTGCTGTTCGACGATCCCACGCGGGCGGTCATGGAGGAGGTCGTGCGCGGGGGGTTCCTCGGGCGCACCCACGTCGGGCTCGATTTCTTTGACGGGAGCATCAACCGGGTGGCGGCGTGGGCCATCGGGGCGCGCAACACGCAGAAGTGCCTGCTCGCGGCGCTGCTCGAGCCCGTGGGGGAGCTGAGGCGCCTCGAGAACGAAGGTGACCTGGCCGCCCGGCTCGCCCTGATGGAGGAATCCAGGACGCTCCCGCTCGGGGCGGTGTGGGAGGAGTTCTGCCGCAGGAACAGCACCCCTGCCGACCGCGCGTGGCTCGCCGAGGTGCGCCGGTACCAAAGGGACGTCCTCGCGGCCCGGGGCTGACACTCCATGAAGACCTCCTTCAAGCACGTGAACGACCTCTGGGACGACGCCAAGGCGGCGTCGCTGGACCCGGTCGAGCGCCTCGTCTACCGCTCCAACCTGCTGGGAAGCGACCAGCGGATCACCAACACCGGCGGGGGCAACACGTCCTCCAAGCTCCCCGGAAGGGATCCCCTCACCGGCTCGGCGGTCGACGTGCTCTGGGTCAAGGGATCGGGAGGGGACCTGCGCACCAGCACGAGGGCCAACTTCTCCTCGCTCTACCAGGACCGGCTTACGGGGCTGAGGGAGGCCTACCTGGCCCGCGCGGACCGGGGCCTCAAGTCGGCGGCCGAGGACGACATGGTGGCGATGTACGCCCACGCGACGTACAACTTGAACCCCCGCGCGCCGTCGATCGACACCCCGCTGCATTCCTTCCTGCCGGGAAGGCACGTCGACCACATGCACCCGAACGCCGTCATCGCGGTCGCCGCGTCGGCGGGCTGCGAGCGCCTGACCCGCGAGATCTTCGGGGGCCGGATGGCCTACGTGCCGTGGATGCGGCCGGGATTCGAGCTGGGGCTCGCGATGCAGGCCATCGTGGAGGCCGACCCCAAGGTCGGGGCGATCATGATGGGCCAGCACGGCTTCATTTCCTGGGCCGAGGACGACAGGCAGTGCTACGCCGCGACGCTGGGCTTCATCGAGGAGGCCGCCGCCTACATCGAGTCGAAGTATGCGGCGAAGGGCGGGGACGCCGCCGCCTTCGGGGGCGCGAGGCACGCGCCGATGGAGACGTCGGCCGCTCGCACGGTGCTCTGCTCGATCCTTCCCTGGCTGCGCGGGCGGGTGTCGGCCGAGAAGAACCTGGTCGCGACCGTGCAGGCGGGCCCGGGCATCCTGCGGTTTGTGAACTCCAGGGACGCCGCGCGGCTGGCGGAGCTCGGCACCTCGTGCCCCGACCACTTCCTGAGGACAAAGATCAAGCCGCTCTACGTCGACTGGGACCCCAAGTCCGGGGACGCCGGCAAGCTCCGGGCGAAGCTGGCCGAGGGCCTCGAGCGCTACCGGGCGGACTATGCGGCCTACTACGCGAGGTGCAGGCGCCCGAGCTCGCCCGCGATGCGCGACCCGAACCCGACGGTCGTCCTCATCCCCGGGATCGGCATGGTCGCCTGGGGCAAGGACAAGTCGGAGTCGCGCGTGACGGCGGAGTTCTACACGGCCGCCGTCGAGGTGATGCGCGGGGCCGAGGCGATCGACCGGTACAGCGCGCTGCCCCTCCAGGAGGCCTTTGACATCGAGTACTGGCTCCTCGAGGAGGCCAAGCTCAGGCGCATGCCGCCGGAGAGGGAGCTCGCGAGGCAGGTGGTGGTCGTCGTGGGCGCGGGCTCCGGCATCGGCCGGGAGACGGCGCTTCGGCTGGCTGGGGAGGGCGCCCATGTCGCGGCCGCCGACCTGAGCGAAAGCGCGGCGCAGGCGACCGCCGCCGAGATCACGAAGAAGCACGGCAGCGGCATCGGCGTCGCCGGCGAGGGCCTGTCCGCGTGCGGCCCCGCCGTGGGCCTCGGCGTCGACGTGACCGACCGAGCCAGCATCCGGCGGATGCTCGACAACGTCGCCTACGCCTACGGCGGGTTCGACTCGATATGCGTCACGGCCGGCGTCTTCGTGCCGAGCGACACGACGGGGCACATCCCCGACGACAAGTGGGCGCTCAACTTCGGTGTCAACGTGACGGGGAGCTACCTCGTGGCCGACGAGGCCGCGAAGACGTGGAGGGAGCAGGGACTTCCGGGCAGCCTCGTCCTCACCACCTCCGCAAACGCCGTCGTCGCCAAGAGGGGATCGCTCGCCTATGACGCGTCGAAGGCGGCGGCCAACCACCTCGTGCGCGAGCTCGCCATCGAGCTCGCCCCGCTGGTGCGCGTGAACGGCGTCGCCCCGGCCACGGTGGTGCAGGGCAGCGCGATGTTCCCCCGGGAGAGGGTGATCGGGTCGATGGCAAAGTACGGCCTGCCGTATGCAGACGGCGAGCCGACCGAGGCGCTGGTCGCGAAGCTCGCCCAGTTCTACGCCGACCGGACGCTCACCAAGTCGCCCATCACGACGGCCGACCAGGCCGAGGCGTACTTCCTCCTCGTGAGCCGGCGCCTGAGCAAGACCACGGGCCAGGTCCTCGCCGTCGACGGCGGCCTTCCCGAGGCCTTCCTTCGGTAGATGAAAACGGTGCACTGCGCGGCGGTGGACCTTGGAGCGACCAGCGGTCGCGTCATCGTGGGAGGGTGGGGCCGGAGGGGCCTGGCGCTGACCGAGGTGCACAGGTTCCCGAACCAGTTCCGCTCGCTCGCGGGGCGCGAGTACTGGGACCTGCCCTACCTCTGGTCCGAGGTGAGGGCGGGCCTCGCCAAGGCGAAGCGGCGGTTTCCGCGGCTGGCTTCGGTCGGCGTGGACGGCTGGGCGGTCGACCACGTCCTCGTCGACGCCCGCGGCCGCCCCGCGTTCCCGGTGCACGCCTACCGCGACACGCGCACCCTCGCCGCCTCGGAGCGCCTCGGCCTCCGGGGAATCGATAAGGTCTACGCCCTGACCGGGATCCCGAACTACCCCTACAACACGAGCCTCCAGCTGCAGGAGACGCTCGCCGCCTTCCCGGGGATGCGGGGGGTGGCGGAGCGCTGCCTCTTCGTCCCCGACTACTTCAACTTCCTCCTCTGCGGCCGGATGGTCAACGAGCTGTCTATCGCCAGCCATTCCCAGCTGCTCGACGTGAACGGAGCCGATTGGTCGCCTGCGGCGCTGCGGCATTTCGGGATCCCCTCGGGCTGGCTCGGCAAGCCGGCTCTCTCGCCGCGGCGCCTCGGCGGCGTCACGGGCATCGCCGAGCTGAAGGGTGTCGTGTCGGTCCTGGTCCCGGGCCACGACACGGCGTGCGCGTTCGCGGCCATGCCCGCGGCTCCCGACGGCTCCGACCTCTTCCTGAGCTCCGGCACCTGGTCGCTCCTCGGCATCGAGAGCGACGTCCCGCTCCTCGGCAGGGATGCCTTGATGGAGCGCATCTCGAACGAAAGGTCGGGCGACGGGAGGTACCGGCCGCTCAAGAGCTGCCTCGGACTCTGGCTTCTGGAGAAGGTCCTGGCGGGGTTCAGCACCCGGCCGGGCTCGGCCTCGGCCTGGAAGGCGCTCATCGCGGCGGCGGCCCGCGCCCGACCGCCCGAGGACCTGCTCGACCTCACCGACGCCGCGCTGTTCAACCCCCCGTCCATGCGCGCGGCCATCGACGCCCAGCTCAGGCGCCGGGGCGCGGTGCTCCCGCGCGACCTCGCGGGCTACGCGAGGCTCATCTGCGCCTCGCTCGGAAGAGGGCACGCCGACGCCGTGCACGCCCTCGAGCGTCTCTCGGGTAGGCAGTTCAGGCGCATCGTCATTGTCGGGGGGGGCTCGCAGAACCGGCTCCTCTGCCGGGCGACCGCGGACGCAGCCGGCCTGCCGGTGGCTTCGTATGCTCTCGAGGGGGCGGCGGTGGGCAACATCGCCTCCCAGCTCATCGCCCTGGGCGCGGTGCGCGACATCGCCGCCTTCCGCGCGGCCTATTCGCCGCAGCTGCGGAAGGAGGAGTATCTCCCCCGATAGCGACCGGCCGGTCCGGCCTGGGCCCGCCGCGGGCGGGGTGACCGGGCACTCTTTCCGGATCGGGAATCAGGATCTTGGCGCGGCGCCGAGCGTCTTCAGCCAGGTGGCGAACAGGGGCATCCACGAGTAGACCGCCCTGTCCTGGTCGCGGATGCCGTAGCCGTGGCCGCCCTGCGCATAGACGTGCAGCTCGGTCGGCGCTCCCGCCGCCGCGAGCTTCAGGTAGTACTCGACCATCGGCGTCGTCAGGTGGAATCCGTCGTCGAAGGCGCCGCACAGGAAGGCTGGCGGCGTCCGCGGCGTGGGGACGGGCAGCGGGCTGGGGAGCAGGGGATAGAAGAGCGCCTGGAAGTCGGGCCTGCAGTCGACCGCGTCGACCACGTCATGGGTTCCCTCGACGGGGCGGTCGAACTCGGCCGCTGCCAGCGCGGCGACCTCACCGCCCGCGGAGAAGCCCATGATGCCGATGCGGGCCGGGTCGACGTGCCATTCCTTGGCCCGGCTGCGCACGGTGCGGATCGCCCGCTGCGCATCCATGAGCGAGTGCACGCTGACCGAATAGGTCGACCCCGACGCCTTGGAGAGCCGGTACTCCAGCACGAAGACGGCGACGCCGTGCTCGGCGAACCACTTCCCGACGGCGTAGCCCTCGTGCTCCATCGCCAGGAAGTGGTGCCCTCCTCCGGGGCAGACGACGATCGCCGCGCCCGTGGCCTTGCCGGGCTCCGGCAGGAACGGAAGGATGGCGGGGGCGTTGATGTTTGTCATCGCGGCGTACCAAGTCGTGCCCGAGGCGGTGCTGTAGGATTCCCAGTACGACTTGAGGGCGGAGGTCTTCCCCTCGGAACCCGGCGCTCCCGCGGGCCAGAGCGGCAGGGCGGCGGGCAGCTCGGAGAAGGTGGGATCCGACTCAGGGGGCGAGTAGACCTCGGTCTCGGCCGGGGACGCCCACGCGCCGCAGAGGGCGAGCAGGATGAGCGCGAGCTTTCGTCGGTCGTTCATGGGATACTCGCGTGGACTATACCCTCCGCGTCCCCGCGTCAACGGACCTTGGACGAAGCCTCCGCGGCGGTAGGCCGATCTCGTGGTGGCGCCCGGGCCTCACGGAAAATCCAGGGTGACCAGGGAGACCGCCTGACGGGGCAGCGAGACGGACAGCGTGGCGCTCCCGCCCGCGACGTCCACGGTGCCCGGCGTCTCCGCCACGGTGGCCAGCTGGCCGGCCGCCTGCATCTCCCCGTATTGGGTCTCGTTGGGGGCGACCGGGGAGCCCTGGAGCTGCCAGCGCGTGTACGCGTTGCTGTGGGTCTCGTCGATCCGGTACTGGGTAATGCGCGCCGTTCCGTGCCCGGGAAGGTGGGCCAGCTGGAGCTCGACCCGCGCCGACGGGCCGGGCTCGTCGACGTCGTGGTAGTGCCAGAGGAGGACGCACAGCCTCTTCCCATCGAGGCTCGCGAGCCCCGCGACGTCCGGCGCGCCCCGCACGCCGTCCCGGACAATGGCGTCGAGGGGCACCTCGCCGGAGCTCGTCGTCTCGACTCGCCGTCCTCCCATGCGGCCGAGCATCCGGAAGACATTGAGCACAGGGAGGTCTATCCCGTTCGTCGCCAGGACGCGCTGGCCCGCGAAGTAGGGCTGGTCCTCGAACTCGAAGGCCCACGTGAGCGCGCCCTCGAGGTTGACCCCGAACCTGTCGGCGAGCGCGTACTCCCGCGCGAGGCACGCGGCCGTGTAGCTCGGGTACATCGTGCCCGCCCGGTAGCCGAGCTGCGGCCCCAGGCACGCGGCGCACCCGTCGGGGTCCGACTCCCCGATGACGATCGGCTTGCCCTTGAACTCGGGCACCGAGGCGATGGCCGAGAAGCCGCGGCTGATCTCGGAGAGCTGAGCGGAGATGCCGAGGCGCACGTGCCCGTCGACGAACGTGGGCGCCCCCTTTGCGTGGAACGAGAGGAAGTCGGTCGGGGTGCCGGTGAGCCCGGTCGCGTAGTTCCGGCCGCGGGCGCAGTGGGCCATGAAGTCCGCCATGAACTTCCCTCCGTAGCCGGCCACGTCGGCCCCGCCCACCCGCGCCGTCGGAAGGGCGCGGCGCACGGCGTCGATGGCAAAGTCGTGGAGCCTGTAGAATTCCTCGGGCGTCCCGTGCCAGTAGGGTGTGATGTTGGGCTCGTTCCAGACCTCCCAGAACCAGGTCTCGACCTCGGCGCGGCCGTACCGCCCCACGCAGTGCGCCACCCACTGGCGCACGAGCTCCGCCCATTTCGCATAGTCCCGTGGCGGGTACGACCATCCCGTCGCGATGACGTCGTACTTGAGGCCGGGGCGCCATTCGTGCTGGTAGGGCTCCGGCCTCGTGGAGAGCGCCTCGGGCATGAACCCGATCTCTGCGTAGGGCCGCACGCCGCGGGTGCGGTAGGTGTCGAAAATCCGGTCGAGGATGCCCCAGTCGTAGACCGGCCGTCCCTGAGCGTCCTCCGTGTAGGCGTTGGTGCTGCCCCACTTGAAGGATGCCGCGCCGTCGCCCGTGCAGAGGAGGTTGTGGGCCCGGAAGTAGACCTGCTGCGGGCGGAGCTCGCCGAGCTCCGACAGCAGCCTGCGCCCATCCGTCATCGTCGCATAGTTGGGCTCGTCGGCCCCGAAGAAGCGCCAGATGGGCTTCATCTCGCCGACGTCCCTCGCGGCGTCCACGCGGACCGTGACCGGGAAAGGGGCGCCCTTCTCGGCCGCGGAGATCCCGGGGGCGCCGATCCAGGCCAGCGCGCCGAGCAGGAACGCGGCGGGGCGGGGTGGGCCTTTCATGCCGGCCGACGCTACGAGGCGGCCAGGGCGAGGCCACGCTCCCGGCACTTGACCGTTAGGTGCATTTGGGGATCCTGAGGCCCTCACCCCGGACCCCATGCCCCGTCCCACGCTAAACGACATCGCACGGGTGCTGGGCTACTCGAAGAACACGATCTCGCTCGGCCTTCGCGGCAACCCGCAGATACCCGAGGTCACGCGGGCGCGCATCCGGGCGGCCGCGGACCGCCTGGGCTACCGGCCCAATGCGGTCGTCTCGCAGCTGATGGCTCAGCTCAGGTCCGCGCGCACAAGCCGGCTCCAGGCGAAGCTGGCGCTCGTCAACGCCAACATCGACCCGCAGGCGTTCAGGAAGCACCCGACGATCCCCATCTACGTCGAGGGATGCGAGAGCCGCGCGGAGAGCCTGGGCTACGACTTCGACCATTTCTGGCTGCACGACCCGGAGTTAACGGCGGAGCGGTGGCTGCGCATCCTGAACACGAGGGGGATCAAGGGCCTCGTGCTCGTCGGGCTCATGGACACGAACCACCTCGCCGAGGAGCTGGAGCCCGTGTGGAGGGCGCTTCCCTGCGTGGTCACGGGGGTGCGGACGCGGGAGCCGGCGCTGTCGTACTGCTGCGTCGACCACTACAACCTGGCGCTGATCGCCTTCGAGCGCGCTCTGGCGCTGGGCTACCGGCGCCCTGGCCTCGTCCTGGACGACGTCATCGACGCCCTTGTGGAGCGCCGGTTCTCGGCGGGCTACCTCACGGGCCAGCGCATGCTCCCCAGGAGCCAGCAGCTGCCGGTCTTCGGCCAGGTCACCGGTCCCGGCCGCGCCGAGGTGTTCCGCGCATGGCTGCGGCGCCACAAGCCGGATGTCGTCTTCACGCTCTACAACAGCGTCATCGGGTGGCTCAAGGCAGAGGGCCTTCGGATCCCCGACGACATCGGCGTGATCCAGCTCGAGTGGCGGGCGTCGCGCCCTGAGATCGCCGGGATGAACCAGCACAACCTTGTCACCGGGGAGGCGGCCGTCGACATGGTCGTCAGCCAGATCCACAACAACGAGCCCGGCGTCCAGGAGTTCCCGCGCGCGACGATGATCGGGGCGACCTGGGTGGACGGCGCCTCCGTGCGCGGCGCCGGGGCGTCGGTCAGAGCTCGAGGACGACGACGCTCAAGGGCGGAAGGGTGACGCTCAGGCGATCCCCTGAGAGCGTGGCGCCCGCGAAGGCGACAGGCTCCACGGCGTGCGGCGCGTCAAAGGTGTTGTGCGACGTCATGGAGGGCGCCGTGAGGATGCGCCCCGTCGGGGACCTGAGCTCGGCGCCCGTCACGGCGCAGGACACCGTTGCCGCGCCGTCCGGGCTCGTGTTGACGAGGGAAATGTGGATCCTCCCCGAGGCGTCGCGCGAGGCGGAGGCGCTCACCTGCGGGATCTTCACCGGGGAGCCCGCCAGGTCCGGGGTGTTCAGCTCGATGGGAAGCGAGGTCGCGTCCTGGTGGACGCGGAACATCTCGAACACGTGGTAGGTGGGGGTGAGGACGATCCTCTCGTGGTCCGTCAGGATCATCGCCTGAAGGACGTTGATCATCTGGGCGATGTTGGCCCCGGCGACGCGGTCGGCGTGCGCCTGGAAGATGTGGAGGTTCAGCCCGGCGATGATCGCGTCGCGCATGGAGTTCTGCTGGTAGAGGAAGCCGGGATTAGTCCCGGGCTCGACGTCGGTCCATATGCCCCACTCGTCGACAATCAGGCCGACCTTCCGCTTCGGGTCGTACTTGTCCATGATGGCCGAGTGCCTCTCGACCAGCTCCTCCATCCGGAGCGTGTTGCCGAGCGCGCTGAAATACTGGGGCCTACCAAACTCCGTGGCCGAACCCTTCTTTGCCCAGTCGCCGGTCGGGATCGTGTAGTGGTGCAGGGCGAGGCCGTTCATCTGCGTCCCCGCCAATTTCATCATGACGTCCGTCCATTCGTAGTCGTCGCCGGCAGGTCCGCACGCGACCCGGTAGATTTCGCTCCCAGGCCCGGAGCCATAGTTCTTGATGAAGGTATTGTAGCGCCGGAAGTTGTCGGCGCAGAACTCGGCCCGCATGTTGCCCCCGCAGCCCCAGCTCTCGTTTCCGACCGCGATGAAGCGGACCTTCCAGGGCTTGTCGCGCCCGTTGGCGCGGCGCAGGTTCGCCATCGGGGAGGAGGCGTCCGAGGTCATGTACTCGACCCATTCCATCGCCTCCTGGACCGTCCCGCTGCCCACGTTGAGGCACACATAGGGCTCGATCCCGAGCATCTCGCACATGTCCAGGAACTCGTGAGTCCCGAAGTGGTTGTTCTCCACGACGCCGCCCCAGTGCGAGTTGTACATCGACGGGCGCTTCTCCATGGGGCCGATCCCGTCCTTCCAATGATACTCGTCCGCAAAGCAGCCGCCCGGCCAGCGCAGTATGGGGACATGCAGGTCCTTCAGCGCGGCCATGACGGCGTTGTTGTAGCCGCGTGTGTTCGGGATGGGGGAATCCGGGCCAACCCAGATGCCGTCGTAGATGCAGTGGCCGAGGTGCTCCGAGAACTGGCCGTAGATGTTGCGGTTAATCACGGCGCCGGGATGGTCGGCGTGGACGGTGAGCGTGGAGCCGGAATCCGCCGCGAATGCCGGCGAGGCGAGGAGCGCGAGCAGGGCTGCGCCGCGGAGAAGGGTAGGGGTCATGGCCTTTGTCGTATGTGGGCCGGCGGGGGAAACGACTCAATCCTTACTTTACCGTAATCTGACCGCGGCCGGCGCCGCGCGCGCGGTCAGACCTCGATCATCGCCTTGATGACGCCCGTCTCGGGGCGCGCCCATGAGGGGAATTGGCCCGGGACCTCGGAAAGCGTCGCGCGGTGCGTTATCCAGGGCGCCGTGTCGACGCGGCCGGACCCGATCAGCGCGATGATCCGGGTGAAGTCGCCGGGCAGCGCGTTCCGGCTGGCCATCAGCGTCAGCTCGCGCCTGTGGAAATTGGGGTCGTTGAAGGTGACGTCGCCCTGGAAGAGCCCGACGAGGACGAGCTTTCCCCCGTGCGCGGGGAAATGGAAGGCCTCCGTCATGGACTTGGGACTGCCTGTGGCGTCGAACACCGCCGTCGGAAGGTCGCCGCCTGTGATGCGAAGGAGGGATTCCAGCGCCGGGCCGTCTGCGGCGTTCACGGCGTGGGGCACGCCGAGCGCTTTCCTGCAGAAGTCCAGGCGCCCCGCGTTGACGTCCATGGCGATCACCTGCGCGCCGGCCTCCGCGGCAAACTGCAT
>Ga0265320_10000561_pt1 | contig 28649 bp, 29 predicted proteins | sample 4827metaG_FD_202087 | JGI IMG/M metagenome (GOLD analysis project Ga0265320, IMG submission 202087) | Rhizosphere microbial communities from Carex aquatilis grown in University of Washington, Seatle, WA, United States - 4-8-27 metaG | ecosystem: Host-associated > Plants > Roots > Rhizosphere >... | reverse complement strand
AAGAGCGCATCATCCAGGCCATCGCCCAGACCCTCAGCACATACACGCCGCAGGAATGCGCAAACTATCTTCGACATGCTGGATATGCGTCATCTTGATCGCAAGAGACTCTAGGCAGTCGTCGCTCGGCCCGCATCGCCGGCCCATTGCGTGCGGATGATTTGCGCAAGCTCGCCGGTGTGGGTCCAGATCAGCGTGTGCTCGGCGCGATCGATGATCCGCCCGCAGGCGCCCGCAATGCCCTTCACGAGCATGTCGTAATGATATCGCGGCACCGCCGTGTCGTCCGAACCGGCGATCACCAGCGTCGGCACCTTCAATTCCGCCAGCCAAGGCCCGCTGTCGAACGCCAGCATGCCGCGCACCGCCGATCGCATCGCGCCCCGGCCGTTCGACGCCATGAGGCCGCGCACCCAGAGGGCCTGCTCCCGGGTCAATCCGACGGGGCCGCCCGGCTTGGTCTTGGATGGGCGTATGGCGAGCCGGCCCAGCGTGCCCGGATCGATGAAGCGCAGCAGGGTCTCGAAGATGGCGCCCTCCAGGCGCTCGCGCCGCGTCCCGGCGTTCTGCGCATAGGTGCAGCCCAGCATCATCCGCGCCACGCGTGCCGGTCGCGTATGCGCAAGCTGCTGGGCCACGGCTCCGCCATGCGAATAGCCAAGAACGGAGCAACGCTCGAAGCCCGCTTCCGCGAGGACGGCATCCAGATCGGTGGCGAGCGCGGCGACGTCGCACGGTCCGGCGACCGTGCCGCTCTTGCCGTGTCCGCGAAGATCGGGAATGAGCATGCGGAAATCGTCCCGCAGCAGGTCGACGAGCGGATCGAACATCTCGCCATTGACCATGAGCCCGTGAAGCAGCAGCAGCGGCTCGCCCTCGCCGGCGACCCGGAAGAAGATGCCGTTGGACGCGTAACCTTGCGTTGACGTTGCTGGCATGGGGCGTGACCGGATTGGCGTGGGCGGTGTCCGGAGAGGGATTCTGCGGCCCGTCATCCGTCGCCGACCGTGAACCCGCGCCGGTCCCATTGCAACCCGGCGGGCGAATGCGCGATATACGAACCTTGAGCCTACGGGCGCGACGCGCCAAAATCCCCTGTGCAATTGCCGGAGAATTCATGATCGGACGCCTCAATCACGTCGCCATCGCGACCAGCGACATCAAGAGGGCCGCCGCGATCTATCGCGACGTGCTCGGCGGCAAGGTGTCCGGGGAAGTGCCGCAGCCCGACCACGGCGTCACCACCGTTTTCGTCGATCTGGGCAACACCAAGATCGAACTGCTGGAGCCCCTGGGCGAGAACTCGCCGATCGCCGGCTTCCTCAAGAAGAACCCGAACGGCGGCATGCATCACGTCTGCTACGAGGTCGAGGACATCCACGCCGCCGTGGCCAAGATGAAGGCCGAAGGCGCGACGATCACGGGAACCGGAGAACCCCGCATCGGCGCGCATGGCAAGCCGGTTGTCTTCCTGCACCCCAAGGATTTCGTCGGCACCTTGGTCGAGCTCGAGCAGGCGTGAGCATCGTCAGCTTCATTCACGGCGTGGTCCTGTTCGCGACCTACGCGATCCTCTGGTTCCTGTCGCTGCTCTGCTTGCTGCCGGTGGGCCTCGGCGCCGAGACCGATCCTGAGTCCGGCGCGCCGCTGACCCCCATGCTCGGCCGCAAGGCGCTGTTCGCGACCGTCATCGCCGCGGTGCTGTGGGTGACGTTCTATGCACTGATCGTATTCAAGGTGCTCGACCTTTAACGGTCACGCCGCCGCGATCTCGGCGGCGACGGCGGCATCAATCTCCGGATTCGGTTCGCCGTCGGCCGTGGCGATCAGGGCCTTGGGGATCGTCCAGATGACCGGCAGGATCAACGCATAGACGATGGTCGTCGCGATCACGCAGTAGAAAAAGCCGTTGTCCGGATCGGCCGAATAGATTTTCGACCCCAGCACATCGCTGCCCCTCTGGGCGAAGATGACGACGCCGTCCACCATCATCATTAACGTGCCTTGCAGGCCCGGCGGGCAGGCGCGCATCGCCAAATCGTAATACGCACCCGTCGCAATGCCGCCCATCAGCCCGATCGGCAACGCCAGCCACAGCGCGGCGTTGGCCGAATGGATCAGCGCCAGCGGGATCATCTGCGGCACGGTGATGATCGTGCCCCACCATAGCAGCTTGTTGAGCGGCACCTTGTTGCACAGCCAGCCATACAGAAAGAACATCGGCACGAACGCCACGACGAAGATCGCGTAATAGTCGCCATAGACCGTGTCGGGGGCGTGCAGCTTGTTGCTCAGGTAGAATTGCAACGGCGTGTTGGCGCCGGGCGAGAACGAGAACAGGAAGTTGATCAGCACCGCGGGATAGATCGCGCGGTGGCCGATCAGGCGCTTGATGTCGCCCCAGAGTGTCGAACTCTTGGCAAGCGGCGCATCATAGGTCTGCGCGAACACCGCGCGCGGCCGCCAATAGGCGAACAACAGCATCGCCAGGCTCAAGCCCGCGGCGAGCAGGAAGGTCTTCTCGGGCGTCAGATTCTCCGCCACCCAGCCGGACGCGGCGGCACCCAGGATATAGGGGAGGGCGCTGATGATCTGCCACAACGCCGCCAGCCGGCCGGACATCAGCTTCTCCTGTCCGATCAGCGCCAGCAGGCCCTGATAGGCGGCCGACACGAAACGGTAGGAGACCATCGCCAGGAACATCCCCGCGAGCAATCCGACATACGAAATCTGCGTGAATGCCATCCAGAGGAAGATGGCTGCGGTGAGCGGCGCGAACAGCAGAAAATAGCCGCGGTCGCGCATCCCGAACGGGTTCCATACATCGCGCACGAAACCGAAGAGGAAGGACAGATAGATCGGAATGCCGGTCACCAGCCGGAAGGCCGCGACCTCGCCGGCGCTGGCATGCAGCCGGTCCTTCAGCATGTAGGAGGTGGCGATGTCGAGCAGATAGCCGTGCGGCAGGGCGAGATAGAGAAACAACGTGAGCGGCGCGAAATAGAGAAAGACCTGGTTGGTGGCGGGTGTCTCCCCGCCGCTCGGTGACGCGGTGCTCATACGGCTAGGCTAAACCGTAATCGCGGGTGGCCGCGAGGGGAACAAAGCGGTACTCAACCCAGCACGATCTTCACGGCGAACGCCAGCGCGATGACCGCGACCGCGGCATTCACCTCGCGCCAGCGTCCGGACACCAGTTTGATCGCGGCATGGGCGATGAAGCCGATCCCGATCCCGCCGGCGATGGAATAGGTGAACGGTATGGCGAGCGCGGTGAGAAGCGCCGGTGCCGCCTCGGTCGCATCGTCCCAGGCGATGTCCTTCAGGCCCTTGGCCATCAGTGCGGCGACGAACACCAGCGCCGGCGCCGTCGCATAGGCAGGCACCGCGCTTGCCAGGGGCGCGAAGAACAGGCTGAGCAGGAACAACAGCGCCACCACCGCCGCGGTCAGGCCTGTGCGTCCGCCCGCCTGCACGCCGGCCGCGCTTTCGATATAGGCCGTCACCGGCGAGGTGCCGAGCGCCGCGCCGATCATCGTTCCCACCGCGTCCGTCGTCAGCGCGCGCCGCGCGTTCTTCAGCCGCCCGTCCGGTTCGATCAGGCCGGCCTGCTGCGCCACTGCCGACAGCGTGCCGGACGTGTCCAGCATATCGACCAGAAGAAAGGCGAACACCGCGATCGCGATGGTCGCGCCGGCGGCGCCGCTGAAATGCATCTGCAGGAAGCTCGGCGCCAACGATGGGGGCAGGGCGGCCACGCCTGGCGCGGGCTCCAGGCCCAGCCACACCGCCGCCAGCGTCGCCGCGACGATCGCGATCAGCACGGCGCCCACCACCCGGCGCGCCGCCAGCGCGAACATCAGCACGAAGGCGCCCGCCGCGATCAGGACCTTGGGGTCGCTCAGCACACCCAGTTCGACCAGCGTCGCCGGGCTCGCGACCACGATGCCGGCATTCTCGAAGCCGATGAGCGCGAGGAAGAATCCGATGCCCGCCGCGATGGCGAGTTTCAGGCTCCTCGGGATCGCATTGATCAGCCACTCGCGGGCCGGCGTCGCCGAGATCGCCACGAACAGGATTCCCGACAGGAAAACGCAGCCCAGCGCCAGCCGCCAGTCGCCGCCCAGCGCCGGAACGACGGTGAAGGCGAAATAGGCGTTGAGACCCATGCCCGGCGCCAGCGCGACGGGAAGATTGGCGTACAACCCCATCAGCAGGGTCGTGGCGGCGGAGGCGAGACAGGTCGCCACGAACACCGCGCCCTGATCCAACCCGGCTTTGGCCAGGATCTCCGGGTTGACGAACATGATGTAGGCCATGGTGAGGAAGGTCGTGGCGCCGGCGACGATTTCGCGCCGCGCCGTCGTGCCGTTGGCCTCAAGCCGGAAGATGCGTTCGAACATGCGCGATAGCCCCTCGCGACGAGTCGCCCGCCATGATCTCTATTGTGCCGGAAATGCGAAAGGCCGGCTGGTGCCGGCCTTTCCATCCGCTGCGCGGATCGTCTCTCCCCGAACTTGGCAGCTCTGAAGGCCTGCGCCGTTCTGTTTGTGGGGCAGGTAGATAATCTAATTCCCTCAAACTGTCACGAAATATCTCGCCAGACGTCATGGCAAATACGCAACAAAATGTCAGTGTAGCGTCCAAGTCGCACTATCCGCGAACTTTACCCCGATTCCGGCGTTGCCTTGACTTGCCGTGCCGCTGCCCGGAGCGTTGGCATAGCGTGGGGCGAGGGTTTATGCGCGCGATTCTGCTCGCGGTGATTGTATTTTGCTTTGGCGCCGGCCAAGCCGAGGCGGCCGGGGCATGGCGAATCGTCAAGGATCATTGGACGGAGGCCGACGAAGACGGCTTCGGCCGCTTCGTCGCCGCCATCGGCGCCAGCAATTGCAGCTCGTCGGAAAGCTGCCTGCGCGACGAGGCCAATCCCTACCGCAAGACCGACCAGCGCTTCATCGATATCGACGTCGACTGCGCCAAGCTCCCCTATCTGCTGCGCGGCTACTACGCCTGGAAGAACGGTTTGCCCTTCGGCTATGTCGACGCCGTGAGCGGGCAGGGCGGCGATCTGCGCTACACCAAGGCCGCCAACCGCGCCGTGTCGCGCCACGACCTCGTCGACCGCGGCGCCGGGATCGACGGCCCGGCCGCGCTGCGCGCCATGATGGACACGGTGTTTTCGGGCACCTACCGCACCGATGCGTCCGAAAAGCGCGGCGTGCTGTCGGACTTCTATTCGCCGGCCCTGCAGCCCGGCACGATTCACCCGGGCAGCGTGGTCTACGACGTCAACGGCCATGTCGGCATCGTCTGGAAGGTCGATGAGGACGGGCGCATCTACTACATGGACGCCCATCCCGATTTCACCATCACCCGCAGCGTCTACGGCGCGCAGTTCGGCCAGAGCCCGCTGCGCCTGGGCGGCGGTCTCAAGAACTGGCGGCCGTTCAAGCTGGTGGGCGCCCATCGCGACGCGGAAGGCCATCTCGTTGGTGGTCATCTCGCCTATGCCCAGAACGACCAGATCGCCGATTTCTCGCTCGTCCAGTACACCGGTACCGAACCCAATCCGAAGAACGACGTGACGAAGGCGCGCTTCGTCTACAACGGCGCCGAACTCGGCTTCTACGAATATGTCCGCGTCGCGGTCTCGGGCGGGCGGATGGATTTCAATCCGGTCTATGAAATGAAGACGACGATGCGCACGCTGTGCAACGATCTGGGCGATCGGGCGCAATATGTCGATCTCGACATCAAGGACGGCATCGCCGTCAAGCCGCATCCCGATCGCCTCCCCGACAACATCTACGGCTCGGAAAATCTGGAATGGGAGACCTATTCCACGCCGTCGCGCGATGCGCGCATCAAGGCGGCCTTCGCGCAGTTCTATCGCGACATGGCCGAGATGATCGATCTGTGGGTCAAGCGCGATCCGCGCATCGTCTATGACGGCAATTTCCTGAAAGACGATCTTCAGCGCGCCTATGCGCGCGAGAGCGAGGCCTGCACCATCACCTATCTCAACTCCGCGTCGCGACCGGTGGCGATGACCTTCGACAACATGATGCACCGGCTGTTCGCGCTCTCCTTCGATCCCTATCATTGCATCGAGCTGCGCTGGGGCGCCGACGGCGATGAGCGCAAATCCTGCTCCGACGGCAAGGCCAAGCAGCACTGGTACGCGGCCGAGCAGCGCCTGCGCAACCAGGCCGATCGCACCTACGACATCCGGATGGGCTTCGACATCGCCGAGCTGAACGACAAGCTGAAGGGCACCGGCATCGACAAGCCGCCCCCGGTCGACATCAAGGCCCTGATCGACACGATCCCCGACCGCGATCCGCTGGCCGCGATGGTGCCGGTGGGGCGGTAGCAGATGATCCTCCCCCACGCAGCGGGGGAGGGGGACCGCGAAGCGGTGGAGAGGGCAGGACTGGGCGAGCAGTTCGCAATGCTGCGCGGGGCGGCTGTCCCCTCCGTCAGTCCTTCGCTGCGCTACGGCCTGCCACCTTCCCCGCTTTGCGGGGGAGGAACCATTTGCCTAATACGCTCTTGCGATCAGCACCTCTTCGACGCCCGGCCGGCCCGTGAAGATGCACGGCCCGAACGTCGCCGGCTGATCCGCCGGCGTGTTGCGCAGCGTGAGCTTCAGCGTCTTGAGCTTGGCATCGATCGCGTCCAGCTCTGCGCCGCTCGCCTTGCACCACGGCGCGCGCACCCAGCCCCTGAACTCACCGCTCTCGTCGTCGTCCGCCGCCGCGCCGAAATACTCCGCCAGTTCGTCCCAGGTCTTCACGTCGGTCTTTATATTGGCTTGGAGCCGCGCCTGGGCTTCTTGGAACAGCGTCGCCTGAATCTCGGCGAGCACGACCGGCACCACCGCCACGAATTCGTCGCGCGGCAGCGCCTGGCTCTTCACCTTGTCGCCGTCGCGCAAGGCATCGCGGCGCATGAAGGTCACCGTGCCGCTCGCCGCGTCGCGCGCGCCGATCTCCACGATGATCGGCGCCCCGCGCCGTACCCAGTTCCAGCGCTTGTCGGCCGATTTCGTCGCCCGCTTGTCCACCAGCACGCGCAAGCGCTCGTCGAAGGCGCGTTCGGTCTTGAGTGCGGTCGCGAGGCCTTCCGCGAATTCCAGAACCTGCGCGTCCTCCGGCTTGTCGCGCAACATCGGCACGATCACCACCTGGCGCGGCGCCACCGCCGGCGGCAGGCGCAGGCCATCGTCGTCGCCATGGGTCATGATCAGCCCGCCCACCATGCGGGTCGACAGCCCCCAGCTCGTCGTGTTGCAGTACGACAGTTCGCCCGCATCGTTCTGGAAACGGATGTTCTGCGCCTCGGCGAAATGCGTGCCCAAAAAATGCGACGTGCCGGCCTGCAGCGCCTTGCCGTCCTGCATCATCGCCTCGATCGAATAGGTCGCGACCGCGCCGGGGAAGCGTTCGTTCTCCGGCTTCTCGCCGCAGATCACCGGGATCGCCAACGTGTCCTCGGAAAACGCGCGATAGACCTCCAGCATCCGCATCGTTTCCTCGACGGCTTCCGGCGCGCTGGCGTGCGCGGTGTGGCCCTCCTGCCAGAGGAACTCCGTCGTGCGCAGGAACAGGCGCGGCCGCATTTCCCAGCGCACCACATTGGCCCATTGGTTGAGCAGCATCGGCAGGTCGCGATGGCTCTTGATCCAGCGCGAGAACGCATCGCCGATGATCGTCTCCGAGGTCGGTCGCACGATGTACGGCTCTTCCAGCTTGGCCTCCGGATCGGGCACCAGCTTGCCGTCGATGTTCTTGAGCCGATGATGGGTGACGATCGCCATCTCCTTGGCGAAACCCTCGACGTGCTCGGCCTCCTTGGCGATGAAGGAGAGCGGGATGAACAGCGGGAAATAGGCGTTCTCGTGCCCGGTCTCTTTGATGCGGCGGTCCAGGTCGCGCTGCATCTGTTCCCACACGCCATAGCCCCAGGGCTTGATCACCATCGCGCCGCGCACCGGCGACGGCTCGGCCATGTCGGCCTCGCGCACCACGGCCTGATACCATTGGGCGAAGGTCGACCGGTTGCCGGTCGCACGGGACACGCTGATGGCGCGCTGGGACATGACGATCTCGCGAATTGCTCTGTTAACCGGGGTTTCGTAAGAAGGAATGGGCTGATTTGCAAATGCCTGTCCAGAATGCGGGATTGCCATATGCGGATTGACCCTCTGTATCCTATGAGATACAATGTTCGAACTTGTTGAAACCGAGACGTTTTCGGCTTGGCTGGGCGGTCTGCGCGATCTCAATGCCCAGTTGAGGATTCAACGGCGTCTGGCGCGTCTTGCACTCGGCAACCCCGGCGATGTGAAGCCGGTGGGCGAGGGCGTTTCGGAGATGCGGGTAGACTACGGCCCGGGCTACAGGGTCTACTACATCAGGCACGGCGAGAAGGTGATTATCCTGCTTGCCGGCGGTGACAAGCGAACCCAGAGCCGGGACATCGCGACTGCACTCGGCTTGGCGCAAAGCATCAGGAAAATGAAATGACGAGAGTGAAGCTGCGTCCCTACGATCCCGCCGCTTATCTCAAGACCGAAGCGGATGTCGCCGCCTATCTGGACGTGATGTTCGAGGAGGGCGATCCCGCCTTGATCGCGCATGCCTTGGGTGTGGTGGCGCGTTGGAAAGGTATGGCGAAGGTCGCCAAGAAGGCAGGCCTCGGTCGCGAAAGCCTCTACAAGTCACTGTCCAAAGACGGCAACCCTAGTTTTCTGACTGTAGCGAAGATCGTGCACGCGCTCGGCTACAAGCTGAAACTCGCCGCCTGATGGCCGAAACCGACAAACTCGCCGACCGCGTCGCGCGCATCGCCAATGCCGGCGCCGCCGCGACCGACGCGCCGCCTTTCGTCGAAAAGACGGCCGGCGCGCCCCGCAGCACCTCTCCGGCCGCGCCGACGCGCCCCTTCGCCGCCTTCGAGTGGATGATCGCACTGCGCTATCTGCGCGCCCGCCGCCGCGAGAGTTTCATCTCGGTGATTTCCGGCTTTTCGCTGGTCGGCATCGCGCTCGGCGTCGCCACGCTCATCATCGTGATGTCGGTGATGAACGGCTTCCGCCACGAGTTGCTGGCGCGCATCCTGGGCCTTCAGGGTCACGTCATCGTTCAGGGCTATGGCGGCAGCCTCCCCAATTTCGACGTCATTGCCGCGCGCGTCCGCGCCGTCCCCGGCGTCACCCGCGCCGCGCCGATCGTCGACGGCCAGGCGCTGGCCTCCGGCGGCGGCACCTCGCCGGGCGTCATCGTGCGCGGCATGCGCGCCGGCGACCTGAAACAGCTCACCACCGTCTCCAACACGCTGACGCCCGACGCGTTGCCGATGTACGCCCAGGGCGACAGCGTCATCATCGGCGCGCGGCTGGCCGCCAAGCTCGGCATTCAGCCGGGCGGCGAGATCACGCTGATCGCGCCGCGCGGCAACGTCACCCCGTTCGGCACCACGCCGCGGATCAAGACCTATACCGTCGCCGGCACCTTCAACATCGGTTTCACCGAATACGATTCGACCTATGTCTTCATGCCGCTGGACGAGGCGCAGCTCTATTTCAATCTCGGCGATGCGGTGAGCGGGTTGGAGATCATGGTCGCCGATCCCGACAACGTAACGACCATGCTCAAGCCGATCTCCGACGCGGCCGGCCCCGGCGCGCGCGTGCTGAGCTGGCAGGCGATCAGCTCCAGCCTGTTCGAGGCGCTGCAGATCGAGCGCAACGTCATGTTCCTGATCCTCACCCTCATCATCCTGGTCGCCGCGCTCAACATCGTCTCGGGCCTCATCATGCTGGTGAAGGACAAGTCCGGCGACATCGCCATCCTGCGCACCATGGGCGCGACGCGCGGCGCCGTGATGCGCGTCTTCCTGATCGCGGGCGCCAGCATCGGCGTCGTCGGCACGCTGTTCGGTTTCGCGCTGGGCGTGGTGTTCTGCGCCAATATCGAGAACATCCGCCAGTTCCTCTCCTCGCTCACCGGCACGACGCTGTTCAATCCGGAGATCTATTTCCTGAGCCGCATGCCGGCGGAGATGGACACCGGCGAGGTCGTCTCCGTCGTGACGATCGCGCTGGTGCTGACCTTCCTCGCCACGCTCTATCCCTCCTGGCGCGCCGCGCGCCTCGATCCGGTGGAGGCGCTGCGCTATGAGTGAGGCGCTGCGCCTGCAGAACGTCACGCGGACCTATCCCGAAGGCGAGGGCGTGCTCGAAGTCTTCCGCGACATCAGCTTCACGCTGCGGCCCGGCGAGCTTGTCGCTCTGGTCGGCCCGTCCGGCGCCGGCAAGTCGTCGCTGCTGCACATGGCGGGCCTTCTCGAAGCACCCACCAGCGGCGAGGTCTATATCGGCGGCGTCGCCGCCTCGACGCTGCCCGATGCCGCGCGCACGCGCATCCGCCGCGACACGATCGGCTTCGTCTATCAGGCGCATCACCTGCTGCCCGAATTCACCGCGCTCGAGAACGTGATCATGCCGCAGCGTATCGCCGGCCGCCCGCGCGACGTCGCCGAGCGCGACGCGCGCCACATCCTGACCCATCTGGGTCTGGGTCAGCGGCTGACGCATCTGCCCTCGCAGCTTTCGGGGGGCGAGCAGCAGCGCGTCGCCATCGCGCGCGCGCTGGCCAACCGGCCGCGCATCCTGCTGGCCGACGAGCCGACCGGCAATCTCGACACCCGCACCGCCGGCGGCGTTTTTCAGTCGTTGGTCGATCTGGTGCGCGCCGAAGGGCTGGCGGCGCTCGTCGCCACGCACAATCTCGAACTCGCCGCCCGCATGGACCGCGCGCTCATCCTGCACGAAGGCAAGCTGTTCGACGGCGGCAAGCTGGGCGCCCGCGCGCCGGCCTAACGCTTTGTGTCGAGCGCCGGCCACGGCGCGACCGCGAACACCCAGAGAAAGACCAGGTGAACCACCGGCAGCAGGCGCAGCAGCGCCCACCAGCCGGAGAATCCGGCGCGCCGCAGGATCAACGCGATCGGCACCAGGACCAGGATGAGGTCGAGGAGAACCGCCAAGGCGATGACCACCACCAGCCAGGTGACCGGGAAGGCGCCGATCCGGAACAAAATCATGGCGTGTCTCCGCACGGAATCAGAAGGTCATGGACGGCCTTTGCGATGAGAGCCGGCGTGCACCCATCGGCACTGCGGCACCGCGACCGGACATCCGGCACGATCAGGCATGCGGCGAGCGCCAATCCGGTCAGCCAGGGCTTCATGCGACCGTCCTCCTTAAGGCCACGCTAGCCGCGCGCGCGCAATTCGGTTATTGAATTCGCTTCATGCGTGATATCGATTTGAACAATATCAGGCGGCTGGACGGCGGACTTCTGCTCGTCTTTCGCGGCCTCTTGCGGCAACGCCGCACGACGGCGGTGGGACGCGAATTGGGGCTCAGCCAGTCCGCCGTCAGCCATGCGCTCACCCGGCTGCGCGATCTGTTCGACGATCCGCTCTTCATCCGCCGGCCGCACGGCCTCGAACCCACGCGCCGCGCGCTGGAGCTCAGCCCGCGCATCGATGCGCTGCTCGATCTGGCCGGCGAGACGCTGGGGCGCGAGAGCCGCTTCGACCCAGCTCGCAGCGAACGCCGCTTCGCGCTCGCGGCGCCGGAGTTCGTCACGGCGCTGCTGGGCGCCCGGCTGGTGAAGGCGTTTCGCAAACAGGCGCCGAGGGCGTCGTTCTACGTCCAATTCCTCGGCCGCAACTCGCCGCTCGACGCGGTCCGGCGCGGCGAACTCGACGTCGCGATCGGGCGCTATCCCAGCGTCGCGCCGGGGCTTGTCGCCGAGCTTCTGTTCGAGGACCGCTACTGCGTCGTCGCCCGCCGCAGCCATCCCGCGATCAGGGGCCGCATCTCCTATCCGGCGTGGCTCAAGACCGGTCATGTCTTCGCCGATACGCGGCTGGAGGAGGGTATCGACAGCCCGCCGCCGGTTGACGACATCGCCTTCGTCGCCGCCGTGCAGCGCTGGCTGACGGCGCTGGTGATGGTGTCGGCGAGCGACGCGATCGCCACCTGCCCGCTCCGCCTTGCCAGGAGCCAGGCCAGGCGCCTCGGCCTGCAAGTCATCTCCGCGCCCTTCCTGCGGGACCGCATCCCGGTCTACGCGGTGCGCCGCGAGGGCGGCGGCGACCAAGGCATCGATTGGTTCCTGGGCGAGATCCGCAAGGCGGCGGCCTAGCGAGGCGCGAGATCGCGTTTCGAACAAGAAATTTCAAAACGAGATGTCATCCCGGGCGACCCCGGCGAATGCCCGGGGGAGACCCGGGACCCATCGGGAGGTTTCTTGATGGGTCCCGGCTCCGCGTGATGCTAACGCATCGCTCGGCCGGGATGACAATTGATCGATTGTCTCTGAATAAACTTGCGCTACCCGCCCAGATGCGCCGCCAGCTTGTCGAGCGTCGCCACCCAGCCGCTCTGATGATTGTCGCGGCCATCGGCCGTCGCGAAGCCCTCATGCTTGAGGCTGATCTGCGTCTTGTCGCCGACGGCGCGGAAGTCGAGCGTGATCAGCGTGTCGTTCGGGTCGCCTTCCCATTGCCACGACATCACCAGCCGGCGCGGCCGATCGATCTCGCGATAGACGCCGCCCACGACCGACGAGCCGCCGTCGGGCCGGAACATGGCAATGCGGTAGCGCCCGCCGACCTTGGGCTCCAGCGTCAGGACCTCGCCGCGAAAGCCGGGCGGTCCCGCCCACGCCCCCCAGGATTTGTTCAGCCAGGCATCGAACACGCGCTCCACCGGCGCATCGAACAGCCGTGTCATCGACAGTTCACTCATCGGTCTTTCCTTCCTTGCGTTTGAGATGTTCGTCGAGCTTGTCGAACGTGCCGCTCCAGAACGCGCGCATATGTTCGATCCATGCCGCCGCGTGATCCATCGCCTCCGGCGTCAGGCGGCAGCGGCGGTGCTGGCCGTCGCGCGTGCGCGTGATCAGCGCCGCCTGTTCGAGCACCTTGAGGTGCCGCGAGATCGCTGGCCCCGAGACGTCGAACGGCGCGCAAAGCTCTCCCACCGTGGCCTCGCTCTGGGCGAGGCGGGCAAGAATGGCGCGCCGTGTCGGATCGGCAAGCGCGGAAAAGGTTTGGTCCAGTGAATTCATAACGAGTATGTTAAATAACATATCAGTTAAATACAAGCCTTCGGAACAAGAAAAACCACTCGCCCGGCTTGGCGGTTCGGTTCGAATGCGCAGGCCGAATCGAGATCGATCCCGTTTTGTTCTTGACTTCACGAGAACACAAAGAGAACATGTACAGGTGAACAGGGAGATGGCGGTCATGTGGCTCAAGGATGCGGCGGCAGGCGTGAGTTTGGTGGTGTTCGTGGCCTCGGCCTATCTGCTGGGGCCGGTGGCCGAGGCGATCCTGGCCGCGTTCTGACGCGTCGGCCCTGTGGATGGCGCGGCGCGGCGGCTATCGCCGGCCTGCGCGAGCCCGATACACCAAGATGACATCAAATCGGAACGGCGATGGCGGATCGCAAGGCGGCGGCCTTTGTCCATTTGCGGGTGAAAAGCGCCTACTCGCTCCTCGAAGGCGCGGTGCGTCCTTCAGAGCTTGCCGCGCTGGCCCGCGAGAACGCGATGCCCGCCGTCGCGGTGACAGACGTCAACAACCTCTTCGGGACCTATGAGCTGTCGGACACGCTGGCCACGGCCGGCGTGCAGCCGATCGTCGGCTGTCTGGTCTCGGTCGAATTGGAAGACGCGCCGGCGATCCACGTCACGGGCACGCGCAAGAAGCCGCCGGCGATGGCGCTGCTGGTGCAGAACGACGTCGGCTATCGCAATCTGAGCAAGTTGCTGAGCACGGCGTTTCTCGGCGCCGAGCCCGGCGATTTTCCCCATATCGGCGCGCGGCAGCTCGCCGATCATGCCGAGGGTCTGATCGCGCTGACCGGCGGCCCCGGCGGTCCGGTCAACAAGCTCCTGGTCGAGGGCCAATTCGAGGCCGCCGACGCGCTGGTGGAGAGCCTCGCCGCGATCTTCGGCGACCGTCTGTATATCGAGCTGCAGCGTCATGGCCTCGCCGAGGAGCGCGCGACCGAGGGCAAGCTGATCGACATCGCCTATGCCCGCGCCATTCCGCTGGTCGCGACCAACGACGTGCATTTCGGGTCTGAGGATATGTACGAGGCGCACGACGCGCTGCTCTGCATCGCCGACGGCGCCTTTGTCAGCCAGGACGATCGCCGCCGCCTGACGCGCGAGCACCGCTTCAAATCCGCCGCCGAGATGGCGGCGCAGTTCGCCGATCTGCCCGAGGCGATCGAGAACACGCTGGAGATCGCGCGCCGCTGCGCCTTCCGCCCCAAGAAACGCGATCCGATCCTGCCGCAATTCGTCCCCGACTCCGGCCGCACGCCGGAAGAGGAGATGCGCGAGCAGGCGGCGGCGGGGCTGGAGGCCAAGCTTGCGCAGCACGGCCTGCATGCGGACAGGCAGGTTTATCTCGATCGTCTGCAATTCGAGCTCGACGTCATCCTGCGGATGGATTTCGCGGGCTATTTCCTCATCGTGTCGGACTTCATGAAATGGACGCGCGGCCAGGGCATTCCCGTCGGCGTGCGCGGCTCCGGCGCGACCTCATTGGTTGCGTGGGCGCTCGACATCACCAATCTGGATCCCATCCGCTTCGGCCTTCTGTTCGAACGCTTCCTCAATCCCGAGCGCATCTCGATGCCGGACTTCGACATCGACTTCTGCCAGGAGCGGCGCGACGAGGTCGTGCGCTATGTGCGCGAGAAATACGGCCGCGACCGCGTCGCCCATATCATGGCGCTGGGCTCGCTGCAGGCCCGCGCCGCGGTGCGCGACGCCGGCCGCGTGCTGCAGATGCCGCTGGGTCTGGTCGACCGCATCGCCAAGCTGGTGCCCAATCCGCCCGGCAAGCACGTCTCCATGCAGGAGGCGATCGACGGCGAGCCGCGCCTGCAGCAGATCGCCGAGGCCGAGCCGATCGCGCGCAAGCTGTTCTCCATCGTCGAGAAGATCGAAGGCCTCTACCGCCACGCCTCCACCCATCCCGCCGGCGTGGTGATCGGCGACCGGCCGCTGGACGAGATCGTGCCGCTCTACCGCGATCCGCGCTCCGAAATGCCGGTGACGCAGTTCGATTACGAGGATGCGGAGAAGGCCGGCCTCGTGAAGTTCGACTTCCTGGGCCTGAAGACGCTGACGGTCATCGCCAAGGCGGAGGAGCTGCTCAAGAAGCGCGGCATCGTCCTGGACACTCAGAACATCGATTTCGACGATCCGGCGACCTACGAGATGCTGGGCCGCGGCGACAGCGTCGGCGTGTTCCAGCTCGAAGGCGCGGGCATGCGCGATCTGCTGCGCAAGATGAAGCCCGACCGCATCCAGGACCTCATCGCACTCGTCGCGCTCTATCGTCCCGGCCCGATGGACTCGATCCCCAAATACATCGCCGTCAAGAACGGCAAGGAGCCGCCGGAATATCTCCACGCCTCGCTCGAGCCGATCCTGAAGGAAACCTTCGGCGTCATGACGTATCAGGAAGACGTCATGAACATCGCGCGCGAGCTGGCGGGCTATTCGCTCGGCCAGGCCGATCTTCTGCGCCGCGCCATGGGCAAGAAGATCGCCTCCGAGATGGCGGTGCACGAGCAGCGCTTCGTCGAGGGCGCCGGCAAGAAGGGCATCGCCAAGGGCATCGCCGAGCAGATCTTCGAGCAGGCGGCGAAGTTCGCCGGCTATGGCTTCAACAAGGGCCATGCCGCCGCTTATGCCCAGGTCGCCTATCAGACCGCTTATCTGAAGGCGAATTATCCGGTCGAATTCCTCGCCGCCTCGATGACGCTCGATATCGGCAACACCGACCGGCTCAACATCTTCAAGCAGGAGGCGCAGCGTCTCGGCATCAAGGTGCTGGCGCCGGACGTCAACCGCTCCGAAGCCGTCTTCACCTGCGATGCCGAAAAGAGTCTCATCTTCTATGCGCTGGCCGCGGTGAAGGGCGTCGGCCGCCAGGCGATGGATCATGTGGTGGAGGAGCGGCGCGCGGTCGGCCCGTTCGCGAGCCTCGCCGATTTCGCCCGCCGTATCGATCCCAAGCTCGTCAACAAGCGCGCCTTCGAAAGCCTCGCCCGCGCCGGCGCGTTCGATGGGCTCAACCGCAACCGCCGCCAGGTCGTCGAATCCGCCGACATCCTCCTCAACAGCGCCCAGCGCAACGCGCGCGAGCGCGAGAGCGGCCAGATCGCCTTGTTCGGCGGCCCCTCCGAGGCTCAGGACGATATCCGCCTCGCCCAGGTGCCCGATTGGCCCGGCCACGAACGGCTGTCCGAGGAGTTCGGCGCCATGGGCTTTTATCTCTCGGGCCACCCGCTCGATGCCTATGCCGCGCCGCTCAAGCGCCTGGGCGCCACGACCTACGCCGCCATGATCGAGGATCGCCGCCGCTCCGGCTTCAAGGCCGTGCTCGCCGGCACCATCATCCGCAAATACGAACGGCGCAGCCGCAACAACGAAAGCTATGCCTTCGTCTCCTTCTCCGATCCCACCGGCATGTTCGAGGTGATGCTGTTTCCCGAGGTGCTCGCCGCGGCGCGGCCGCTGCTGGAAGCGGGCAAGTCGGTGCTCATCACCGCCAGCGCCGATTGGGACGGCGACGAGCTCAAGCTGCGCGCCGCCGCCATCGCCGATCTCGACGCCGCCGCCGCCAATGCGGGGGAGGGCCTCAAGGTCTATCTCCAGGACGCCAGTTCGCTCGGCGCCATCGCCGCCCAGCTGAAGAATCCCGGCAAGGGCATCGTCACCTTCGTCGTCCCCGGCGGTCCGGGCGAGGAGGTGGAGATCAAGCTGCCCAAGCCGCTGCAGGTGACGGTGGCGCTCAAGAACGCCATCAAATCGCTCCCCGGCGTCGCCCAGGTGGAGTCGGTTTGAGCGGTGCTTGTCATCCCCGGCGAGCATCGCGCGCAGGGCGCGCGATGCGAGGGAAGGGGACCCAGGTAGAAAACGGATTCACGGTGTCGGCAGGTTACCGCACGTGTCGAGTCGCATCGAATTTGTGACAGGTGCCTGGGTCCTCTTCCCCTCGCGATGCTGCGCATCGCTCGGCCGGGGATGACATCCGCGCCTAAAACCTAAATGTGTGCCCCAGCCGCACCGAGACCTGCGACAGGTGCGAGACGTAATGGCCCAGCTGGTCGACTGTGGCGTCGTCGCCGGCCGCGATCAGCAGTTCCGAGCCCGGCAGGAACTCCCAGCGATAGCGCACCGAGACGCCCAGATCGTTGGAGACGTTGTCGTACTGCGCCTGGATGCGCAGCTGCATGTCGGGCGTGAAGTTCATCGCCGCGTCGATCGAACCGATATGGATGGCGACATGTCCGGTCGGCAGCTTGATCTGCTCGAAGATATGCTCGCCGCTGAAGGTGAAGGTGTCGTCGGGATGCAGCGTCAACGTCAGGTCGCTTCTGAGCAAATGTCCGCCATAGAAGCCGCAGCATTGCACGTCGTAGATCGCCGAAAGCCAGCGGTCGGTCGCGGTCTCGATATGGCCGTGAAAAACCTCCCAATCGTAGTCGCCGGCCGGCACCACCACGCCATGCGGCAGGGTGAAGGGCGCGTAGACCTTCTCATAGTCGTTCCAGGTCTCGATGAGCCCCAATTCGCCGCGCTGTGTATAGCCGGACACCCATGTTCCGATCTGGCTTGTCTGGGTCTGGTTGTTGAGGCCGGTGAATGTGTCCTCCCACACGCCGGTCTCGTACCAGCGCACGAAGCTGTCCTGCGGCCGGATTCGCCGTGCGAGGTTTAGATTGTATTCGCGCACGCCCGGCCGGCTGACGAAGCCCAGCGCGGGATCGAAGTTCTCGCCGATCTGTTTGATGCGCAGATTGCCCCACCACGGCTCGTTCGGAAAATTCAGTTCGATGCCGGCCGCATCGTCGTCCCCCACCGTGCTCGAAAAGCTGCGTTCGTAAAAGACGTCGGCCTGCACCTCCTTGTCGGGCACCAGATCGGGGGCGCGGAACTGGAAGTCGCCGCCGATCAGGCTGTTGCGCGAGGCGCCGGTGGGATCGCCATTGGTGAAGATCAGGCCGAACTTGGAATGGTCCAGGATCGGCATGTCGACGCGCGCCGCCGACAGCGTCTGGCCGTCGACTGCGCCGGAGCCGTTGGTGCGCACCGCCAGGGCGCCGATATCGACGCCGTCGTAATTTCCGGAAAGCTTGCCGCCGGCCAGCAGATCGACCGGCTGCGAGCCGTTGATCAGCCCGATGTTGCGCGAGAAGAACGGCCGTCCGTTGTTGTCGTCGTGCAGCGGCAGCCCGCCGAACTCGAACGAGGCCGCGTCCTGCAGGAAGAAGTCGCGGGTCTCGGGATAGAACAAACCGAAGCGGCCGATATTGACCTGGCGTTGATCCAGCGGCGTATCGGAGAAATCGGTGTTGAGCGTCAGCGTGCCCGTCAGCGACGGCGTGATCTTGTAGAACGCGTTCGCGCTCGGGCGGAACTGGAAACCGGTGTGGCCGGGCACATCCCAGTCGCGCTGATATTTGAGGGCGCTATAGGCCTGAACGTCCAGCCCGAAGCCGCCGTCGATCCCGTCGATCCCCGTCAGCATGCCGGAGCGCGAGATGTCCTGCGACGGAATGGTCTCGACGATCGAGGACCAGCGGATGCGCTCGTTCTTGCGCCGGACCAGGCGGAACAGGTCGAATCCCCAATCGCGGCGGGCCTTGTCGTAGGAGATGCTGCGGAACGGGATCGCCACTTCCGCGGACCAACCGTTGTTCAGGATGCGCGCCTTGGCCGACCACAACGTGTTCCATTCGTACAGCACGTCCACATTGTTCTGGATCAGCCCGTCGCGCCGCGCGCCGAGCGGATTGATTTCGAAGATATAGCCGTTGCGCCGCGTCACGCCGGGATCCAGATAGATCCGGATCAGGTCGTCCTGGTCGATCGTGCCGTCGCGCGCCTTGATGTGCGCCGTGATCTTGGCCGGCTCGTCGTCGAACGCCATGATCGAGATATAGATATTGTCCTTGTCGTAGAGCACGCGCACCACCGTGCGCTCGTCGGCCGGCGCGCCCTCATGCGGTTCGAGCTGATAGAACTCGTCCAGCGCCGGTGCCTTTTGCCAAATGGGGTCGGAGATGTCGCCGTCGATATCCGGCGCGTCCTTGGCGTCGATGCGCGTGCCGGGCAGCGTCGGCCGATAGCTCTGGAAATCGCGCGCCGGCGCCTGCGCCGCCGCTTGGTAAGCGGATGCGCACAGTGCGGCGGCGATCAGGATTGCAAGAGCGTAGCGCAAACGAAGACCCGCGGTCTCGAACCGGCGATCTTCTGACATGGACGATTAGGTGACGCTGCTCACATTTCCGTTGAACCGGCGTCGCGGGTCGCCGCGACGATCACAAACTAGCGAGCGCTTTTTCGATGCGCGCCAGTCCTTCGCCGAGCAGCGCGGGGTCTTGCGCGAAGCAGATGCGCACGAACGAGTCGGCCTGGACATCGCCCGCGGGACCGAAGGCGGAGCCCGGAGCGACGCCGACGCGGCCGCGCTTGACGAGCTCCTGTGCGAAGCCGAGCGAATTGCGCAGACCCTCCATGTGCAGGAAGCCGTAGAACGCGCCCTCCGGCCGGATCCACTGAATGCGGTTCTGTCCGTCGATGAATCTCTGCACCACGTCGCGTCCGGTGCGGCAGCGTTCGCGCATCGCCTCGCGGAAGGCGTCGCCCTCCGGCGACAGCGCCGCGATGGCGCCATATTGCGCGAAGGTGGTGGGGCCGGTGTTGTTGGCGATGGACATGACGCTGAGCTGCGGGCCCAGATGCTCAGGGTGCACCAGCCAGCCGATGCGCCAGCCGGTCATCGCCCAGGCCTTGGAGAAGCTGTTGACGACGAAGACGTTGTCCTCGGCTTGCGCAATCGACAGGAAGGACGGCGCGTGCGCCGATCCGTCGAAGGTCAGCGTGCCGTAGACTTCGTCGCTGATGATCGCGATGCCGCGCTGGCGCGCGAAGCTCAGCACCGCCTGCTGCTCCTGCCGCGTCATCACCCAGCCGGTCGGATTGCCGGGCGAGGCGATGAAGATCGCCTTGGTCCGCGCGTCGCAGGCGTCGAACAGCTTGTCGAGGTCGAGACGCCAGCAGGGCGGCGACGCGCGCCAATCGTCCTCCAGGCGCACGAAGCGCGCCTGCGCGCCCACCATCTCCGCGGCTTGGAAGATCGACGGCCAGATTGGCGAGACGATGACGACGTTGTCGCCGGTCTCGACCAGGATCTGCAGTGCCGTCACCATGGCGAGCGTCGCCGCGCCGGGCATCGAGATGCGCTCCAGCGGCACGTCGACACCGGCGGTCCGCTGATGAAAGGCGCGCACCGCCTCGCGCAGGGGAAGGATGCCGCGCGACGGCTGGTAGAAGGTCTTGCCGTCGTCCAGCGCGCGCTTGGCGGCGTCGCGGATGAAGGCGGGGGTTACGAGGTCGGTCTCGCCGAACCACAGGCGGATCAGGTCGGTGGCGCCGTGTCCCAGCGCGGAGACCTGGCCGATTCCGTTGGGTTCGAGCGCCGCGATGGCGGGGCGGATGGGGCTTTTCATCGGGTTGTTCTGGCAGGTCGGCGCGAGGGCTGGCAAGCGTTCGGCGCTGGCGTGCGCCGCATGACCGGCCTGCGTGTTGGACAGGAGATTGCGCCGCGCGTAGGCTTCGCCGATCACACGACAATTTGAAGGGGAGGACGGGATGCTGCGTCAATATTTGCGGGCCGTGTTCTTGGCATTTGCGGCGGTCATGGCATGCGCCGCGCCGGCAGCGGCGACCGACAAGTCCGACGTGATGGCGACGATCAAAGCCTCGATTCTGTACGGCAACACGGGCAACGACGCCGGCTACGCCGCGCTGATCGCCAGTCCCGGCATCGCTATCGACGAATTCGGACCCTATCGTTGGAACAGCGTCGCCGCCTGGGGCGCGGCCCTCGCCGCCTACGACACCCAAAACGGAATAACAGACGCCAAGGTCACCCTGCTTGGCTTCCGCCATGTGAATGTCGAGGGCGGCAGCGCCTATGTGGTGTCCCGCGAGGGCTACGCCTTCAAGGAACGCGGCAAGCCGCGCCGCGAAATGGGCGACGTCGCCTATACGCTGACCAAGGCATCCGGAAAATGGCAGATCGACGGTTTCGCCTGGCTCAGCAAGGGCGGAGTCGATCAGGGCGCCGATGCCGACGCGATCGTCGCGGCCATTCATACCGCTTTCGATCCGCCGCTCGACAAGCTCGATCCCGCGGCGCTGGGATCCGCCATCATCGACGAGTTTCCGCCCTATCGCTGGATGGGCCCGAGCGCGGCGACCGATTGGCTGAACACGTTGAAGCAAGGCGCCGCCGCCCAAGGTCTGACCGACATCATGCTGCACCTGGCCAAGCCCGTTCATGTGAGCATCACCGGCGATGCCGCCTATGCCGTGGTCCCCACCGTCATCACCTCGTTGAAGCACGGCAAGCCGAGCAAGGAGGACGGCAGTTTCGCCATTGCCCTGACCAAGGATGGATCGGGCTGGCGCATCACCGATTGGGCCTGGGCGACCAAGTAGGTCCGGCAATTCATCGGGCCGGCACGGATCGAATGCCGCGCGAGCGAGTTCCCCTTGGGAGCAAGTACATAGGTGCTTGCCCTAACCGGCGCTATTTCCCCTCGGAACCTCGCGCGGGCATATCCCCAAGGACCCGATTATGTTGAACAAGACAAGCTTATTGCTTGCCGCGGCGGTTGTCGCGCTGAGTGCTGGCGCCGCCAGCGCCGATTCCAACGACCGCGTGCGCCATGACGATCAAGGCGACGTGACGATGTCCGACGCGCCAAATCAACCCATCTACGGCAGCGGCTACAACTATGGCTATGACGACGGCTATGCCCGCCGCGAGCGCAACGATCGTTATCGCGCCGACGCCTGGCGCGCGCAGAACGGCGAACAAGGCTACCAGCGCGGCGCCTACTACTACGGCAGCGACTGCAGCGGCAACGCGGCGGCCGGTACGGTTGTCGGCGCCGTCGCGGGCGGCGTCATCGGCAACCAGCTTGGCCACGGCAATGGCGGCGCAACGGTTGCGGGCGTCATACTTGGCGGCATCGCCGGCAATTCGATCTCGCGCGACATGGACTGCAGCGACCGCCACTATGCGCTCACCTCCTACAGCGCCGGCTTCGAAGGGCGCATCGGCGAGCGCCAGGATTGGTCCAACGGCCGCAATCGCGGCACCTTCGTTCCGGTCCGCGAATATTCGCGCAACGGCAATGTCTGCCGCGACTTCCGCGAAGCGTCCTATCGCGACGGCGCGCATTACAAGCGCACCGGAACCGCCTGCCGCCGTGTCGACGGCAATTGGTACATGGAATAGCCGATCCATGGGCGCCGCCGCAGAGCGGATCCCGTGACGATGCCTTCAGCGTGCGGATCATTCGGTTCGCACGATTTCTTCCAACAGAAAGTGAATCTCCATGAAAATGTCCACCGCACTTCTGGGCGCCGTCGCGCTCGCCGCTTTGGCGGTCGCCGCGCCGGCCCAGGCTGCTCCTCACGGCGTCAACGTCGGCACGCTGACCTGCGGCGTCTCCAGCGGCTGGGGCTTTGTCTTCGGGTCGTCCAAGGACCTGCATTGCACCTTCCGCCAGAACGATCGCCATGCCGAGCACTACACCGGCACGATCTCGAAATTCGGCGTCGATATCGGCTACACTGAGGGCGGCGTTCTGGTCTGGGGCGTCGTGGCGCCGAGCTCGGACACCCGTCCCGGCGCACTGGATGGCGACTATGTCGGCGTCAGCGCGGGCGCAACGGTCGGCGTCGGCCTGGGTGCCAACGCGCTGGTCGGCGGTTTCGACCAGTCCTTCGCGCTGCAGCCGCTCAGCGTCTCCGACAACCGCGGCTTGAACGTCGCCGCGGGCATCGGCTCGATCACGCTTCGGCATTCGGAATAACGAAACGTCCTGCGCGGGCCGCGAGGTCCGCGCAGCTTTTTTGGCTAAAAATCGGGCGGGAGAATTGTCATGAACATTCCAGCGGAAACGCTTCTGATCTGGCTCGTCGTCGGCGCGGTCGCGGGCTGGCTCGCCGGGGTCATCGTCAAGGGCGGCGGCCTGGGCCTCATCGGCGACATCGTGGTCGGCATCCTTGGCGCCTTTATCGGCGGCTGGCTGCTGCCGCGTCTGGGCGTGCATATCGGGGCCGGAGTTCTCTCGGTCATCATCAGTGCGACGCTCGGCGCGGTCGTCCTGCTTCTGATTCTTCGACTCATCAGACGGGTCTAGGCGCGTGTAACCCCGCTCCTGCGGCCGCCGTTCACTTGCGAGTGATGGCGCGCGGCAAACCGCTTGCCGAGAATTGGCCGGCCGCTACAGTGACAGTCGGGTTGTCGTCCGGATCTGTCGGGTAGGGGGTTTTCATGAAGCCGATTCACGCGCTGATCGCCGTAGTGGTCGTCGCGCTTTGCGCCGCGGCCTATGCCGCCATCGCTCCGGCCAAGCCGGACACGCATGGCGACCAGTATTCCGGCAAGTTCTTCAAGGCCGAGGAATCCGTCACCACCGGCTCGGCGGCCGGCATCGCCTATACCGCGACGGCCGGCACGCTGGTCGTCCACCCGAAGGGCTGGAACGACGCGGCGCAAAGCGGCGGCGACAAAAACCCCGACGCCAAGGAAGACAGCACCTCGGCGGAGGCCTCGATGTTCTTCGTCTACTATGCCAAGCGCGGCGCGGCGCCCGGCAGCCGCCCCATCACCTTCCTGTTCAACGGCGGTCCGGGCTCATCGACGGTCTGGCTGCACATGGGCGCGTTCGGCCCCCGGCGCGTGGTGACCAAGGACGATGCGCACACCCCCGCTGCCCCGTATCAGCTCGTCGAGAATGCCTACACGCTGCTCGACGCCAGCGATCTCGTCTTCATCGACGCCCCGGGCACCGGCTTCAGCCGCATCGCCGGCAAGGACAAGGATAAGGCGTTCTACGGCGTCGACGCGGACGCTTCCGCCTTCTCGAATTTCATCATGGAGTTCCTCTCCAAATACGGCCGCTGGAATTCGCCCAAATACCTCTTCGGCGAGAGCTACGGCACGCCGCGCGCCTCGGTGGTGGTGAACGATCTGGAATCGAACCACGCGGTCGACTTCAATGGCGTGATCTTCCTCTCGGCGATCCTGAATTTCGATCTGAGCGTCGACGGCCCCGAAACCAATCCCGGCGTCGATCTGCCCTACCAGATCGCGCTGCCGACCTATGCCGCCACGGCCTGGTATCACCACAAGCTGCCGGGCAGGCAGCCGCCCGATCTGGTGGCCTTCGTGCACGCGGCCGAACATTTCGCGATGACCGACTACGCGCTGGCGCTGTCCGAGGGCACCGCCCTGTCGCCCGCCCGGCGCCTTGCCATCGCGCAGAAGCTCAACCAGTTCACCGGCCTTCCGGTCAGTTACATCCTCAAGGCCGATCTGCGCATCGACGGCGGCGAGTTCGACAAGAACCTGCAGGACAGCGCCAATATGACGACCGGGCGCCTCGACTCGCGCTTTTCCGGCCCGACCATCGACCCGTTGAGCAAGACCGCCGATTACGATCCGCAATCCGCCGCGATCAGCTCGGCCTATGTCTCGGCCTTCAACGACTATTCCCGCAACGTCCTGAACTACGGCCAGGGGCGGACCTATCGCCCCGACGCCGATGTCTTCCTGGCCTGGGACTTCAAGCATCAGCAGCCGAATGCCCAGGTCGCCTTCCCCGGTGCCACCAATGTGATGCCGGATCTCGCCTACGCCATGAAGTACAATCCCGACCTCAAGGTGCTGGTGAACGGCGGCTATTACGACCTCGCCACGCCCTATTTCGAGGGCTGGTACGAGATGCATCACCTGCCGATCCCGCCGCAGCTCCAGTCGAACATCCAGTATCACTACTATGCGTCGGGCCACATGGTGTACGCGCATGAGGAGTCGCTGAAGGACCTGCACAGCACGGTCGCCGCCTTCATCAAGCAGACGGATAACGTGAAATAGGGCGGGGGACGCGAATCGCGCCTTTCGCCCTCCCGTAAACGGGAGGGCGAAATACGGCGTTCCCCCGCCACTTGCTTGCCGCCCCTCCACCCCCTATAAGCCGCGCCAATTCGCACGCTGAGTGGCTTTCGCAGGGTGTTCCTGCGTCGCCGTCCGGTGCCCCCGCCAAGGGGGTAACTCACGCGTCTGGCCAACCGGTAAAGGAGACTGAATACAATGGCTTTGCCAGATTTTTCCATGCGCCAGCTTCTCGAGTCGGGCGCCCATTTCGGCCACCGCCAGCAACGCTGGAACCCGAAGATGGCGCCGTACATCTACGGCTCGCGCAACGACATCCACATTCTCGATCTGACCCAGACCGTGCCCCTGCTGCACCAGGCCCTCGTCGCGCTGCGCGACGTCGCGGCCGGCGGTGGGCGCATCCTCTTCGTCGGCACCAAGCGCCAGGCGTCGGAGCCGGTGGCGGCCGCGGCCAAGCGCTGCGCGCAGTATTATGTGAACCATCGCTGGCTCGGCGGCACGCTGACCAACTGGCAGACCGTGTCGAACTCGATCAAGCGCATGCGCAACATCGAGGAGACGCTGACTGCGGCCCAGTCCTCGGGCCTCAAGAAGAAAGAACTGCTGAGCATGCTGCGCGAACGCGACAAGCTCGACCGCTCGCTCGGCGGCATCAAGGAGATGGGCGGCCTGCCCAACATGCTGTTCGTGATCGACACCAACAAGGAAGCGATCGCGATCTCCGAGGCGAAGAAGCTCGGCATCCCGGTCACCGCGATCCTCGACTCCAACAGCGACCCGGACGGCATCGCCTATCCGATCCCGGGCAATGACGACGCGGCCCGCGCGCTCGCGCTCTATTGCGATCTCGCCGCCCGCGCCATCATCGACGGTCTCAGCCAGGGTCAGGTCGCGTCCGGCATCGACACCGGTGAAGCCGAAGTGCTGCCCGACGTCACGCCCATCGCCGAGGCGCCAGCCGCCGCGGAAGCGACTGCCTAACCCTCTCACCCGACGGAGCCGACGATGGCCAACATCACTGCTGGCATGGTGAAGGAGCTGCGCGACAAGACCGGCGCGGGCATGATGGACTGCAAGTCCGCGCTGGGCGAGACCGATGGCGACATGGAAGCCGCCATGGACTGGCTGCGCAAGAAGGGCATCACCAAGGCCGCCAAGAAGGCCGGCCGCGCGGCCGCCGAAGGCCTCGTCGGCGTCGCTACCGGCGGTCATGTCGGCGCGCTGGTCGAGGTGAACGCCGAGACCGACTTCGTCGCGCGCAACGACGAGTTCAAGGACTTCGTGAAGACCGCCGCCCGGCTCGCGCTTGCCGAGGAAGGCGATCTCGCCAAGCTGCTGAGCCGCAGCATGGGCAACGCGACCGTTCAGCAGACTCTGACCGATCTCGTCGCCAAGATCGGCGAGAACATGAGCGTGCGCCGCACGATCATGCTCGCGGTCGATCCCGGCGTGGTCGCCGCCTATGTCCACAATCCCGCCTCGCCGGAACTGGGCAAGATCGGCGTCCTCGTCGCGCTCAAGTCGACGGCCGACAAGGACAAGCTGAACACGCTCGGCCGCCAGATCGCCATGCACGTCGCCGCGGCCTCGCCGCTCGCGCTGTCGCCGGAGCATCTGGATCCCGCCGTCGTCGCCAAGGAGCGCGAGATCCAGATCGAGATCGCGCGTCAATCGGGCCGTCCGGAGAACGTCATCGAGAAGATGCTCGAAGGCCGCATGCGCAAGTTCTACGAGGAATCCGTTCTCGTCTCGCAGGTGTTCCTGGGCCCCGGCTCGGACGGCAAGCTCACGGTCGCGCAGATCGTCGCCAATGCCGCCAAGGAGCTTGGCACGCCGATCTCGCTCGAAGGCTTCGTCCGCTTCCAAGTCGGCGAAGGCATCGAGAAGGTCGAAAGCGACTTCGCCGACGAAGTGGCGAAGATGAGCGGCACGAAGGCATAGAGCCCCATGGCCGCAACGCCGAAATATCGCCGGGTCCTGCTCAAAGTCTCCGGCGAGGCGTTGATGGGCGATCAGCCCTACGGCATCGACGTCGCGACCGTCGACCGCATCGCCGGCGATATTGAGCAGGCGATCCGCGGCGGCTCGCAGATCTGCATGGTCGTCGGCGGCGGCAATATCTTCCGCGGCCTGTCCGGCGCGGCCAAGGGCATCGACCGGGCGACCGCCGACTATATGGGCATGCTGGCGACCGTGATGAACGCGCTCGCCATGCAGGCGGCGCTCGAGCGCCTCGACATCCCCACCCGCGTCCAGTCGGCCATCCCGATGAGCACGGTGTGCGAGCCCTATGTGCGCCGCCGCGCCATGCGCCATCTGGAGAAGGGCCGGGTCGTGATCTTCGCCGCCGGCACCGGCAACCCGTTCTTCACCACCGACACCGCCGCCGCCCTGCGCGCCGCCGAAATGAACTGCGATGCGATGATGAAGGCGACGCAAGTTGACGGCGTCTACAGTGCCGATCCGAAGAAGGTCCCGGCCGCCGAGCGCTACGATTTCCTGAGCTATCACGAGGTCTTATCGCGCGACCTTCAGGTCATGGACGCCTCGGCGATCAGCCTGTCCCGCGAAAATAAGATTCCGATTATCGTGTTCTCGATCCATGATCGCGGCTCGCTGGCCCTGGTTCTCAAAGGGCAGGGCCGCGCGACGATCATCGAAGACCGCACCTGACGCCGACGTCGGGATCGGCGGAAAAACTGGGCCCAAGTGACATGGCAGAGACCTACAGCAAAGACGAATTGAGCCGCCGCATGAACGGCGCCATCGAGACTCTCAAGAAGGAGTTCTCCGGTCTGCGCACCGGGCGAGCCAGCCCGGCGCTGCTCGATCCGGTCCGGGTCGAGGCCTATGGCAACCTCGTGCCGGTTAACCAGGTCGGCAACATCTCCACGCCAGAGCCGCGCATGATCACGGTCCAGGTGTGGGACAAGGCCCTCGCCAAGGCGGTCGACAAGGCGATCCGCGACGCCAATCTCGGCCTCAATCCGCAGATGGACGGCCAGCTCCTGCGTATTCCGTTACCGGAACTTAACCAGGAGCGGCGCAAGGAACTTGCGAAGCTGGCCTCGAAATATGCCGAAGCCGCCCGCATCGCGGTGCGCAACGTGCGCCGCGACGGGATGGACCTGCTGAAACGCCTCGAAAAAGACCACAGAATAGGCCAGGACGAACACCATAAGCACGGCGATGAATTGCAGAAGATCACCGACGCGCACATAAAGGACATCGACTCCATGCTGCACGGCAAGGAGCAGGAGATCATGCAGGTCTGAGCGGGCCTGCGCCGCGAGGTAGGAATGGCGCCTGGGCGCGAAACGCCGACAGTTCTGCCCCGTCACGTCGCGATCATCATGGACCGCAACGGGCGCTGGGCGAAGAAGCGCCTCCTGCCGCGCGAGGCCGGTCACGTGGCCGGCGTCGGCGCGGTGCGCGAGGTGGTACGCGCCGCCACCGATATCGGCCTCGAATATCTCACGCTCTTCGCCTTCTCGTCGGAGAACTGGAAGCGCCCGCGTCCCGAAGTGAACGCGCTGATGGGATTGTTCCGCGGC
>Ga0265320_10000558_pt1 | contig 28679 bp, 19 predicted proteins | sample 4827metaG_FD_202087 | JGI IMG/M metagenome (GOLD analysis project Ga0265320, IMG submission 202087) | Rhizosphere microbial communities from Carex aquatilis grown in University of Washington, Seatle, WA, United States - 4-8-27 metaG | ecosystem: Host-associated > Plants > Roots > Rhizosphere >... | reverse complement strand
TAGCCTCGTTGAGGATTGCGCCCTCGTCCGCCCCAAGGGCGCCCGCCTCGGGCGTCCTGCCGGACTCGGCTTCGCCTCGCCATCTTCGCGCTGGCGCGCTGCGTCCCCCTCCCAGCCCGCCTGGCGGCGAGCGAATTCTGATCGCAACGACGGCTCAGCAGATTTTTCAACAGCCTGCTAAATGCTTACCGAGAGACAGGAGCAGATTCTGGATTTTGTGCGCGACTATCAGGGCGCGCAGGCCGTGCCTCCCTCCACACGGGAGGTCGCGCGCCGGTTCGAATGCAGCCAGCCCACTGCGCTGAAACACCTCCAGGCGCTCGCCCGCAAGGGCCAGCTGGACAAGCTTGCGGACGGCAAATGGGGCCTGATGGCGACGGAGGTGCAGGCGCACCTGTTCGATGCGCCCGTCTACGGCGCAATTCCCGCGGGCCTGCCCGCGATGCAGGAGCAGGAGCCCGAGGCGACGATCGCGATCGATCCGGCCGTCTTCGGGATCCGGAGGGCGCGGCCGCATCACTTCTGGTTCCTGCGCGTCATGGGCGACTCCATGATCGGCGCAAAGATCTTCGACGGCGACCTCGTGGCGCTCGTGCGGCGCGATCCGCGCCCGGGCGAGATCATTGCCGCCCTGGTGGATGAGACCTCCACGACCCTCAAGCGCCTCGTTCACGAGGGGGAGCGGACGCTGCTGCGCGCCGAGAATCCCCGCTACCCCGACATCGAGCCCCGGCAGCTGGAGTCGCAGGGCGTGGTCGTCGGAGTGATCCGGCGGACGCTGGGCTAATTCGCCGGGCCACGCCGACGGGTCACTGAACCAGAGAAAGCAAGACGTCGCCGGACGCCGGAGAGCCGCTCTCGGAGATGCCGGCCCAAAGGGCGTTGGCAATGGGCCGGGCCTCTCCGGGCGGAGCACCCGCCAGGAGCGCGAGCGCCTCCGCCCGGAGAGGGTCCCCCCGGGCGGGCGCTCGGGCAAAGATGCCGGGCTCGGGAAGCGCCATTGAGGCAAGATAGCGGCCCGAAGCAGGATCAAAATAGAGATCGCCCGAACGGACCAGGAGGCGGTTCGCAAGCGCATCGGCGTCGGGCCGATGCGCGGCCCGCGCGAATTCGCGGCACCCGAGGGCAAGGGCCGCATAGTCGGAGGGACTGGCCGGAACGGGGGAATCCTTCAAGTGCAGGAGGTCCGTCCCGTCCGACGGGCGGAAGTCTCGTTTGATCGAGACAAAGATGCGGGCCGCAGCATCGAGATAGCGCGGCGACGCAAGCTGGGAGCCCGCGCGGGCCAGCGCCTCGAGCAGCAAGCCATGCGCGCCCGCAGTCGCCCGCCCGTCGAACAGCGGGGCCGGACGCCGGTTCCTGAGCGCGAGAAGCCGGGCTGAATCCGCCGCATCCCTGTCGTCTCCGAGCCATTCCGAGCGCAGGATATTCCTTCCCTTGAAGGTCCCGGAGGGATCGTCGTCGGCGGAGATGTTGCCGTCCTTCTCCACGCCATGCGCCCGTTCGTAGGCTTCGGCATCCTTCCCGAGGGCGGAGGCAATATCGGCTTCGGTCCAGACATTCGACCCAGCCAGATCCTCGCGTGTGGCATCCTGGGCTGCGGCAAAGGTGCCTCCAGGGAGCGCAAAGCGGCTGAGCACGCAATCGAGGGCACCTTGCGCGGCCTCCCGATAGCCGTCGATTCCAGAGATCCGATCGGCGTCGAGAAAGGCAAGAGCCAGCCTGGCCTGGTCCGTCAGCGTCTTTTGCATCGTGGGAATCCTCCAGGAAGCGTCGGAACAATTGCGAAAGAATCCGCCGTCCAGCGGATCGCGAAGCGCGCTGCCTGCAATTGCCCGAAGCGTCGCAAGTGCGGCGGCGCGATCGGCCGGGGATTGCCGCAGAAGAAAGCGGAGGAGCTCGGGCTCCGGCGAGCGCGGCGGATCGCCGAAGCCGCCGTGCGCCGAATCGAAGATAGCCTGCCATTTGGCCGCGGCCGCGGCCAGACCGGATGCGGCCGCCGGGGCGGAAGTCGTTCCATCTGCGGAGGCAATCGCGGCAGCGAGCCGCGAAACCGCCTCGCCCCCGCGCCGCCGGCACCCCGCCTTGTCGGTCGCCCAGGCGCTCTGCGCGCCCTGCGCCGTCTTGATAAAACTGACCTTCCCCCACTCTTCGCTGGGAGGCAGATAGCTGGCGCCCTCGTAAGGCTGGAGTTCGGGTGTCAGCCACAGATGGGCAGGCCAGCCGCTGAGCTGCTTGATCTCCTCGAGGTAAAGCTGGGTCTCGGCGGCGAGATCGGGCCGCTCCTCCTGATCGACCACGACGCAGACGAAATTCGCATTGAGGAATGCGGCGGCGTCCGCGTTCGAAAAGCTCTGGCGGAATGTGGCGCGGCTGAGCTCGCTGAGGAACGAGCCGATAAAGACGTAGACCGGCCTGTTCTCCCGCTTCGCCCTGGCCAGGACCGCGGGCGTCCAGGGCTGCCAGTCGACAGGGCTGTCGGCGCTGGCGCGAAGGAAGGCGGATGGAGCCTGGCGCATCCACTCGGCCGCGGGGCAGAGAGCCGCTCCGGCGGAGCAGCCGAGGATGAGCATTGCCGCAATGCGGCCGAATTTTTCCAAGGGTCCGGACATGATCGGGGGCGCGGGGTTTCCAGGTGCCGGTGGACGCGGCATCCGGCCCACGCTAGTCAGGCGATCAGTCCGACCGCAAGCGGATGGTTCAAAGATTTAACGTCACCTGCAGGTAGCCATAGTTGGCGTCTTTCGAACCCACGGCGCTGAACGATTGCTTGATGTACTCGCCCCGGTAGAAATGGCCGAAGCCGGCCTCGATCAGCAGCCCCCGAGTCGGAGTCCATCCGCCGATCACATCGGCCTCCTGACCAAGATTCGGGTCATAGGTCGGATTGATTCCGAAGCCGCGGCCGCTGCCGGCGGCAGCCCCGGGCGTGTTGCGCGGAACACCCGCCGCATTGTACCAGTAATCCTGCGTGTTTTCGAGGTACTGCTGGTGGAGGTCGAACGCAAGGCTCGTGGTCGTCGTCGGCTTCACGGTGAACGAAAGGCGGTAGTCCTCGATGTTCTGCAGGCCGGTGAGGTCCATCGCGCCGTAGAGGCCGTGATTGGAGGGAAGCAGGTTCTGGAATGTCCCGCTGTGCCTGTCGGCGGCGTTGCGGTCGCCGGAAGCGCAGCTCACGATCAAGGCCAGCCGGGGCTTCAAGGGAGACTCGCTCCAGGTGTAGCCGCCTTGGAGGATGAAAGCCCATGCGTCCTGGGCCAGCCGGGGTGCGGCCAGGGCCGCCGCGACCGCGGTCCCGGGAAATACCGCCGTGCGGTTCCCGGATTGGAACATCGCCTCGATGCCATAATCCCACGGACCGACCGCGCCGGGCTTCGACTTGGTGCGGAACCCGAGGGTGTAGATGTCCTGCGGCGCGGGAAAACGCAGCGGGGCGGAGACGAGCGACCAGTCGTCGGTCACGATGCCGCGGGCCACGTTGCGGGCAAGGAGGTAGGTCTCGACGACCCTTTCCTTCGACAGGCCCGGAAAATCGACGTAGATTCCGGAAAGCGTGTCCTGGGAATTGGAGCGGTTGAAGTGGTCCCTGCGGTCGTACACCACGTTGCCGGCAAACAGGTCGACTCCGAGGAACGAATCCTGGTATCTGAGCTTGACCGCGTCGAACGTGCGCGGCGTGTTCAGCCACATCGCGCTCCCCACAAGCCGCTGGTCGCCGTACACCAGCTCCTGCCTCCCAACCTTCAGCAGGAGCGGGAACTTCTTCAGGTTGCCGAGCGCGACATAGCCCAGCTGGCACTGGAACGGCCCGTCGAGATCGGGCAGATTCGTCCCGGCGGCCGTGGCATTGTAACGGTCGTCGCCGATCGAATAGCTCGAGCGCGCCTCGGCCACCACGGAGAACCAGTCGCCGGTATAGCCGATACGGGGCATCAGGCGGGATATCCAGTAGTTGTTGTTGTTCTCGGTCGGGGGCGCCGAAGAGAAGTCGTAATTCGAGCCGGCGTGGGTCGTCCCGGCGCCCAGCCTGTCCTCCCAGCGCAGCCGTTCATTGATGCCGATGTCCCACGCCTTGAACGCGGGATTTTCGGCGCGAAAATAGTCGTCGAGCCCCCCCGGAACGGGCGCCGCCGGCGCCGGCGGAACGTATTGGGCGCGCAGCGGAGCCGCGGCGGCCAGAATGAGACACAAAACAGGGACGGGCCATTTTTGCATGGTTGGTGGGGGTCGGGATATATTATCCTGTCGGGGAACGCCTCCGATCACCGCAAGGCGACCGGTTGGGAATTCGGGCTGGGCTTGTTGGTATTCGGGCTGAAGAGGAGGACCGGTCCGTTGCACTGGGACACCGCGATCGCCGGAACGCCCCCCGAACCCGGAGGAGCCACGGCCACCGCCATACGGGTGTCGCCCGGGGCAAGCAGGCCGCTCGTCCAGGTCGGAATCGGGGTCAGGCCACCATGCCCGTCTCCCTTGAGCAAAACGCTGACGCCCCCGTCAAATCGTCCGGTCGACGGCTCGGGACCGTAGCTGTTGCCAACGCAAAACACATCGGGGATGCCGTCGCCGTCCAGGTCGCGGACGACAATCCCGTTGATGGGGGAAATCTGGGCCGTGCTGGGAAGGGGCTGGAACGTGAAGGTGCCGTCGGAATTCTGCATGTAGACGCCGCTCGCCAGTTCCGTGGCGGCGAAGCGCTGCGCCTTGTCCAGCCGGTCGGCCGGAAAGATGTCGCCGATCGTGGCGCGCGCATAGGCCTGATAGGTCGGGAATTTCCTGGGAAGCCACGGGAAGACATAGGCCAGCTTGCTGCGCCCTCGGACCGGGTAGAGTTTGCCGTCCTCATACTGCGCCTCGACAAGCTGCTCGCGCCCGCTGCCGTCGAGGTCTCCTGCGTAGAGAACGGTAGGCTCCGCGGCGCTGGCGTGATACTTGGTGTTCAGCCCGACGTTGCCGGCAATAATGTCGAGCCTGCCGTCGCCCTTCAGGTCGGCCACCGCCAGGGCGCTCCACCAGCCCGTTCGCTGCGCAAGGCCCGCCTTCGCGGTCCAGTTCTCGAACCCGTGCCCGGTGTTGTGAAAATACACGATGGGGCCCCATTCCGTCGCGAGCACGAGGTCGGGGCGGCCATCGTGATCGATATCGGCCCAGACCGCCGCGGTCACCATGCCGATGTTCCGCAGTCCCGGGGCCAGCTCATCGGTCACGTCGATGAATTTCCCCCCGACATTGCGGTAGAGGAAGCTGCGCGGCGTCGCCGGCCAGTGGCCCGGAACCAGCCGGCCGCCCACGAACAGGCCTGTCTTTCCGCTGCCATCGAAGTCGGCCGCGGCGGCGACACAGCAGGATTCGCCATCCTGGGGCAGCGCGCCCGCGGGGGCGGGTGTGTAGCGGCCGTGTCCGTCGTTGAGGTAGAGCCTGTTGTTAAGCGCAGGGTCGCCGCGCTCATACCGCACCCCGCCGCTCGCAATGAAGAGATCGGGAAACCCGTCGCCGTTCGCGTCGAAGAAAATCGCCCCGACGTCGTCCGATCCCTTGGCCTCAGCCCAGGGCTGGTCGGGCGCGGGCTTGAAGCTCCCGTCCGCCTGTCCCAGGTACAGGACGCCGGCCTGGCCGCCGGTGCCGCTCACAAAGACATCGGGCAGCCCGTCGCCATTGACGTCGGCGACGGCGATTGCGGGGCCGTTCAACCCGAGGCGCCGAGGCAGGAGGCGCTGGCTGCTGAATTCATCGGCTGGCTGGGCCGAGTCGGTAAAATCCAGGCCGCGGGCATGGGCGTTCTCCACAAACAGGGCCGAGGGGTTCGCCGGCAGCTTCAGATGCGCCGGCATCCGCCGTGCGACCTGTCCGGCGGCGAGCAGAGGCTGCGGAATCGTCAGAAGCTGATCGGCCGGAAGATCCTCGAGGACCTCGGCCTGGCCGTTGGGCCAGTGGATCGTGAGCTTCGAAATAACCGTGTCATTGCCCAGGCCGAAGTGGACGATGGCGGGCTCGCTGGCCACGACGCCGCGCTCGGTGTAGATCTGGCGCACCTGCACGCCCGAGGCCGTCTCGATCTTCAACTCGGCCCCGATCGCGTCGAGGTTCGGCGCCCGGCCTTCAAGCTTGATCAGGACCCGGTGCCCCCCGGTCGTGTTGTTTCGGATGATCGTCGGCGGCCCGTCGTAGTTGTTGTAGACGATGTCTAGGGCGCCATTGCCTGTCAGGTCGACCAGGGCGCAGCCAAAGGATACGCCCAGCCGGTCGAGCCCCCAGGCGGCGCTCACGTCCTCGAACTTCAGGTTGCCGAGGTTGCGAAAGGCGAGCGTGCGCTCGCGCCGCGGAGCGGAATTCTTCCAGATCGCGGCCCGCGCATTCGGATTTGGGGAAACGTTCTGCTTGTCGATCAGATCCGGGTTCGTGAAGTTGCGGATCATGCCCGCGGTGAAGAAAATAGACTCGCGCCCCGAGCAATCGAGGTCGCCCATCCGGGCCGCCCAGGTCCAGCCCGTCGCGTCGACGCCGACCAGGTGGGCGATCTCCTGGTACCGGTCGGTGCCGGTGTTCAGGTAAACGGAGTTCCACATGTACTGCGGAATCAATTCGGGAACGCGCTCCATCTCCCAAAGGCCGCGGCCCGCCTCCTCCAGGCCCGTCATGAAGCCGGTGTGCGTGCGGTCGCGCATATCCGTCACCATGAAATCGATCAGGCCGTCGTTGTTCAGGTCGCCCGAATCCGCTCCCATTGAAAAATAGGTGACGTGGGGCAGGCGCTGGTCGACGACGTCTGTGAACGTGCCGTCGCCGTTGTTCATGTAGAAGCGGTCGGGAGTCTCGAAATCGTTCGCGATGTACAAGTCCGGCCAGCCGTCCTGGTTGGCGTCGAACCAGAGCGCGGTGTGGCCCTGGGTCAGTCCCCAGATGCCGGCCTTCTTCGACACATCGACGAACGTGCCGTCGCCGTTGTTGTGCATGAGGTAGTTCCGCCGTCCCTGCGGGGCCTTCGTGAAGTCGAGGACGTTGGTCAGGATGAAGCAGTCCAGATAGCCGTCGCCGTCATAGTCCGCGAAGGTCGCTTCCACGCATGCATCCTTGATGTCGAGGCCGTAGGCATGCGCCCGCTCCGTGAACGTTCCGTCGTGATTGTTGACAAAGAGGAGATTCGGGGCGTCGAAGCGGCAGACGTACAGGTCGGGCCACCCGTCCTGATTGATGTCGACGACCGTCGCGCTCGTGACCCCCCCGGTGCTCCCGGCGCATTCGACGCCGGCAGCGGCCGCGACATTGGTGAACTTGAACGGGGCGACCTGCCGGTACAGGGCGCACGGGCCGTTGCGCGAGACCGCGAAAATCGCCGGATGGCCGTCGTGGAAAAAATCCGCCACCGCGACGCCCGTCTCGACCGCGCCCAGCGTCAGCTCGCGAAAACGGTCCCCCCACATCCGGGGATCGTTGTAGACGTTGCCGACGGTCACACCGGTCACTTCCGGAGGAAGGACCTGAAAGAGCTTCTCCCCGGGCGGAGGCCCGACCCGCGGCAAAAGCGGGCCGGACGTGTAAGCCGGCGTGGCGAGGGAAACCGTGGCCGCGCACAAGGCGGCGATGAGGGCGGCTGATTGCTTTAGCATGGAGATGAAGTTTGGATGGCGGGCGGTGATCGAGGCGCAACTCCGGACGTTTGGCCGCGCTCGCGCCAAAGCAGCAGGGCGAGCGCAAGGGGAACCCCGTAACTGCCGGAGCGCTCCACCACCTCCCAGAGCGACGATCCCGAAAGGGGGTAGAGCATCTCAGCGGTGAATTTCCACCCGCAAACGAACAGGAGGAGGGCGGCGGACGGACGGGCGAGGACCAGGCCGGCCAGGACGAATTCGGCGGCCCCTGTCCAGGCCTCCAACCCTGCCGGCGCGGCGGGCCAGACCGCGGCGTATTGCCGCGCGAGAATCGCCTTGTGCGCCACCAGGCCGTAACCGGCATGGCCGGCGAGGAGGGATGCCGCGGCGATCCGAAGCACCCAGGCCACCCGGCGATATTCCCGGTCCCCAAATCGGTTCCCTGATACCTGCAGGCGGACGAGCCAGCCTCCGCCCAAGCCCGCCATGGCCATGAGTGCGATCGGGACGCCATAGTTTCCCGCGCGCTCGATGAACTCCCACCAGCCCTCCCCGGCCATCGGCCGCAGGAGCGCAGTCCACGTCGCCCACAGCAGGGCAAAGGTGAAAAATGCGCGGCAGGGCCACAGCAAGCTCGCCAGCCCGAACGCAATGTCCCACCGGCCGATCCAGGGCATCAGCCGCCAGGCCCAGGATACGGGAATTCCAACGGCGCCGAAATAGGGAACCCAGGCCGCCTTGGTCATGACGCCGAATGCGCCATGGCCGATGAAGCAAAGGGCCAGCGCGATGCGCAATGAGACCGAAGCTGTCCGCGTCGGAATGAGTGCGATCATGGGCTGAGCGGAAACGACACGGGCGATCAGGGCAGCGGCAGGAGGGCATGCCCGCATACCCAGTCGGCAACCTTGGCCCCGGCCTTTTGCCCCTCGAGATTGTCGGACATTGTGTGAATGCCGCCCCAAACACGGCTCATGCCAGCCTCGCGCTGGGCATCCGAAAGCCTCTTGAAGCTGTGAACGACGCCCGGCAGCGCGTCAGATCCGACGGAGAACTCGATGTCGTCCGTGCCGAAGAAATACTGCATGACGCGCACCCCGGCGGCGGAAAACGCGCTGTGCCCCGAGATGTAGGACGGAAACGGCGGCGAGGTGAGATTGGGGATGAAATCGGGCTTTGGGACGTGGTTCGGGTTCAGCTTGGGGTCGAGCTCGCGCAGCGCGGTCTCCGGGCGCCAGAAGCTGTAGAAATATTTCGTCTCCCAAACGGAGATCCCGGCGTCGGCCTCGGCCAGATCGAGAAGGGCGAAGAGCCGCGCGCACTCCAGGACGGAAAGGTTCCGGCGCCGCGCTATGTCCTGCGCGATGACGTTCCAGTGTCCCGGGGGCGTCGCCGTGCCGAGGTCGTCCGCCCAGAACGGCGTGCAATAGGTCTCGTATTCGGTGCGTTCGGCGCCGTCGCGGACTCCCGCCTTGGCGACAAAAGCGAGCTCCTCCGCGTACTCCTTCGAACCCAATGACTCGGGAGGCGGCGCCCGGAATTGCGACTGCGACGTCAGAACGAAGGGCCTCACCTTGCCCCAGAAGGGGAGCAGCGGAGGCCTGAATGTCGGCGGAGTCTCGCGCCACTTGCCGGGCTCCGTGCTGGAGTATTTTCCCGGAATGGGCTTGTTGAAGCCGCTATCGGCGCGGTTGGCCAGGACGGCCAGGGCCACCTTCCGGCCCCAGGCGATGCCGTCCGCCTTGGCCTTTCCGTCGGGAATGGCAGCCAGGGCGTTCTCGTAGGCCGTCTGGAAATTATAGGGATTGGTGCTTTGGCTCCAAAGTTCGTTGAACACGGTGTCCGCTGCGCTGGCGATCGCAGCATCCATGTCGGCTCCCGCAGGCGCCGGATCGTTGACCAGCCAGCCATGATAGGTGCGCGTGAATCCGTTGACCGTGTCGAAGATGGCGACGTGGTACGTGGCGTAGAGCAGCGCGGCCATCGGAGGCGGGTTGCGCGAGAGCCGCACGGAGTCGACCGCCCGCTCGTTCCAATCGAGAACCGCGTTGCCGGCGCAAAGCCGGCTCAGCGCGGCCAGGAAGAGGATGGAAGGCAGGATCGGAAAACGGAGCGATTTCATCATGGCGGAGCGGAACGGGGGAACGCACGAACGGGACCGGCCAGGGACCGGCGGTGGGGGTAAGCTGCGCAGGAACAGTGCGGCTCCGGCCATTCGTGAAAACAAGTTTGTGGCGGCATGCCGCCAAAACGGGGCGGGTTGCCGGATTACGGGGATGCCGAGGAGGGCTCCGTGATCACCAGCCTTCGGTTGACCCCAGGCGGCCGCACCTCCTGCCGCACTCCGCTGGGCCAGCGGACCACGATCTTGCCCACGCGATCGTCGTCGCCCAGCCCAAAGGTAAGGGTCTTTTCCGACTGGGCCATGAACCCCATGGCCGGCTCCATCGTCTGCACGAGCACCCTGCGGGGCGTGTGCACCTCGACCCGGGCGCCTCCGGCATCCCGCTGGCTGCGCGTGCCGACGAGATCGATCCGCAGCCAGGCGTGCCTCAGCCGCAGGTCATTGCGGAACAAACGGGGCGGCCCCCCATTCTGGGCGATGACGACATCGAGGCTGCCGTTTCCATAGACATCGGCAACCGCCACCCCGCGTGCTATCATTGGGCGGTTCAAGAGCCCCTCCCCGCCCGGAACCGGTGCCTCCGCCCAGACGCTGCCGTTGTTCCAGAGCAGGGTCGGTGCGGCGGCAAAGGCCCGGCCGTGCTCGAAGCGGTCGAGACCTGGCTCAGCCCGGCCGTTTCCGGAAATGATATCGACCCGGCCGTCGAGGTCGCAGTCGAGGAGCGCGATCCCGAGCTTTCGGGCGAGCGGACAGAAGAACTCTCCCTCATCTGGCGTGGGCGCCAAAGCCAGTCCGGCCCCGCGCAGAACGCTGAACCTGTCCGCCGCCGCTCCCTGGCGCACGACGGACAACGCGCTGGCGGCAGCCAACCCGGCCGAAGCGCCTTCGCGCCTGCCTTCCGGCGGAGGAATCCATTGGCGAAAGGTTCCGTCCCCCTGGTTCAAGAACAACACATCATCCCCCGATTGAAACGTGAAGAGCAGGTCGAGCCTCCCGTCCCCGTTGGCATCGACCGCGGCGACCGCCAGCGGTTGGGCCCGCGGAAAGCCGGTTTGCCGGTCGAGCTGGTCGAGACCCGTCTTTGCGGTGACGTCGGCGAACTTTCCGCCGCCGAGGTTGCGATAGACCGTGGGGAAGACGCTGACAAATCCCGCCGGGTTGGTGTACGACGGGCCGGCGCCCTCCGCCGCAAACGCGGCCTCCAGGTCGCCCTCGCGCGACCAGCGGGCATAGTTGCACACGACAAGATCCAGCTCGCCGTCTCCAAAGATGTCGACCCAGACGGCACCCGTGCTCCAGACGTGATCGCCGCCGCCGACGCCGGCCGACGCGGTCACATCGAGAAACCTGCCGCCGCCCTGATTGTGAAAAAGCCGGTTTCCGCCGATGCCTGTGACAAAGATGTCGGGCAGGCCGTCCCCGTCGTAGTCTCCGGCTGCGACGCCCATTCCCAGCATGTCGACGTCCAGCCCGGATCCCCGCGTGACATCGACAAAGTGGCCCGCGCCATCGTTGTGATAGAGGGCACATGCGGACCGGGCGCCCGGCGCCGCAGGGGTCCAGGGCCAATGGGTGCCGCCGGCAAAGAACAGGTCCGGGTGCCCATCGTTGTCGTAGTCGAGAAATGCGACGGCGCCCGCCAGCGTGCTCGGGGGGGCAAAGTCAGCCTGCGTTCCATTGTCGTGCACAAATGCCAGGCCCGCCTCGCGGGTGACGTCCGTGAATTTCGCGGCTGGAGCCTCGCCGGCGGCCGGCGCGAAAGGGAAAAGCCGCGAGAACAGGATGCCGATCAGAATGGCCGCGATCCCCAGCGGCAGCAGCACCGGCCAGAGCGGGGAAACATGATTTATGACGTTTGGTTTGATTGCGCCTCCGGGGTTCCGCTGCCTGCACCAGCATTTAGTCGTGGACTTCCCTTCTGTTGAAGTAAAATCCTCCCAACAGATGAGCGCACGGTCCATGACCCCCACCCTGCTTCGCGGGCTCAGCTTCGCGGCGCTGTGGTCCCTGGTCGGGCTCGCCTTCGCCAGCCAGATCTATCTCTCGAGCAATTTCCTGGGACGTTCGATCACCTGGGGCGAGGCGATCGGCAACGCCCTTGAGGACTGGTACGTCTATGGCCTGCTGTCCCTGCCGGTCCTCTGGCTGGCGCGCCGGTTTCCGCCCGAGCGGGGTTCGCGATGGGCCGTGGCCGGCGTCCATCTGGCGGCCGCCCTCGTGTTTTCGCTGGTCTATGTGTCGGTGCGCGCCGGGGTCGGGGTGGTCAACGGCTGGATCGCCGGCGAATCCGCGACTTTCGCCGAGGTCTTTCGTCCGCTGCTCGTCCACACCTTTCCCTACAATCTCCTGATCTACGGGGTCATTTTTTCCGGCAGCCATGCGCTCGACTACTATCGAAAGTACCACGAGCGAACGGTGCAGACCCTCGAGCTGGAGAAGCATCTGACCGAGGCCCGGCTGCAAGCGCTCCTGCACCAGCTCAAACCCCATTTCCTCTTCAACACCTTGAACGGGATCGCCTCGCTCATGCACACGGACGTCGAGGCCGCCGATACCATGCTGGTGCGCCTCAGCGAGCTCCTGCGGCTGACCATGTCCCAGACCGGCGCGCCCGAGACCTCGCTGCGCGACGAAATCTCGTTCCTCAGGCGGTATCTCGAAATCGAGCAAATAAGGTTCCGCGATCGCCTCGAGGTGGTCATCGCGGTCGACGAGGACGCGCTGGACGCCCGGGTGCCGAGCCTCATCCTGCAGCCGATCGTGGAGAACGCCGTCCGCCATGGGATCGAACCCCATGCCCGCACAGGGCGGATCGAGTTGCGCGGCGCGCGGGAGGCCGGCTCCATCATCCTGACCGTGTGCGACAACGGCGGCGGAATTCCGGCGACAGGCCTGGCGCGGCAAGGCATCGGCCTCGCAAACAGCCGCGCGCGCCTGACCGAACTCTACGGGACGCGGCATCGCTTTGAATTGACGAACCGGCCGGGCGGCGGACTCTCCGTCCTCATGGTGATCCCCTTCCACACATGAACTCCCTGGGAAAGGTACGAATCCTCATAGCCGACGACGAACCCCTGGCATGCAAGCGCCTGAGATCGCTGCTGCCGCAGGACGCCTCTGTGGAGATCATCGGCGAATACGGCAACGGGCCCGAGGCCTCGGAGGCCATCCGCAGGGACCGGCCCGACATCGCCTTCCTGGACATGCAGATGCCCGGGTGCGATGGCTTGAAGCTTGTCGACGAACTCCGGCCCGAGGAGCGTCCCGCCATCGTGTTCGTGACGGCGCACGACAAGTATGCCGTCAAGGCCTTCGACGCGCGGGCCGTCGACTACGTGCTCAAGCCCTACGATCGGGAGCGGATCGAGACCGCCCTCCGCCGGGCGGTCGAGCAGGTGAACGCCCGCCGCTCGGGCGATCTCGGCGCGAAGCTCGAGAGCCTGCTGGCGGACGCGGGCGCGGCCGCGAAGCCGGAGCGGCTGACCGTGAAGACCGGGACCGGCTTCGTCTTTCTCAAGCTCGACGAGATCGTATGGGTCGAGGCGGCCGACAATTACATCACCCTCCACCTGACCGACCGCACCCTGACCGTGCGCGAGACCCTATCGAGCCTGGAGGCTCGGCTGGGCACGGCGCATTTTGCGCGCGTCAACCGTTCGGCGCTCGTGCATCTCGACCAGGTGAAGGAACTGCAGCCGACCTTCCATGGCGACCACGTTGTCGTCCTGCGCAACGGAGCCCGTCTGCCGTTGAGCCGCGCCTTGCGGGGAGATTTCGGCAGGTTCGCCTCCGGCGCCCTATAGCCCGGAAGGCACGCCCTGCTCCAGCGGCAGCTCGCGCAGCACAAGCTGCGGATTCTTCTCGCTGAAATACCGCAAGGTCCAGTCGTTGGGAAAAAGCACGATCGGCTGTTCCAGCTTGTCCGTCCCGAAGCTGACGCCGTTGGCCATGACGATCGCCCCTTTTTTTTCAAGATCGGCGTGCGGCTCGACCCAGCGGAGCAGGGTCCAGGGCGCCGCCTCGAGCCGGGACGCCGCCGCGTATTCGCTCTCGAGCCGGTACTGGACCACCTCGAACTGCAGCGGACCGACGGCGGCGAGAAGCGTCGAGCCAGGCGGCGCGTAGCGGGCCGCGAACGACTGGACGACGCCCTCCTGGAGAAGCTGCTCCAGCCCGGCTCGAAACTTTTTCGAGTCGGATGGATTCGGATTGGAAATGTACGTGAAGACCTCCGGGGGAAAGCGGGGGATCTCGTCAAAGAGGATCGAGCGATCCTCCGTCAGCGTGTCGCCGATCCCGAAGGAGCCGTGCCCAACCATGCCGACCACGTCACCCGGCCAGGCCTCGTCCACGGTCTCCCGATCCCGTCCAAAGAGTTTGTGCGAGGAGGAAAGCCGCACGGTCTTGCCGGACTGCGCGTGGAGGACCGGCATGTCGCGCGTGAACCGCCCCGAGCATACGCGCATGAAGGCGATGCGGTCGCGGTGCCTGGGGTCCATGTTGGCCTGGATCTTGAAGACGAAGGCCGAGAACTTGTCGCTTTCGACCGGGATCTCGCGCGGCACTCCGCCGGCCACCGAGCGGCGCGGCTGCGGCGGAATCGAATCCCTTAGGAATCCGTCGAGGAGGAGCTGGATCCCGAAATTATTGACCGCGCTCCCAAAATAGACGGGCGTCTGCCGGCCGGCCCGCACCGCATCGAGGTCGAAGGGGTGCCCGGCGCCGTCGAGCATATCGAGCTGCTCCCGAACCTCCGCAAACGTGATGTCGTCGAGCTTTGCGCGGACCGCCGGCTCCTCCAGCGACGTCACCTTAACGGGGGCCTGATACGCCCCTCCCTGAACCCGTTCAAAGAGGTGCACCTGCCGCTGCCGGCGTTCGAATACCCCGCGAAATTCCGGGCCGTTGCCCAGGGGCCAGACCATCGGGGATGACTGGATGCCGAGCACTTCCTCAAGCTGGTCGAGGAGTGCGAGCGGGTTCATCGTCGGCCGGTCGCACTTGTTCATGAATGTGAAGATCGGGATCCCGCGGCGCCGGCACACCTCGAAGAGCTTTCGGGTCTGCGCCTCGACGCCCTTGCCTGCGTCGATCACCATGAGCGCGGCGTCCACCGCGGTCAGCACGCGATAGGTGTCCTCGGAAAAGTCCTTGTGGCCCGGGGTGTCGAGGAGGTTGACCGCGTAGCCGTCGTAGTCGAACTGCAGGACGGTCGAACTGATCGAGATGCCGCGCTGCCGCTCGAGTTCCATCCAGTCCGAGGTGGTCGCCCGCTGGTTCTTCCTGTCCTTGACGGCGCCCGCCAGCTGGATCGCGTTCCCGTAGAGGAGGAACTTCTCGGTGAGCGTCGTTTTCCCGGCATCAGGGTGCGAGATGATCGCGAAGGTGCGCCGGCGCGCGATTTGATCGGGAAGGGACATCGAAACCCGCCATGATGGCGAGCACGGCGGCGGAGGTCGAGGAAGTTGCTCCCCGGTTGGTCAGCCGACTTTTGGCGGGCGCACTCCCTTCCTCGTCGGATGCTGCCAATTCCCGGACCGCCGCCAACACCGGCCGCCAAGATCCGCCGGCCAGTTGCCGGCCGGATGGCGGCCACGGATGCGGCGGATGGGGCAGCAACTCCTCGGGCAGGGAGTGCGCCCGCCAAAAGTCGGCTGATCACGGATCTCTTATGGGCGCCCGGCAGGGGCGCCAATATCGAGGAACGGCAGGTCGGGCAGAATCTGGGTCCTCAGCCGGCGGTCCACCTGGATCCAGCTGACGACATGGTCGTTCTCAAAGCGGACGACCGAGTTGCCGAAGTAATAGGAGTCGGCGGTGAAAAACCAGGGCTGGCCCTGCGCATCGACGACCTCCGCGCGGGTGGACCCGATGGTGAAGTTCGCGAGCTCGTCGGCTTCGAAGTTCGGAAGGACGCGAATACGAAGGCGGGGCACGCCGTTCGACCACCCTGAAACCTTCCCCTTGGCGAAGAATACAACCGAGGAGCCGTAGCGGAAGATGCCCTCCGATGACTCATCAGGCTTCCCCTGGACCGCCAGCACTCTCGCCTCCGAGTCCCCAATGTCGAAGTAGTCAAGTTCGGCATCCGTGATCGTTAGCCCCTCGTTCAATTCCGTCAAACGAGAGGCGACGGAGATGGCCGCCGCCGACCTGGCCGACCACGATGGGCGGTAGGCGGTGGGCTCGCAGGCCGCATCCGCGCTCCAGGCGTCCGCGGGAGCGTCGTTTGCCTCCCCTACAAAGACTCCGCCGGCAGAGCCGGCTGACGCCTGCGCCGGTGAGGCATCCGTCGAAAAAGACGCCGGACGAGCTTCGCGCCCGGCCTCGGCGCGGGCGGTGGAAGCGTAGTCGGAAAGGGCCGAACCATGCTCGCCGCGGCCCGGCGCGCCCCGCGTCGCCTCAGCAGCGCGAATCGCCACCGGGGCCACCGCGGACGGCGCATCGGCGGCAGGCCGGGCTTCCGCCAATGCAGCTGCATCCGGCCGGGATGCAGAAGCCGCAGCCGGCTCGCCCGTTCTCGGCCAGAGGATGCAAGCGCCGACCACCACAGCGGCAGCGACGGCCCCGAGGATCCAGCGGCGCCGCAGCCGAAACGGCGCCCGCGCAGCCTTCGGCGCCGGTGGAGGCTCGGCCCGCCTGGGCTCCGCACTGGATGCCGGACGCCCGGGCCTTGGGGCAGGTGGCGGACGCGCTGCCTTCTGCCGGGGCTTTGGCTTATCAGCCACGCTTGCGCCAGCCTTGCCGGCAGCCTGGGTTGTCCGGGTGGCCGCAGCCGGCTCGTGTCTCTTCTCCTCCGCCTTGAGGTATTTCTTATAAAGGCCCTTCTTGTACAGTTGCTCGTAGGCCTCGTTGACCTCCTTTGTGAGATCCTCCGCGGTCGTCTGCATGAGCGACCCGACTGCGAAACGGTCAGGATGCCATTCCTGAATCAGCTTCCGGTAGGCGCGCCGAATATCCTCGGCGGACGAACCCGGTCTCAGGCCAAGGGTGCTGAAATACTCGTGGATAGGGTTACCCATGCGGGCGCGACCGTCCTAGGGAGCGGCCAGAGCCGGTCAAATCGGCTCAATTCAACCGTGAGCATAGAACTATCTTTCTGCCGGATCTCATTCCCCGGCAATCTGTTGAGAGCCTATTCTCGCCAATGCACGGCGGGCGGCAAGCTTGCGGAGCCGCGGATCACAAGATCGACCGGAAACACGATCGACTTGGGCGCCTCCGCCGCCTTCACGCTGCCCGAATCGAGGGCGCTTAAGAGCGAGGTGACCGCGCGCCATCCCATTTCCCGCAGCGGTTGCCGCACCGTGGTCAGCTGGGGGACCGTAGTGCGGGCGGCAAGCGTGTCGTCAAAACCCGCGACTGAAACGTCCGCGGGGACACGCAGGCCGGCCTCCGCCAGAGCCTCGAGACAACCGACGGCGCAGCCGTCGTTCACGCAGAAGATGGCCTGGGGCAGCGCATGGCCGCCGGCATGGGCGAGCCAGGCCCGGGTGGCATTCCTGCCCTGCTCGATTGTGAACCCGGCCTCCGCGACCAGGGCGCTCGCAAACCGAATCCCCGCTTCCGCGAGGGCCCGCCGGTAGCCGCGCAGCCGGCGCGCGGTCCCCAGCAAACCGGGCGGCCCCGCAAGATGCAGGATCCGCCTATGGCCCTGCGCGATCAAGTGGCGCACAAGGTCCGCGGCGCCGCGTTCTTCATCCGTCTCCAGATTTTGGACACCGGGAAGCGGACAATTGGCATGGATCGAGACCAGGGGCACGTGGCGTGGAAGCATCCGGGCGGCGGCGGGCGAAAAGACCGGGGCGATCAGCACGAGCCCGTCGATCCGCCCATCGCAATAGGCGACGAGTCGGGAGACGTCGCGCTCCCAGCCATGCACGGTCAGGATCGAGGTGGTCTGGCCGTGTTCCGACGCAGCCGCCAGGATGCCATGGAGGACTTCGAGAAAGTATTGATCCAACTCGCCCTTCTCCACCACTCCCGCGACGCCCAGGGTATTCATCCTCCGCCGGGCGAGCGCGCGGGCTGCCGCATTGGCCCGGTAGCGCAGCGCGGCGGCGGCGGCCAGGATGCGGGCGCGCGTGGCGGCGGAGATCCGCGAGGAGGTGCGCGCGCCGTTCAGGACCGCCGAAGCCGCCATGGCCGAAACCCCGGCGCTCCTGCCGACGTCCGCGAGGGTGGCGGCGCGTCTTGAGGCGGTCGGAGCGGGGCGCTTCATCGAATCAGGAAATCGGGATAATCCGTTCCGGCGGGTTCCGCCAGCCAGAACCGGACTCCGATACCTGGACCACCCCGGCCGGGCCTCATGGATGGAGTGGCAAAGAAACTGTCGCCCTCCCGCCCGTTCGCCCCATGATATTCAGGGGATGAGACTTGCCCTTATCCGCGTCCTTCTCCCTCCCCTCCTCGTGATCGCCGCAAGCCATGCCCGCGCCGACATCGCCCTCGCCCCGCTATTCGGCGACCATGGGGTGCTCCAGCGGGATCAGCCCGTTCCCGTCTGGGGAAGCGCCGCGCCCGGGGAGGCCGTGACGGTTTCATACCGGGGCCAAACCGCGCGCACGGTCGCCGACAAGGACGGGCTCTGGTCGGTTCTGCTCGAGCCGATGGCGGCGGCTTCCGATCCGGCCACGCTCGTCGCCGCCGGTCGAAACACGGTCGTCCTTTCGGACGTGGTGATCGGCGAAGTTTGGCTGGCGTCCGGGCAGTCGAACATGGAATGGCCGCTGGAACGGGCGCGAGGAGGCGCCGAGGAGATCGCTTCCTGCAACCTTCCCCTGATCCGCGAATTGAAAATCGAGCGTTCCATATCGACGACCCCCGCCCGCCTGGCAAAGACGGGTGGGTGGCGGCCCGCCTCGCCGAGGACGGCCGGAGGCTTCAGTGCGGTGGGGTATTTCTTTGCGCGCGAAGTGCACCGCCGATTGGGCGTGCCCGTCGGAATCATTCACAGCTCGTACGGCGGCACCCAGATCGAGTCGTGGATCGGCGATGACGCCCGCAACTCGACTTCGCTGGCTGCCGTGCTGGCCGCCCGCTGGAAACAGGCGATGAGCGAGTGGCCGCCGGAACGCGTGGCCCGTTATCCTGCCGACATGGAACGCTGGCAAAAGGAGCAGGCCATTGCGGACGCGGCCAAGACGAAGAACCCTCTCCCCTGGCCCGCTCCCCCGGCGACCGACGACTCCCCGGCGCTTCCCGGGGGCTTGTTCAACGGAATGATCGCTCCGCTGGCGCCCTTCGCCATCCGTGGCTTTCTCTGGTACCAGGGGGAATCCAACGTCGGCCGCGACGCCGAATACCCCGAATTGTTCCGCACGCTCATTCAAAGCTGGCGCCGGCAATGGGGCGGGGGCGACCTGCCGTTCAATTTTGTGCAACTTCCCAACTATGCGGACAACGCGCCCCAGGGGACCGCCTGGGCCCGCATGCGGGAAGCGCAAGCCAGCGCGCTGGCGCTTCCGGCCACGGGGATGGCAGTGGCGATCGATGTCGGCGAGGCGGACAACCTCCATCCGACCGACAAGCGAGAGGTCGGCCGCCGGCTCGCGTTGCTCGCGATCGCCCGAACCTATGGCAGGGACGGCGAGGACTCGGGCCCCCAATTCGAACGGGCCATTCCCTCCGGTGAAACCATCCGGGTCCAGTTTCTCCACGCCGGATCGGGCCTGATCGTTCGCGGCAAAGGGGTGCGGTCACTTGAACTGGCCGGACCGGACAAGGTTTTCCACCCGGCCGAGGGGCGCATCGATGGGGATATTTTGATCGTTTCCAGCCCGAACATCACACGTCCCATCGCCGTGCGCTACGCCTGGTCGAATGCGCCCGAGGCGAACCTCGGGAATGGGGCGGGACTGCCTGCCGCGCCGTTTCGCTCGGACAACTGGTAGTCCGGGGGAATGCGGCGGGCAAGCGATAGAATCGGCCTTCAAGAAGCCTGTTAGCGCAGGATCTCCCCCTTTGCCGCATCGCCGGGGACGTCGAGCAACTGGATCTGATTTATGGTCTTGAAGTGCGTATGATCCGCGAATTGCCAGACGATCTTCTTGTCCGCGGTTATCTCGAAGAAGTGGGGCTGCTCGCCAATATGCCCGTGGCCCAGATAATTGCAAAAGATCGTATTGCCGTTCGGCAGGCGCTGGAAGCCGGTCATCAGCCGCAGGGGATTGCCTGGGAGCTCGTCCCCATTCAGCTCCCAGACCGTCTTGAGGGAACCATCGAGCTCCATGACCTTGCGCCCTTCGCCGCAAGCAATGAGGAGGTGCCCATTTGGCAGGAGGAGGCATTCGTGCACGTCGCCCGGCACCGGGATCAGGCGCAGGGTCTTGCCGTCGCCATCGAGCTCCTCGACCTCGTGCTCGCCCTTGCGGCAGACGAAGTAATGGCCGCCCTTCGTTTTTCTGACTCCCCGGAACTGGTCGTGAACATTCACGCTGGCTGGCGGTTGCCTGAGCAGGATCGCCTTCACCACCTGTCCCGCACGGTCGACTTCGACGATGCGGCAGGGGCCGTTTTCCATCGCAAGCACGCGTCCGCCAGGCAACGGCTGGCACGCGTGAACCTCGGTCGCGGGGCCGGCCTTGTACTCCCACACCGTGCGGTAGTCCGGCGTCATTTCGCGGACGCCCTCCTTGTAGCAAAAGAGGTAGTCGCCATTCGGCAGCCACCAGCAGTCCTGGGGATGGTGGCAGGAATACTGCCAAACTATCTTTCCGTCGCCTGAGACGACGGATACCGTGTCGCCGTAGGAATCCGTGCAGATGAACGGATGGGCCGCTCGGGCGGAAAACACGGCAGTCAGGGAGGTGCAGAGGAGAGGCAGACAGCGGAGGACTGCGGAGGTTTTCATAAGAGATCCTGAACGAACGCGGGGTTGTGGCGAAATACGTACTTATTCATTTCATCACGACAGAGCCCGATTGGCGCGGATCAGGGCGAGCCGCTGGTCGACCGCGCTGCGGGTGGTGAGCGCGTCCTCCGGGGTGTTGAGGCACCAGTCCACCAGCCGGTCGACCGTCGTGCGCGCGACGTAGCACCGCGTGTCCGAGCCCGCGTAGTATAGGAGCACGGTTTCGGCCTTGTCCGAAAGTTGCACCCATCCGCTCGAGAAGGTGACATTGGAGACGTCTCCGAAGCCCTCGCCGCCGTAGGGAGCGAGAAAATGGCCGCCGGGCCGTGCGATCACGCGCGAGGGGTCGTCGATGGCCGTCATGAAAAGATAGAGCACGTACCTCAGCCCGGCCGCGCAGCCCCGCACTCCGTGGGCGAGGTGCAGCCAGCCAAAGTCCGTTTTCAGGGGCGCCGGTCCCAGCCCGTTCTTGAGCTCCTTGACCGTGTGGTAGGCGCGGCTGTCGATGATCTTCTCCGGGCCGGTGGAGCCGACGGCCGGGTCCGGGCAGAGCGTCCAGCCGATGCCGCCGCCCGAGCCCACGTCGATGAAGCCGTCCATGGGACGGGTATAGAAGGCGTACTGGCCGCCGACAAACTCCGGATGCAGGACGACGTTTCGCTGCTGGGATGCAGGCGTCCTGAGATTGGGCAGGCGCTCCCATTTCTTGAAGTCGCGGGTCCGGACAACCCCTGCTGAGGCGACCGCGCTTGAGAGATCTTCGGGCCCGGCTTTCGGATCCCTGGCCTCGGAGCAGAATACGCCATAGATCCATCCATCCTTGTGAAACGTGATCCGCATGTCGTAGACATTGGTCTCCGGCGCAATTTCGGGAAGATCGACCGGCTCGTCCCAGAACCTCCATTGGTCAATGCCATTGGGACTCTCCGCGATCGCGAAGAAGCTTTTGCGATCATAGCCCTCGACCCGGACGACGAGATGGACCCGGCCCTTCCAGAGGAAAGCGCCCGGATTGAACGTCGCATTGACGCCGAGGCGCTCCATAAGGAGCGGGTTCGTCCGTGGATTGAGGTCGAATCGCCATTCGAGCGGCACGTGACGATGGGTGACGATCGGGTGCTGGAAGCGTTCGAAGACGCCGTTGTCCCATTCGGGATCTGCGGGATTCCTTCGCGCAAGAAGCCGGGCGTGCTCCCGCTGCAGCTTTGCGAGGCGCCGCGCCCAGGCGCGCGGCGCCGGAACGCCCGTCGTCGATGGCGATTTCCGGCGCGAGAGGAACCCGGGCGCGAGCCCGTCCCTTGTTCCAGAGGTCTTCTTCTTCATATCTTGTGATTAATTTGGTTATTGAGATTCGAAATCTCGTCCAGGCGCGCAAGGGCTTCCAGCCCGCAACGGCCGTTGTGGTAGGGGCATTTCCAAAAACTCACCTTGAGTTCCCGTTCAAGCACGCGGCCCTCCTTCGTGACGCCGCGAAACCACTCTCCCCTCTCCCGATCGACGAGCCTCATCTCGATGAAGTCCCAGGCGCGGAGGGCCGCGCGCAGGAATCGGTCTCGTCCCGAGCGCCGGTAGGCGTCCAGGAAGCCGACCACGGCTTCGGTTTGGGGCCACCATTCCTTGTTGGTGTCGGTGGGGCCGCCCGGCGCCCCTGCATTGAAAACCCCGCCGTCGACATCCACGCCTTCGGCGAGGGTCCGCTCGGCGATCATCGTGGCCAGCGGCCCGATCCGCGCGATGAGCGCCGGATCGCCCAGCACGTCGGCGGACCGGGCGAGCAGCCAGGCGGCCTCGATATCGTGCCCGTACGAGATCGCCTCGGACTGCGGCTTCCAATCTTCCGAGAAGAAGAGGCCGAGATGCCCCGTGGCCGGATCCAGGATTCGGGCGAGCATGACTTCGACCAGCTCAGCAAGGGTGCGGCGCAGGATCGGATCGGGCCACACCCGCAGGAGATTCGCATACGCCTCCATGATGTGCAGGTGCGTGTTCTGCGACTTGGGCGCGTTGAGGTCCACCGCGCTCAGCCTCACATCGGAGATCGGCTCCCACCCGCGGCCGAAAGCTTCGAGGTAACCTCCATTGCGAAGATCCCGCGCGTGCGCCTCCATGAGTCCGAAGACGGCAGCCGCGCAATCGAGGGGTTCGCGGCGCCCGGCCGCCGCGTGGTATTCGGCCAGGGCGTAGATCGCGAAAGCCTGCCCGTAGACCTGCTTCCGATCGCTCCGGACGGAACCAGAGGCGTCGATCGACCACCAGAATCCACCGTGTTCCGGATCATGGAACCGCGTCATCAGGTCGTCGTAGGCGTACTCGGCCATCGCGAGATGCGCGGGGTCCCGCAGCTGCGAATAAGCCGCGGAATAGGTCCACAGGATGCGTGACGTCAGGAGAGCCCCCCGCTCGACGGAGCGATCGGCGACGAGATCGTTTGTCAGCGAGCCCAGAAATCCTCCGCTTTCGCGATCGACAACCCGCTCGATCCAAAACGGCAGGATGTTGCCCCGCAGATCGGCTTCGATGCGGCGCCGGTATTCCGATGTCCCGGATGCGTTCACCGGACCCCGCTCAGCCTAAAATGGAAGGACATGGGATCAGGACGATGGCTTGAGCCGGAAAAGCATGACGTCGTGCGAGTCCACGCGCGCGGCGTGAGGGTCGTTTGCCGTGCCCGCGGGCTTTCCCGTCCAGACATCGGTCACTTCGTAGTACTGCTCCGTCAGAAACGTGAGCTCGTGCATGTCGAGCGTCAGCTCGGCCGGCTTGTCCCCGGTATTGAGGACGCACACGGCCCACTCCTTTTTGGAAAGCTCCTTGGCCCAGATCTCCTTGTCCGCGTCGACCCGGAACCGAAAACCCTGGTGTCCGAGGCGGTCCTGGTCGATCGCAATCACGGCCCTGTTGGTCAGGAGACCGCGGACTTCCGGGCTCATGCCGCGGACGTCGTTGCCCGCAATCAGGGGCGCGGCCAGCATGCACCACAGGCTGAATTGGGCGCGCGATTCGGCGAAGGTGAGCCCCGTGACGCCGACCTCGAGCATGTCGGGGTCGTTCCAATGATCGGGGCCCGCGTATTTTTCCAGCCCGACATTCATGTCGAGCAGGGTCTTCCAGCCGTGCTCCCATTTCCTTTCGCCGACGCCCGCGTATTGCGGGGCGACGTCGCCGGTCGTCCGCCAAAGGTGGGCGACGGGCTCCGCCCAGCGCCACGGCTGGCTCTGGCCCCATTCGCAGAGGCTGAAGACGATCGGGCGCCCGGCGGCCCGGAGCGCATCGCTCATGATCCGGTAGGTCTCGGGCCCGTTCGCCGTCCCATGGTCGCACCAGTCGTACTTCAGGTAGTCGACACCCCAGGATGCGTAAAGCCTCGCGTCCTGGAATTCATGGCCCCGTCCGCCGGGGTATCCGCCGCAGGTCGTCTTGCCGGCGCAGTTGTGGATGCCGAACTTGAATCCCTTGGCGTGAAGATAGTCCCCCAGCGCCTTCATGCCGTGGGGGAATTTCGCGGGATCGGGGACCAGGTTGCCCTCGGCATCCCGCTCCTTGTTCTCCCAGCAGTCGTCGACAACGATGTACGTGTAGCCCGCATCGCGCATTCCGTTGGCAATGATCGCGTCGGCCGTCTCCTTGACGAGGGCCTCGCTGCAGTTGCCTGCAAACGTGTTCCAAGTGTTCCAACCCATCGGGGGCGCCGGAGCAAGTCCCGCGAATTTCTGTGCGTGGGCCGCGCTCGCCACAAGGGCGGCACAGGCGAGGAGGCGGGTAAACGTTTTCATCGGTTGTTCATGGGTTTGAAAAAAGCGCCGTCAATTCTGCGGAGGGGCCGCCGGGCGGTGCATCGCCTGCTTGAAGAAAGCTCCGCTGCCCGTGGGAACGAATCCGTCAAAACTGCGCAGCATTTGGGGCTTCCAATCCGGATCGAAGACCCAGGCGACCCAGCTGATCCCGCGCTGCTCCAGGAACCGCGTGATGCGGTTGCCGTAGTGATCGTCGTCGACCTCCTCGCCCGGCTGGAGGCTGAATCCGATCTCAGTCGCGATGACCGGGTACTTGTCGGCGGCAAAGGCGAAATCCTCATCCCACTTCGGCTCCCAGGGACGCGTCCGCTTGTCGGCGTAGGGATGCGTGACGTAGCCGATGCCCTCGGCCCGGACGGGATCGTAGCGGATCGCGTCGAGATCGTATGCCCAATCGAATCCCGCCACCAGGGGAACGGTGTCCTTGTCCCAATAACGGATCACTCCGATCATCTGCTCGTTCAGATCCCTCCAATCCGCCCAGCTCAGGGGACCGAGCATTCCGTTGAAGTGGGTCGGCTCGTTGAAAAGCTCATAGAAGGCGACCGTCGGACGGCCGCGAAAATGCATCGCGATCCGCCGCCAAAAATCGAGGGTCTCGGCCACCGTGGTCTCGTACACCGGCTCCTGGAACATCCCCGCCTTGAGATTTCCGATGGAATGCCAATCGATGATCACGTGGATCCCGAGGTCGCCGCACCAGCCGACCGCCTCGTCGAGGAGTGCCAGGTATCCCGAGGGGGTGCGGCTTCGCCATGCGCCCGGGTGCACCGGCAGCCTCACCAGGTTGGCTCCCATGTCCTTCACCGCGGCAAACAGCTCCTTGTTCCAACGGCCCTGCCGCGCCAACGTGTCGGGATCGGCCACCGACAGTCCGCGAAAGAGGACGATCCCCCCGCTGGGATCCACGAAATGATTCCCGCGCACCGATATCCGCGCAAGGGGATCCCTTTCCTGCGGGCCGGGTGTCGGGAGCCACGGAGGGAGCGATAGGATGACCGCGGCATGCCGGCTGATGGGAGGCGTGGGCAACTTGAGCAGGCCTCCGGAATGTTCGATGACCATCGAGGAGGATGGCAGGCCGGTCGAGGTATCCCACCAGGTCACCTTCCAGGTCCCGGCCGGAATGTCCTCGAGTTCGGCAACGCCCGCCACGGGCGCGGAGGGCGCCAGCGAATACAGGTTTGGCTGGTTCCAGATCCAGGCCGCCATGAACCGGCTGTTCCGGCGGCCGATCAGCGAGAGGACAGACGACTTTCCATCCGCCGTTTCGAACTGCGCGGAAAACGCCCGCAGGTCGCGCTGGGCCGCCAGGCCGCTGGCCGTAAGGAAGCGATTCACGGCCCCGAGCTGATCCAGGCGGTGCTGCTCGAACAGCTGCCACCCGTCCCAGGGCTGGGCGGGGATCGGCCCCTCCCCCATGATGCTCGCCCAAACGATCGGGAGAAGGGTCAGGCCCGCCTTCCTCGCGGGTTCGGGAAGATGCATTTTGTCGTCACCCATCTCTCCGTAGAATGCAGGCCGATCGAGCGAGTCGACCGGCGGCTTGAAGCTGCGCGCGGCTGCGATCGGGTCGGCGGCGTAGAGGTGCGGCTGGTAATAATCCATCTTCCGATAGATCGGGCTTCGGAGTTTCTCGGTGCTGGTGGTGACGAGGTGCCGGTACACATCGACGGAGCGGATAAAATCGGCCATCTCATCGTGCCAGCGGGCCACATCGGCTTCACGGCCGTCGATCATGGCGTTCGTCCAATGCACTTCGTTGAACAGCTCCCAGGCGACGACGGCGGGGCACCATCCCCAGCGCGCGACGATCGTCCGGTATTTTGCACGGGTAATCGCCCGCGCCCGGGCGTCGGTGAAGAAATCGGGCGGCGACTTAAGAAAGCCTCCAGGATTGGCGTCGTTCCAGGGATTGATACCCCAATCCGAGTCGTTGTGGGTCGTGTACTGCCCATGGTGCTGGAGGACGACCTGGATGTAGACGCCGTTATCCTCGGCCGCCTCGAGGAGACGATCCCATTTCAGGGCGACGCGTTCATCCAAATATCCGGGCTGAGGCGACGGTCCCAGGGAGGCGGGAAGCCAGTCGAGATTCATTCCGTTCCAATGGGCCATCCACACGCGCATCCAATTCAGCCCGGCGCGGGCGAATTCGGGAATCGCGCGCAGGTGATATTCGAGCGTGCTGTCGGGCGCCCAGGCAAGATTGGCCCCGATGGGAATATAGGCGCGTCCATCCGACCGCTTGAACAGGTGGGGATTTTCCGGGTCGAGCGCGATCGCCGGCAGGACGGCGTCGTCCCGGTTCTCGATATCGGCGGGAGAAACGAGCCGGACCCCAAGGCTCGCGCGACCGCCGGCCGCCGTTCCTTCGGTCACGCGGCCAAAGCGGTAGTCCCCGCGTTCATCCGGACGGGCCCGGACCGCAAAAACGTCGGCGCCGGCGCAATACGCCGGCAAATCGAGCGTTCGTCCGGACGGCGTGACGACTTCCGCCCAGAGTTCCCGGGCAAAGGGGCTTGAGACGGAAGGATTGGGCGGCGGAACGAAATCGAACTCGACCGGCCTCGCGGCGGCGCGCGCCAGCGGAGCCAGCAGGAATGCACCGAGGACGATGAATCCGCGCGAAAGCATGAGCGGTCGGCTCAGGACTCGAAATCGATCTCCGGCGCCGGGGCGGCCGCCTTGCCCTGCATCGTCGAGCGGTAGATTCCGGGAGACTCCCCGGTCATGCGCTTAAAGAACACGCACATGTACTCCATGTGCTCGAAGCCCGTGAGCTCCGCCACGCGCTTAAGGGGAAGATCGGTCTCAAGCAGCAGCCGCCGGATCTTTTCGAGCTGCGTCCGCCGGATCTCGGCCTGGGGGGAGCGGCCGATATGATGCCGAAACTTGCGTTCCAGCTGGCTGCGCGAGGTGTGCGCTTCGCGCAGCACGAGGTCCACCGTGATCCCGTGGCAAGCGTGCTCCCGGATGAAGCTCAGCGCCTTGGCGACGATCCGGTCCTCGACGGCGAGGACATCAGTGGAGCGGCGCGCGATGACCCCCAGCGGGTCGACCCGCTGGTCCAGCGACTTCGGCTTGCGGCCCGCGAGAAGATCGCAAAGCAGGGCAGCGGCGCGGTAGCCCGATTGGAACGCGTTCGGCGCCACGCTCGAAAGGGCGGGATAGGCGAGCTCGCAGCGGATTGCGTCGTTGTTCGCCCCCAGGACAGCGACCTCCTCGGGCACCAGGATGCCGGCGGCGTGCGCTGCGGCCATGACCTCCTGGGCGCGCATGTCGTTGCACGCCATGATTCCGATCGGCTTGGGCAGGAGCCGCAGCCACGCGGCAAGCTGATCGATCTGCTCCTCGTACCAGGACGGGGTGAGATCCCCGGGATAGTCCACCTCGTGCACCGTGCAGTGCCGCCCGCCGAGAGTCGCCGCCTCCACGAATCCGTCCTGCCGCTCGCGCGACCAGCTCACATTGGAAAATCCTGAAAATGCCAGATTCTGATACCCCTTTTCGGTGAAGTGCTCGGCCCCGAGATGACCGATCCCGACATTATCGGGACGGATCTTGGGCACCCGGGGAAAGAGCTCGACATCATTCAAGTCCACCAGGGGAATCTTCAGCTCGGCGCAGGCCTTCACGAGTTCGGGGGTCGTATGGCGGCTGATCACCCCGTGCCATTTCTTGCTCTTGAGCCAGTCGAGGTCCGTCTCCGCGCGGGCCTGATCGTCGTGAAACGCCGACCAATACTCGTGGGTGCGCTCAAAATGCGCGATCCCCTTCAACATGGCCGTGCTCTCCTCGAACCGCGTCTTGAAGATCAGCAAAACCTCCGGTCTCACGGTCCCAGCGTGAGCGCCATCGTCCCCGCAGGCAAGCCCCGGCGCAACCGCGGTCGCGCGCGGACGCCGCGGCTTGGATCCACAGGACTGGACCGGGGCTATCATCGTCAGCCGGCGGCGGCCTCAAGCGCATCGCGGCTTCGGCGCGCCTTGAGGTCGTATGCGATTTGCGACATTCTCGTCTCGTTGAGCGGGTAGAGCAGCACGAGCGCGATGGAGACGATCCCAAGCGCCGCCGGGAGAACGCTCATGAGCAGCACAAGGCCGTGCAGCGAGGCCGGCGTCTGGGCCGTATTGGCGACGAAACCCACGCTGTGCATCAGGAGCAGGGTGAAGCCCCCTCCGATGGCCCAGCCCTGTTTCTGCGAAAAAATCGAGGCGGAAAAGATGAGGCCCGTGGCCCGCCGTCCCTTCTTCCATTCCGCATAATCCGCGGTGTCGGCATACATCGCCCAGAGCAACGCGCTCAGCGGCCCGCCC